>Ga0247764_1000035_pt1 | contig 61276 bp, 50 predicted proteins | sample UWRJL051202B4_FD_179932 | JGI IMG/M metagenome (GOLD analysis project Ga0247764, IMG submission 179932) | Plant litter microbial communities from Arlington Agricultural Research Station in Wisconsin, United States - UWRJ-L051-202B-4 | ecosystem: Environmental > Terrestrial > Plant litter >... | reverse complement strand
CGCGCGCTTCACCTGTTCCTTCGTGTATCGTGATAAAATCTGTTTCAACCGGTTTAATCTATATTTTTCGTAACAAATTCGTCCGAAAATTAGGAAAAGCTTTCTATTTTGAACGCAGTTTTGTTTTAAAGTCCCAAAGTTTTAAGCTATCCCCTCCCTCTCTAAAACCCCGGACTGTAAAACCCATCCAAAAACGCAAACGGATAATGGAATCCAGAAGAGCTCTAAAATTCATTCTCTCGCTAGGCATTACCCTTACACTGATCTATTTCCTCGATAACCGCCTCACTATCGGCGCCGTAACAACACCGCCGCTGGGCAGGTTCGTCGACCCCTTCCACGGATTCTGGGCTAACCTCGAGGCTGATGACGCACGACCGCCGGAAGAGCTGAACATCCCCGGCCTCAAAGACAAGGTAACCGTAGTGTTCGACTCGCTGATGATACCACACATCTTCGCCGCTAACGACGAAGACCTCTACCTCGCCCAGGGCTACATCACCGCCATGCACCGCCTCTGGCAGATGGAGTTCCAGACCCACGCCGCCGCCGGACGCGTATCCGAGATCATCGGCAAGAGCGAGCAGATCCAGAACTATGACCGCGGCCAGCGACGCCTCGGCATGGTATACGGCGCGCAGAAAGCCCTCGAGGGTATGCAAAGCGACTCGACCACCCGTATGATGATCAATAAGTATACCGAAGGCATAAACCACTACATCGAATCGCTCACCGATGCCAGCCTGCCTTTCGAATACAAGCTGCTGAACTATCGCCCCGAACCATGGACACCACTGAAATGTGCGTTGCTGCTGAAGTCGATGGCGCAGTCGCTCAACATGCGTGATAAAGACATGGAGATGAGCAATGCCCTGAAGCTCTTCGGCCCGGAGATCGTAAACCTTTTATATCCGGACCAGGAACCCGTAGGCGACCCGATAGTCGATAACCCCGGCAACTGGAAGTTCAACCCCGTAAAGCTGGACACGGTACCACTGTCGGTTCCCCAGCAAATGATCCCCGCAAAACCGGAGCTTATCCGCACCAGGCGTCTGCCCGCCGCCGATGTAAATACCGGCAGCAACAACTGGGTAGTCGCAGGCAGCAAGACCACAACCGGTTCGCCCATACTGTGCGGCGACCCTCACCTGGGGCTCAACCTGCCCTCACTTTGGTACACTATACAACTCCATGCCCCCGGCGTAAACACCATGGGCGTATCCTTGCCCGGATCGCCCGGCGTGATCATCGGCTTTAACGACTCCATCGCCTGGAGCGTAACCAATGCGCAGCGCGACCTCGTGGATTGGTACCAGATCCAGTTCGAAAACAGCAGCAAGGAGCGATACATGTTGGATGGCAAATGGGTAGCTACCGAAAAAGTAGTCGAAGAGTTTAAGATCCGTGATCAGCCTTCATTCTACGACACCATCGTATACACCAAATGGGGCCCCGTAACCTACGACGAGAAATACCACGCCGAAGACAACAAGAAGCACTATGCTTTCCGTTGGATCGCGCACGACCGCTCCATCGAGCTCCTCACCTTCTATAAGCTTAACCGCGCCCGCAACCATGCCGAGTATATGGCTGCGCTGAACAGCTACTCATCACCCGCGCAGAACTTTGTGTTCGCCTCCGTATCGGGCGACATCGCAATGCGGGTCCAGGGCAAATTTCCCGTGCGTCGGCCCAACGAAGGAAAGTTCGTGCTGGACGGCAGCAAGAGCTCCAGCGGATGGCATGCGTTCATCCCCAACGATCAGAATATAGCATACAAGAACCCGGAGCGTGCGTTTATAAGCTCGGCAAACCAATACCCTGTAGACGCAACCTATCCCTATTACATCACCGCCGTAAGCTGGGAAGCCTATCGCAACCGACGCATCAACAAAATACTGTCGCAGCCAAACAAACTGGCCGTGGCAGACATGATGAGCCTTCAGAACGATAACTACAACCTGAAAGCCGAAGAAAGCCTGCCCGTGTTCCTGAACTACCTGATCGACACAACCGCCGTACAGAACTTCACCGCCGAAGAGAAGGCAGCGATAGACATACTCAAGGCCTGGGATTACTACAACAATAAAGACTCCGAAGGCGCATCATACTACGAAGCCTGGTGGGACAACCTGATGCCGCTGCTGTGGGACGAGCTCGAAAAGGAAGGCATCACACTGAGCAAGCCCTCTACATTCACCACGATACGCCTGCTGAAAGAAGTACCGGCGCTGAGCCTGTTCGACATCCAGAGCACACCCGAAAAAGAAACCGCGCGCGAAGTGGTCCGTAAGGCATTCGCGCTGGCCGTAACAGACATCGAAGACTGGAAGAAAACCCACGGCACACCAGCCGCCGAAGGCCAGGCAGCATCAGCTGCCACAGACGCGCACTGGGGCGCCTACAAGGACAGCTACATGGAGCACCTCACCCGCATAAAAGCATTCCGCATACCCGTAGAAACCGGCGGCAACCACGACATCGTAAATGCCCACTCGCAAACACACGGGCCATCATGGCGCATGATCGTGAGCCTCGAGCGCACCGGCGTTAAAACGTGGGCGTCATACCCCGGCGGCCAGTCCGGCAACATGGGAAGCGTACATTATTCAGACATACTCAAGCGCTGGGTAAAAGGCGAATACATCCAGCTGCTCTTTGCCCCATCACCCGAAAAATCTGCCGGCCAAACCTACGCCACCACAACACTTACTTCCGAAGAAGAACTATGAGATTCCTGTTACAAATAATAGCCACAGCTATAGCCGCCTTTATACTGGAGATCTTCCTCCCCTGGTACAGCATAGCCATAGCCGCATTCGTATTTGGTTTTGTCTTCAAGAGCAGGGCCAACTTCCTGGCCGGCTTCCTGGCCATCGCCATCCTGTGGGCAATCAAGATCTGGATACTCACCGGCACATCATCATCCGACCTCCCAGCCCGCGTAGCCCAACTGTTCACACTGCCCAAAAGCGAATACCTCCTTTTGATCAGCATCATTATCGGCGGCTTCGTTGGAGGCTTCGCCGCCCTAACCGGCGCCATCCTCCGCCCCAAAAGACGCGAACCCTACTACATACCCCGCACTAACCGCTTATACTAGCCTCATGCAGATTCCCCTTTACCAGGTAGACGCTTTTACCGATGTCGTATTCCACGGCAACCCTGCCGCCGTATGTCCCCTTAATGACTGGCTGACCCGCGACAGGATGCTGGCCATCGCCAAAGAAAACAACCTGGCCGAAACAGCCTTCTTCGTAAAGACCGAAGATCACTACGAGATCCGCTGGTTCACCCCGGAGATCGAAATGGATCTCTGCGGCCACGCCACGCTGGCTTCTGCTCACGTCATCTTTAACTATCTCGCACCCGAGCTTCAAACCATACACTTCGAAAGCAAAAGCGGCCCGCTGCTTGTAACCCGTAACAACGGCATACTTACACTGGATTTCCCCTCACGCGTACCAACACCAGCCAAAGCACCGGCCGTCGTACTTGAAGCGATGAACACCTTGCCTGTACAGGTACTGAAAGCCCGCGACTATATCCTCGTATATCCCAACGAAGAAACAGTCATCAACATGACACCGGACATCGCATTGCTGAACACCATCAACATCGATCCCGGTGGAATAATTATAACAGCCCCCGGCAAGACCGTCGATTTCGTCTCCAGGTTCTTCACCCCACAGGCCTCCATCTTCGAAGACCCCGTAACAGGCTCAGCCCACTGCTCCCTCATCCCCTACTGGGCCGCAAGACTAAAAAAGAACACACTACATGCCCGCCAGGTATCCCCCCGCGGCGGCGAACTATTCTGCGAGCTCCAGGGCGAACGGGTATTGATCAGCGGCAAAGCCGTAACCTATTTGCAGGGAACGATAACTGTCTGAACAGGATTTATTAAGATGTAAGGATGAGCAGGATAAATCAGTGTGAGAGTGAGTGTGGAGAGTGATCAGATGTTAATAGCTGGCGCAAAATATTGTCATAAAAATCAAACCATAGTTACATAATTACTTATACATAAGGCTAGTACAGGCCGGGAATTGGCGCAAGTCTGTGACTTGCCGTGCCCCGAGTATCGGTGGTGCCCATCATGCCGATTTCTATCACTGCACCTCAACGTAGTTGAACCCCCACTCACGAACCCCACGCCCCACACTTAATTTCAGCTGTATCCTCACCAATCCACACACACTCCCACACCCATCCCCTTCATCCTCCAATCCCATCATCCCCGTTTCTTTTTCTTCCTCCTCGCCTCGTCCTTCGCCTTATTATCATCCTCAATCAACTTCTTCCAGTTACTATCCGCGGGCATCTCTTCAGAAGCCGTTACAATCCCCTGGTAATCTCCCTTGCTAACCACAAGCTCCTCGATCTCCTTCCCTAAATATTCCTGGATCTCCTCCAACACCGGCTTCTCCTCCGTACTACAAAACGATATGGCCTGACCCTTCTGCACACCACGTCCCGTGCGGCCTACACGGTGCACATAGTTCTCCGGCTCGTCGGGCAGATCATAGTTAATAACATAATCTACATTCGGGATATCGATACCACGGGCATTGACATCGGTCGTAATGAGTATCCTCGTTTCTCCCTTTTTAAACTCGTTCATCACCGCGAGACGGTCGTCCTGCTCCTTGCCTCCGTGCATCGTGAGCGCGGCAATATTCACCCGCTGCATCGCCATGGCTACACGCTCGGCCCGTACCTTGGTACGCACAAAGACCAGCATCTTGCTGCCTTCATGCTGACGAACCATGCGCTCGAGAAAGAACCGCTTATCGTCCATCTCGATATACGCCACCGCATGACTTACATTCTTCGAAACAGGATCCTCCGGCGAGATCTGGATTCGAATCGCATTCCGTACAATGGAATAGGCGGTCTCCTTGATCTTGGCGTCAATAGTAGCTGAAAAGAATAAAGTCTGGTGTTTGTGGCCGATGTGTTTCTGTACGTCGCGGATATCCTTAAGGAACCCGAGATCGAGCATATGATCCGCCTCGTCGAGAATAAGAATCCTGAGCGTCGTGAGATCGATCTTCTCCTGGTTGATAAGGTCGAACATACGTCCAGGAGTGGCTATCAGCACATCGACGCCCTTCGCGAGCTTCTTGATCTGATCATCCTGCTCCACCCCGCCAAAGATGCCCACGATATTGACGTCAAGATTCTTGCCTATATCATGAAACACCGCCGCGATCTGCACAGCCAGCTCACGGGTGGGCACCATGACCAGGCACTTTACCTGGTGCTTACCTACGCGGTAGTGTTTGTTCTCCACCAGCAGGTGAAGCACTGGGATCACAAATGCGGCCGTCTTACCGGTTCCCGTCTGCGCAATAGCCAGCACGTCGTCGCCTTTTAAGATCGGTGGAATGGCCTTGAACTGGATGTCGGTGGGCCGTTTAAACCCAAGTTCAGCCAGGCGGCTCTTAATGGCTTCGGAAATGCGGTACTGCTCGAACTTCATTCGGCAAAGGTAAAGTTTTTGGCGCTACATCCGGTTTTAAAAAGGCCCGGATTGTGCGTAATTGCGCCCCACGGTAATACACAGCATTTTTTAACAAATTAATTACGCATTATGGAGACTGGATTCAGCAAAACGTACACAGTAAAAGAAGAACACATTGATGTACAAGGCATTGTAGATGGCTTATATTACCCGTTTTACATGGAATGGTGCCGCCACGATTTTATCCGCGAAGTAATGGGCTTCGACTTCGAAGAACAGGCCCACGCCGGCGTCTACATGGTACTCTCCGGCTACAAGATCAATTTCCTGCGATCCCTCAAGAAAGACGACACGTTTACCGTAACATGCACAATGTACGCCGACGAAGCCGGCCTGCCCCGCTTACATTTCAAACAAGAGATCATCCTCAACAATAAAGTATTTACCAAAGCCGTATTCACCGGCACCTGCATCTCCGCTGGCGGCCGCCCCTACCTCCCAGAAGGCATCTCCCAATTCACCGCCAACGCCCCGAAACTGAAGGTAGAGTTGTAAATGTCAGAACAGGATTTATTAAGATTTAAGGATTCACACGATTAATTAAAAATCAAAATCTAAAACAAAGGCTTTCACCCAACGGTGAAAGCCTTTTACTTATACCCTAAATATTTACCCCATACCGCAGCTCAGATCCAGTTCAGACTCGGTTCAGACTCAGTTCTACCTCAGTTCAGGCTCAGTTGAGAAACGTCTATTCTACAGAGTTTCTCCACACTCCCTCCACACATCCTCCATTCCCCCTCCGGAAATATCACCCGCTTACCCCGCCGGAAAGATCTAACCACAATAACACACAATAGCCCCTCGGAAAGGCATCAGCCGGTTCGCCTGAATATATACTGATACCGGCATGAATCATATATAACCCAATTATTCACGTAATATTTTATTCATCCTACACAATAATATATAAACATAACACGATATATATATAATATATTTTACAATATGTTTTTAACCGAAACCCAGTTTTATGGCTGTTCTTTCAAATACGTCGCCTTTATTTGGAGTAACCGGGCTCATCGGCAACCTGGTATTCAGAACTATCCACGGACAAACGGTTATTTCCGCGTATCAGCCCCCGCGCAAGCGTAGGCATAAAAAGGTAAGCGAGCTACAGCAGCTAACACGCAGCACATTTGCAGAAGCATCGAAGTATGCAAAAGGAATTACGCGCGATCCGGTAAAATATGAGAAATATAAGCGTAAGGCGAAAAAGATGGGCTTGAGCAGTGCTTATACAGCCGCAGTTACCGAATACATGCGCAAAGTTAAGATTGGCCAGATAGACACCTGGAACATGGCAGAAAAAGGCGAGGCAATAATCCAAAGCGCCAAAGGACATGCTGCGTTTACGAAAGTGGAGATCCGCCTGGTAACGCTCACAGGACAAATATTGGCAAATGGATCGGCAGTATCGTTAGGAAATGGAAACTGGAGATATCGTTATAGCGGCCCCCCGTTGGATTGGCTGAATGTATATGTCGAGGCTGAAGCCACGGATGCTCTCGGAAATACGAGCTTGAATAGTGCACGCGCTGCTTATAGTTATTGGCAAAAATAGAACCCCACGCTCTCAAAAAATAAAAAGAGCGTGGGGTTTTCATTTAGATAGTATCCTGTCAGATCAGATTTTTGTAATGCGGAACCAGTTGATGTTCCAGCCGCCGGCCTGTGCGTAGATACCGAAGTTATAGGTGCCGGCGTTTATGGTTACGTTGTGCGAGATGGTTGTCCAGTTTTGCCAGCCGCCGGTTGAGGGGATATCGAGGGCGCCGAGAACTGTCGCACCGGCGTTGAGATCGAGGGAGAGGCGGCCGCCGCCGTTTTGACTGGCTACTCTGTATTCGATGCGGTATGTACCTGTTGTGGGAATGCTGATACTGTTGTATGCGAGCCAGTCTGTCGCTTCGATATATCCTACGTTAGATCCGCCGCCGCTGTCTGTGGTGGCTTCTACCTGTATGCCTGCCATCGCTGAATAGTTCTCGGCCTGTATTGTCGTTGTGAATGCCCCGGATGCGGGGTACAGGTAACGTACAGCAATGAGATCGTAGTTAGTGAAGCCGTTCCACGGGAGCACGAAGGAGTTCATTACCGAATTGGCATCCGTTACAGGTGTACCGGGGATCAATGTTCCGGTTGTCTGGTCTGTGTGCCAGAAGCCGATGTTGTGGCCCATTTCATGGACTGCGGCGAAAAGTTTTTGATTTGCAGCCATATCATTGAAGCGCGGGTTGATCTCGAAGTATCCGGTTCCGTTGCCCGTGGGGAGGGTTGCGCGGGCTATCCAGTTCGCGGCGTCGTATGTGCCCATGAATACGTTGATGTTGGCTTCGGCTTGTGTGCCCACCTGCACGAGGTGAAGCTTGGAGCTGCCTACGCCATTCCATTGTGCTATGGCCTGTACTACGGCATCGCGCCAGCCTTGTGTAAGAGTGGGTTGAAGATAATACTTGAAGTTTGTGGCTTGTGTGTCGTTCAATAAGATGTCGTGGCGACGTTGTTCGGTTCTGCCACCGGGAGTGCCTGGTGTGAGATACTGATCGATGGTAGCACGGGATACGATCATGTCTTTGTTTACGGTGAACTGGTCGGCGGCCTTATCGTATGTGATGTCGGTGCGATCTACGCCGGAAGCTTCTTCAAGGAATGCGTAGTACTGATTCAGTTCTACATCGGGTGTTGGTGTTACCTGATTTTCCTGGCTTTCCTGGTCGCAGGAGAATACGAGGAGCGCAAGGCACAGTGCTACGGTTGAGGATTTGAATGTAAATCCTGATACGTTTGTGTTTTTCATAGCGTAACGTTTTGTTATTAGGGGTTATAAATATTGCATTCGAAAATTAGTGAACAACAACACCATCGTCTGCCTCAACAATCGGGTTATATGGCGCGTTAACGTTTATATGGGTTAAGGGAATTGTGTGTTATTTACACATAGTTGGTAATGGGACTAAGATTTGGCGCAAGTTTGTCCCAAGCACTCGGGATGCCCACCATGTTTTCCCGATAGCTATCGGGATGACTGAACCTCAACGAAAGTCGACATTTAGCTGGCGCAAGTCTAAGGCGTAAGCACATACCTAATAATTGGACGTTTTAGAAATGTAGTTTGGACTTTGTAACAATGCCCGGGGAGATCGGGTGTGGCAATTTTGTAGGGACGATATCGCTGCATATTGAAAAGGCGATAGGTTTGTTACAAAGTTTAAACATCTTATAATGAAAACAGTTTTTATTACAGGTACTTCCAGTGGCCTTGGGAAGGCTGCGGTACGGTTATTTCACGCGAAGGGTTGGAAGGTTATTGCTACTATGCGGAATGTGGAGAAGGGTAAAGATTTTGCGGACCTTGAGCACGTGACGGTGTTGCCGCTTGATGTTGTGAATACAGGGCAGATCAAAAATACGGTTACCGCGGCGCTGGCGTTGGGGCCGGTTGATGTGGTAGTGAACAATGCCGCGTATGGTGCGATCGGGCCGCTGGAGAGCGTGACGAACGAGCAGCTGCTCAAACTACTCGATACCAATTTGCTTGGGCCGATCAGGATTACGCAGGCGTTTACTCCGCACTTCAGGAACCGCGGCAGTGGTATGTTTATCAATGTTACATCGTCGGCGGGGTTGGTGACATTTCCGTTTGCGAGCTTGTATCATGCTACCAAGTTCGGTGTTGAAGGCTGGAGCGAGGGTATGAGCTATGAGCTTGCGCCATTCGGCATCCAGGTGAAGAACGTTGCGCCGGGATATATAAAGACCGACTTCGGCTCGAACGCGGTGATTACTTCTGCCGACGCCTATAAGCCGCACCTGGATCATTACCTTGGTGTATTGGCCTCCGGCGGTGGCCTGGAGGGTGGATCTACTGCCGAAGAAGTCGCTGCCGTGGTCTATGAAGCGGTTACCGATGGAAAGGACCAGGTACATTACCTGGCAGGCAAGGATGTTACGGGAATGTACAATCAACGCCAGCAGTCAGGCCCGGAGTTGTGGCGTGCAGCGATGGCGAAACTATTCCTGCCATAGAGACAATACATTCTTAGAATTTCCGACCTTTATTATGTATCACCGTATGATCGTTTATGATCATACGGCTTGGTTTCACCCGCAATTATGGCTAACGCTACCGATCCCAACGTTCCTCAGATTGTTTACTCGGCTACGTCCAAACGTATTTCGGAGGGCGAGATCTTTATACGGCAGCATGTATTCGATTTTGTTTTGTCGGGCTCATCGCAGACTTTTTTTGGCGGCAAGTCGCATGTGTTCAAAGCGGGCGATGTACGGTTTGTGCGGAAGAACCGGCTGAGCCGGTTTATTAAAGATCCTGCGCCGGATGGCTTATTCAAATCGATCTCGGTTTGTATCGACCAACATACGCTGGAGCAATTGCGTGAGCAGTTCGATGGACCGACCATGCATAACGTGACCAACGACAACGTGTTTTTATTGAAGCCAAACCGGTTGTTCCAAAATTATATAGACTCGCTGTTGCCATATGTCGATAACGACCGCCAGATCAGTACAGAGCTTGTGAAGACCAAGATCAGGGAAGCGATACTTATATTTCTGGAAACCAACCCTGAGCTGAAAACTATTCTCTTCGATTTCCGCGAGCCGGGCAAAGTAGACCTGGAGGCCTATATGAATCAGCATTATATGTTTACGGGCGACTTGAAAGAGTTCGCATATCTGACGGGCCGGAGCCTGTCGTCGTTCAAGCGGGACTTCTTCGAGATCTATGGAACGACGCCGAGCCGGTGGTTACTGAAGAAGCGTTTGGACGATGCCTATTATCTGTTGAAGGAGAAGAATTGGAAGGCTAGGGAGGTGTTTATGGAAGTTGGGTTTAAAGACTATGCTCACTTTTCGGTGGCGTTTAAGAAGGCATTCGGACAGGCACCGACGAAGACAGAGTGAGTGTGAGAGCGAGGAATAAAATATAGGGTTATTCGAGGCTTTCGTGGATTTCGGTGTCGGGGCGGGAACCGGGTAGGAAGCGATGGGTTTGGACGCCGGCACGGGTAAAGTAGCGGGCATCCTGGAAGCGGAATTGTCTGAGGAGGCCGGATACTCCGAGGTGAAAAGGTCTCACGTATTCGTCGTTGTCGAAGGCGGGCGATATAAAATATATTTCTTCGTTCCTGCTGCCATGAACCTCCACGACGATATTGTTCTGAGCAAGGGTCTTTCCGGTTATTTGCGCGTATCGTTTACGAATTACGGGAAATTCTTCCGACTGGCGTTCGCGCAGTCTTGTTTCGAGTTTGTGTGAGAGAGACGTCATCATCGGGTCTGTTCTTTCTCGGGCTGTATTGATCAATTGTGCCCAATATATGTAACGGAGGGTCTTGGGGTGCAGGTCTGCCACGGTCGTTGCGTATTCCGGCTCATAGTAGGGTTCGTTGGATATAGTCAGCTCGTGCTCCAGGTTATGCCTGAGCTCTTCGGGTGTCATCTCATGTGGTGCCGGGCTATGTTCTGTATCGAATACAGATCGGCTCTCCGTTGTGGCAGCGGTGGAGACTTCATTACCAGCTTCTGCCGAAGATTCTGCGCCGGCAGCTACCGGAGTTTGTATATCGGCTGGCTGCGGGGTTACTCCCGTGCTGGCGTAATGCTTTATAACTAAAGCGATCACAATAAGGAGTATAACAACCGGCAGGGCATAGATAACGATCTTTTTCCCTGTTAATTTCTTCGCCGGTGTTTGGGGTGATGTCATTGACGCTGTCGGTATGATGTTGATTCTGTTTTTCAATTGCGTTAAAAAGCGTTATCCAAAATGCTCGAGGATCTCTGTATCAGGGTATGAGCCGGGCTGGTAGTGATCGGTTTCTACGCCAGGCTGTATGAAGTAACGCGTTTCCTTAAAGCGTAAGGCTTTGATAAGGGCGACCACCTGCATATGGAAGGCACGCGTATATTCGCTGTCTTTAAAGGCATTGGAGATGAAACATATTTCATCATTTCGGCTGCCCTGTACTTCTACTATAATTTTATTCGGTGAAAGCGCCCTGGCGTTTATTTCAGCATATCGCTTGCGGATGTGAGGAAACTCTACCAACTGTCGCTCTACCAGTTTAACCTGAAGTTGTTTTGCAAGGGACTTCATCACCGGGTCAGCTGTCTTTTTCGCGGTATTGATCAGTTGTCCCCAATATACGTAGTGGATTACCTGAGATCTCAGATCATCGAGGTTCAGCGCGTTCTCCGGTTCGAAGTACAGATCGGCCGATATAGCCAACTGGTGCTCTAACTGATTCCTGAGCTCCGGGGGCGTCAGTTCATGGGGCGCCGGCCCGGGCTCCATGTCGAATACGGACCGGTTATTCACAACGTCACCTATTGCGACTTCAGTACCGCCTATGGCGGACGTTCGGGTGCTGTCTATTGCGGAAGAGTCTGTATTTCCTGGTACAATGGATGCACTTTTGTTGCCCGGAAGTTTAAATAGTATTGCCAATACTACAATGAAGAATATTGCAACCGGAATACCGTAGATAACGATCTTCTTTCCTGTTAATTTTTTTGTCGGTGTCTGGGGTATCATTGGCTCCATCGGTATGATATTGATTATCCTAAGTGTTCGAGGACTTCAGTATCAGGCTGCGAGCCAGGCTTGTGGTGATCGGTTTCGACACCAGGCTGTATGAAATAACGTGCTTCCCTGAAGCGAAATGCCCTGAGGAGACCGGCTACTTCCATATGGAAGGAACGCACATACTTGCTGTCTTTAAAGACGGTGGCGATGAAACATATTTCATCACTTCGGCTGCCCTGTACTTCTACTATTATATTACTCCGTGAAAGATTTCGTTCGACGATTTCAGCGTATTGCTTCCGAATGAGCGGAAATTCTTCCAGCTGCCGCCCGATCAGTTTAGCCTTAAGCTGTTTTGCAAGAGCGTTCATTTCCGGGTCAGCCATCCCTTGCGCTGTATTGATCAGCTGTCCCCAATATACAAAGCGGTCTGTCTTAGCGCGCAGATCATTCAGCGTCAGCTCTTTCCCCGGTTCGTCGTGCGGATCGGCCGATATCGCCAGCTGGTGCTCTAATTCCTGCCTGAGTCCCCGGGGCGTCAGCTCCTGGGGTTCCGGCTTCAGCTCTACGTCGAATACGGATCGGTTATCTACCGCGGTACCTATTGCGACCTCCGTACCGCCTATCGCAGAGGTTTGAACGCTATCTGCCATGGATACACTTTTGTTGGCAGACGGCTTACATGATATTACCAATACTACAATGAAGGATATAAGAACCGGCAGGCCGTAGATTACAATCTTCTTTCCTGCTGATTTCTTCGCCGGTGTTTGGGGTGGTAACGTTGGCTCCATGTGTGTGTATCTATTGACGTTGCATTTTACTGCTTTCAAAGAGTATTACCTAACTGTAAGGTGTTGCTCCTGTCCGATAGCTGGCCGGGATTAAACCAGGGGGTATTTAATGGGTCTCATGAATTTCGGAGTCGGGTTGGGAACTGGGTTGGAAGCGATCCGTTTCGACGCCGGGCTGGGTGAAATAGCGGGCCTCCCTGAAGCGGTATTGTCTTAGATAACCGATCACGGAGTTGTGGAAGGACCGCACGTAGCCGTGATCATTAAAGACATTGGCGATAAAATATATCTCATCGTTTCTGCTGCCATGTATTTCCACGATGACATTACTATGAGAAAGAGTCATTGCCGAAATTTCAGCGTATCGCTTACGCATGCGGGGAAATTCGTCCAACTGGTGTTCACGAAGTTTGTCTTTAAGGCTCCTGGCCAGAGACTTCATGGCGGGGTCCGACGAGGCTTCAGCTATACCGACCAACTGTGCCCAATACACATAACGAATGGTTTTTGGATGCAGAGCGCCTACGGTCCCTGCGTTTTCCGGTTCATGGTAGGGCTCATCGGAAGCCGCTATCTCACGCTCAAGGCTCTGCCGGAGCTCTGCGGGCGTCAGGGTGTGTGGCGCCGGGCCGGGTTCGGGATCGAATACGGACTGGTCCCCCATTGTGGTGGCTGTTGCAACTTCGGTATTGCCCGCTTCTGAAGTCCCACCGCTAATGGCGGGCGGGGCTGTGGTTTTGTTGCCGGAGAGTTTGAAGACTAATACGATGATTATGGTAAGGAGTATAACAACCGGCAGGCCGTAGAGGATGATCTTCTTCCCCGGTGATTTTCTTGCCGGTGTTTGGGGTGACTCCATGCGCGTGGTATTCGTTGTGTTCCGTTAATCTCCAAAGACGATCCTGAAAATATGCCGCCGGCCTCTGTTCTGCCCGTTTTTCCTATGCAAAAAATACACGGGGCATACTCTTGACTTTCATCAACTAATGTTTTAGTTTTATACCTAAATAATTAGGAGATGAACGATATCAAGGAACTGACCAAAGCAGAGGATCAGATCATGCAGATTTTATGGACTATAGGCAAAGGGTTTGTAAAAGATATTATTGAAGAAATGCCCGAGCCGAAGCCTGCATATAATACGGTTTCGACTATTGTGCGCATCCTGGAAACGAAAGGGTTTATAGACCATAAAGCTTATGGTAAAACGCATGAATACTTCCCTGTGATCAGCAAGGAGAAATACACGCGTTTTTATCTGAACAACCTTATCAAAGGATATTTCAATGGGTCGTTTCAGAATCTTGTGTCTTTTTTTGCCAAAGATAGCAAGATGAACTCACAGGATCTTGAAAAGCTTCTTGACGAACTGAAAAAAAATCAACCATGATGAACCAGGTGCTGAATTACTTACTGGAAGCCAATATAGGGCTTTGTGTTTTTCTGGCGGCTTACTGGCTGCTATTGGGCCGTGAGACGGACTTTAAACTCAAACGGGTGTCTCTTCTGGTAGCGGTTAGCTGTTCCGTTATTTTCCCGCTTGTTCATTTGAATACCAGTAGCTCACACGTGCCTTCGCTTGGCAATGTTGTTCCCTCCTACTGGCTTCCTGAAGTTTCTGTAAATACTGACGAAGCGATAAAACACGAAACTTCATTCGGTCTTTGGGATTACGCGGGCCTTGTGTATTGTGCCGGCATGCTGGTCACTTTCCTGGTCTTCGTGTACAGGCTGCTGCACCTGATGGTTTTCAGTAAGGCATTGCAAACGTATACGATCGACCGTTTCAGAGTAGCCGAGTCCACGCTGGATATGCCTTCGTTCTCCTTCTTCAACTTTATTTTTATAGGCCAGGCCGATAAGCTTACTTTTTATGAGAAGCAGCAGATCATAGGCCACGAGACGATACATGCCAAACGGCAGCATTCGCTCGATATTTTACTTCTGAACACTATTGGTATTTTCTTCTGGTTTAACCCGGTTATCGGGATATACAAAAAGATATTCATTCAACTGCACGAGTTTGAAGCAGATGCGCGCGCTGTGGATAACCGTAATGTGGATGATTACTGCAGCCTGCTGGCGAGGGTTGCTTTAATGTCGGCCGACATCAAACTCGCCAATCATTTTAATCATTCTCTTACATTAAAACGAATCGAAATGATACGGACTATAAAAATGAAGCCCAGGCTATGGAAATTAGCAGCACTGGGCGCTATTATACCGTCGTTCTTCTTTGTCGTGGCATGCCAGGACCAGGTAAACACGGAGGATATGAAGACTGTCGCTGCCTCGTCGGCAATGGCGTTGGACCTGCCGGCAGAAGTGCAGAAGCAACTCGATGTTCTCAAGGCTGCCAAACCGGAACAGAAGTTCACCGTGGTAGAGGTCAACACGGACGAGGGTAAAGCTGCGTTGAACAAGATGAATGTCGAGCAGGTTGCTTCGATAAACATTGTCAATACTTCGGATAAGCGCGCCTTCGCGATTGTCGAGATCAATGAGTCTACCAAGCAGGCCATATCGGCGATGGGCAAGACTGCATTTAATGGCGACGAGGTATTTACCGTTGTCGAGGAGGCGCCCGTGCCGGAAGGCGGGTTGGACGCACTCTACCGCCATATTATGACGGAGATCAAGTATCCTTTGGAATCACGTAAAAAAGGATCCGAGGGCAAAGTGTTCCTGAGCTTCATCGTTCAAACAGATGGAACACTTTCGGATTACCAGGTACTGAAGGGCGTGGATGCCGACATCAACGCAGAAGCCATACGGGTTATGCAAGCGGGCGGTCCTAAATGGATACCCGGAAAGCAAAGCGGAAAGCTCGTCAAGGTCAAAATGGTATTGCCGATCGAGTTCAAACTAGACCGCGGACAGGGCTCTCCTCAAGGGAGCAGCGAAAGCTCTTCGACGGAAAAGGCTGCTGTAACCGTTATAGGCCACCAGCCTTAGATAATGCCAGGCCGGCTACTTTGTCTGACTCCAGCCGGCCTGCTTTCTCAAACCAATAAATTTCATCTGTTCCTTTCCTGGTAATTCCTGATGGCGCTGTATAACGGGCTGTCGTGGCATTGCTGTGTCCATATATTCTTTATGTTAAGAAATCTTTTTATCGTGTCGCTGCGGAATATCCGCCGGGACAAAACGTACAGCATTATCAATGTGCTCGGGTTAACGATCGGTATTACGTGCAGTCTGTTTCTATTGCTCTATATTCTGGATGAGCTGAGCTTCGACCGGTACCACACAAACGCCGATAACATTTACCGCGTAGCCACTTATATAAAGCAAAGCGGCAATACGATCCCTACATCGCTCGGGCAGCCGCCCGTGGCCGACGAGCTGCGGGAAAATTACTCCGGCATATCCAATACAGTGCGCTTTGCTCCACAGCAACGCAAGCTCTATACACACGGTACGAAGTCATTTTACGAGAGTTCGTTCTGTGTTGCCGACTCCACGGTGTTCGATATTTTCAACTACACGATCCTGGCTGGTGACGCCAGTACTGCGCTGGACGAACCTTTCTCCATTGTTCTGACACGCTCTATCGCCACAAAATATTTCGGTTCCGCCGATGCGGTTGGCGAAGTGTTGCATAATCAGACCGGGGAAATATTCAAGGTTACCGCGGTTATGGAGGATGTGCCCCAAAACTCTCACTTCCGGTTCGACGCACTGATCTCCGCTCGAAGCTACCCAAATCGCCCGCGTGGATGGGATAACTTTGGCGTGTATACGTATATCGTACTCAAGGATGGCTACGACCGGGCGCTGATCGATTCGGCGCTTGTCGATATTGTACGGAAGAAAGTGGACCCGATGTTCTTACCATTCGATTTCAGGATATCGTTCAAATTGCAACGGTTGCCGGATATACACCTGTTCTCGATCGTGCGGGACGATATAAACGGCGGTGGCGATATTTCATATATCTATATATTTGGCTCCGTAGCAGTACTGATGCTTGTTATTGCGGCCATCAATTATATAAACCTTGCCACGGCGCGATCGGCGGGCCGGTCTAAGGAAGTAGGCATTCGCAAGGTTATGGGCTCGCGCCGCGACCAGCTCATGGCTCAATTCATTACGGAGTCGGTGCTGATCACGTTGATGGCCCTGATCTCGAGTCTTCTGTTGATCTGTGTACTTCTACCTTCGTTCAATACCCTGGCAGGCAAGCAGCTTTCACTAATGTACCTGTTACAAAAGCCGGTGGCGTTCAGTATTGTGGGTATAGTGTTGTTTATCGGTGTTATCGGCGGCAGCTACCCGGCATTCTATCTCTCGGGGTTCAACCCGATCCGTGTGTTGAAGGGAAGGCTTGCCTCGGGGGGAAAGAATGTTGTTTTTCGCCAGGCGCTTGTTGTCGTTCAATTCACGCTGTCTATTGCCATGGTGATCAGCACACTGGTGGTGTTCGATCAACTGCGGTTCATGCGCAACAAGGATGTAGGCTTCGGGAAGGAAAGGGTTTTACGTCTGCCGATGATGGGGCAGGAGAACCTGGCGGGTGTTCTGGCGGAACGCATGCGCCAGACACGCGGTGTGGAATGGTCGGGAACAGCCGAGGCAGCGCCGGGGCAGGTTATGAGCAAAACATTGTTAGGTACAGAGGGCAACGACGGCAATATCGGGTTCTATACGCTTGGTGTGTACTCCGCAGATTTCGATTACTTCAGGACCATGGGTATGTCGATCATCGAGGGCCGGAATTTCTCACCCGATGTCCCAACGGACACTACAGACGCCGTGCTGGTGAACGAGACCCTGGTAAAGCGTATGGCGTGGACGCAAGCCATCGGTAAAAGGATCGTTTTTCCGCGCAACAAGGAGATGCGCGTGATCGGTGTTATTAAAGATTATCACCAGGAATCGACTTACGATATAATCGAGCCGCTAATTGTACGTCAGGGTATTCGCAACAACTATGTGTTTGTAAAGACGAAAGAGGGCACCGACATACACGAGGCACTTTCGTCCATCGGATCTACATGGCACGATGTTATCGGCAACGCGCCTTTCGAGTATTTCTTCCTGGACCAGGATTTCAACTCACTGTATGCGGCTGATGAGAAGCGAAGCGAGATCTTCACGGTTTTCAGCGGGCTTACCCTTGTGATCGCGTGTCTGGGTCTGCTCGGGCTTGCGGCCTATACAATCGAACAGCGTTATAAGGAAATCGGTATTCGCAAAGTTGTCGGGGCAAGTATGGCCAGCCTGCTTGTGCTGGTATCCCGTCAATTCATTATGTTAGTGTGTATCAGTACGGCCATCGCTTTTGGGATTGCGTGGTATGTTACCGAACACTGGCTGGAGAAGTTTGCATACCGGATCAACTTAAAGGATGAATGGCTTACATTTCTGATGTCGGCCGTGGCAGCGACGGTGATCACGCTTGTTACGATAGGCTATCATGTATTCCGGGCGGCATCGACGAACCCGGTGAATGTTTTACGGGACGAGTAGATAGAATAAGCAGGTTGTTTTCTTCGTGTTAAACAACCTGCTTTATCAGGATTTCAACTACACGGCAAACTTTTTACAGAATGGCTGCATCTAAAGATGCTGATGCCCTGAGCACCCAGTACCCGTAAATCAAAACGTTGTCACTTCCCGGTATGCTTTCTTGGGTTTCAGATCTTTATCAAACAACAACGGATAATCTTTGCGGCCTCGCACGGGAAAGTTATCCAGCCAGCTGGACCGGTCGCTGATGTTCCAGAACGTCACTCCGGTAATGTATTGCTTATACTTTCGGAACAGATCGAAACACATTTTATATACCTCCATTTGTTTCTGCTCTTTATCGGCAGTGAATTCTGTTTTGAGGTCTTGCGTGCCTGAGGGGCGGGCGTTGTGCTCCTTGGGATAGACCGATATATCGAGCTCGGTAATTTGCAGCTTCAGCCCGATAGCGGAGAGCCGTGACAGTGTCTGCTCCAGCTGATCGGCTGATGGCTCGTTGATAGCCCAATGTCCCTGAAGGCCTACACCATGGATGGGTACACCTTCCTCTTTAAGTGAAGTTACCATCTTAAAGATCTTTTCGCGTTTTACGGGGTCGATCTCATTATAGTCGTTGTAGAAAAGCAGGGCTTGTGGATCGGCCTCGTGGGCATAGCGGAAGGCCTTTTCTATATATTCGTCGCCGCAGATCTTATACCATGGGGAGTTACGATAAAACTGGTCCTTCTTATCGGAGATCACTTCGTTGACGACATCCCATGCATATATCTTACCTTTATATCTTGACACTACGGCGGTGATATGGCTCTTCAGACGAGCCAGCAATACTTCTTTGGATACCGTGTCTCCTTTTGCATCGACAAACAGCCAACCAGGCACCTGGTTATGCCAGCAAAGCGTGTGCCCTCTCATCTTCATTTTGTTGCGTTGGGCAAATGCGACGATGGAATCAGCATCTGTCCAGTAATATTTATTCTCCTCCGGATGTATAGGCCCCATTTTCATCGCATTTTCGGGGGTAACGCTGTTGAACTCCCGCTTGATGAGGGCGGCTTCGTCGGTTTTAAGGGCTCGCGGGGAGACTGCGACGCCGATGGGGAAGTAACCAGTGTAGTATGTTTTTAGGCCTTGCTGGGCGTGACAGATATTGGATATCAGGGCAGTAAGCAAGACCGAAACAAAGAACGCTGTTTTCATGGTGGAGTGAATTAATTAGGTGTAGTTAAGGTAGTTGAAAAGATGATTATGTAGGTATTGTCCTGAAAATATTTTGAGTTGTCATGTGAGGTTTACCTCGGGGAACTAATGTTCTACCGTTGGTAGAGTGTTCTTTTGTACATTATGATAAAAAGGTTTAATTAGGTTTTTAATATCTAATATCCTATGCCTAAACGTACCGTTTGGCCAGTATTATTGCTGGCCGTTGCTACCGCCTGTCAGCAGAAGCAGTCCGATCCTCAGGATGGGCTTGCCAGCTTTACAGAAGCCGGTTATGCGCAACATGTTAAAACCCTTGCCTCGGATGAGTTTCAGGGGCGCAGACCCTTTACCGCCGGCGAGAAGAAGACGCTGGACTATCTTGTACAGGAATTTAAGAATATGGGCCTCGAGCCGGGTAACGACTCCAGCTACCTGCAGGAAGTGCCAATGGTTGAGATCACCTCTACTGCCGACACCGTAATGACGTTGTCTGCTCCAAAGGGTAAGGCTACGCTCTCCGGTCTTAAAGATTACGTTCTCTGGACGCAACGTCCCGACTCGCTCATTACCTGGCGCGATGCGGAGCTTGTTTTTGCCGGCTTCGGCGTTGTTGCACCTGAATATAACTGGAACGACTATGCAGGCCTGGATGTAAAAGGCAAGGTCGTTGTTGTGCTTGTAAACGATCCGGGCTTTGGGGGTAATGACACTACATTCTTCAAAGGCAACACGATGACCTACTATGGTCGCTGGACGTATAAGTTTGAAGAGGCTGCACGCCAGGGTGCAAAGGGCTGCCTGATCGTACACAACACGGTGCCGGCCGCGTATCCGTATGGCGTCGTTCAAAATAACTGGAATGCCCCGCATCTTTATCTCGATCAGCGCGGGCATGAGTCGTATCTCTGCGAAGGCGTGGGTTGGATATCTTATCCCGCTGCTGAAAAGCTGTTTCAACTGGCCGGTCTCAGCCTGAACGAGCTGCAGACGAAGGCGCGCAAACCCGGCTTTACGGCTGTGGATATGAAGCTGAAGGCCTCTACTACCCTGCATGTGAAAACGCGTTACGACAAGTCGTACAACGTGGTCGCTAAGCTAACCGGAACAGAGAAGCCGAACGAATATATTGTATACTCCGCGCACTGGGATCACCTGGGCATCGGCAAGCCTAATGCTGCCGGGGACAGTATTTATAACGGTGCGCTTGACAATGCCAGCGGCACGTCTGCCCTACTGGAAATTGCAAAAGCATTCAAAAGCCTGAAGCATGCTCCGCGTCGCACGGTGGTGTTCCTGGCGGTTACCGCGGAAGAGCAGGGCTTGTGGGGCTCGGCGTATTACGCGCAGCACCCGGTATATCCTGCTGAGAATACCGTAGCCAACATCAACATGGACGGCATCAACCCTTATGGGAAAATGAAGGATGTGCTGATTATCGGCAAGGGCCAGTCCGAGCTGGAAGATTATCTTGTTGCTGAGGCCAAACAGCAGGGCCGTTACGTAGTGCCCGACAGCGAGCCGGAGAAAGGGCTGTATTTCCGTTCCGACCACTTCAACTTCGCCAAGATCGGCATTCCGGCGCTTTATATCGGCACCGGCAACGATCATGCGGAGAAGGGCAAGGAATATGGCGAGCAACTGAAGAACGAATACACCAAAAACTATTATCACCAGCCTACAGACGAGTATGACCCTACACGTATAAACTCCGCCGGCGCCGTGGAAGACATCAAGCTTCTCTTCCAGATCGGCAAGCGACTGGCCGCGGAAGACACGTGGCCGAAGTGGAAGGAAGGCTCTGAGTTCAAGTCCGTGAGGAAGAGATCTTAATTTTCAATCCAACCGATCATGCGCCTGACGGCAGCATGATCGGTTCGATATTCAGGTTAGCTGCTATCGTTTCGACATCGATTCCCAGGAACTTACTCATCATCTTATACCCGTTCATCTGTTCGCCCGATATCTTTCCGCTACGGGAAAACCCGTGTTATCATAATCAGGGGAATTCCCGCATATAACCGGAATATTTTCTTTTCACTTTTGAATCAACAAATGCATTTGCCAGTGGTGCCCTGCCCACTCAAAAACGGGTCTGTCCAAGGTCAGTGGTATACCTTGGGGCCATTCCGAAATGCCTTATGAGTAGGAACCAAACAACTTAATTTTTATGGAAACAGAGTCAATCGCAGCCGGCGTGGCGGCATCAAGCGCTTACAAGATCCTCAATCAATACACCAACGGGCCGATAGCCATGTGCGAGCATCGGAATGAGCTGGCCATGGTTTATCGCGACGACAGAAACGATAGCTTCTGGTTGACTCATTCACCGGATGGCATTAACTGGTACAATGCTATTCAGATCGAGAATCAGCAACTCTACGATGTAGCAGCCATCGCATCATTCAAAGGCCATCTGTACATCGTATATAAGGACGACAGAAATTCTAGGCTCTGGGTTACTTATGGAGACTGGGACTCCGGGGCCAACTGGAAAGTTTACAGATTAGGAGAGCAGTTGTCGGACGGGCCTTTGTGCCTGGTGTCTAACGGCCGATACCTTCATCTCCTATACCAGGACGACAAGACTGTTTACAAGAACTGGTATACACGTACGGATGATGGAACGGATTGGTCGAAACCCGTTGAAGTTATGCAGCAGCAGCAAATGGAAGACGGAGGAGGCAACGCCGCCATGGCTATGCTCAATGGCCGGCTATTCGTTGTGTATCGTGACGCAAGCAACGATAAAATGTGGTCTACGCATCAATTCAGTAACGGTAATTTCAATACGCCTGCCGTAATCACGGATCAATTCACCAAAGGTCCTATTACGCTCACCTTTGCTCATGGAGCGCTATACCTGGTGTACGCCGACAACACGAAGTCGAAGATCTGGGTTACGAAATCTACCGACGGAGAGCGGTGGTCAAAGCCGCATGAACTGGAGAACCAGCAGATGAAATATGCCGCGGGGCTGGCGGCTCTGGAAAGGGGAATTTCCACCCAGGTATGGCTTACATACAGAGACGACAGAAAAACACAGCTCTGGTCTACACGGATCGATTAATCTAACAGGCAATCCCCGCTGGACGGCCACGGGGATTGCTTTCTATACGCCATAACCAGGTATTTCTACCTGATTTCAGGAGCTACGTATATCTATCCTTGTTACAGGCCAGCAGTTTGATTTACTTTAACGCACTATATACACGCCATCTTTCTATGAACCCTGAAATAACAGTCGACAGCAATACAATAGCCAGGCGAAAGACCATGAACTGGAAACACAGCTATGTATCGGACATTGTAAAACATTTTAAACGGTTCAGAAGTGAAAATGACGACCAGTTCGAGCGACTGAGTCAGTTACAGCTAAATCTCAACGACATTCATACAGCATTTTCTCCGCCCACCGCAAACGACAACAATACGATCGATTTCAACATCATGCTTGGAATCGAGCAATCTCCATCCATACACGCATACACATTCACACCCGTCCTCACTATAACCCGCGGTGCAGATGTTCCTCCGATAGAATTTCAGTCCTGGGATCCCCCATCGCCGTCGAAAGGCAGTGCAGAAGTGCCCTATCACTATCTGCAATGGGTTTCAAAAAACTGGCGGGAACATAACGCAGCAACGTTGGGCGAGGTCTTCGAAAGCAGGTTCACAGTTCTTCTGCAATCGATTGGCGATATGCCTGTGCGGCGCGAAAAGAAACGGCTGCTCGGCTATTATTTCCAGGCCGATCTCAACACCGGGTTATGGAAATTTATAAATGAGCATCGCGGCGTCATCCAGAAATTTGTATTTCACATGGGTATAGACCTGAACAAAGAGCCATATGCAGATGCCTTCCCGTTCTCGCCGGTATTCGAAGTCGTCGTACCCAAGCTAAGTCCTGAAAAGTTTATAGAGCTGCACTACCAGGGTGCGCGAATCCGTAAAGCCGGCAACACGAGCGAATCGATATACTTTGAATATACGTCACCCTGTCCGTCCAGTTGTCCCAACGAGCAATAGACCATGGAAGCGATCAAGTTCTTCGAAATAACACGATGGTGCGTACATTTTACGATCGCTGTCTGTATCCTCGTCGGAGCAATAAGATTCGCAGCCCTGAGCTCCGATCAGAAGCTTCTGTGCTACCTGCTGATGATAACAGCCGTAGTAGAGCTCGCTTCCGTGTGGTTATGGAATGTACACAGGAACAACAACTTCATTTTCCATTTCTATTCAGTTATCGAGTTCCTGTTTATCGCTACGTTGTACAGCCGGCATCTCGGTGACCTGATCCCACCGCTTTACATGAAATGTGCAATGGTGATCTTTGTCATCTTTGCCGTGTGCAACACACTTTTCTTCGAATGCCTGACGCAGTTCAATTCGCACGTCGCATTTGTAGAAGGGCTTATTCTGATAGCCCTGGCATTATGCTATTTCTATAAGATGCTGCATGCGCTGGAATACAGGAACCTGGAGCACAACCCGATGTTCTGGATAAACGTGTCTATCATTACGTATTTCTCAGGGGCTCTTGTCTTGTTTCACATAGCAAACGACATGATCCCCGAGCCGCTGAAGATACGAGGGGCAGTTTGGGGTACACATGCATTTTTCAATATTGCGCATTATATACTTTACGGCGTTGCCCTGTCGGTAACACCTGGAAAACGGACTGTTACACCGTGAGAGGCCTTTCGGGCTTTACATGATACGTTGAAATAATACTATATCTATCAAAATACGTTACGCTGTCATGACACAGGATGGAGTAAGTTTACTGGAAGTATTACTGGCGAGCATGCTGGGGCTGTTTATACTGGGCTTAGGCTCTACGCTCATTTTTATCCTCTATCAGCGGCGCCTGATCGACCAGGATATAAACCGGCAGACCATGCAGATCCGCTACCAGCAGGAGCTTCTGCGAGCCACGATCGAAAGCCAGGAAAAAGAACGCACCAGGATCGCCAACGACCTGCACGATGACGTAGGCATGCTGCTCACCACCTCCCGAATGTACCTTAACCACCTAAGCCCTGGCCATGCCGAAGCACGTCTGGCCCAGGTGAGCGATAAAGTGAATCTGCTTTTCGACGAGATGATGCGGCGGATCCGCCAGATCTCGCACGACCTCCGCCCCGTGATACTCGAGAACCTTGGGCTTATTGAAGCCATCGACGCCCTGCGTGAAAAGCTGGAAGAGGCCGGTCTGCTGTTCTATTTCTCGCACGACGTTCCGTTTCGGCTTACCCGCGAAGCAGAGCTCATTCTATACCGCGTTCTACAGGAGCTGATCAGCAATACGCTTAAACACGCCCGCGCCGAGAATATATACCTGGGCATGAAAGTAAAGGGAGCTAATTTTCACCTGGTCTATAAGGACGACGGTATCGGTTTGGCCAGACCTGCCGACGCCTCGCACGGACTGGGGCTTAAGAGCATCGAAAGCCGGCTTAAGCTTTTGAGCAGCAACATGACCATCACCCCACAGGATTCAGGCGCATGTTTTTCCATCGAAATACCTATCGACAAACTGATGTAATTATGGCCAACATTAGAATCGGCATTGCCGACGATCACAACTTGTTCCGCGAAGGTATCCGCATGATTGTTTCCGGCATGGAAGATATCACCCTGACCCTGGAGGCAGAAAGCGGCCGCCATATGCTGGAACTGCTGAAGACCACGCCAATCGACGTCTTGCTGCTGGACATCGAGATGAAAGATATCAACGGTATGGATCTCCTTCGGCAATTACCCGTATCCGGGAGCAGACCTAGAGTAATCATCCTTTCCATGTATACCGAGCCGCGTATGATGACCCACATGCTGGAGCTCGGCGCTAACGGTTACCTTCGGAAGGATGTCAAAAAAGAGGAGCTTGAGGAAGCCATCCGGATAGTTTACCACAAGGGTATGTACCTGAATGAAACGTTGTCGAAATCATTAATGGAGGGTCTCAAAAAGAGTAACCGGCCACAATATGGCCACGAGCTGAGCTCACGCGAGCAGGAGGTGCTGAGGCTGATCTGTGAAGAATATACTACCCAGCAGATCAGCGAAATATTATTCATCAGCGACCGTACGGTAGAAGGACACCGTAAGAACCTGTGTCTGAAACTGGAGGCGAAGAATACGGCGGGCCTTGTCAAAAAGGCGTTACTGCTGAACCTGGTCGGAAACGATCGCTGAGTATATCGTGCATATATCTTATACTATTGCCGGTCATCACATCATGCTGTATTTCCGGCGTAGTTGGCACTATTTTAGGTGTGTGCGTATAGCATATACCTAGACATCATGAAGAAGTCACTATCGTCGCTGGCACTCGCATTGAGTTGTATATCATTTGGCCTCGCACAGTCCAACGAGAAGGTCGTCGCCTACTTCAACAGGCATTGGAACCAGGTCTATGACTCTACTGCGGAGATCTCTTATTTCCGGACCGTGGAGGCAAAGGGTGCCAATTTCCTGGTCAGGGATTATGACATCTCGCAGAAGCTGAGAATGCAGACGGAGTGCAGCGCGTATACTCCGAAGCTGGTGCGCAATGGCAAAGCGACATCTTTTTATGAGAATGGAAAGATCGAAGAAGAGGGTACGTACCGCAACGATCGCCGTACCGGCGTATTTCATTCTTTTTATAAATCAGGAAAGCCTAAAGAAGATCTTGAATACCTGGAAAACGACGAGGTACGCCATCTTACCTACTTTACAGAAACGGGTGAAGCGCTTATCGTCGACGGCAGCGGCATCATTACCGAACAAACTAACAACGGTGTAAACTATTCAAAAATCAGGAACTACCTGGCGGTTGCCAGTTTTTCAGTAGACCTGTCATACGACACCATCTATACACTTGTTGACCGGATACCTGTATACCGCGGCGGTGATGACCGGCTTCTGGCGGACATAAAATCCAACATCCGCTATCCCAAGAATGCGTTGAAAAACAAACTCGAAGGAACCGTTTATGTATCGTTTGTCGTAACCCGGAGCGGAAGTGTAAAAGACGTCGAGATCATAAAAGGATTTGACGAGGAATGCGATGTAGAGGCAATGCGTGTTGTTTCGTTTTTGAACCGATGGCAGCCAGGCGTTTTCGAGAACAGGTTTGTCAATACAAGGTTTGTGCTGCCGTTTCAATTTACGCTGCCCAATGGCTGGAAGAAGTCTTAGAGACGGCAATTTCCGTTCATCAATAATTTTCAGTACCTGATGTCTATGCCATCTGTAAATGATCGGCTACCGACATCCTCCTAAAGGAGTATATAAAACATCTTAAACGAAAGAATACCGATCAAAATCAAAAACTAAAATCGGCTATGAGATCATATCAGCACATATACATCTGAATTATCTACAATATCAGACTATATATATTCTTAATTAAGGCAACAAAAAAACATTTCATAATTTCGATAATTATATTACCTTCAACCAGCCTTAATTAGGCTGACGATAGAACGTTACATCGTTACCAACCGTTACAGGTATTTTAAAACAATGTTATCCATCATGAAAAACACGCCCACAAAGCCAAGTAGCTCAAACAAATCGGTAGCGAGAAAGGCGGCAATCGAGGAAAATAAATTGTTAATCGGGTATACCCATATTCTTCAAATAAACATCAAACCCTTTAATTATTAAGTTATGAGAACATTATTACTCGTTGCATTAGTCTTTATATGCAAAACGGTTTTATCACAAGACCTGCACATCTTTGGTGACCTTCAGTTAGACCACCAAAGATCAACCATTTATACGCAAGGCGAATACTTCCCTGCACATCGAGGTGGCATTCAATTTCTGACATTCAACAGCGGGCAGACCTTTGTTTTCCAGCCTACCGATGCCAATGGGACACAGGTAAACTCGACATTGACACTCGGTGGTTTTGGCATGTTCTCGTCAAATATTGTGGGCCTGGCCGTGAGCGGAAATGCAGGGATTGGTACCAACGACACCAAAGGATATAAATTAGCTGTTGCAGGCAAGGCGATCGCTGAAGAAATGGTAGTAAAACTACAGGGCAACTGGCCCGACTATGTTTTTGAATCTGATTATAAACTACCTTCCCTGACAGAAGTAGCTGCTTATATCCATATAAACAAACATCTTCCGGAGATGCCTTCCGCTAATGAAGTAGAGGAAAATGGAACTAAGCTCGGAGAGATGAACATGTTGCTACTGAAAAAAGTAGAGGAGCTGACCTTATATATAATCGATCAGAATAAAAAGATCGATGAGCAGATGAAGGAGATCGAGTCTTTGAAAGCGATAACGAGTCAGCAGCAGAAGCAAATTGAAAACCTGAAGACCTGCGTAAATACCAGCGGAAGAAATTAAACGCCATTATAAAAACCGCCCGCGATCGAGGGGTTCTCAACCGCGGGCGTTCAACTCTTAACAATTCAGTATTGAAATGCGAGCGCAGGGTACAACACATGCCCGCTTTTGAAAGCAGCCGGTATGGTAACCGTCACTACACCATCTTTTTGCTCCCATTTTACAGGCGAGGCATAGCCCAGTAATGTCACCTTCGCTCCTTTGACCGGGACATTTCCTTTCCACTGCAATTTATCGGGAACCGGTTGATTTTCGGGCAACCGGACCAGCGCGTATCGCGAACCATCTTTTCCTCTGGTGAAAAAAGTTTCGCCGTCACGTTCCTGGTTGGCGGTACGCGTGCCGTATATGGCATTACCGTTTACCTCCAGCCATGCACCGATTTCAGTAAGGCGTTGTACCTGTAAGCTATTCAGCGTGCCGTCCGGAGCGGGGCCAACTCCCAACAGAAGGCTTCCACCCTTTGCGACTATTTCGATCAGGCTATGTATAACTTTTGTGCTGGACTTGTAATGATCATTGGGGACGTGCCCCCATGCACCACCGAGCGTAATGCACGCTTCCCAGGGGTGGTCGAGTTTTGTTTTAGGAATGCTTTGCTCCGGCGTTTGATAATTTTCATACGGACCATGAACCGTGCGATCGACTATCAACAGTCCTGGTTGTGCGGCGCGGGCCATCGTGGCGATGCGCGGCATATCCAGCTCCTGGCTGAACTCAGGAATGGGCGCTCCCCATGCGCGTACTTCGTCGGTAACGGTTTCAAGCGGGCGTACCCAGCCGCCATCGAGCCATAATATATCGATGGAGCCGTATTGTTGCATCAGCTCCTGGATCTGGTTGTAGGCAAACGTTCTGAACTTATTCCAACGCCATGGGTATTTCCGGATATCATAGTTTACATTGCGGTCCGGTGTGGCATATTTAGGCCACCAGAAATATTCCGAGTGCCAGTCTGGCTTGGAGAAATATGCGCCGATCATAAAGTTCTGTTTCCGGAATGCGTCGAATACATATTTTGCAACATCTGCCCGGGGATCACTCGCAAAGGGGCCAGCCGATATTTTGAAATCCGATTGCTTCGTATCGAACATCGCGAACCCGTCGTGATGCTTGGTGGTGAATACAACGTATCGCATACCGGCACTCTTAGCTGCCAGCGCCCATGCCTGCGGATCGAACCTGGTCGGGTTGAAGTCTTTTTTCAATCCCCAATACCATTTCTTGTAATCATCGTACGCTATGGTACTGTCGCGCTCTATCCAGGATTCCGAGCACAGCTCCCAGGACTCTATAATCCCCGGAACTGCGTATAAGCCCCAGTGAATGATCATCCCGAATTTCTGATCCTGCCATGTGTCCAGTTTCTTCTTCACCAGCGGATCTTCCGGCCACTGGTAGGCCGTGGATTGGGGATGAACGTTTTGCTGGCTGTAGCCGGCGGTTTGAACCAGGCATAAAAATCCCAGCACGATACACCCCAGCCTGCCTGATTTAATTCTATACGTCATGATTTAATGTGTTTAGACGAATTGTCGTGGCAATCTTAGCCATTTTACGGGGAATGTGAAAAATGCACACAGACACAGATCTCCCGTCTAAAAAGAGAAGTTGATTCCAACGCCTCAACTATTACATGTGTCTATAGTAGCATGAAACAGATCTGGATAATCGCCATGCTTCTTCTGGTGGGTTGCTCGAAAGACCGGGAGCCGTCCCTGGATTGTGTCGACCCTTCAAAGAAGGGAGAGTTCGCCTGTCCTGCGTACATAGACCCGGTGTGCGGCTGCAACAACGTGACGTATGGTAACTCCTGTGAGGCCTCCAGCGCCGGAGTATTGAAATGGACAAAAGGTTCCTGTAAGTAATTGTGATATCGGTCTGGCAAGTAATCACACTGTATACCTGACTTTCTCATTAAATTCTAACATTTTTCTTTTGCCGCCGCCGGCTGGAAGGACCTGCTTTTCCTACTGCGCCATGATAAGACGTCAGCAGCAAGACACAACGGTTGCCTTATTAGGATAATTTTACCGCTGTTGTATCTTGCCGTTATGTTCACAGCGAAAATCTATTCCCCTAAGCTTATACCACTGTTTTTTATAGCCCTGTTGTGGTGCGCCTGTTCCGGTGAAAAGACGCAACAGGAGCAATATGAAGACGCAACCTCCGGGGTACGCTTTAACGCTTACAAAACAACGTCTGGTGCGGCCCTCGGCCCTGCTGTGCGCTTGTATAACAGCCAGAAGGCTGACTCATTGCCGCCTGTAGACCCGGCATACGCTCACTTGCTGTTGGGGTATGGATGGACTGTGTCGGGCAAGCCCACGCTGGCATTTGCCGAGGCTGACCTGGCGGAGGAGGCGGGCGATTCTACTGCGCAATATCTCGCCACATCGCTCCGGGCGATCGGCATGTACGAGCAGGGCTGGGACTCGCTGGCACGCCATGAGTCGCAGCGCCAGAAGCTTATACGTAAACCCGGGAGCGATGCGGCATACGAGGCAGCGGTTTTTTATATGCTTATGGGGTTGATGAAAGCTTATGAACGAGACTTTGCACAGTCAAAATTCTTTTGGGCGGGATTCGGCAATGAGACGCAGATCCATTGGCCGTATAAGCTTACGGATGCCATCGATGACCTGCAGCAAAACCGTCTGCAAACGGGGCTTACCAAGCTGAAGACATTGTCGCAAGATCCCGATGTTCCGCCCGCGTTGCAGCAAGCACTCGCGGAGCAGATCACGCTGATTGAAAACAAGGGCGGTGATGTTAACTCGCGGCTATTCTGGCCCAAGCTTATCTCGACCCTGGTATTGGAGCAACTCAAAAAATCATCTAACGCACAGCTGGCGTCGATAGTACAGATGGTCGAGGGCTTACGGGAAAAGATATAGCACAAAGTAAGTCCGATGTAAGAAACCTCTTCAATTAGCCAATCTGCACATGGGCTGCCTTGCTATATTGCTTTGAAAAAAAACTTATGCTGGGTGGACTTGAAATTCTGGTTATTTGTACAATTATCGGTGGCGTTCTGGGAATATTCTTCAGAGACAAGCGAAGAGCCAAATGGTTAGGCTTTGTTCTGGGAGCTTTCGGCGCAATGATCACGTCATATGTATTGGTTCAGTTCGTATTCCAATCACTATTTGCCATACCGATTTACTCCATACTGGGTTCGTGGGCATTCAATGCTATCTTCAAGCAGATTGCCAAATAGGCTATGCCTGTAGCGGGCGCTATTACATTACAAGATGTTTCAACCTTTTCAAAGTTCGGCGATTGCCTTTTTTGCGCTTTCATTGTTTGCATTTCGCTGCAGAGACATTTTAAAATAGCGGATGGCGTCCGTTGTATCGCCTTTTGCCCGGAATGCACGCCCGAGGCTGTAGTATGGCACGGATGAAGCTGGGTAATACGTTTCATTAAGCTTCATTATACCGATAGCCGTGTCGGTCTTCTTCTCTTGCAGCAAGTATTGCGCTGCCTGGTCTAACAGCTTTCCAGGCGGTAACACGCCACAACGTTTAGAGAATGTTTCATAATGCCTGGCTACATCCAGTGCTGATACCCTGGCCAGCGTCTGTAGTGGGAATTTATAGTCTTCAAACAAATACAACAAGCCATAGTAGAAGGCCGGTGTAGGTATTGAATAATGGTCTTCGCGAGGAAAGTATTCGTGGCGATACCGGAGCTTTCCTGTATTGCTCTGTTTAAGTAGTGCTACGAACTTTTGAAAGGCTTCTCCGCGCAGATCTGCTTTTGTCGTATCCTGAAACGGATTGGCCGCCTGGGCAATGTAGATGTCTGCTTTCAGCGCTGTGCCTTTTGCCAGTACGGTCTCGTATTCCCTGATGATGGCGTTGTCGTTCCAGCGAAGGGTCGGATCGATCACCAGGTAACTATTGAATGTTTGCTGCTGTAAAAAGCATTGTGTAGCAAACAGGCCTCCCATGGAATGTCCGGCAAGAAGCCTGTACGGTATAGTACGGTAGTTCTTGTCGATTATGGGAAGTAATTCGGTTTCGAGGAAGCGTATAAACCCGGCGCTCGTTGCGGGGGTAAGATCCCGTTGCCGGTTTGTGTTAGGGATTCCCACGATGATCATTTCTGGGATCTGCTCGTCGTTCACACTCATGGCGCGTACGGTGCTGCTAACGGTTTGAAAGTGCGCGGCGGCATCCAGTACAATCAAAACAGGGTAGTGTTTTCCGATATAGAACTCATCGTTCTCGTATGAGCCCGGCAGTGACACCCAATATTCACGCTCCTCTGCCAGCGCCTGGCTATGTATCTGAAATGCTTTCCCGATGGCGAGTTCTTTTACCTGCTGGGCCATGGCCACATGCGCCAGGAGAAGGAGGCTTATACAATACGCGATCTGACGCATAGATCAATATCAAAATATATAATACACTGAGGGAGTTAAGCCCCTTTATATTCCACGAATCAAACGCAGATTCTCTTTTAATCAGAAGTCTATTTTCCAGACTCCAGCTTAAGAAGCCGTTCCTCCAGCAACTTGATCTTTTCGTTCTGCTGAATAGTGTAGAGTGTAAGCTCTTCCACTTTCTTTAAAAGGATCATATTCATTTCACCTACGTGAATGCCATTATTCTCCATGGTATGGGCTGATGGTACTTCAGGCAAATGTTTATAGCTTTCAATATATGCCTTCACGGCTTCAAGGGGAAGAAGTTCATAGGTGGGTTCGAAAACGTAGTCTGGCCCCGCAAAGCTAAGATCCACTCTTACTTCCTTTGCATGAACCTGACCATTTACAGCCAGCGTTGCATCCGGATAGTTTGTATTTATGCCTACCATTCCCTGATATAAAGAAATATCAGTATAGGTAGGCGCATTGCTGGTATTTCGTGAGATGCCCCTGATAAAGCAGCGACCAGGAGCCCAGTTTGCCACATTATCCAGTATAAGCGAAGGGCCGGAGTCATTTGTTCCCGCCGTTGCCTTAATGTAGATACCTTGCTTTGCACTATCGTTAAATCCCGCATCCACGGTTATCCTTCCAGTACTCTCAATCGTCGACGTGCCGACCGAAACATAACCATTAGTGTAAACAGAATTTGTTTCCGGTTTGGTTGTCCATTGCGAGAATGCTACCATTACGGGAAAAGAAAATAAGATAGTAAAAATTATGTATTTCATATTAAATGATATTTAAGACTCAAACAACTCTATGTGTCTATACCCCCAACACCTGGACACAACTAACTGACATCAAATACCAACAAAATATCTAGCTGATAAAATTATTACATAGCATCTTCAAACGAAGGTTATCTAAGATAGCTATTGATTCTATGTATGACAACAATTTCATTTAACTTCTTTCAAATTTACTATCAACCTACTCCTAAAGGAGTAGTGAACGGGCTATGTAGTATCTGCATAACTGTGCGCGAGGCATTAACGAACGCTTAAAATATAGTTCAGCAAGCTGAATCTTTGTCCTTCGCTGTTTTGTCTTCTTCTTTGGCACTGGTTTCTTCCTTAGCCTTGTTCTCCTCCTCGCTCTTTTCAAATGCTTTAAGAGCTTCGTCCCACATGTAATCGCCGCACTCGTCGTTTACGAAAGACTCATCTTCGTACTTTTTGATCGGGCTCTCTTTATCGTCTGTTGATTTTGCCATGATTACATTGGGTTATTGATGCTATTTATATATCCACATTATAGGGCGAATAATCTAAAAATATCCATTTAAAAGGCGTAGCATCAGCTATATCATTTATCGATTTTATCGTAAAAACGACAAATCGATTATCCTGATCATCTACAACGAACTGCCCCATGCCTGTCAACTGGAGGATTCGGTTACTTGTAAAATCAATAAAAAGCAACCCGCAACCTGGATTTAGCTGCAGGTTGCCTATCGTATTGTAAAGGTTATTTCCCGGATAGTCCAGCCATCGGATTGTTTCGTGATCCAATACCTCCACAAATCCGGGATTGCCACCGCGGTGCGAACAATCTGCGCCCTGTTCGGGTACATAGGTAGATATAAAGAATGTATCTGCCTTTTGAATGACTGCCATTTGAGAGTCATTAAGGCTCCTGTCACCAGACTCCCGTATTCCCAGGTGCTGATGTGTCCACTCCGGTTTTCGAGCCTGAATATACTTTGGACAATTAAAATAGGCTTGTTTTATGGTAAACAGCAGGCGATCATTTTCGATTACCGCGGTGCCATTAACCCGCAAGCGAACCCGTGCCTCAAAATTGATAAACAACAACCCGGTTTCTTCATTATTCTTTATATTCTTTGAGAACTTCTCATCTGAAATCGATGACAGGGAGATAATCTGATCAGAAACAACAGAAATGAACCCTTTAGACCCCGTTAGAAAGGACGCCCACACATTTCCGTCGGTATCAATCGATGTAGCGATTACAAAACTAAATGAGGGAAGGAACCGAACAGCAGCCGGCGCCAACCTATCCCTGATCATTCCCTCAAGTTGATGCGCCTCCCCGGATACACCAAGTAACGTTTGAATGGTTTCTTCGCCGGGATGGAATATTTTATTCATAATCTGCTTACCCGGATAACCATTTTTCGCCGCCCTTTAGTTCTAACTACGTATAAAAGATGTAAAGTAATTATACCTTAAATTCCTTTAATCTCGCCGCCATCCATTCTAAGAGCGGTTCCTGTCATCCACTTTGCTGCGGGAGATATTAAGAAGCCGATCAGCTCTGCTATCTCTCGCGGCTCGCCATAGCGTTCGATTCGGGTTTCAGTCAGAAATTTTTGTTTCGCTTCGTCGATGGATACCATATTTGCTACCGACCATTTTTCCAGAAAATTCATGCGACGCCCCGTCATTACAGGCCCGGGCAATACACTATTAACCTGTATACCATCAGCAATACCTTGTTCAGCAAAGGCCTTTGCTAAGGCACAAATTGCCGCATTGATGGTAGCCACTGCTGCATAACCCGGCTTGGGAGCTTCAGCCGAACTTCCAGACATAAAGACCACACTTCCCTTCGATTCCTTTAGTAGTGGCCACGCTTTGATGGTGAGACGACGAGCTCCGTGCAGCTTCATTTCCGCCCCGTCACTCCATTGCTCATCCGTCATTTCAAACAGGTGGATCTGGGGTACGGCACCGGCGATATTTATCAGCGCATCTATCCGGCCGAACCTGGCTTTGCATTCTTCAATCACCTTATCGGCCGATGTTGCCAAACGCAGGTCTGCCGGAATCACGAGGGCATCAACTCCCAGTGCTCTCAATGTCCCGGAGGTCTCTAACAGTTCTTCTTCCCGACGTGCCACCAGCACAAGACCGGTAAAATCTTTTGCAAGCCGCATAGCTGTAGCCTGTCCTATCCCGGCACTGGCACCGGTAATTATTGCGATTTTTGTTTCCATTGTTTTTATTCTTTTATCGTTGTATGATCTTACTCTTTTATCTCTGTTTACTGGACAGCTTCCCAAATCGTATCCATAAACCAGCGCTTCTGGTCAAAAATATTGTTCACCGTGCAAAACGACGCATTCTCTCCCAAAGACTCCATCTCACCTACCGTATATTTCTGGGAAATCTCCATGAATATTTCTTCATTTTCCCTGAAGGAAATCATGACCGGGCCGCTCTCCGTAGTGATTGACACCAACTGGTCGGCCAGGCTTATCAGGAAACTCCTGCATGCGCCGGTCGAAGGATCGTATATTGGAAAATGGTCAAACTTTGTGAGATCAAAATTCGCTTTCAGTTCCCGATTGATCCGCCGAAGGAGATTCAGGTTAAACTCCCTGGTGAACTTATCTTTATCATTGTATGCCGCTATTATGACGGATGGATTCTTTTTGAGATCAATACCGATTATCGCCAGATCACCTGGTTGCAGATGACTTCTCACCTGGCTACAGAATACAGCAGCCTCTTCCGGGAGCATGTTTCCGAGATTAGAACCAAGAAACAGCAGTACCTTTCGTTTATTCGAACACTTCGCTGTATATCCGAGCATATCCAGATACTCTCCCCTCAGGCCCTTTACTTTTATACCCGGTATTTCCGATGGCAAATGAGTTGTGAGATAGTCTATAATGTTCGCCGATATATCGATCGGCATATAGTTGAAGTTTGCCTTTCTCCGCACGAGCTCACGAAGCAGATAAATGGACTTTGTACAATCGCCCGCACCTAACTCGATCAGGTCGAACTCAGGTTGCAATTTCATAATCATGTCCGCCAACGTGCCCGCTTGCTGAGTAAATATCTCCAGCTCACAATTGAATGGATAATATTCCTCACAATTCATAATCTGTTGAAACAGGCGATCACCCTCTTTGTCATAAAAGTATTTGGATTGAAGGTATTTTTGACCGGACATTAGCCCCTTAACGATATCGCGGCCAAATGATTCCCCTCCTTCCATTGTCAGCTCCCTCTCTCCCACCGACAATAAATTTCTATTTGCTGTAAGCATTGGTGTGTTGTATTAATTCTCTTGTCATACCCGTATGATCTCCGTGTTCCGTTAGCGATCTATCTACCTGGCCAGACGAATACCTGTGAACTGCCACCTGGAGCTCGCATGAAAAAAATTACGGTATGTAACACGACTATGCCCCGTGGGGGTAACTTCTGATGCGCCCCGTAGTACATGCTGATTTACCATGAACTTGCCGTTGTATTCTCCCAGTGCGCCCTCGGCTCGTATAAAGTTGGGATAAGGCAGATAGGCACTTTCAGTCCATTCCCAGCGCTCTCCCCACGCGAACCGGGCTGCCGCGATCTCCCATTCAAATTCCGTTGGCAATCGCATTCCTTTCCAGGCAGCAAAGGCATATGCCTCATAGTAGCTTATATGACAAACGGGCTCATCCTTATTTACGGGGACCAATCCCCGAAAAGTATAATTCATCCACCGGCCGGACACCAGGTGCCAATACATGGGTGCTGTGATACGATTGGCTTTTACCCAGTCCCATCCTTCGGCATGCCAGTAGCGGAAGTTTGTATATCCCCCGTCCTTCATAAAGTCAAAATATTCCTTGTTGGTCACCAGGCTGTCGGAAATACTGAATTGATTCAGATATACTTTATGTCTCACCTGCTCATTGTCCCAACAGAATCCGTCTCCGTCAGCCCCGATCTCGTACACACCTTCGCCAATCGTTACCATACGAGAACCCGAACCTGGCTGCCACCTGCTCTGCGGATGTGTCTCGTTATACGCGGGAAACAATGGATTGTGACCCAGAATATATTTTATATCTGTCAGCAAAAGCTCCTGGTGCTGCTGCTCATGATTCAATCCCAGGACTATCAGCTTTTCAATTTCATCCGTCACCTCATTTTCCCGCAGCCATGCATTCATTGCGCTATCTACATAGCGGCGATATTGAATAACATCGGCCACTGTCGGCCTGCCTAGATTACCCCGGTCCGTGCGGATAACGCGCGCCCCCACTGTTTCGTAGTAGCTATTGAATACATAATTGTAATCCGGGCTGAATTCTCTGTAGGCCGGCACATACGGTTTTAAAATGAATGTCTCAAAAAACCAGGTGGTGTGTCCGAGGTGCCATTTGGGCGGGCTCACATCGGCGGCTGGTTGAACTACGTAATCTTCCACCTGCAACGGGCTGCAAATGTCTTCTGATCTTTGCCGGATCATCTGATAAGACAACCCTATGCTCTTTTGTCCGGGCATTGTTACTTCTATTGTTTCCATGTTCCGTCTTCGTATGATGTTTTTTGACTCTTGCCAATACTCCAATTAATACAGACCACTCTGTTTTTATTGGAGTAAAAAATCAGATCAATTTTCGTATTACATTTTTTGCGGCCGCGATAGGCCATGGTGCCTGATGCACTTTATGAGCGATCAACGCACCTTCGAACAGTGTGTATATCTCGTCAGCCAGAAAAGGCCCGCCTTGTGATTCCACTATGCCTGAGAAAAATGCTCTCACAGCATCTTTTTGCGCTTTGATCTGGACGTGTATTTGCTCATGCCCATCGGGCATTTCGTACACGATATTCAGGAAATGACAGCCATAAAAATCGGTACGAACCACCAATTCCTCCAGGTAATCAAAGATAGCCAGGAGCTTATCTGTTACCGTTATACCGTTTTTCGACTGATCGTTCAATGTATTAATGATCTCTTCTCCAGTCTCGTGCAGGTACGCCATCAGAAGATCTTCCTTTGATTTAAAATGTTCGTACAGGGTAGACTTTGCAATGCCCGCCTCGTCGATAATCTGATTTATACCGGTGTTTGAATATCCCTGCTTATAGAACAGCCTGGAAGCTGTACTGATAATCGATTTTCGGGCGTGATGTCTCTTCATGGCTCAAATGTAAGGATGCTTAAAAATACAGACAAGTCTGTTTTATTAAAGTCACGTTAATTTTCTGCAATTGTCGGATCATCTTTTCAGGAAAGCAACCTGGCGGCTATTTTTCTTGCGCTTTCGACAGGCCAGACTTTGTGATGCACTTTATTGGCTATCAGTGCTCCCTCAAATAATACATAAAGCTCGTCTGCGAGATCTTCTTTTCCTACGGGCTCCAGGATAGTTGCGAAAAGTCGTCTGACGCCATTTTTCTGTTTTTGGATCTGCTTGATCGCTTGTTCTGCCTCGGCGGGTATTTCGGCTATGAGGTTCAAAAAATTACAACCATAGTACTCTTTTTCCTGTACAAGGTCGATGAGATAATCAAATATGGCTAACACCTTTCCTTTGGGATCTTTACCGTTATCAGCAGCTGTTTTCAAGGCCTCGTCCGTAGCTGCTCCTGAACTGACCAGGTATTCCATCAGAATTTCCTCTTTTGTACGGAACGCAGCGTACAGGGAGGATTTCACTACGCCTGACTCTTCTATTATCTGGTTAATACCGGTATTTACATACCCCTGTTTATAGAACAGCCTCGAAGCGGTGTCAATAATCGTTTGCCTGACGGCATTTTTTCTCTCCATACGCATGCCGCAAAGCTACGTGCAGTTTCCGACACAGACAAGTCTGTTTCGTAAAATTATCCTCATATAAGGCTTTTATGGCATAAAAACGGTAAAAAATAATAAAACAACCTAGTCTGTTTTTAAATTTTTGATTTTACATTTGCCACACCGATAGATCAGGCAACTTCCGAAGCCTGTTTACTAACGATTGCACCGCGGAGCTCTACTAACTGACCGATAGTGCTAAAAAAAATACTAATGACTCACGCGCACAGTTCTGTCTCATGATACACCAGTTTATTAATCCCCAGACCAATGCTCTTTTCAGGATGGTGCACAATGAAGCCATCTTTGATCGGAACTTTCATGGCAAGGACCAAAAAGAAAAGCTACTTACAATTACCTGGAACCGCGGACCTGAGCAGACGATCACGATCAATAACGTTCCGCATAGATTTCCGGCGAATACGATCCACTGCCTGATGACCAATGAAAAATTTCATTTCGAAAACCCTGAAAGTATTGTTGCCTGGCAGTTTAGCCGCGAGTTCTATTGTATTGTCGATCATGATAAAGAGGTGAGTTGCGTCGGTTTTATCTTCTATGGGCCACCGCAAAAAATGTTTATCCACTTATCCGAACACGACGGGGACCGAATCGATATGATGCTGGAAATGCTACGGGATGAATTTGACACAACAAATCATATCCAGGCTGAAATGCTGCAAGTACTGCTGAAGCGGCTGATCATTATCGTAACCAGACTTGCAAAAGACCAATTTATAAATGAAAATGAATTACCCGGCGACAAACTGGATGTGATCCGTAAATATAATTTTCTCGTCGAGACTCATTATAAGAAGGAGCACCAGGTTAGTTTTTATGCCGAACAACTATTCAAGTCTCCAAAGACCTTATCCAACCTCTTTGCCCTGTACAATCACAAAAGCCCTTCGCAGGTAATCCAGGACCGGCTGGCTCAGGAAGCTAAACGTCTGCTTCTTTACACAGACAAGACGGCCAAAGAAATCGCTTATGAGCTTGGCTTCGAGGATGCCGCCTATTTTGGAAAATTCTTTAAACGACTCAGTGGGCAATCTGTGACTGAGATTAGAAAAAACAATCTGACGCCCTGACAGAAAAGAGTAATACGTACCTGGTTTTGTCCATTCGGGAAATACCAACCATTCATCGGGAAGTCATGCCGTTTTCTGACCGGTCCATTCGTATGACCTTTGATCTATCAAACACATCACAAAAAAAAACAAAATGAAAACGTCGGAAGCTAACGTAAAGCAATCTATGAGCTCAAGGAACGAAAATATCATCATCCGATTTTCCACATGGGTAACTGGAAAGAATGTCCCATTTCTCGTGATCACCGCAGGGATGGTGGTTATGCTCTTGTGGGCGGGAGCTTTCAAAATGACGGCACCCGGAGCAGAGGGCATTGTTCCTTTAGTGGAGAACAGCCCACTGATAAGCTGGCATTTTAAGGTATTCGGAGTTTATCACGGTTCCGATCTGATTGGCCTGACAGAAATTGCAGCGGCAATACTGATCATTATCGGCTTGTTCAGACCACAAGCCGGTGTGGTTGGTGGCGCTATTGCCGTGGTTATGTTCTTTACCACAAGTACGATGGTGATCACTACTCCCGACGCACTGGTGGCGGTGAACGGTTTTAAATACATGAGCTTCCTTGGATTGTTTCTGTTCAAGGATGTTATCAATCTCGGCGCTTCTTTCTACCTCATCACCAAATTCGGCGAGAAAGCCGTAACCGCTCTGCAGAAGCGAAACTAATCTTCATTTCGTGTCGCCTCATAGAAAAAACAATTATTGATCCAGTTAATAAATTATAAATAAAAACACCATGAAATCATTCGCTGTTCCTACAAGAGAAGAAGTATCTCCAGCTAATCAGGCATTGTTTGACACGTTAAAAAAGAACATCGGCAGTGTGCCTAACCTGTTTGCCGCATATGCCTATTCAGAAAATGCATTAGGCAGTTACCTGGCTTTATCGGGTGCAAAAACGTCACTCCGGGCAAAAGAAAAGGAAGTGGTAAACCTGATCGTAAGTCAGGTAAACGGTTGTGAATATTGCCTGGCCGCACATACCGCCATTTCTAAAGGACAAGGTTTTACAGACCAACAGATCCTCGAGATCAGACGCGGTGAAATCAGTTTCGACAATAAGCTGGATGCTCTTGTTAAGGTTGCAAAAAGTATCGCCGAAAATAAAGGACACGCCACTCCTGAAACGGTAGATAACTTTTTGGCGGCCGGTTACAATCAAGGTTCGCTGATCGATGTCGTTATGGTTGTTGGCGATAAAACCATTACCAACTATGTTTTTGCATTAACCGCAGTACCTGTTGACTTTCCCGTCGCCCCTGCCATTTAAGTAATACTGTCTTACACATAACAAAACAGCTCCATACAGGAGCTGTTTTGTTATGTATATAATATAAAACGCGCTTCACTGCTTGACTCCGGCAGGGGCATCCTGCAAATGATATCCGTTCATTTCTTCCGTTCGAACAAAGGCTTTGAGCGTGCCGCACTGTGTACCGACAGATTCGCCGTGCGGCCGAATCGTATAGGCTCCAACCGCAGCCGGGATAATGAATGTTTCAGCATAGTGTACTATGAATGGCTCAAATGAATGATCCGGGCTTTCAACGATAGCTTCCCGTCCTTCCACCAGGTTTATCACGTTCACGCCTCCGTTCGTATGGTGCGGCACAGTGCCTGTAAACCAATGTCTCCTGGTTTCTATAAATTGAGTTTCATGAAGACCGGTTCGCTCCTCGACCCATCCGTCTCCTTCTGCCATCTTTTCGAATCGGTTTATCAGGTTCTTTTTTGTCCACGCTTCCTTGCGGTCCCACTGGATAACTTTCTCTCCATGTGTGATGTTAATCGGCCTGGGTTTTCCATCGAGGCCCAATCTGCCCCAATCCCATAGTTTGAATGTAAAAATATAAGGCGTGGCACTGATCTCCAGCACTACGCTATCCCTGCCTGAACAATGTACAGTTCCGGCAGGTATCAGGACGTGGTCGTGCTTATTCACCGGCCACTTTTGAACGTGTTTCTCGGCATCGAATGGCCTGCCTTCTTCCTGGGAGATCTTCAATTCTCCGATCATGTTTTCCGGAACAACGTCGTCTCTTAATCCAAGATAAACATGAGCACCGTCTTTCACATCCAGCATATAGTAGCTCTCGTCCTGTGTGTATTCCATCCCAAATTTGTCTTTGATATATTGGGTAGTAGGATGCACCTGCAGGCTGAGATTACCACCGTCCATCGTATCCAGAAAATCAAACCGGATTGGGAACTCAGCACCGAATCTTTTGTACACCTTTTCACCGAGCAATTCGACTGGTTTTGTCAGCACAAGATCGATCGACGGTATTTCAAAAGTAGTATCGCCAAACTTCAACAAAAGACTGTTTTCTTCGGGAACACAGTCAAAAGCCCAGGCATAATTAACGGCAGACCGATCGAGGTCAGCCACCTCTTTCAGCCACTGCCCGCCCCATGGCCCCGGATCGAAGAACGGGACAACGCGAAAAGGTCGATGAGAAGCTATTTCCAGTCCCTTCAACACCAGGGCGGCCGACGCCATCTTTGGATTCCCGGGTTTGTTTGTGTCGATCACAAAATCCATCTTATCCATCAACGATATTTTGTGCCTGTCCAGCACACGCCAGTCAACAAAGTAAGACTGCTTATATTGGAGCGAAAATTCTGCGCCGGCATTCACCACACCAAGATTACTCACCTGGCCTTTCCGCATCCGGAGTTGTATCTCCCACCGTGCCATATCGAGGTATATCAGAATATCGCTCTGCGATGCGGCATAGGTCGCACCTTCTCCATAGACAACAATAACGCCTTCTGTTTTAGATTCTATTTCCTTCCGAACCGCTGCGAGTCTTTTATCATCAAAAAACTTGTCGATGGTAAGTCGTGTCATAAAACCGAATATCTGGTCATCCGTCACGTCCGGGAAAACCATCGCGGTTACTTCTTTCGGCGTCTTAAGAGCCGTACTGCAGTTTATAAAAAGATTGTAATGAAGCTCTTTTCTCAACGCCGTTTCTACTTCGTCGTGCAGTACACCCTGATAGCAATCGAAGACCACGACTACACGGTTCTTCCCTTTCGCTGTAATAATTTCATTGATTTTACCGGCGATAGCATACCATCCCACAATGCAATCCTCATTGCTATGGCTAACTCCTATAGAAGGATGTTTATCAAAATTCGATTTCATAATATCGTTGTATGGGCATTCGTGCCCTCGGTTAATAGATGGTACATTCCCAGGATTCCGGCCATCTGCGGGTGCATTGCGGCCAACAGTTCCGGAGGATTGTCTTTTACCCAGGAGTGGGTTGTGATCATGTGTTGGATATTCGGGAGTAAAATGTGACGACTCTCCATGATACCTCCGCCGATCACAATCTTTTCCGGGTCGAAGGCATGAATCAGGTTGATAATTCCTAAAGACCATGCCTTCAAGCATTTGTCGCGAACCTGTACCGCTAACGGATCTCCTTCTCCGGCATGTTTGAATAATTTCTTAAAGTCGATATCCACTTCCCCTGACAAAGAGCTGCTGAAGATTTGCGGGGCTTTCTTCACTTCGTCAGCCAATGCCCATGTCGAGCCCTCCGTCTCGAGGCAACCGATGTTACCGCAGTTACAGGTGCCGCCGTGCATGTTGATCGTCATGTGGCCTCCCAGATTACCCGCAATAAAATTCCTTCCTGACAATACCTTTCCGTCGATCATCACAGCGGACCCTACTCCTGTTCCAAGCGTAATTAAAACCAGGTTATTGGATCCCCTTCCGCTTCCAAACTGCCATTCACCAATAAGCGCAGCCTTCGCATCATTTTCTAACGCAACAGGAATATTCCATCGTTCACCCGCCCATTGCGAAAAATCCACACACTGTGCATCGGGGTACTTTACGTATTTCGACAACACCTTAAACCGTATGTTATCGATTATGCCCGGGAAGGCTATTCCGATCCCGATAGGCTCCGCGTTATTTTCGGCTAGTAATTCATCTACTTTGTCTCCTATCTCTGCCAGCCTTGTGACCAGATTTATGTGAGACGAAGCCGCCAACGATGCCTGTGCTATGACATTTCCATCGTGGATCAAGCCGAGCTTGATCTTGGTTCCTCCCATGTCCACTCCTACTGCAACCTTCATATATCCAATCTAAATATTATTGATTCCAACTTTGCTCGATCTCTTCCAGGGTGCGTTGTTTGGTTTCCGGTATCCATTTCCATACAAACCAAAGCAAGAAAATTGCGTTAAGCATGAATAACCAGAATGTATAAGAACCTCCTACATGTTTCAGAAGTACCGGTGTAAATTGCGTAACTGCCAGCACACCTACCCATAATACTACTGTACAAAACGACATGGCAATACCTCTTGTCCGCGTGGGAAAGATCTCAGAGATCAGGACCCACGGAATTGGCCCCAGCGACGACGCGAAGCATGCTATATAGGCAAGAATAAACAGGATCAGCCAAGGACCGTTGGTTAGATTAAAGTGAAAGCACGCCCCTACTGCCAACAGACATACGATCATTCCCGCAACACCCCACTGTAAAAGAGTTTTCCGTCCGGCTTTGTCAATAAGCCAAAGCGCAACAAAAGTAAAGAGCGTGTTGATCGTTCCGATCAGCACGGTTTGCAGTAACGCCGACTCGGCAGCAAATCCAACTCCCTTGAAAATTTCCGGGGCATAGTAGATTATAGCGTTAATACCTGTGATCTGCGAGAAAAGCGCCAGTATAACACCGATCACTAACGCGGGTTTTAGCCTCTTGCTAAAAAGATCCGAGAGCGTCCCTACCTCCTGCCCCAGTGATTCTTTGATCTCCTTCAATACGTTTTTCCCTTCCTCCGTACCGTTCACCTTTTCAAGTGTGTCTAACGCATCGTCGTTCTTACCTTTCTTCACAAGCCAACGGGGGCTTTCGGGCACTATAAATAACAATACAAGAAATAATAAAGCGGGAATTGCTCCGGAGCCAAGCATGTATCGCCAACCTGTCTCCACGTTCCATGCCTCATCGCCGAAGGAAGCGATAAGCAAATTTACAAAGTAAATAAGATTGATCCCTACAACTATCGCGAGCTGGTATAAGCTAACCAGCCGGCCCCGGTTTCGCGAGGGCGCTATTTCCGAGATGTACAGAGGTGACAACATAGAAGCGGCACCGATACCAAGACCGCCTATAAACCTTGCCACGAGAAACTCCTCGAGATTTCTGGGGATCATTGCACCGACAGATGAAATAATAAAAAGGATAGCTGTAACGATTAATACCTTTTTCCGACCAAAACGGTCGCTTAAATAACCCGCCGTCATAGCGCCAAATGCACAACCCCAGATCGCGCTGCTTGCAGCCCACCCGGTCATAATCGGTGATAGCTGAAACCGCTGTTGTAAATAGCCGATAACGCCGGCAATGACAGCCGTATCATAGCCGAACAATAATCCCCCGAGCGCTGCTACAAGTGATACCTTCACCACAAAAGCAGATGATGGTTCAGTACTGGAGTTAATAGCTACGCGTGGTGTACTCATATGATTCATCACAATGTTTTTATATTGACTGATTAATCCCGATGGTCAGATTGTATATATTTAAATATACTCCTTTAGTTGAGCTCAAATTTTACACACTAGTTACCATAATTATCCCTCGGCTTGTCGCCCATCTGCAGCACAAGCTTGCCGCCATTTTGTATGTCTGTGAGATTAACAAAGGGCTTGCCGAGCTTTTTACCATTCAGGCTGATAGACTGCACGTACACGTTCTGGCTATTATTGTTATTTGTTTCAATAACAAATTCTTTGCCTTTGGCATACGCCGGGTTCAGCCTGATCGTAATCTTATCGAACAACGGGCTTCCAATGCCCAGCGAGGGCTTCAAATCTGTCAGCCCTTTGACATCAAACAAACCCATGCCCGAGATAACATACCACGCACCCAGTTGTCCCTGATCTTCATCCTGCCCATAACCGTATCCGTGAATGCCGGTAGTACCGTAAAATTCATTGCAGATGAGCCGAACCCACTTCTGCGTAAGCGACGGTTTGCCTGAAAAGTTGAAGAGCCACGATGTATGAAGATTAGGTTGATTGCCATGGTTATACAGCCCTGCCAGACCGGAGAACGCATCCAGCATGGTGCCACCGCCAAAGGCGTTTTTCTGTGAGGTAGTGAAGATGCTGTCGAGGCGAATGTTAAAATCTTCACGACCTATCTTTTTCACGAGCGCATCCGGATCGTGAGGTACGTAAAAAGTATATTGCCACGCATTTCCTTCCTGGAAGCCACGCCACGGCTCGCCAGGTTTAAAATTATCAATGAACTGTCCATTGGCCAGTTTGGGATGCACCAGCTTGAGTGCAGGATCAAAGAGCTGCTCCCATCCCCGCGACAGGCGCATCAGCTTTTCGTAGTCGTCTTTTTTACCAAGCGCTTTGGCCCACTGTGCCACCGCGTACGAGCTGAATGAATATTCCAATGTGTGCGATGCTGAGAACATCCACGTCTCCTGCATGTCATTATTACCCTTGTCCAGATGGGGCTCATATCCATACTTAACAAACTGCTCTACATCCAGCTTACCGGCGCCACGGGGCCGATCTTTTCCGTCCACCTCGTTTTTAAGCGATGCTTCGTATGCCTTTGCCACATCAAAGTCACGGATGCCCGCCATATATGCGCTCGCCATCACGAGACTGACAAAGTTGGTACCCACACCGGATACGTAACGACTGTTGGCAATGCCATCGCCTAACCAACCTGCATCCTGGTATACCAGCAGCTGGCTCTTCACAAAATCGGAGTAGTACTCCGGATAGGCCAGCGCCCACAACTGCGTGAGGTTCCAGAAGGCGCCCCACACGGCATCTGTATTATAATGATTATGTACCGGCTTGCCTTTGGCATCCAGCGGTATCTGTCCAACGGTACCGTTATTACGGGGATATGCGCCATTTACGTCACTGGCCAGGCCGCGCCCCAGTAAAGCATGGAACAGGCCTGTATAGAACTTCACTTTGTCTTCACGCACTTTTCCTTCCACACGAATACGGCCGAGGTAGTCGTTCCAGGTGGTGTGCGCTTTCGCTTTTGCCTGATCGAAGGTGAGCTCTTTTGCTTCCGTCTCCAGGTTTTGCCGGGCGTTTTCGATGGAGGTATACGAAAGGCCAGCCCTGACCGTAATACTCTCCTGATCCTGTGTATCAAAGGTGAGATAAATACCTGCACCCGGCCCTGTTTCTTCGGTCACTCCGGCCCGCGACGCAGCGCCTTTAAAAACACCGAATGAAGACGGCTTCTTATCGACCACAGCAGAAAAGTACATGCTGACTTCTGCACCCGGCTGATACTTTTGAACGTATACCGGAAGCGTGGTAACAAAGCCTTCTATGCGGCCGTCTGACGTGATGTATACTTTGGCATCTTTTACATTCCCGCTTTCACCCTGTTTGTTACCGATATCGAACAGGATATGCGACTCCTTACCGGCCGGGAATGTGTAACGATGCAGTGCCACACGCCCGGTGGCCGTAAGCTCTGCCTTGATGCGATGATCTTTCAGTATAACCGAGTAGTATCCCGGGGCCGCTACTTCGTCCTTATGATCGAACCGTGAGCGATAACCCTCTTCCGGGTTTTCCAGTTTTCCGGGAATTGTTTTAAGTGTACCGGTGGAGGCCATGAACACAATGCCACCTACCTGGAATTCGTGCAGGTTTGGAAACCCCTCGATGGACTCGTGGCGATGGTCATATCCCACAGCGTCCCAGCCGTGTACATTGCCATAGTGCGCATTGGTAGCCGGCGCGGGTTTCGCCATTCCAAACGGCATCGCTGCCGGCGTATAAAAAAACCAGCGGCTGTGGGCGGTACCGATGTTGGGATCTACCCATTGCGTGTAATCCTCCTGTGCCCGGGTTGTGACAGCCACGGCCATCAGCAGGGACACAGTCAGTATGTTCTTCAAAACACGAACTTTCATTTGAAACATTCTTTTATGTCTTAAACGTATTTTCTCATTCAATCTTCCACATTGTCGTTCCATAGGGCTTCATCCAAAACGAACTGCCCGCTGGCCTGGCATCGCGTTCCTCATTATCACATACGGAGACACCGGCGGGTTTCAATGTACCCCACTCGAATGACGACTGCACGGATTGAGGCGACAGATTCACTAACCGTACCAGGTAGCCGTTTTGATTTTTAGACGGACGTATGGTCGAAACAGCGATCTTGTTGTTGCCGCTGACATGAAACAGTGTCTTATATGGAGTAGCATTGCCCGACACAACAGCGACCAAAGGCTGTGCTATTTCAACGCTACGCTGTTTTGCTTCGTGATCATAAGGTTCCAGGGGAATGATCGAGTATTTAAACTCCGTTTTACCCGATTGAGATGCCTTATAGTTTGTGGCCCATGAGTTATTCATCACCCACGAATACACCGTTGGCGAAGAGGAAGCAAAGCGGTTCCAGTCGAGGAACTCACGGGTGTCCGACATCCACGCTTCACCTTGCATTCCTCCCACCTCCAGGATGGGCGTACCTACCGTTGTTAAAAGTATATTCTGGCGCATGCCTGATATAGACACACCGTTATTGACGGAATAGAAATTCTTATTGGCACCCGTCAGCTGTTCACGCTCCGGGCGCATCTCACCAAAAGGCAGATCGACGACCGTTTCCGCATTGCGTATATTAAACGGGAATGCAAACCGTACGCTTTCATGCTCTCGGTTATCGATCTTATCGACGACATTCCGAATATCAACACGTTTTATATCTTTATAAACCGTGACATCACGTACAAGAGAATAACAGCCCGGTGCATCGGCTGTTACACGCAGCGTGGCCGATACAGGGCCTTCATTCAGGATCCCGATGCTTCTTATCTTTGTTACATACTGCGGCGCAGAAGCGTTTCGCCCTGTATAGATGTACTCATTCAACCCCTTGCCGGCAGCATAGTTAAAGTCCGGATTACCCGCGGTCAGCGATGTGATTGCGCCGTTCTGGCCATCTACGGTTATCGAGACAAGACCATTCGACATTGTATTTTCTTTGATAACAAACGGGCTCGCAGACACGTTTGCCTTAGAAGCCACGATATGATACACTTTGGAGGACAATGGCTGCACCCCGGCAGCGAGAAACATCCAGGTGTTCTCTGCCGTCCTTTGCAGAGCTACATCCTGGCTGTTCTCGTCTACCAACTTTTTCCCGTTGAGATTTTGCGGCGTCGAAAAGGTGACCACGTCCGTGCGCGACCAGAGATTTGTATTGAATACCTGTATATACTGACCGCGCTCGTTGGCATTAATAGCGGTATGAAACGTCTGCGTAATCTGCTTTGTGATCGAATCAGCCCTTAGCGCAAAGGCTTGCTTCTGTTTCCAGAGCGCACGCGTAAACTCCGAGTCTGGCTCGGGACCACTGGCTGATGCTCCCCATGTATGTTCAGAGAACAGCGTTACGTTGCGCCAGGCATGGTAAAAGCTTTCTGACGGATAGCCCCTTGGGTTTGTCATCGACCATAGAATTTCCAGTTGATTGAGTTGTTCGGCATTATACCGGTTCATCGATAATTCTGCTGCTGTCGAGGCTGCTCCGTCTTCCCAGTATGGCGTGAAGTCGCCTTTGAATACCGGCAGCTTGTCGCCATAGGTTTGCTCAAATCGCGTGAATAGCTCTTCCGTTGTGCCGATGCGAAACTTGGGATACTCATATTGCTCGTTCCACTTCCGGATAACGTCAGACATGTCGGTATCCGGTGGGCCGTTATCGCCGTTAACGGTGTAACGTAGGTACGAAAAGTTATAGGGAAATTCTTTTACCTCGAGTGTATTCAGATATTCCCAGATCGGATCCAGACCGCTGGACGAAAGTTTGCCGGTCAGCCAATCGTGAAAGAACGAGTAACCTTTTCCGGTAGACCAGCACAACACCTTCTCCTCGCCTGATGGCGACGTCCAGTAGAACGGATAGTCGCCCCACTCTTTGTTCGCGAGACCTACACGGCTACCGCCGGTCTCCAGGTAAGGCACATAGTTGGGGGCCATGGAGAAATACTTTATGCCGTTTTGCGCCATAGCCGTTACGATTCCCCATGACTCCCCGGGCACGTCCGACATCATGACGGAACGAACCTCCACGCCCAGGTTCTTTCCGACGCGATGCGCGTCGTCGAACAGGTGCGTGATCTCTTCCTGCTTACAAAGACCCGTTAGTATATTGCCGATCGAAGCATTCAGGGCAAGGCGGCCCTCTTTTACAGCAGTCTTGAATGACGCTAACTGGTCGGTGTTCTTATAACGTTCAAGATATTCGTTGACAGGCCACATGGTCTCTACGTTCCACTTGAACCTGGACCCTTCGGGATAGTCTTTGGTTCGCTCTGCCAGTTTCACGGCCTGCTCAATATTCCGCAACTGTAAATTCATGACATCTTCGTGGCGGTGCGTGTACCCGATGTCGAGATGTGAGTGCGGCAGGAAGTATACTTCCCACTTCCGTGCGCCTTCCATAATCGTATTCCTTTGTACGATTCCCTGACGGCTTCTAAAGACTATGGTCACCGGCACAGCCTCTTCCATAAGCCCCGGCGAAAACAGTGCTGTATGCTCGTACAATCCCATCTTCGACGCAGGAATCTGCTCGCGTATTTTTTTGCCTGCGTACGATAGCTCCAGCGTGCCGCCGTCGAACAACGGGTTATTAAATTTTACTTTGTATTCACGTCGCGGGCCTTCAGGCGTTTTTCGATAACCTTGTGTGGGCATGAATGAAATATTATCAATCTTTCCAACACTATTCAGCGCGCGTTTTGCCTGCTCGTAAAATCTGATTTCACTCAATCCATAATAGTTGATATTCTGGTTCTTCCACTTTGCATCCTCCAATGCATTCGGCGAGCCGGCATGATAGTAGTTCCCTTCCTGTTTATCTGCGGTGATGCAGAAATACTTAAAGCTTATTCCGGTCAGGTCGAGATGAAAATCCGCAGGCTCTTCTTTTTTTCCTGCCGATTCAGGTATCACAAAATAATCGCGGTCACCATCTTTTAACGTCTGCCAGTTCTGGCCATCGCCGGAATACTGCAGGTAGACTTTCCGCAGACCCCGTCGTGTATGATCATGTTGGTTGTGATTCCAGATCTCAATAAAGGCAGGCTTCCGTTCTGTATTGAACGTATACAGAAGCCACACCACACCCTCGCGGGTCTGCGGACGGGCCTGTACGGATGTTTCCGAAACATTCGAGAGCCACATGGTTTTTCCCAGGTTGTGAGAAATATGGCCGTGGCCTTTCATGCCGCTTCCATTGATAGTCTCTTCAACATGGAACCCGGGAAACGCGCTGCTGGCTTCGGCCCTGATCGATTCTGCCTGCACCGGCGTATACACTTCTATCTGCTGTGCGCCGGCAGTATACGTGGGAAATAGTGCGGACATCACGAGGCATCCGCCTGTCAATATCTTTCTGATCATCCCTCTCGTTCTATTTTTTTTCTCCTGCTTCGATACCCCACTGCTTGTTCGGCTTGTCGCCCATTACCAGCGTTAGCTTACCGCCTTTTAACAGCTCGCTTGCGGGAAATTTAAAGGAGCTTAACGTGTTGCCATTGAGTGTGGCCGATTGTACATATTTGTTATTGCGCGAAACGTTCTTTGCTTCGATGACAAACTGCTTACCACGCCCGTAGCGTCCACCCAGGTCGATCACGATCTGCTCGTAGAGAGGACTGGCGATCTCATATACCGGCTCCACACGACATCCACCATCGGTCTGGAATAGCCCGATCGCCGCCATCACAAACCAGGCACTCATCTGGCCCTGATCCTCATCGCCCAGATAAGCGTTGGCCAGACCACCGCCATAATATTCTTCCAGGATCGAGCGGCTCCACTTCTGCGTTAGCCATGGATGATCTACCCAATTGAACAGGAAAGCAAAATGCATCGACTGTTGGTTGCCCTGTACCACGGGATAATCCCAATACTGGTCGTTCGGTGCGTTGTAGCGCCATGGCTCGCTGGCCGCAAAGCCCCAGTTCAAACGTTCGACGAAAGCCTTGCGCCCAATAACGTCAGCCAGCGCTGGCACATTCTGCGGAACAAAGAAGCTCAGCTGCCACGAGTTACCCTCCACATATTCCTCATTACGACCGGACTGGAATGGATCGAACGGTTCGGTAAACTCTCCTTTGCTATTACGCAACTGCGCATAGCCGTTCTTCGGGTTAAACGCATTGCGCCACCACTCGCCCCGCTCGGCAAACACCTTGTAGTCCGCTTCCTTGCCAAGCGCTTTGGCAAACTGCGAAACGGTCCAATCATCATAAGAATATTCCAGAGAATTCGAGAATCGTCCGAGGTCTTCGGGCACATATTTGTACTTCATGTACGATACTAAGTCGCGATTGCCGGCAAAGCCTCCTGCTACCGGTCCGGCAGGTGTCGTTTGCATCTTCTTCATGGCCTGGAGAGCCTTCTCTTTATCAAAGTCGCGGATACCCATCTGGTAAGCCGATACCATCAACGGTATTTCGTGCTCTGCCACCATCACCGGAATATACTCCATGCCCGCGGGGCCTTTCGCCAACCATCCGTTAACATCGTACATCGCCAGTTGAGAATTTACCCATTTCGAAGACCACTCGGGTGTGGCCAGGTTCCAGAGCTGGTTCAGGTTCCAGAATGTATTCCAAAATGCATCACAGCCCAGAGCCAGATGTCCGGGGTTCGTGAACTTATGTTTGGTCTCGTCTGCCGCCATCCACTCGCCGTTCACGTCACTCCATGTATTGCGGCAGAGTGACCGGAAGAAGTTGGTATAAAACCGAACCTTCTCCAGACGGTTGTCGGAAGTAATCGCGATACGCGACAGATAATTATTCCATACTTTCTTTTGGTTCGCCACTACAGCATCGTAACTCCAGCCAAAGGGCTTCGTTATTTCTTTTTGCAGATTCTCCGCCGCATTGGCTACGCTCACCAGGGAAATACCCGATCGCGCCTGTACCACCGCCGACTTCTTTGTATCGAACTCCACATAGGCTCCTGCCTCTTTCAGGTCCTTTCCTTGCAGCTTGCTTATATCTACAACATCGTTATTCAGCCAGCCTCCGATCTTCGTGATCGGTTGGTCAAACTCGATCACAAAGTGTACCGTATATTCCTGGTCAGCATCGTCACTCCATACTGTAGGTCTCGGTGAGATCTGATGGCTGCTGCCTTCGATACGATAGTCGCTTACTTTTTTGATCTCGATGTCCAACAATTTATAATCATATTCCCCCTGCACGTGCAGGTCGATCATGACACGGCCGTCCTTGTCTTTCGGGAATGTATACCGCTGGAAGCCGGCCCTTTCTGTAGCCGTCACTTCGGCCCAGATGCGGGTGTCGGTCATGTATACTTTATAGTAGCCCAGTGGTGCCTCTTCTGTAGCCTTATCGATCCGCGATCGGTAACCGGAATCCGGGTTAAACTCATCTCCTACCCTGGTTTGCAATTCACCATTGGTGGGCATCATGCCCAATCCGGCCATAGTCCACTCGTGAATATGGCTGAAGGTGCCAACAGTTTCGAAGGTAGGCTGATATCCCGCCTGCCAGCCCATGTTCTGGTTGTCGGGGCTTAGCTTCACCATACTGAACGGCATCCACGGCCCGGGTGCGATCATCCAACGCGAATGCGCTGTACCGATGCGTGTATCCACATAGTCAGCCGGTGTTTGTGCTTTGCCAGGCGATCGTTGAATAGTGCCTGCTTCTGCCTCTTTTCCGTTCACCAATATGCGGTATCGTCCATTCGTTGTTTTTTTAACGGCAGGCATAGGCGCCTCCAACTGATAGCGCGCAGAGTCCAACGTGGTTTGATAAATTGGCTGGCCGTCCAGCTGCACTTCGATACGAGGCTTACCGCTCAGGTGCTCTATATCAACGATCAGCGGCTGAACATTTTCTTTACCTGTATTCAGCTCATACGCGGCAGGCTTTACCCAACGAATAAATACATCATCATTCAATGCCAAGGAGGCACCATCGGGACCTTCCAGGCGAACCTGGTCGAATACTACCCATGAACCTTCAAGCACTGTAATCGTGATACCATTACCACCCTGGCGAATAATACCATCGCGCAAGGGTATTTCTAGTATCTTTTCGCCGCCTGCAGAAGTGCCGCCAGTGAGCGATGCATCGGAAACTCCCTTCAATAAAAACTTCTCATACTGCTGCTCGTTGATCCCTACCTTTAACAAAGACTTGCCGGGATGAGCGTCAACAAGGTCAATGACCAGTTTCCATTTGCCACCAACGGGGAATGATTTTAACGCGAACAGGATGTTGATCTCGTGCGTACGCCAGCCAGAAGTTCCCCAGGTGCCTCCCCAGGTATCATCCGGGCCAGGTAACACATATGGGAAATCTGTAGCCGCATCCGACCTGCCTATCAAAAAAAAGCGATCTTCAAAACCGAAGTCCTTGCTCAAAAATTTCTTATAGTCCCGAGGGCCAAGCGCCAGATCGGCGGAAGAATTATCATTCCTGCCAATGCTCCATATATCGTTGCCCGCTACACGATCGATACCGGTAAATGATAGAAGCAGAAAGAGAAGGAGTCTGTTCGTTATGCTAAAAATGGTTAGACCTTTCGGACGGACATCATTGAATCCACCGCCGCCATTGTAATCAATGACGTATTGAGATATTCCAAATAAGTAATCCTTCTTTTTCATACAAAAGTGTTAAGTCAAACTTTCTGTTGATCTTAATTTATGTCAATTGTTCATCTGTTGTGATCCATACCTGAGACGTCTTGCGGCGTCCCGTTCAAAATCAGCAATTCAATTTCTATTACTCATCTCTCCCTTCATCATTTCTCCATCAATTATATGCAAATGTTCATATAAAAAGAAATATGTTCAAACTTATTAACATTTATAAAAAGCTAAAAACTGACAATCAATCACCCTAATCACAATTTTTTAACATAAAAATCAAACGTTTGAATTGCACTAAATTCAAAAATAACAATAACTTGCACATATGTATGAACATTTAAAGTGAAAAACCTACATATATCTAATGTACCCATGGCCCTGACTGGCCTCTGAAATTGAATGATCAACTCGTTCGTGATGTGTATGGAGGGGATGAATTGAGATGGTTCTGAAGAAAGAATTTTAACTCTTATGACATGAAACCCAAATACCAATGAAAAAACGGATACATGAACGGACGGCTTTACGGGCAGCTAAACGCACTAAAGCATTTAAACCACCTGGTGTAAACCACATAAAGACTCAAGCTTTTGTTTAACCATCATCATTAATGGATATGCATAATCAATACAAACTATTATTGAGAAAGCTGGCGAAGCATTCCATATATGGAATGATCATTCAGTGTCTTCTCGTCGCTTCAAGTTTCGCATCGGAGATGAGCAGGGAGACCGATATACCCGGGCTTCAGTCGATGACTACCGGTACGGTAACATCATCCGGAGATGGGTCTCCCTTACCTGGTGTGAACATAGTCATTAAGGGCACAAGCCAGGGAACAACGACAGATGCAGACGGCAAGTATACATTACAGGTTTCTGACCGTGACGCTGTGCTGGTCTTTTCGTTCATTGGTTACACATCGCAGGAGATCCCTGCTGCCGCACGATCGGTGATCGATGTGGCACTGGCAGCAGATGCTCAGCAACTTGGTGAGGTCGTAGTGGTAGCGTACGGCACTCAAAAGAAAGAAACGTTGACCGGTGCAGTTTCAGCGGTGAGCAACCAGGAAATTGTAACCACGAAAAACGAGAATGTGCAGAACATGCTGACCGGTAAAATCCCTGGTCTTCGCGTTCGTCAGAACTCCAGCGAACCAGGCCAGTTTAACAGCAACATCGATATCCGTGGTTTCGGTAATCCTCTGATCGTGGTTGACGGGATTCCCAGAGATAATATGCAGCGTTTGGATCCCGAAGACATAGAGAGTATCTCTGTGGTTAAGGATGCAACGGCCGCTGCTTTCGGGTCGCGCGCTGCGAACGGCGTGATCCTGATCACCACCAAAAAAGGATCAAAGACCGGCGAACCTGCCATCAGCTACTCCGGCAATATGACCTGGCAGAAGCCTTCCAATTATCCCAGCCTCGTGGGTGCCGCCGACTGGATGACACTCGCCAATGAGCTTCAGAAACACAACGTGGACAACAGCGCGCCGACGCTCAAGTATACACCCGAGGACATCGAAGCATATAGGAACGGCACCAAGCAATCCACCAACTGGAAAGACGCGGTGATGAAAAAGACAGCGCCTCAAACCCAGCATACCTTAAGTGTGACCGGCGGCAACGACAAGATCAATTACTACACCAGCGCAGGGTATCAGTATCAGGGTAGCTTCTTTCAGACAGATGCCATGAACTATAAAAAATACACGCTCCGCACGAATATCTCCGCCCAGATGAAGAAGAACATCCGGTTCGACCTCGGTTTGGCCGGCCTCTCTGACGACCGCCAATCGTCGCCCTATGGATCCAGCGACATTCTCAGGGCGATGTGGCTTCAACACCCCATGGATCAAATCTATTATAATCAGGAAGCCAAACAGTATGGTATGATGGATTGGAACTCCATTCTCAATCCCGCAGCCATGATGGACAAAAGCCTGGTAGGTGAAAACGACTACCAAAGCAAATGGCTTCAAACCAATGCAGCCCTGACCTACAGCGTACCCTTTGTCGAAGGCCTTTCGGTGAAAGGATTGTATAGCTATGACTATACGATCAATGACAACAAAGAATACACCAAAGCCTTTACCCTGTACTTACCCACCGGTGCACCTTCTCAGCAGAACGTGCAAAACAAGGGCAACGGTAACAGCAGGACTTCCCGCTTTTTCTATTCTAAAAATGCCAGCCTGTGGCGGATACAGCTCTCTTATGAGCGTCAGTTCGGAAATCACTATGTAAACGTGATGAACCTGCTGGAGAACGGGCACTACCAGGGCGACAACTTCTATGCGCAACGTTTCGGCGTGCTGCCACTGTCTCAAATATTTGCAGGAATAACAGACAACCAGAACGCCGCACAAAGTACTGCCGCCGGCTCGCTGTATAACTATGCCAACCGCGCATCGGTAGGCCGCGCCTCTTATAACTTCAAAGGCAAGTACCTGGCCGAGTTCTCGTACCGCTATGAAGGTTCATCTAAATTTCCTCAAGCCAACCGCTATGGTTTCTTCCCCGCGGTTTCAGCAGGCTGGAGAATTTCGAACGAACCGTTTTGGTCGCAATCATCGCTTAATTTCATCAGTAACCTGAAGGTCCGCGGATCTTATGGCAAGACCGGCGATGACAGCGGGCTGAACTATCAATTCGTGAGCGGTTATACCTATCCCGCTACTGGAGGAAGCCGTACGGGACTTCCTGCCGGATATCTCTTCGGCACACCGGGCGCTCCTAACACCACGTCATTCATCCCCGCATCTGCCAGCACAGGCATCGCCAATAACTCCATTACCTGGTACACGTCAAAAACAACAAATATCGGATTGGAAGCCGATGCGTTCAACGGACTGGTTGGCGTAACCGTAGAGTATTTCAACCGAAACCGTTCCGGCCTTTTGTGGACCCGTACACAGAGCCTGCCCGGTATCGTAGGTGCAGTGCTTCCCCAGGAAAATTTGAACAGCGATCGTAACCGTGGCTTTGAAATTGAATTACGCCATACCAACCATATCGGTGCCATCAGCTACCAGGTAAAAGGTAATCTCTCCTATACCAGAATCAAGACCATTTATTACGAAATGGCCAAGGCAGGCAACTCTTACCTGAACTGGCGCAATGGCCTTAACGACCGGTATAACAACATATGGTGGGGTTATCAAGGTGCAGGGCAAATGACCAACTGGGATCAGATCCAAAATAATCCAACCTATATCGGGCGCGGCTCTCTGCCCGGCGATTATCAATACATGGATTGGAACGGAGACGGCCGTATCAGCGACCTCGACGTTCACCCCCTCGCCACCAACGGACAGGTGCCGCTCATCAACTACGGCGTAACCCTCAGCGCGCAGTGGAAGGGTATCGATCTGACTATGCTTTGGCAGGGATCAGGCAAGAAATATGTCGTGGCCAGAGAATTCCTGTATCAGCCCCTCTGGTCCAACACCAACTCCATCAGCGATTTCATGAACCGCTGGCATCCCACCGATCCTAATGCGAATCCATATGACCCGGCTACGCAATGGACAGCTGGCCAATACGCATTCACCGGAAGCTCACCCGATCCCAACTCTGACTTCAATATTCAGAACGCGCGTTATGTAAGGTTGAAGAGCCTGGAAATAGGCTACACAATTCCTAAAAATATACTGAGCCGGCTAGCGATCCAGAAGGTAAGAATTTATGCCAATGCCTACAACCTGCTTACGTTCACTAAACTGAGGTATATGGATCCCGAGTTCTATGTCAACAACGATCTTACTAAAGGCGCGCTTACAGATCTTGGTTATAACTATCCCCTCAACAAGACCTATTCACTCGGTCTAAATCTGACTTTTTAAAAGCTGACGACTTATGAAACTGAGAAAAATAATATTGACAATAAGTTTTGCTGCTACGTTTTCAGCCTGCTCTGACCTGAATATCCAACCTATAAACGTGTTGGGCGAAGGCGATATATATGGTAGTAACGATGGCGTTATGAGCCAGGTGGCTCGTATCTACAGCAGGCTACCCATGGAGGATTTTAAATATTACTATGCTGCAGCATCACCTGCATCGATGTTCAATTCCAGCGGTGCCCTGTATAAACAAATGGCCTGCCTCACGGGTGAAGCCGTAGGCCGGGATACACAGGGTGCCGATACGGAAACGTCTCCTTATTGGGATGAGGCCTATGCCGAGATCCGCGACATCAATACGCTCCTTGAAAATGTACCGGATCATGCGGATGCCCTGGGTGAAACCGAAACTAAAACGTACCTGGCCGAAGCACGCTTCTGCAGGGCCTACACTTACTATGCCCTGGTTAAACGCTATGGCGGCGTGCCTCTGATCGCCACCACGATTGATTATCCTGCTTCAGTGGATCTGGCCGGCACCCAAATATTCCGCGCTTCCGAAGAGGCCATTTGGGATTTCATTGCCGCTGAACTTGACGAGGCGATTGCCAATCTGCCCGAAACCTCACCCGTAAAAGGCCGCGTCAACAAGTACGTCGCTGCCGCATTTAAATCCCGGGCTATGGTTCATGCCGGTAGCATTGCAAAATACAATACCATAGAACAGACCCAGGATCAGAACGGCACCACCGTACGCACCTGTGGCGTTCCCTCCGGGCGTGCCAACGATTATTATAAAGCAGCTTTCGAAGCGGCGCAAATGGTTATAGCCGGCGGTAAATATGCGCTGTATAAAGGTCAGTGGGTAGCAGGCGATAAGGCCGCCCAGGCTAAAAATTTCCGGGCCTTGTTCCTGAACGAAACAACCGAAAACATCTTTGTCAAGTATTACGATGCTAACAATGCCACACACAGCTACGACGAGTCTGTACAGCCGTACCAAACCAAAACCGGTGGCAACGATTCGGAAGTAAGTCCTACTATGGACTTTATCGAAATGTTCGATGGTATCGCCAAGGATGAAAATGGCCTCTTCGATAACATCGATGATAATGGCTACTATCGCCTTTTCAATTCGCCGCTGGATGCTTTCGCAAATGCCGAACCCCGGTTGCGGGCCACCGTGCTCCTGCCTATGGATACATACAGAGGCAAGGTCATCGAGATTCGCCGTGGCATCTGGACTGGAAATGCCAATAGCGGTAAAATTACGCCCACAGCCAAGGAAGGAGATCTGGGAAACGTTGCTGACTTAAACGACCCCCTGTTTTCGCTGGCATCGTCCCTGAGCACGAACCTGGATCCGAAATCACTCGTACCCCTGGAGGCTGGCGATCCGCATGGAGCAAAGATGACACCTTCCGGTGTCAACGGCCCTGTATCAGCATGGGATTTCGGAAATACCGGTGGCACGTATCTTCTGAAATATCTCACCGAAACAGGTCCAACAACCGGCGGTAACTCCACCCAAAGCTGGATCGAGATCCGTTTTGCCGAGGTGTTACTGAACCAGGCCGAAGCAGCTTATGAACTGTATCAGGCAGGCGCGTCGGAAGCCAACTACCACAACGTAGCTTTCACCAACATCAACAGTATCCGTGAACGCGCGGGTGCCATCATGCTCGCCAACGAAGCCGACCTTAACAGCATCGATACTGTGCGTAAGGAACGACGCAAGGAGCTCGCCTTCGAGAATAAAACATACTGGGATCTCAAACGCTGGAGAATCATTGCCAACGAACAGACCAACAGACACTGGAGAATTCTCAATCCTTTTTATTCAACAAACGCTAAACAATATTTCCTGTCTGTCAAATACCAGGAGCCCCGGGGAGGTTTTCAGTACAACTTCACGTTCGATCCGAAGAACTACTATCAGCAGATCCCTGTCACGGAGACAACCAAGAACCCGAACACTAAACAAAATCCTGGTTTTTAAATCAATTATCAAAATCCTTGATTATGAAAAGCATCAAACACATCGTATGGTCGCTTCTGCTCATGGCAGTGATAGCTTCCTGTGGTGAAGACGACAATTACCCTGCACCGGCTGAAGTATTTAAAGGTTCAATTGTCGATAAAGAAACCGGTGAACCTCTCCAAACAGATATCGGTCCGTTTACCGGTGGTTCGGGCGTCCGCATCAGGATGATGGAATACAGCTGGAGCGCTACTCCTCAGCCTTATGACATGTATACAGAGATGGATGGCACTTTCAACAATACAAAGATATTCAAGGGTAATTATGGCGTAACTGTAGAAGGTCCCTTTGTAGCGATCCCTGCCGACACTTTCGATATCGCAGGTACAGTCGAAAAAAACTATGAGGTAGAGCCCTTCCTGCGTATAGAATGGGTGAGTGAGCCTGTAGTAAACGACGACGGCACGGCAACCGTCCAGGTAAAGATCAGTCGGGGCACCGCCAATCCCGACTATCAACAAGCACTGACAGAAGTCTGGCTGTATGTCAGCGAAACCCAGTATGTGGGCGCTTTCAGCAATGCTAATCAGACCTTCTCTACTATGCTGACCGGCGCAACGCTACCGGCATTAGATGCGACTGTTTCCATCACAACAGGCTGGCCCACGGGCATGCCGCCCATGAAGCCCGATGCCAAACAAAAATTCTTTCCTACCTACGCCAGAAACTATTTCCTGAGGGTAGGCGCAAGAATAAACAAGCAGATGATCGGCACCAA
>Ga0247764_1000034_pt1 | contig 61679 bp, 46 predicted proteins | sample UWRJL051202B4_FD_179932 | JGI IMG/M metagenome (GOLD analysis project Ga0247764, IMG submission 179932) | Plant litter microbial communities from Arlington Agricultural Research Station in Wisconsin, United States - UWRJ-L051-202B-4 | ecosystem: Environmental > Terrestrial > Plant litter >... | reverse complement strand
TGCCAAACGGAGAGATAGACTACCTGGGCCGTAAAGACAACCAGGTGAAAATACGAGGACACCGCATCGAACTCGGCGAAATTGAAAATGTCCTGAAAAATTATCCCGGTATAGACAATGCCGCCTGCGCTGTTACAGAACTATCGGGTGAAAAATACATAACCGCTTACTATACGGCGGGGAAAGAGATATCGACCGACGAGGTAAAGGTGGTATTGAAAACAAGCCTGCCAGGCTTTATGATACCTGCTTTTTTTGTATTACTGAAAGAGATTCCACTTACGATAAGCGGTAAAGTGGATTTTAAAAACCTACCGTCGCCTGCGGAGCTAAATAATGCCGATAACGACCTGGACTACAAAGCGCCGACCAATGAAGCAGAAGAAGCCCTCGCACAAATATGGAACGAGGTATTGAAGAAAGAACGCATCGGTATACATGATTCTTATTTTACGCTGGGCGGCGATTCCATCAAGGCCATCCGCATGGTAGGCATGATAACCAATACGCTGTGTCAGGCCATAGAGGTGAAAGATATTTTCTCCCATCAAACCATTGCCGAATTGGCACTCCTCATAAAAAACAAATTAAACGAGTGTCCAACCGGCTCACCTGCGGACAATTGCAACTACATGCAGGACGAGCTACGCGCCACGATTCTAAACGACGAAGCGTTATTGAAAAAGCTTCCCGATGACTGGCAGGACTTCTTCCCGATGAGCGACATTCAGAAAGGGATGATTTTCCATGGTCTGCTGAATCCCGCGGAAGCCGTATACCACGACCAGATCTATTTTCAGATTGAGGACAACGCGTTCGATACAGCGCGGTTCAAAAAAGCAATAGTTCTGCTGGCCGCGAAACACGCAATACTGCGAACAAGCTTTCATCCCGTAGACTTCGGTGAGCCGATACAGGTGGTACATGCTGAAGACTCATTTACGGCCGACGTGCAGTTTGAAGATCTGTCCGGACTAAAGAGCCATGAGCAGCGAAATTATCTGAAGGAGTTTATGGCGGCCGACAGGCGCGATCCCTTCGTACTTACTAAGGCCGGGCTGTGGCGAATGTTCGTATTCAGACTGAGCGCCACCGAATACGGCATTTTATGGGTGACACACCATGCCATTATTGACGGCTGGAGCGAAGCATCGCTCAAGACAGAACTCTCTAACGTATACTACACACTCCGTGACAACCCGCATTACAAACCCACTCCGCTAAAAATAACCTATCGCGATTATGTTGCCGGTCAACGGCGGCATAATTACTCACAAACGTTAAAAGATTACTGGAAAACTGAGCTCGAAGGCTACGAGCGAACACCCTTTCCCTTCAACAGTGTTGCTGACGATACCGTCGAATTTACAAAGACCAGTTACCAGCTCGACATTTCCACATCGTTGACGACTGCTCTTGAAAAGCTGGCCCGCAGTACGGGTACAAATCTAAAGTCGATCGCCCTGGCGGCATTTTACTACCTGCTGCACTTTACCACGAACAGGCGTGATATTACGATCGGCATAGTGTCCAACAACAGGCCGGAGCAGGAAGACGGCGATAAGCTGATCGGTTGTTTTCTGAACACAGTGCCCTTACGGATAAACGTGTCGGCAGACCTCGATAATGCCGCGTTGTTAAGCATCGTAAACAACAAGCTTATCGCGTTGAAACAATACGACAAGCTCTCGCTGCAGGAGATCGTTAAAGCCGTGGAAGGACAAACCGGTTTTGTGGGCAGGAATCCCATGTTCGACATCATATTCAACTACGTCGATTTTCACATCTACGATCAGACGCACCACTCGTCAAAAACAACCGAAGCCCTGGTGGACTCTTTCGGTGTAACAAACACACCATTCGATTTTGATGTTGCCGTGGCGGGCGATACGATGGCCGTTCATATGTCAGCGTTGTCAGTGCTTTACCCGCTGCCGGAGCTGAAACGTATGGCGGATTACTATGTGAGGATCCTGCAACAGCTGGCCGATGTACAAACGCAGACGATCGATACCGACATTCTTCTCGGCAGCGAAATGATTGAGCTGCTGAGCTATACGAAAACCGACTTTGCCTGCGGCAAGGACATAACGATGGTGAGTCTGTTTGAGCAACAAGCCGCCGCTACACCGGATAACGTTGCTGTAGATTTTGAAGGTGAAACGATTACCTACCGGCAGTTGAATGAGAAAACCAATCAACTGGCACGCTACCTGAAACGAAACGGGGTGACCCGCGAATCTGTCGTGCCGGTTTGTATGGAACGGGGCATAGACCTGGTGGCCGGCATACTCGCCGTATCGAAGACAGGTGCAGCATACCTTCCGATAGATCCGGCCTACCCACAGGATCGGATAGCGTACATGATAGAAGACAGCGCGGCGCATACCGTGTTAAGTTCACAACAGTCGTGCGCGGCATTAACACTACCAGCAGCTACCAGGCTGATCATCGTCGACGACCCGGCCTCCGGACCTGAGAATGAATCGAAGGAAGATCTGCCGGAAGATATCGGTGGCGACAATCTCGCTTATGTTATATACACGTCCGGCTCGACGGGAAAACCGAAGGGGGTAATGGTGGAGCACCGTAACATTGCCAACAGCAGTATGGCCTGGCGCAAACACTATCACCTCGACAGAAACTACCCGGTAGTGCTGTCGCTGGCCAGCATCTCCTTCGATGTCTTCACGGGCGACCTGTGTCGCGCGCTTCACAACGGAGGCAGGCTGGCGCTGCTTACCGGCGAGAAAAAATTCGATCTTCAGGCTATTGCCGCCGGTATACAGAGCAGCCGGGCAACCATACTGGAGTCCACTCCGGCGCTGGTTGCTGGCATAATCAAACATGCGCTGGAAGACGACATCGATCTGTCATGCCTGGATACACTCATTGTGGGATCGGACACCTGCAGGCCTGAAGATTATCACTTCCTGGGCGGATACTGCGCTACATACGATATACGGCTGATCAACAGCTACGGCGTTACCGAGGCGGCGGTCGATTCCAGCTACTTCAGCGATCCCTCCGGCGAGCACACCGTGGTGGTCCCCATCGGGAAGCCGTTCGACAACGTACAAATGTACGTGCTTAACGACCAACGGAAATTATTGCCCACCGGTGTTGTCGGCGAGCTATACATCGGTGGTGCCGGCGTGGCCCGAGGCTATTTTAACCGGCACGTGCAAACCCGCGAAAAATTTATGAGCAACCCGTTCGATCCCTCGGGCACAGACAGGCTTTATAAAACCGGCGACCTCGCGCGAAGACTGGACGACGGAAACATCGAATACTTCGGCCGGAGCGACGACCAGGTCAAGATCGGCGGATACCGGGTAGAGTTGGGTGAAATAGAGAACGTTTTGCTGCAAAGCACATATACAGACCAGGCCGTCGTGTTACCCAGAGGCGGTGGCAACACCTGGACAGGACTGACGGCCTACGTTGTACCCTCCGAAAATTATGACAGTGAAAAGGTGCTGAATTACCTGCGAACGCATCTTCCGGAATATATGATACCTGCTGCGCTTATGGTGGTAGATCACATACCGCTGACACCGAACGGCAAGGTGAATAAAAAAGCGCTGCCCGAAGTAAGCACGAATGATCATACAGAAGATATCGACAGGCCGGTTACACCACTGGAAGAGAAACTGGCAGCAGTATGGAAAAAACTGCTGAACGCAGACGCGGTGGGTATCAAAGACAACTTTTTCAGATTAGGTGGACACTCGCTGCTTGCCATGCGAATGGCGACCCTTATAAAAAAGGAATTCGACATCGAAATCCAGGCCCGGGCTATATACCAGTTCAATACTGTAGAGTTGCTGGCCCGTATGCTGCAGTCGTATTCCTACGCTCCCGTTGCAGAAGAAGCCGATTACGACGAGATCAGGTTATAAAATATTTTAACAACAGTAATAACATGATATCTGCAGATCTCGAACGTGTGCTGGACCTGGTAAAAAGGTCGCACAAAGAAGGTGTAAAGATAGCCCGTACGGGCAACGAGCTGGCTATCCGCTTACAAAAAGGAAAAAAGATATCCGAGCACCTGTTGTGCGAACTGAAGGAGCATAAAGCCTCGCTGGTGGAGTACTTTAACCATCACTCCGAGCACGACACGGACAACCTGATATTTACTCTGAATAGAGTAACACACGATACGCAGGTGTTTCACCGTGCTACTGACACCGAGCTATACTGGGTGGATCCATTGTGCGACCAGCAGTTCAAAGCAAACGAACCCTGGCACGGTACCTGCCTCAACGTGTATGAAGTGCACGGCAACCTTGACCTGGCGGCACTGGGGAAAGCTTACCGTTATGTAATGCAAAGACATGAAAGTCTGCGCACTGCATTCGCCATGGCCGACGGCAGGGTTCTGAGCCGGGTTCTGGCGAGTTGCCCGGACTACGAGTATACAGACCTATGCGGCACCACAGACGTTGCAGCGGTCAGGAAACTGATCGTATACGACGGGCACCGGTTCGACCTGGAGAACGGACCATTACTGTTACTCCGGGTTATCCGGACGGAAAGCGATCGGTACATTATGGCAATCAAGTGTCACCACGTGATTATGGACACACTTTCGGAAGACATCCTGTTTCGGGATCTGTCTACGGCCTATCTCTCTTTCAGCAATGGCCGGGTACCTGAGCTGCCGGCATTGCCGCTTCAGCATAAGGAGTTCCTGGCACTGACAAATTTTCACAAGAGCACAAATTATCGACGCGACGAAAGCTACTGGACGACATGTTTCGATTTTCTGCCGCCCGACCTGTTCGTGCCGGGGGCGAAGCAGATCATGGACACATCGAAAGACCGGATCTGTGAATGCCGCGACTACGTCGTTGCCGAGGCAGATGCTGAGAAGCTAAACGCTTTATGCCAGCGATTTTCTGTGACGCACTTCGTGGCGCTTCAGGCTGTGCTCCGTCATTTTTTTGCCAGAGCAACTTCGCAGCGCGACCTTGTTATCGGAACTTTCGGTAACGGGCGAGACCATCCGGGGACTGAAGAACAGATCGGGTGCTATGCGCGCACGATACTGACCCGGGCCATTCTTACGGAAGGCGATCCGTTTAAAACTGTACTGCAAAAAGTGCAACGCGCAAACGACGATGCGCGGTCACACACCGCCTATACACTGTTCGACCTCTTCAACAAATTCTTGGTAGACAGGGATTACAAGTACGGGACGTTCTGGAAGATAAACATGCTGTACAATGATTACGATACTGTATCCGTACAGGATGACGCGCCTTCGTTACCGGCCGACGAGATCGCCGTTCGCCCGCTTTCCGGCTACAGCCCGATGAACCGTAAGATCGGGCTGGATCTTCAATGGCAGTTCAACAAACAGGCAGGACTTCTGGCTATGCAGATTCAATACGACAGCGGTCGCTATGACCAGGAGGCCATAGAAGCGCTGGCATCAGGTTTCTTTGAAACGCTGAGGCGTCTCGATGCAGATTAGACCCACCGTGACTTTTATTGCCCTACACAACGACAGCATTCTGTATTCCACTACAACACAAGATAAATTTTTAAAGCTATGAACCTCCCTTTGGTTACGTGTCTTTGTAACACCCGGAACAGAGCACATTTACTAAACCGTACCGTAGATCGCTTCAAGTGGCAGACGTATCCTGAAAAAGAGCTTCTCATTATCTATGAAGAAGACGATACAGCTACCGATGCCTTTGCCGCGCAGTTAAATGAGCCCCATGTTCGCTTTCTCAAAATGCCGGTAACACCCAAGCTAACGCTGGGAGCGCTGCGAAACGCGGGCATAGCCGATAGTCGCGGCGACCTCGTATGCATCTGGGACGACGACGACTGGTATCACCCACGCCGCATAGAAGTTCAGGTGTCTCATCTTTTAGCGAGCCACAAAGCCGCCTGTATTATGGCTTATATCCTGCTATACGACGCCCACAACGTGCAGGCCTACCTTGGACACATGCGACTATGGGAAGGAAGCATGATCTGCCAAAGGGATGTGTTGAAAGACGATCTCTACTACGGTGATATGAATAAGCAGGAGGACCAGTTTCTGGTAGACAGACTGAAGGCAAATAACATGGTTTATCCGTTAATTATGCCACAGCTTTACGTTTATGTGATCCACGGCAACAACACGTGGCACAGCGCTCACTTTTCGGGTATGTTCAGCTGTAGCCAGAAGATGAGTGAAGAGTCGAGCCTGCTGATCAAACAGATTGTTGAGCAGGGCGATCATCCTGACGACGTGGCCTATATAGACAGCCCGGCGGTATTGTCTCAACTCAATTACGACTTAAAGATCTGGTAACGATAACGGCAACCCAATAAACCGTTATCCGCTCACATCACCGGAGCAAACACCGTTGTGCGCAAAAGAAAATCTTCCCGCAAAAAAACGTACTAACCTACAACCCTTGGCACACAACGTGGCAAGTATCAAAATCAATTGTTGCATATAAACGATGAGGTAAAAATGAAAAAATTGCGCGCTTTAAAATTAACCAGGTCTTCGGGATTAGGAAGCGTAGCGCTTCGGATGGAGAATTCGGGGAAGCCGATCAGGAAATTGATCAAAACAAAATTTGTTAACGAAGGAACTCTGGCCATCGTTTTTGCGATAAGCCTTTCTGCCTTCCTGTATTTTATGCGGGAAATGCGCCCCTTGCCTGTCTATCTGCAGGCGTTGATGGCTGCTCCGCTGTTCTTTCTGATTCTGCATAAAGTCTACGAGATCTGGTGCGACGCGAAGTTGCTCTTTGTACAAAACCGCGACTACGACAAGCTGGCGGACGCCCCGGCAAAGGGCAGGCTGCCTGCGATAACGTTTATTATTCCGTCATATCATGAACCATTTGCCGTGGCGAAGATGACATTCGACTCCGTGGTGAACACGCCGTATGCCGGGAGAAAAGAGATCCTTGTTGTCGATAACTCCGGCAACACCGATACCGACGACTTCTTTCAATGGAAAGCGTACGTTGAAAACTTCGGTCTCTTATATCCGAATCGGAATATCACGGCAAAATTTCTCTACAACAACGTAAGGGCAACGTTAAAACCCGGTAACCTCGACCTTGCGCAGCAGCACATTACGGAAGGCGAGCTCGTAGTATTTCTCGACATCGATTCTACACTGCCTGAACAAGGCGACCTGCTGGAGCGAGCCGTAACACAATTCAAGGAAGATCCATCGCTCGGGTTCATCCAATTCCGCATCCACTCAACCAACGGGCACTTCAACAAACTTACCCGTGCCGTGACCGCCAGCCAGGACCTTCTCCGCTTACGCCAGATTATGCGAGGCTACGGCGGCTACAAGATCTTTGAAGGACACAACGGTATCTGGAGAAAAAGCGTGCTGCACGAGATCGGCGACTGGACGCAATACTACAACGGAGATATTATTGTAACAGAAGACATCCTGAAAACGGCCGACATGTACGCCAAGGGATATTACGGGAAATCCATAAACGCCGGCACCGGTGAATGGGTGCCCGCCTCGCTGAAAGCGCTGGAAGGAATGTGGATGCGTTGGATGTACGGTAACTCGCAGGTGTTCTTCAAATGTTTCAAAAAGATCTATGCCGGAAGTGTATCATTTGTTGAAAAGTTCGACATCACGTACCACATCCTCCATCACGTGGCAACTGTTCTGTTCTTCCTGATCGCCATAGTTTATCAACTCCTGTTGCCGGGACATCTTGCGAATACCTTTATCCTGGCCTTTTATATAGCACCGCAGCTGTTGTCTATGGGCGTAAGCTGGAGTCTTACCGATAAGCAAACAGACCGACGAACCGTATGGAGAAAGTTAGGTGACATTTACGCCGGCCTCTTCTTTATAGATACTTTCATTATGTACACGCAGGTAAAAAGCGACCTGAAATTCGTGCTCGGCGTCCCCCAGGGCTGGAAAGTAACTGAAAAGGGCCTGGAGGATTGTATGTCCTGGACAAACATTCTGCGAAACAAATTATTTCACCTTTCCCTGATCGCCATAACCGCAGCCGTATGCCTTACCTCGTGGATCATAACGTACGATATGCAATGGAGCGCCTGGAGTTACTATGCCGCATCGTTGTTTCTCAACCTGAACCTGCTACTATGTATTCTGGTGTTTGCCAAAGACGGGCGCAAAGAACACAACAGTGTACAATCTGAGATCGTTCCAGACCTGGAGTGCCTTTACGAAACCGAGCGCATAGAAGTAGCTGTAAACTCATAATATACCAGCACGTATCGTTTATAAATATCCGTATTGTATATTCAAAACAAAGCGTCATGAATTTACCAAAGCCCGCTGCTAACGTACCCGGCACCCGATCGCCGAACACTGACGATGGTACCGCCGGCACCGAATGCGGAAGCGCTCCCTGCCCCATAAACCGGAAGTGCAAGTGCCCCGGTGCCACGGCCTGCAAGATCGCGCAGCGGCTAGCCCTGCTAAATCCGGATCTGAAACCCGACGGAAATCGTGTAAGTTGAACACCCCGCGATACTATTACAAAGGACGGCCAACAGAGCCGTCCTTTTTTATTTCTCACGTATAGGCTCTGCGTAAATCTATTACGTTTTCTAATTACCAGGAAGAGCCTGATGATCTCCACGAATGGCAACTCATCAATGATTATCCTGAAGAACTATCCAAATGGCCGGTGTGGCTAGCTGAAAAGTAAAAAACTTAGCAATTTTGGCATATTTTATCCTGGACTGATAAGCTAATTTTGGCTTATAAACTAAGCGGCCATGAAACCGGAAAAAGTATCTCTCAATAAGACTGACCTCAACCCGCTGGCAATTACGCCTGACGAAATGCGCAAACTTCGGGCGCTCAGGATCCGGAAACATGAGATCCACCATCATTCGGTATCAGAGCTCCAGGCATGGATGGACATCTCTGATACGCGGGCCAAAGAGCTATATGCCCTTTCAGAATTTCAAAGCATACCCTCCCTCGGTATTCGCTTTGCGCATGACCTGATCTCGATTGGCTATTATTCACTAAACGATCTGAAAGGCAAGGACGGCGCAAAGCTGACGCTTCAATACGAAAAACTGATCGGTGCGTGGATAGATCCATGCGTCGAAGACTCGTTTCGTCTCGCGGTGCATTATGCCAAACATCCAGACAGTAAACTGAACTGGTGGGACTTCACGGCCGAACGTAAGGCCTACCGTGAAAAACATGGCTACCCGGCAGATCGCCCAAAGAAGCCCTGGTTTGAGCTGCCGGCATATCAAACCGCTAACCAGATTAACGCCTCACGCGAGGACACCAAGAAAGACCTGCATGCTAAACTCAAGCGTGCCCTGGCCTATATGAAAAAGCATCCGGATGAAGCGATTACCATCGCGCAGCTGGCAGACCTCGCTCACCTGTCGTCCTACCATTTCATACGTTGTTTCAAAAGCGCCTATGAGCTCACCCCGCTGCAATACCTCACGCGCATCCGCCTCAAAAAAGCCTCCCTGCTCCTGAAGCAAACAAATACAGCCGTAGGCAACATAGTATTACAATGTGGCTTTCAAAACGAAAGCGGTTTTATTCGTTTATTCAAACGGGAGTTCAAGCTCACACCCCTGGCCTACCGCAAGACATTCGGAACCGTCAAAAAAACGGTAGCCTGATCATGATTTTGTCACCTGTTTTTGCCAGAGAAAGAAACCATGTTGTTGTTTGCGTTAAAGGCGAAAAGCCGATAGCGACCGCTGCGAATCGGCATAGTACGTTATTACCACCCGATCCGTTTGCTTCGCACTATTTTTATCCTGCTTTTTGAACCTCCATCATCGTCTTGTGCATTCTCCTCGTATTCACCACTGCGCGTGTAATGAACTTATCAGTGACTTACAGCCAAAACAGTACGATAGCTTAAATCGGAATCTTCCATCCATAATGGCTATTTGATTGCCCAATACGTTTGATGTTAATCTATCAAACGAGCAACGCATTGCCCAGTACCCCTCGTATCAAAATTACAGACACACCACCGGTAGTGTAGAGCACTGTGAATAATGTAAAGCTTTAAGTCTCTTGTGTAAGAGTTGTCACAGGGAATAGTCGCACCTTTATAGCCTAAATGACGAAAAAGATATAATAAAACAGTACAACAATGCCCAATGAGTCATTCAAAATCACAGGCGATTGGAGTGATACGCCAAGGTTCCAACTTTAACGCATTGTAAAAATGCGACACAGTCAGCAATAAAACACCCGACGTCTTATGATAAATTATGACATTATATGTTTCTCACACCTTCGCTGGAATTTTGTATATCAAAGGCCCCAGCATCTTATGGGGCTTTTCGCGTTACGTTCCCGAATATTTTTCATTGAAGAGCCGGTGCTTGACATGCCTTTTAACGAGTGCCTGATAGAAAAAGATAAAGAAACGAATGTATATGTAGTGACGCCGCATGTAATAGGCGTACCCTCTTACGAAGCATCAATAGACCTTCAACGATCGACGCTCGAAGCACTTATCCGTAAGGCTGAAATAGAGCAATATGTACTGTGGTACTATACGCCCATGGCGCTACCGTTTACCGATCTTTTACAACCGCTTGCTATCGTATACGATTGTATGGATGAGCTTTCGGCTTTCAGAGGAGCGCCGCCCGAGCTTATACCGTTGGAGGTGCAGCTTATGGAAAAAGCAGATATCGTTTTTACCGGCGGTCACAGTCTGTACGAGGCAAAGAAGGACAGGCATCCGAATATTTTCCCATTCCCAAGCAGTATCGATAACAATCATTTCTCACAGGCCCGAACCCTGATCGATGATCCTGCAGACCAGATAAATATTCCCACGCCAAGACTTGGTTTTTACGGTGTGATCGACGAACGATTTAACACGCAACTGGTACGTGAAATGGCAGCGTTGCGGCCGGATTTTCACTATGTTTTCATCGGGCCAATTGTAAAAATAAACGCGGATGACCTGCCCCAGGCGCAGAATATACACTATCTCGGCCCTAAGACGTACAAGGAGCTTCCTGCATACCTTGCACAATGGGACATTGCCATTATGCCTTTTGCGCTGAATGAATCTACACGATACATCAGCCCAACAAAAACACCCGAGTTCCTGTCAGGCGGCAAACCGGTTATCTCAACGCCCATACGCGATGTGGTAACGCCCTATGGCGACATGGGGGTGGTGTACATTGCAGAAACTGCGGAAGAATTTGTAGCGGCAGCCAATGAAATACAAAGGGTCAAATCGGTTGCCACACTGTATAATGACTGGCTCCAAAAAGTTGATTCGATGCTCGAAGGTAACTCGTGGACGATTACGTGGAAAGCGATGGAAGCATTGATCGACAAAGCTGTTGAAAATAATATGTACTACGTTAAAGCTGATTCTCATGTTTGATTATGTAATTGTAGGCGCAGGATTTGCGGGGGCAGTACTGGCCGAACGCCTCGCAACAGTTAGTGATAAAAAGGTTCTGATTATCGACAAGCGAAATCATATTGCCGGTAATACGTTCGACTACCACAACGACGACGGCATTCTGGTCCATAAGTACGGGCCACATATTTTTCATACGAACTCACGCGACGTGTTCGACTATCTGGGGCGTTTCACAAAATGGCATCCGTACGAGCATCGTGTACTTGCCAGTGTAGACGGTATGCTTGTGCCCATTCCTATTAATCTGAATACCATTAATACATTATATGGCCTGCAACTCTCCTCTACGCAAGTAGAAGACTTTCTGCAAGCTCGCGCGGTACACAAAGATCGCATCGCAACGTCCGAAGACGTAATCATGAGCCGCGTCGGTAAAGAGCTGTACGAAAAATTCTTTAAGGGATACACACGTAAGCAGTGGGGCATGGATCCTTCCGAACTGGATGCGTCCGTGGCAGGCCGTATACCTACCCGGAGTAACCGCGATAACCGGTATTTTACAGACACCTACCAGGCAATGCCGCTACATGGCTATACCAGGCTGTTCGAGCGGATGCTGGACCACCCGAATATTAAAATCATGTTGAATACAGACTATAAAGACATTCAATCGGATATTCCGTTTAAGGAAATGATCTATACCGGTCCGATCGATGAATATTTCGATTATTGTTACGGAAAGCTTCCCTATCGATCCATCGAGTTCAGGTTCGATACCATAGAGAAGGAATGTTTTCAGCCTACAGGGACAGTGAACTATCCAAACGAACATCCCTATACACGTGTTACAGAATTCAAGTACCTCACGGGGCAAAAGCATCCCAAGACATCCGTGGTCTACGAATATCCAACCGCAGAAGGCGATCCGTATTACCCGGTGCCCTGCCCTGAAAATGCAGAGCTTTACAAAAAATACCAAAAGGAGACTGAGGCCTGTACAGGTGTATATTTTACAGGCAGGCTCGCCACATATAAATATTATAACATGGACCAGGTCGTAGCACAGTCCCTTACACTTTTCAAAAAGATTCAGTCATTACAGCAAAGTGAATATCATGTCAATGGCCGAAAGCAGGCTCTCCTTGAAGCCTGAGCTGTGGGGTGGTATAGAGTGTACCATTAACAGAATAGGCGACACGTACCGGGATCAACTTCTTTTGTCCGGACACTACGACAGGCCTGACGACATATCGCACTTTACGTCCTTGGGTATAGAGGCAATACGTTATCCGGTGCTGTGGGAGAAGCATGAACATACCAAAGGTCAACAGATCGACTGGTCGTGGACGCGAGGCAGGCTGGAACAATTCCGTGATAGCGGCGTGGCTGTCATAGCAGGACTCCTTCATCATGGAAGCGGTCCTCCATTCACAGATCTGCTCGATGCGAACTTTCCCAAACACCTGGAAAGCTATGCATCCTCTGTAGCAGAGAACTTCCCATGGATTACCGACTATACACCAGTGAACGAACCGCTGACGACAGCAAGGTTCAGCGGACTATACGGATTCTGGTACCCCCATCACAATAGCGATGCACAATTTTTACGAATGTTCATTAACCAAATGAAGGGAATTGTACTCGCCATAAAAGCCATTCGAAAGATAAACCCGGGTGCCCGATTGATTCAAACAGAAGATCTTGGCAAAACGCATAGCACACCACTTCTCCGTTATCAGGCCGACTTCGAAAACGAACGACGCTGGCTAACATACGACTTACTATGTGGACGGATAACACGCGATCATCCGATGTGGGGATACCTTACAGGCAACGGCGTCGACGAAGCGTCGCTTTATTTTTTCATGGAGCATTCGTGTGTTCCTGCTGTTGCTGGAATGAATTATTATGTTACATCGGAACGATTCCTTGACGAACAGATCCTAATGCATCCCCGCTTCAGTATTGGTGGAAACGCCCGGCATACATACGCCGATGTTGAAGCCGTACGCGTTATACCCCACGATGGGTTGGGAGGGCTTCTGCGGGAAGCCTGGCACCGCTACGGGCTACCCATGGCGGTAACTGAAGTACACATGAGTTGTACCCGGGAGGAACAAATGCGCTGGTTTCAGGAAGCCTGGAATACGGTTTGCACCATGCGTGAAGAAAACATTGATGTGCAGGCCATAACGGCATGGTCGCTTTTAGGTTCTTTTGATTGGAACAGTCTTCTTACCCGGAACGACAAACACTACGAGTCAGGCGTTTTCGATATAAGCAGTGGTGTTGTCAGGGCCACCGCCCTCGCCACACAGATCACCTCACTGGCAACACTCGGCAATTACCAGCATCCGCTGCTCAACCAAAAGGGCTGGTGGAACAATATACACACAGGGTCAAAAACGGAGCATGTTTCCGGCAGTTCGGGAAATGCGCCTCCGCTAATCATTTGGGGAAATGGCCGCATAAAAAGTATCTTACAACAACGGTGTATTCAGCGGAACATCCCCTATGTTGTTTCCGATAAACATCAACCCGGGAACGTCCACGAACAGGATATAAACGCCATGATCAATACCTGTGACGCATGGGGTATAGTCGTCATTTCCAAATATCCGTATGATCCGGAAGATGAAATCCCCTGCCTTATCGCCAGCCTGTCCCTGTACCACAATATACAGTATATGTCACTCTTATCGAATGGTACTATACCAGAGAACCTTCCGCGCCTCGTCGACATAAGTATTGATCTATTAATTGACCGTGTATCAGGCCGATGGAATATCTCTGAAAAGGGAACGCTTCCGTTAACGGATTTTCGTTCGTTGCAGGCACCGGAAGCAGAATGGCAGTATTTAATAAAGGACGAAGTTAACTCATGACCATGACAGGAAACAAATTTATGTTCGCCACCGGTATTGAAAACAGTTATCCCACCATTCTGCTGCCCGATGGAACAACAAAGCGCGTAGACGAAATGGAGAAAACCGGGCATTACGAACATTGGGAAACAGACTTCATGCTGGTAAGAGAAACCGGTATTGATTTTCTCCGCTACGGACCACCCTATTACAAAACACATATTGGCCCCGGGCAGTACGATTGGAATTTTACAGACCAGGTTTTTAACAGGTTGAGAGAACTGAATATTACTCCGATCGTAGACCTTTGTCATTTCGGCATTCCGGATTGGATGGGAAATTTCCAGAACCCGGAATTCCCCGAATTATTTGCAGAATATACTCATGCCTTCGCGCAAAGATTTCCCGACCTGCGGCTATATACACCCATTAATGAGATATTCATTGCGGCCATGTTTTCCGCACAATACGGTTGGTGGAACGAGCGGTTGCAAACAGACTTTGCCTTTGTCACGGCGCTGAAACACCTTTGCAAGGCAAACGTACTTGCCATGCGCGCGATTCTTAAGGTCCAGCCAAACGCCACCTTCATACAAAGTGAATCGTCAGAATACTTTCACGCTATGGATTCAGCGGCCGCGCCACGCGCAAGATTTTTAAACCAAAAGCGCTTTCTCTCCCTCGATCTTACCTATGGTTACCCCATTAATGTTACAATGTATGAGTACCTTCTGCAAAATGGCATGACCAGGGATGAATACAACTGGTTTACCGAGAACCAGGTAAAAGCGCATTGCATCATGGGAAATGACTATTATGTTACGAACGAACATCTCGTACACCCGGACGGCAGAACACAGGCAGCCGGCGAGATTTTCGGATATTACGTTATTACACGCCAATACCACAACCGTTACAGGTTGCCCATTATGCATACCGAAACAAATATCAGAATGCCCGCGTGTGTCGAGTGGTTGTTGAAACAGTGGGCTAACGTACACCGGTTAAAGTACGACGGCGTACCGGTGGTAGGATTTACCTGGTACAGCCTCCTGCACCAGGTTGACTGGGATTCTGCCCTTCGCAATGACGCCGGTCACGTAAACGAGTTGGGGCTATTTGACCTTAACCGGCAGATCACGCCCGTAGGAGAAGCGTACAAAAAGCTTATTCATCAATGGCGTGATATCGTTAACGAAGAAAGTTTCGGATTGGTCTTTCACAATTGGTAACCAGATTTATCGCGTGAATTCAATATTTTCCTGTATAATATCCGCCGTGAATAGCAAAAACAGATTATGTGCGGCTAATCCGCCCATATCTTTTGAAGGCGTTTCTTTGTAAGGTAGTATTGTCTCCGTAAGTATAGCTTTTTGCGATTCGATGCTGTTGCTTTTAATCGCTTCCTTAGTTTTCTTTTTTATGAGCATAATTGATAATTTGAAGTTAGATTATGAGGGCTGATTTGAGAACATTGTTACACAGTTAGAATAATTCCGCGCAGACCAACGCTCTCCCTGTTTTAATGTAAAATCATGTGCCGTGCACTGATTCGAACGACATTCCCCACCCTCCCAGGCTTGAGTTTTTCAATTTGTCTCAACAGTTATGCTTTCATAGAAATGAAACAACATTTAAACCTTGATCGCCAACCTCATTCTCACCATAACCTGCGGTTTGTTTTGTATCAAAGCAACTCCGCCAATATCTCCTTCTACACATATCTCCTTACGATTTGTTCCTGAATGTTTACAACATCCTGTTACCGCGACCGGCACTTCCGCAAACATCTTTCAGACAAATACCATGAGCAAAATTAACGGAATACGTACCACGCGCTTATTGGGGCCGCAGCTTACCCAACCGGTACGCAACCATGATCTCGTGCGAAGTACCGGCCTTTACGCTCCGGCTACCGGTAATGTAGTCAAAAGCATAACTTATCCTCAGCTTCCTTTCAATCGCACTGAAGCCCGCGATAACGCTTGCTGCATCGTTATGCCGGTAAGATAAACCACCCCAGAAAATATCGTCATGATTGACAACAGCGCTCGCCTGCACATACGATTCATGGGTAGTCGTGACAAATTGTGCGGATGGCGTAAGAACCCAGTCTTTCCCGATATCGAAGTGGTACCCCGCAGTAACCATAATGTCCTGTTCGTTCTCCAGGCCGAGCGATTTATAATCGGACTTCACAACGAGGCCCCGGGCCGATACACCTGCATAATACTTCTGATGATCGTACCATATACCCAACGTAACATCGGGCCTGGTTTCCGATTGTTTACCATCCTGAATGAACGGATCGTTGGGGTCTTTAATGATATATTGCCCGTAATCGATCGAACGGCTATTGATGCCACCACGAATGCCGAGCGACAACGTACTCTTATCCGTCAGCGGTACACTATACGCATAGGATAGCTGCACCTGGTACGTGGTGAGAGCACCCGCCTTATCCCGCGATGCCTGTAACCCAAAGCTGTGGCCCGTGCTGTCCAGGTTTGCCGTGACGTTAAGCAATTGTATCTCCGGCGCTACAGATCTGCCTGCATAATCTTTATATCCCGACCATTGCGAGCGGTGCAGAAAGGAAAAATTATAAAGCTCGCCGTTCCCGGTATACGCTGGATTGAAATAAGAATTGTTCAGCATATACTGGCTCAATACGGGCTGTTGCTGCGCAAAACCAGAAAATACTGTTACAATAAATAAGGAAGTCAGTAAAATTTTTCTCATGTAAAACAGGGTCGTAACCTGGAATTTTTAAATACTAAGCCTATTTCATGATATGAATATATCCCTTATAGTTCTTATCGATCTCTTTCAAATGCAGCTCGTAATAGTATGCGCCACTCTCGAGATTCGAGCCCGTAAAATCGTCATTGTAAGATGAGTTGTCATAAACATTCTGTCCCCAACGATTGATTACCTTAAGCTCTGCCCCATACAGGAAAGGTTCTATGTACAACTTGTCGTTCTTTCCGTCGCCATTCGGACTGATGGCATTGGTAATAAGAATGTCTTTGGCAAACACGGTCTTTTGAACAGTAATGGGACAATTCCGGCTATCGGTGCCGCTGAGCGTGATCGTATATTCTCCAGCCTTGGTATAGGTATGTCCGGCATTGTCTGCCGGCGACGTCTGATCATCGCCAAACGACCATATAAAATCACTACCCGTCCCTGTTGTATTAGAAAATGAAAGCTGTACATCGGTCAGCACAAAATCACCTGCGCTCACGCCGGCGCTTCCCGCCATGATGGTAAAATCACCCGAGGTAAAATGATTCAAAACAACGCTAACACTATCCCGCTGAGTACAGATATCGGTAGTCACTTCTAATATATATAGTCCATCAACAGTCGCCGTAAGCGCTGGCCCGGTGGCCGTCCCGCCATTCGGCGTTTTCCAGGAGTAGCGCTCAGCTCCCGCTATGTTAGACGTTAAAGCAACCGAAGTTTTGCAGACATCGATGTCCGGTCCAAGCGACAGCGTGGACGGGATATACACCACCAGCGTATCCTGTAAAACATAGTTCGGCGTCTCCACACGTAACCCATATTTGCCCGAGGCAGCTACAGTGATAGAGGGCGTGGTCTGCCCGTTACTCCATGCATAGACAGCTTGCGGATCAGAAACCGAACCACTGAGCGTCATGGGCCTGCCGTCGCAGGAAGTATAGATATTAGCCGGTTGCACATTCAAGGTAAGCGGATTCCTCGACAGCGTAAGCCCGGGAACAACATCGCTGGTTACATCAGCTGTATACGTACCACCATCGGCATCGGTAATATTCAGGGTAAGCTCTGATTGCTTGGCAGAGATTATAGGAGATCCATCCTTCGACCATTGATAATGATTTCCCTGACCACCAGTAAATGTTTTTAAGGTGAGTTTGGCTCCTTTACGAAACGGAAGCACATCACTCGTATAAATAGGTTGTTGAGGATCGTACGACAATATCGGAATGCTCTCCTCCAAAAAAGGAGCTATATCTTCAAAATCAAGTTGATTGCCTTCTATTGCTGCCTGTACAATGTTTCTGAAATCCGAACCCCAATCTTCGACACTGGAGAAATCATTATGATCGACCATCACCAGTCGCCGATATCCGCCCTCGGCTGGTGGCGGTGGCTGAAAAATAAAAGCCGGCATCTGCCCGGAATAGTTATTGTCACTCAAAAATAAATACAAAAGCTTATCTATTCTATTTATCGAAACGGGTATAGTACCGGAAAGTTGATTGGACGATAAATCAAGAAAGAGCATCTCAAAAAAATCGCCGACCTCGTCCGGTATCTGCCCGGTAAGATTGTTTCCCGTCAACGTCAGACCCGATACCCGTTTATCAGTTACATCCACACCATACCAGGTCGATACATTCTGCCCGGGCTTTAACCAATTATCTTTGTGGACCCAATTATTACCGCCCATGGCATTATAAAGGACAACCAGGGCGAGAGAGTCGCCCGGTAATACCTGCGCATTTGTAACAACCCCATACATCACTAAAACAAATGACAGTAGAAAACGCTTAAACATCATAGGTATCATATTGAACCTCATCCGAAAACTGACCGGATATCATAAAGGTTTTTGTATCGTATCAAATAACCACACCCGCCTGTCATATACATCAATCGCCTCCAGGAGGGGAATTCACTATATAAATCAAAGGTATGTAAAAAATCATATACTGAAACGATGCTTAATTAATTCGCGACCTCGTACCTGGATATATATAACTATTACGCATAACATCTCCACGATGATGACACCTGGACATACTCCTAAAGGAGTAGTACCCACCAGACAAATGACAAAAGGACAGATTTCCCCACTCGCATCGGCAAAACAAATTCATTTGGGTTTCCCCTGAACGTAACAGGCAAATTCACCCAAAAAGATTATCAATCTCAGGTACCCGACACTAAAATCCCGCGTCTTTACGATCCATTTCATCTAAATTCACAGCCAAACCTGCACCATTCACATCCAGGCTTTCCGGTATGAAAAAAGAGCCGACCTTTGAAAGGACATTATGAACATATGAAACATACTCGGCTGCTCCTTTACCTGTTCTTTTTACCCGCGTTGGCCCAGGCCCAGATAGACTGGGGAGCATACTCACAAAGCTTTAACAACGAAGAGAAAAATCCTCTGGGGATAATCCTGGCTATTGCCAAAGACAACAATTCTTTCTGGACAACGTATGGCGATAGTAAACTCTTCGACGCTATCAGCCAGGATACTGCCTTCATTTATGCACATCGTGATGTAGTGATTGGCAGGACCACATTCGATACCGCCCGCGCCCAGTTCTTCGTACGCGGCATCGGAAAGCACAATGCGGATCACTTTCAATACCGTGTTATGGAATATCCCGCCAATCGTATAATTGTACCGTGGAGCAGCATTACTCAGTTTACAGATTCAGCCGTAATCAAAAGCTCCGCCATGCCCCAAATGGCTTACCTCGGCGGACACAAAACTTCGTTGGGCAGCATGCTGATCGTAGACGTACGCGAAATAGCTACCGGCCGCATCATAACCACAGCATTGACGGCGTGGGAATCTATTCAACCCGTGGTTACCAACATCTACACGTCATACAACTTTGACGAGTTCCTGCAGAAGCTGCAATATCCCTGGGCACCTACCGGGAATAATAGCAGGGAGAAACCCGAGCTGATGAACCTGCCCCCAGATAACGTAAACGTGATCTTCATGCTCGATGCCGATATCTATCACCGCGAGCAGGTACAGTATGAGCTCCGCAGAGACGGCGACATCGCAATACCCTGGCGGAACAACGACTACGACAATGGCTTTGTATGGATAAAAGATCTGGTACCAGGCCAGTATACTGCACGTATTCGTTACGCCGCACAGCCTGATCATATATCGGAACACAAGTTCCGGATAGCCGAAATGTGGTATCAGTCGGCGTGGTTCCGGATCAGCGCGGGTTTGGCCACGGGCGCGATCATCGGCTTGATAATAATCGCCATACTCTTTGTACGGCAGCGCCAAAAGAATCGCGAGGCGGAGTCGAACAAAACAAAGGTGCAGTTGGAGCTGAAAGCGATCTATGCGCAGCTCAACCCACACTTCGTGTTCAATGCGCTCAGCTCCATACAGGGCCTTATCAACAAACAGGACATAACCGGGGCAAACCGCTACCTGGCCGACTTCGCCAGGCTTATGCGCGAATCGCTGAACAACAGCAACAGAAACGAAGTGTCGCTCGCCGAAGAGATCCGAACCCTGGAAACTTACCTGACACTGGAGCAACTGCGCTTCGGATTCCGGTACACGATTACAATCGATGAGACCATAAACCCATCCGAAACCGGTATCCCCGCGTTACTGCTCCAACCACTTATCGAAAATGCCGTAAAACACGGAGTAGCTATACTACAGGAAGGCGGCGCTATTACAATAAGATTCAGCCGGAACAACAACACGCTTATCGCAACCATCGACGACAACGGAAAAGGGTTCGACACGGAAAACATCTCCCACGGCGTCGGCCTGAAACTCACTTATGACCGTATAAAGCTCCTGAACGAGCTCCATCCCTCGCAGGGAATAGACATCTCCATACAACAAAACAAACCTGACGGAACGCGCATCACACTTACGTTTAACCACTGGTTCCTATGATAACCAAAGCCATCCTGATAGACGACGAGCAACCCAACCTCGACAACCTCCGCGCGTTGCTAAACACATATTGCCCACAGGTGGAAGTATGCGGCACAGCCCTGAACACCGAAAGCGCAAAGACATTGATCCACACCCATAAGCCCGACCTGCTCTTTCTCGATATACAGATGCCGGGCCAGAACGGCTTCGATCTGCTGCGCAGTCTCTATCGCGACTTCGAGGTGATCTTTGTAACCGCCTACGACCAATACGCCATACAGGCGCTGCGGTTCGCCGCGATCGACTATTTGCTGAAGCCTGTAGACATACAGGAGCTGCAACAGGCAGTAGACCGCGCGATACTCCAACGCCGGGCAAAAGAACAGAACCAGCAGCTGGAAAATTTGCTGCACCTGCTCCAGAGCCAACAAAACAAAGATGAACAACGTATAGCGTTGGCCACAACAAAAGAAACACGGTTTGTTAAGACCGGAGAGATCATCCGTTGCGAATCATCTAATAACTACACCACCTTCTTCCTGAACGATACCAGCCAACTGCTGGTATGCAAGCCGATTTATGAATATGAGGAGATCCTGAAAGACTACGGATTCCTGCGCTGCCACCAGTCGCACCTCGTAAACAAAAAATATATAAAAAGCTGGAAGAAGGAACAGGGCGACTCGTTGCTACTGTCCGACGGTGCTGAAATACCCGTGTCCAGAGGAAAAAGAGACGACATCAAAAAGGCGCTGCACACCTGACCAGCGTATAGCCACGCCGAATATTCAAACATAAAACTCATCCTGATGAAAAACTTATCAGCTGCTATGACCATGCTTTTTGCGTGGACACTGAATGTAAATTGCCTCGCTCAAACCGGCACCGCAGATCCGGTCAGGCTCTCCGAAACCTATGAGCTGGCCAACATCGTACTGGCGCTTACCGATTATGGTAAAAGCGATCCCTGGGAAGTAGAGAAGCAATCAGCCTACTACACGGAAGTACAACGCTACTTCGCGCCGTATGCCGGTCACCCACTGCTAAAGAAGGTCAACTATTCGCGTGAGAAATGGGAGAGCTATCTGAGCTTCCGTACCGATGCTTATGCATTCGCGTTCGATGCGAAAGGTAAGCTCGCACGAACAACCGCATTCTATGCGAACGAGGGGTTCAATTGCTTCGAAGAAAACCTCGCGCTGCTGAACGACTTCGTACGGACAACACATTTCAGGAAGTTCTACAAAGAACATCTCCCGGGATATCGCAAGCTCGCTTCGCAATATTTACAAACACAACACCACGACCAAATGCTGGCTTTCCTTTCCAAAGAGTTTGGCAGCAATAACACCACGAATGGCTATGCCGTCGTCATGTCACCGCTGGTAGGGCGAATGAATTGCCATCGTGAAGTAAACGGTATATCGACCGACTTCATAACCCTGCCGCAGTACATGCTGAGCAATAAAATACCGAACACTATAACCCCCGAAGAAGAAGCTTCCGGCACACACATGCTGTTCACCGAGCTCGATCATGGATTCGTAAATCCCATAACCTACCAGCACCGGACTCTCGTAAACCGGTACTTCAACATAACCCGTTGGGACACCGGCAGCGGCTACGAAACCGACAGCCTCGCTACCTTTAACGAATACATGACCTGGGGCATCTATGACCTCTTCATCCGAAACAGCTTTCCAAATGCCGACACCACAATCTGCACGGACTGGGCGCTGCAAAACGAAACCCGCGGCTTTTACGCCAGCACTCTGTTCAACCGCGAGCTGCTAAGACTATACAAACACCGGCAACCCGGCCAAACGATAAAAGACCTCTATCCTGCCCTGCTGGAGCGGCTGGCCACTATTCAGAACAATCTCACCAGGCCGGCAATCGTATCGTGCAACATCGCGGACCAAACGCTTACCGACACCGTAGCCCAGGTCACCATAAAGTTTTCCGAACCGATGCAGGAGATCACCACCCTCGATGTGATCCGCATTACCGAACCCAACGGCAAACGACACCTGGACAAGATCGGAATAACCGCCGCCGGTAACAGCCTCACCTGGTCGGATAACGGCACCACCATACGTTTCAGTATACACCTGATAAATCACGAGGTAAACCACCTGGTCTTCAATTATGCCTGGAAAACCTACGCGCTTCTCAGCAGCCGGCAGGGCATAAACCTTCCACCCTACACCCGCATTAAAACAACAGTATCCGAAAACCCCTGATAACAAGCCATTCCAGCCATCCTAAAATAATGAACCCTAAAGACATCGTTTACCCAAATCCCGTTTATAACCAAAATCATCTGGCTCTGTGCGTGCGCGATGGCGGGCCTCGCCCTCCTTTAAGGAGGGCCGCTTGTTCGAGGCGCATGCCGAGACAAGCAGGGAGGTCATCGGGACACACTAGTTAAGCACATTCTTCAACCGATCAAAACATCAATCCCTCCGTAGTTATACGTAGACAAATGACGATGTCAGATTCATAAAAAAAACGAAATATTCAGACCCGACATCACGATTCCGGTAGTTGCAATCGTCGTAAAAATTGACCACGCACTCACCAAATGCTGCCATCTATCCCGGCAATCCATGAATCCCATCATCCCCGTCAGCAATTATTCGTATGTGACGAATACAAGGTTTTACTGATTTTTCCTGGCATGTTATCATTGATCTTTGTAATATGAAAATACCGTCCCGATAGCTACCGGGCCGGTAGGCAGCAACGTAAGTTCAACCCCTAGTAACAAGCTTATGGAACAGAAAGCTTATTTGCAAAACAGCGACAATGTAAGGCCGCTGTTTATCGATTTCGAAACACATACCGATGGCGACTCCGTATTCAAGAAAGAGCTCATCGGCCTGATGATCGACGACATCCGGGAACTCTACCATGCCCAACACAACGGCAAGGAGGTCTTTTTAAAAATATGCCACAAGATCAAGGCTACGCTCGAGATCCTGAACGATAAAGATCTTAACGATGTGCTGGCGCAATTGCGTAACCCGGCCATCAGCGCTCAGCAGCAGGACGAGGCTTTGCGGCTATTTGCCGGTCTTTGCGAAGCCCTTGTAAAAAGCCTGCTCCGCGAAGCAGCCTGAAGCAATTGAAAGAAATGCATCTTAAAGCGTTACTGTCCGCATTGGCAAGGCTCATAGTCGTACTATTGATCATGTCAGCCGCTCTGCCCGCACATGCGCAGAACCGCAACCTGAGCTTTAAACAGATCACATCCCTGAACGGTCTTTCCCACAGCAACATCACCTGTATGCTGCAGGATAGCCGCGGTTTCATGTGGCTGGGTACCCGCGACGGCCTTAATAAATACGACGGCTACTCGTTTACAGTTTACCTCAACACCGTAAGCGATCAGCATTCGATCAGTAACAACTACATCACCGACATCATCGAATCGCCCGAGGGTGGTCTCTGGATCGCTACATGGGGCGGTGGAATAAACTACTTCAATCGCCAGACCGAAAAATTCGAACACTTTCAGAATATTCCCAACGATCCGCATTCCCTGGCTAACAACATTGTGCGATGCCTCGAGCTCGATCACAATGGCCTGCTCTGGATCGGCACCGACAATGGCGGCCTGTCCGTCTACAATCCCAGGAAACGCAGTTTCACCAACTGCTGGCACGTGCCTGGCGACTCCGGAAGCCTGAGTAACAACTCCGTTACCGACATCCTCGAAGATCATAACCACACGATGTGGATCGCAACAGCCGATGGGCTCGGCCGCTATAATCCGGCGGACAAAACATTTACAAATCTGTATCACGACGCTACCAAACCACGCTCGCTAAGCTATAACGACGTAAAGGTACTCTACGAAGATAGCCGTCAGCAGCTCTGGATAGGCACGCTCGGCGGAGGACTCAACCGTTTCAATCAGCAAACCAACGACTTCGATCATTTTAACCATGCTTACCAGGACAACAACGGCCCGGGTAATGATTTTATACTATCGCTCAACGAAGACAGCGACAGCAACCTTTGGGTAGGAACGGAAAATGCGGGGCTGAGCATATTTAACAGACAGACACAGGCATTCACCACATACGCGCACGACGATATAGATATCAACAGCATCAGCAACAATTCCGTATGGTGCATATACCGCGATACCCGCAACAATATGTGGGTAGGCACATACGCCAACGGCATAAGCTTGCTGAACAAAGAAGCCAATAAGTTCGTACACTATCGCCATACGGCATCACCCAACAGCCTCAGCGACAACAACATCATCGACCTGTTCGAAGACTCGCGGGGCAACTTATGGGTCGGCACCGACGGCGGAGGACTAAACCGGCTCGACCGCAGGACAGGCACATTCAAACACTATCGTCACCATGATGGAAACAAAGCAAGCATCTGCGGAAACTACGTGATCAGCCTCGCCGAAGACGACCAGCAAAAACTATGGATCGGCACGTGGGGCAGCGGAATAACCGTATTCGACCCCGTAAACAATACCTACAAACACCTTCAACACGATCCCAAAGATCCGCATTCGCTCAGCAGCAATAACGCCTGGTCCATACTACAGGACGCGAACCACGATATATGGGTCGCTACGTATGACGGGCTGAACCGGTACGACCGGAAAACCAACAGCTTCACGCGATTCAAACATAACCCCAACGACACGGCCAGCATCAGCAGCGACAAGGTGATCTCGCTCTACCAGGACACCAAAGGCAGACTCTGGATCGGCACCGACGGCAGCGGTCTTAATTTGTACCATCTGGAAACAGAAAGCTTCAGTCGCTTTCAACACCAGGAAAACCAAAACAGCCTGAGTAATGACTGTGTAAACCAGGTCTTCGAAGACAGCAACGGCGACCTCTGGGTCAGCACCATGTCAGGCCTGAACCGTTTCGACGCCGGACATAAGACGTTCAACACGCTATATTCCGAAGACGGCCTGCCCAGCGATGCCGTGTACGGTATACTGGAAGATGGCAAGCACAACCTATGGATAGGTACCAACAATGGCCTGTCGCGTTATACACCATCGACCGGCAGGTTCCTCAACTTCGGAGTCTCCGATGGGCTGCAGTCCAAAGGATTTAAACGCCATGCCTACCACCAAAGCTATACCGGGCCCATGTACTTCGGCGGCGAAAATGGCTTCAACGAATTCTATCCGGACAGCATACAGATAACGAGCTACGACGTGCCGATTGCCTTTACCGGCTTCCAGTTGTTCAACATGCCCGTGCCTGTAGCCGACAGCCTTCATCCCGGATCACCGCTCAGGACACACATTTCCGAAACGACATCACTGACCATGAGCTACAGGCAATCTGTGATATCACTGGAGTTTGCCGCAATGGTCTACACGGACGACGACCGCAAGATGTACTCATACAAGCTCGAGGGCTTTGACGACAACTGGATTCACGAGGGTACCGAGCATGCCATAACCTATACCAACCTGGACCCCGGTCATTATGTATTGAAAGTAAAGGCCCGCGACCGCGAAGGCACGTGGTCAACACCCGAGATAAGCCTGCCCATCATTATTACTCCACCATTCTGGAAAACATGGTGGTTCATATCGGTAGCGGTACTGCTCGCCATAGGCAGTATGCTGTTTATATCCTGGTGGCGCACCCGCAACATGCAACGACAACAAAACGAGCTGGAACGCGTGGTGAAAGAACGAACCGAACAACTCGAAACGCAAACCACATTCCTGCAGGACATAAACCGCGAGATGCGCCAGCAACGCGAGCAGGCCGAAGAAGCACGCCGCGACGCCGAGCAGGCAAACCGCGCCAAGAGCGTATTCCTGGCCACCATGAGCCACGAGATACGAACCCCCATGAACGGAGTACTCGGCATGGCATCGTTACTCGCCGGAACATCACTCACCACAGAGCAGCGCGAATATACCGACACCATACGCAGCAGCGGCGAAGCCCTGCTTACCGTGATCAACGACGTGCTCGACTTCTCGAAAATAGAGTCCGGCAATCTCGACCTGGACAACCATAGCTTCGATCTCCGTCAATGCGTGGAAGAAGTGATGGACGTATTTTCAGGTAAGGCCACACAAAAAGGCCTCGACCTCGTATACCAGATCGATTACCAGATCCCCGCGCAGATCGTAGGCGATAGTCACCGGCTGCGGCAGGTATTGCTGAACCTCATCGGCAACGCCATGAAGTTCACACACAAAGGCGAAATATTTGTAGCGATACACTTACAACAATCGGTCGGCGACAACCTGACATTGGCATTCGATGTAAAAGATACGGGGATAGGGATCTCGCCCGACAAACTCACCCGACTGTTCAAGGCATTCTCACAGGTAGACTCATCCACAACCCGCAAATACGGAGGTACCGGCCTGGGCCTGGCCATCAGTAAACGACTCGTGGAGCTTATGGGCGGCGCTATAACGATAGCAAGCGAGTCCGGCACCGGCTCTACCGTCAGCTTCACCGTGGGGTGCCAGGTCAGCAAAGAGTCGATACGCCAGTACATACTCTGCAACACCGCCGGCAACGACGGAAAACGTATCCTGGTGGTCGATGACAACCAAACTAACCTGACCATACTGAAAGGTCAGCTCGAGCTCTGGAACCTGGTACCTGTACTGGCCTCATCCGGCGCGCAGGCATTGGAGATACTCGGCAGCACCGCGAAATTCGATGCCGTAATAACCGATATGCAAATGCCTGCCATGGACGGTGTAGCACTCACCCGCCAGATCAAGACACAACACGCCGACCTGCCCGTGATACTGTTGAGCTCCATCGGCGACGAAAGCAAAAAGCAATACGCCAACCTGTTCTTCGATGTGCTGAACAAACCGGTGCGCCAGCAACAGCTGTGCCGTGTGATCCAAAGCGCATTGCGCCCGGCAAGCGTTACAGCTATACGCGACGAAAGCTCACCGGCGCCCGTGCTGCCCGAGGATTTTTCCAAACGATACCCGCTACGCATCCTCATAGCCGAAGACAACCCCGTAAACCAAAAGCTCACGCTGCGTATACTCAACAAACTCGGCTATACCACGATAGACCTCGCCCAGAACGGACTCGAAGTACTCGAAAAATTCGACGAAAAATTCTTCGATGTAATACTGATGGACGTACAGATGCCCGAGATGGACGGCCTGGAAGCCACACGCTTGATCCGCAAAAAACGATACCATCAACCCATCATCATCTCAATGACTGCCAACGCCATGCAGGGAGACCGCGAGCTCTGCCTCCAGGCCGGCATGAACGACTATGTAAGCAAACCCGTCAAACTCGAAGCCCTCGTCAGTGTATTAGAAAAATGGGCCAACACCAAATTCAACTAACTACATTATCTGGACGAATCTCATGCTACCCATAATCCCCGTTATTCCTTAAATTGCCCCTCATTACCCACATCGATGAAGATCCTGATAGTCGAAGGCGAAATGCAACTCGCGAAGAGTATGGTGCAGGCCCTGCGCGCAGAAGGATACATCTGTGAGCTGGTACACACCGCCGCCGAAGCCAACGAAAGGATCATCGTATATACCTACGACTGTGTGTTACTGGACACCAACATACCCGGAGGAAATGGACTGAGGATCATCACCATCCTCAAGGCAAACAACAGACGCGACGGCATAATTATCATAACCACGAAGAGTTCCGTCGACGATAAGGTGCTTGCCCTCAATCTCGGCGCTGACGACTACCTGTCAAAGCCCTTCTTCATGCCCGAACTCGTTGCCCGCGTGTCAGCCCTTATACGCCGCAAACAACTCGACAGCAGCAACCACATAAACTTTCACGAGATCTCGATAAACTTCCTTGCCAAAACAGCCACCGTTCACAACAAGGACCTGGAGCTGACACCTACAGAATTCGCCCTCCTAATCTTCCTGATGGCCAATAAAAATCGTACCGTCTCCAGGCTCGCCATCGCCGAACATCTCGCCAACACCGATGCCGCACAGGCAGACAATCTCGACTTCATCTACTCACACATCAAAAACCTAAAAAAGAAACTCATCAAAGCCGGCAGCGAAAACTACATAAAAACCGTCTACGGTCTCGGCTATAAACTATCCACCTGATCTTATACTATAGCCTGGCGAACTTGATTTGGCACACGATACTGCCATAAAAGTCAAGCGCAGGGCTTAGCCAGGATTTGGTGCAAGTTTGTCCCGAGCACTCGGGATACCCACCATGTTTTCCCGATAGCTATCGGGATGACTGAACCTCAACTAAAGTTGGTATTTAGCTGGCACAAGGTAACTTGTGCCCATCATGTTGCAGTCTGCACTACCGTAATCTCCGCGAAGCGCTGAGACCCGCCCGATCGATATATACACATATACACATCGATCAAAAAAATCACTATCTTACTACGACCTGAAGTGGAACCCGCGATTCACAGCATTATACTCGGCCACGCCGCTGCACCACTTCCGCTTCTCGTTCCAGAATGGCTTCCGGTTCCCCAGCATATTCGAGGCCTTCTCGAACGTAAACAGCGGCGGTGTAAAGCGTGTGGGCGGATTGCCCGTAATGTCCAACGGCATCTTCGAGAATGCCTATAAGCGTGTGTCCATCGACGCATTCAGGCCGCTGTCATCAAAGACGTAAACCAATCCGGCCTGACCCGCGATGAAGCGATCGCAAAAAACCAGGAACTGCTGCAGAAGAACGATTACACGTATGTAAAACCCGAGCAGATCCGCTCGTTTGAAATAGGATACCGCGGCGCATTCCTGAATGAAAATCTACAGGTAGATCTCGACTTCTACTATAACCGTTACAAAGATTTTATAGCCCAGGTGGAAATGAATATCCCACGTACCTCCTCTACGGACTCGATACCCTATTACCTCAACGACCGTACGCTCCAGGACCGCTACCGCATGTGGACAAACTCGAAAACCATTGCCTACAACTACGGAGCCGGAGCAGGTCTCCGCTACGCACTGCCTGCCAACTACACACTGGCAGCCAATGTAACCTACGCACGCCTGCAACGCCGCACCCAAAACGACGGCCTCGAAGACGGATTCAATACACCAAAATGGATGCTAAACGTATCCGCCGGAAATACAAACCTGTATCGTAACATCGGCTTCATGATAACCTACCGCTGGCAGCACAGCTACTACTGGCAATCCTTCCTCGTAAACGGCACCACACCAACCTTCCAAACCGTAGACGCCCAGATAACAAAGAAATTCAAAACCCTCGGCCTCAAAGTCGGCGGCAGCAACATATTTAATCACTACTACCACTCCTTCCTCGGCGGCCCTAACGTCGGCGGCTTCTACTACACATCCCTAACCTACAACCTATAACCGTACAGCCTGCGCAAGCTTGTGGCTGGCGCAGGCTGTTACCTGTAGCTCTAAAGACCTACTTCGCCACCGAGTCACTATAATAAGAAACCTTACAGATCTTATTATACGTAACATAAGACCCCACCAGCACCGCCAGAAAAATCACCGGCATAACACTGGCCATCGCCGGATCACCAGAAATATTATGCGCGATAGCCGCGGAGACAAACGTAAAGGCAAACCCTGCATACGTCCATTCCTTAATACGCGCGCCGACAGGTGCCAGCAATAATGCCGCGCCGACAAGCTTGGCAATCGCCAGCTCAACACGGAAATACTGTGGATAACCCAGGTGCTGAAAAGCCATCTCGAGAGCTTGCTGAGTCAGGTAGGCATACGCGGAGTACACCATCATAAGCGAAATAATAGCGGTAGTAACCCAATAAATGATCTTCGTAGATTTCATAAAGATTTAATTTAATACAGCCTCCAGCACCGGTTTCTGATACGGCGGCTGTTTTTACAAGGCAAACCTAGCTATATTTGTAAGCGGTTCTGCGGCGCTTTGCAAAAGGTAAGTGGTTACTTTCAGGTTAGTTAGAACACTACAATTATGGAACGGGAAGTAAAAAACGGCAATGGATTCAAACACGACAGCGAGGAGTGCAAGAGCAGCATCTCGGCGCTGGACGATGCATTGTATGTTATCGGCGGCAAGTGGAAGCTCCGCATCATCGGTGTGCTGCGCGAATATAAACGCCAGCGCTTCAACGAGCTCCAGCGCACACTGAAGATATCATCGAAAGTATTATCCAACGAGCTGAAGCAACTCGAAATGAATGGCTTCATAGCGCGCCATGTAACCGGCGACAATCCCACGATTGTAGAATACGAGCTCACAGAATACTGTGATACACTCTCCGATGTATTGAGCTCGCTCATAGCATGGGGATCCAGACACAGACGTAAAATACAACACGGCGACGAGCCGATAATGAAAAAAGCTGTCTGACACATCACCGCCCAGCCCATACACTTCTTCTTCGACTGAAAGTTTTATCCGCATATTCGGCCTGTAACCTGACGAATGGCATAGCACACCAAACTACTTCGCCCATCATAATGCACATGAACCACTCATGGAAGCGAAGAAGACCCACCACGCAGCCCGGATGGGCGTAAGCAAAGAAAGATTAGCTAAAAATACATTTTATCAGTATATTAAGGTTTACGCCGGACTATATTCCCATATATAGAAATGAACAATAGAATTAATGGCCTGCCTGGATTATATTCGCTCTACAATGACTTCATTATCAAATATTCAGCATATCGTCCTGGCAGATGATGATGACGACGACTGCGATCTTTTCAGAGAAGCGCTGGATGAGTTGTTCGTCGCGCCTCAGCTTACAATCGCTAAAGATGGCCAGCAACTTATGAGCGTACTGATGCAAACAGACCTGACACTGCCCGATGTCCTTTTTCTGGATGTAAACATGCCGCTTAAAAACGGTATAGAGTGTCTCCAGGACATTCGCCACACCGATAGGCTTAAACACCTGCCCGTGATCATGTTCTCAACATCGGCCCAGCAGTGGGCGCTTGAAAAAGTATACGAGCTGCGCGCGAGCATCTATGTACTCAAACCAAATTCGTTTCTGAAGCTGAAAGACGTAATACGCGATGTGCTGGCCATAGACTGGAATAAAAATCCACAGCTCCCGAGAGACGAATTCCTGCTACAGCGCTGAATAAGCCCATTTTGCGCACTGGCATGAGATTTTAACAACATACTCATTACGGCGCACATGAAACCGGGAAATAACCCGGATTTGTATGGCCTCATAAAAAAAGATTCCCCTGGTAGTATAGTAGTTATAGGTTGATCATCCCCCATTATGCAGCCCGACCGAGATAAGGAATACGCCCATATTCTGAATTCCGTACCGTCTCTGATTGCTTATGTAGATACCGATCTGCGTTATCAGTTTGTAAACGATGCCTACGCCCATTGGACTGGGATGGATGCCACAACCCTGATCGGAAAAACCATTCCCGAAGTACTCACCGAAGAAGCTTACAGGAATATAAAACCGCAGATCGACCAGGTGTTGGCAGGACACACCGTACGATTCGAGAACCGTCTTCGTAACCCGAAGGGGTGGCGCTACCTCGATGTATCGTTCACCCCCGATATACAACCAGGCAACATAGTGGCAGGCTACACGGCGCACATAATCGACGTGACCGATAAGCGGAGGGCAGTAACCGAGCTCACGGACTTCGTTGAAAACGCAACCGTAGGACTGCATCGCGTGAATGCAGAAGGCATCATCTTATGGGCCAACCAGGCCGAGCTCGACATGCTGGGTTACACACACGATGAATATATAGGCCATTCGGTACTGGAATTTTATAAGGATCCTAATGTTGTTGCCGATATGACGCGACGACTTCTGACTCGCGAGAACTTTGCACAATACGAAACCGCGCTGCGCGCTAAAGATGGCTCGTTACGCCAGGTTGCCGTATATTCCAGCGGCTATTGGGAAGATGATACATTTATGCACACCCGGTGCTTTACGCTGGACATAACAGAGCAGAAAGAAGCCGAGCTGGCGCTTCGCGAAATCGCAGAACAGCATGAAGACAAACAGCGCGCCATGCTACAGGCCCAGGTGGACCTGCAAACACAAAAACTATTGAAAATCAATGAGGACTTGCGCAAAAGTGAAGAGCGCTTTCACCGCATGGTAAGCGAAGTACAGGATTATGCTATCATACTCCTGAGCCACGAGGGCATCATAGAGAACTGGAACAAAGGCGCGCAGAATATAAAAGGCTACACCGCCGCCGAAGCCATCGGGATGAGTTTCCGGATATTCTACACACCAGAGGACCAGGACCGGGGATTGCCTGAGCTACTGCTCAACACCGCTTACGAAAACGGGCGGGCTGTGCACGAAGGCTGGCGCGTACGCAAAAATGGCACCCGCTTCTGGGGTAGCGTTCTCATCACAGCCCTGCACAACGACAGCGGTAGCGTTATTGGCTTCACCAAAGTAACACGCGACCTCACCGAACGCATAGCCGCCGAAGAAGCGCTGAAGAAAAAAAACCAGGAGCTCGAAAAGATGAACCAGGAGCTCTCGTCATTCGCATATGTATCGAGTCACGATCTGCAGGAACCCTTGCGCAAGATCCAGACCTTTACGCATCGTATACTCGAAGTAGAGGAGAACACCCTGTCTGAAAGAAGCCGCGATTACTTCAAACGTATCCAGGTAGCCAGCACACGTATGCGTATGCTTATCGAAGACCTCCTCACCTACTCCCGCACGAATACCGAAGAACGAAAGCACGTCACAACCGACCTCAACCAACTTGTAGAGGATGTCCGCAGCGAACTTCGCGAAACGATCGAACAAAAAAATGCCGTGATCGAATACGCCAACCTACCTCACCTGTCGGTTATACCCTTCCAGTTTCATCAGCTGTTGATGAACATATTATCAAACGCGCTAAAATTTACACGCAAAGATGTAACACCCCACATCGAAATCAACGCCGAAGAAGTATTGGCGAAAGACACGCCAGACATCACTCAAGACCATAACGAGACCTACCATCACATATCGATAACCGACAATGGCATAGGCTTCGCGCCCGAATACAACAAACGTATCTTCGAAGTATTTCAGCGACTCCACGGACGCACGGAGTACGAAGGCACGGGCGTTGGCCTCGCGATATGTCGGAAGATCATCGAGAACCACGACGGCATAATAACCGCGGAAGGCCACGAAAACGAAGGCGCAACATTTCACATATACCTGCCCGCACAAAACGGTTCATTGTCGCAAACCACCTGAAGGTTGCCGCAAATACCCCCGCTTAAAAAGCGTTTTCCACAGTAGGTTTGTTATGGCGTTACACCAATGCACGCCCCTACCACCAAACCATAAAGCACTATGGAAAACTATCGCATTGAAAACGACATCACTGCCCTTGGCAGAGAAGTAACAACATTTCCTCAATGCGTCAAAGAAGCCTTTGACGAGTTGATGGCCTTGTTCCCAAAAGATGATCCACGCCCATACTATGGCATCAGCCTTTGCACCGAAAAAGGGATAGTATATTACGCTGCCGCACACGAAAACTATGACGGCGAAGCAGAAGCACATCACCGCGAACGCTACACGATCGCAAAAGGAAATTACCTGGCCATAACCATAAAGGACTGGCTCACCAAAACCGACACGATCAAAGACGTGTTCGAGAGTATGTTAAACGACGAACGCAGCGATCGCAGCAAGCCCTGTATAGAGATCTATAAAAACGACTGGGAAATGATCTGCCTCGTACACGAACGCGAGTCCGTAGAAGAAACCGTCCTCAACCGGGACACCCTGGTACGCGAGTTCGATAAAGCAACGGATGAACTATTCGCACTGCTGCGCGCTTTCAGCCCGGCAGAGATAAATGCATCGTATGCCGAACACAGCTGGTCTGCCGCCCAGGTAGGCGAGCATCTTTTCAAATCCGACTCGTCGGTACTGCGTATCGTAAACAGCGACGCCAAAGACTCTGGCAGGTCTCCTTACCTCAAAGTAGCCGGCCTGAAGCAGATGTTTCTGGACTTCGATACCCGGATGGAATCACCGCGCTTTGTAAGGCCGTTACGCAAAAGCTACGACAAAGATATTATAGTACAACAACTCGAAACCACGCGCGGCAGCCTCCGCCAGGCCATCCTCACGCTCGATCTGGATAAGCTCCCAACAACCGTAGAAGAACCTGCCCTCGGCGATAGCACCCGCATCGAGTTGCTTCACTTCATGCTCTACCACACCATGCGCCACAACAACCAGCTTAAAAAGATCTATCGACAGGTAACGGCCGAGGCGTTGCCCGGCGCAATAGTCTGAACCGTCTAAAATAAAAAAGCATCAGACCATTCACGATCTGATGTTTTCGTTTTATAACAGTCCCCGGCGTTTAGCTTGCCGCTACCACAGCCTGGAGATCGGTCTGATTGATAGGAATAAGGTTTACATTGAACTTCCGTACAATCATGCTCATAATCGGGTCGTTCTGTACCTTCTGGATGATCCGCTCCGTCTGTGCGGCATCGAAGCCCATCACCATCTGGTCGGTCAGACCCAGGTGTTTTACGGCGAAGAAAAAGCCGGCGATAACATAAGGCCCGAACGGAGTCTGCGGAATATCGAACGAGCTGCCGGTCATGTTGAAGACCGTGTTCGGCAGATAGTCTCCCGTATGCGCGATGTTTTTGATCGTCATGTAATGATTGGCCGCGAGCAGCCGTGACGAAAGACGCGGATCACTCATACACAAAAGACCCGCCAGGGGCTTCTGCTTCTTGGTCTGGTTTATCAGCAGATCCTTTGCTTTACGATCGTTCTGTGCATGCTTGCGGATCTCCATCTGTACGGTATCCCAGAAAGCCACAGCCGGGTCGCCGTCGTCAACGCGTATCAGCGAGTGGATAGCATAGTCCATAATACCGCACGTGATCTGGATATGCAGTGTCTTGAGCTCGGGATCACTGGCAATGGCCTTCTCCAGCACCGTACGCTGATGGCGAGGGTGCGTGCGCAGCAGATCTATACTGCGGATCCAGTCACCTGCCAGGTAACCGTCGTACGCATAGAACTCCTGCAGCATGTGTTTGATCATGGTGTCGTTGTCGATCACTACACTCCGGCCATCGATCTCCATAACCGGGCTTTCCTGCACGATCATCTGCTCGATCTCCACACCTACGGACGAGGCATGCAGCATCCCGCAGTTCAGCGGCGAGCCTTCAACTATCTGGAGTTCGTGAATATGGCTGATGTAGTGGTCATTCGACTCTTCGGTAAGGTGACCGTGAGTCTGGATGTGGACGAAGTAGTGAACGGGAATACGCGCATCGGCAGAGCTACGCTGCGCCTGCTCGAACGTGCGTTTGATGTCCATTACAATATCGGGTGAAACAAACGAGCCTGCCGCGCGAACCACGTGCATCTCTACTTCGATGCCGCGGTCGGCAAATTCTTTGGTTACCCGGTCGATACTGTCCAGCTGCAGCTGGCTGAGGTCGCGTGCATCTGCACAGCCTACCTGAATGTGTACCTGTTTTTCGATCATGTATTGATAATTTGCATTAGGGGCGCTAAAACAGCGTTTTTGGCCTGTTTATGGCTGTAACACGCGGCAAAATACTAAATTATCGATCGGCCGGACAGGAAAAATTATTTAACGCTCCAATCGGTGTCCTCAAGCTCGTAAAGCTGGTCGGCGGAGATGTTTAAAACACGCGCAATCTTAAAAGCCAACACGGCAGATGGCACAAAACGTTGGGTTTCAATCGAGTTGATGGTCTGCCGCGAAACTTTCACTCTGTCGGCCAGCTCGGCCTGCGTCATGTTGTTTCGTGCACGCTCAACCTTGATCAGGTTTTTCATAGTAGGGTAAAAAGAGGGTATATCACTCCCTTTGTTCCTTAGGGATAGGCATACCGGTAACAAAGATCACGATCTGCCGCATATACTCATACAGCTCCCCGGAGAAATAGAAACAATTCACTTCTAACGCTACAAACAAGCCGTCGAGCAACCACATTAACCGACGTAGGTATTATTACGGATATCAACTGCCATTTTACCCCATACTGCCACAACGACAGTCAATATATATCTCTCCCGGCCTATAAATTATAGGAAACCCAGCATCACCCATCACTATATATAAAACAAATGAGGTTCCTACGCTAAGAAACCTCAGAACAACCTGTGCCACCGCCCTACAGCCGTGGCACAGGTATAAATTTTTATGATATCTATATTACTTCACCGGCAGCAACGCCACCGGCAAGCCCTCCACGCGCGCGCTCACCACACTCTGGCCACCCTTCACACGCACCCGTATAACAGCCCGGCCGTTGTATAACTGTACAACCCGTGCCCCCTGCGACGTGCCCTGGTTATCGATCAATTCCCCATCACCCGCAATACCGAACCGCACCACATTGGCCGCCGACAGACATAATACATTCTTCGCATCCAGCGCCATAACTTGCACCGTAGCGATTCCGTTCTCCTGCCGCAATGTCTCTATCTTCAGACTGGCAGGGTCAGACCACTTTTCAGTCTGGTAGCGGAAGCTGATCTCGTCCTGAACAGTCTCTTTGCCCCTGCGCACAACCACACGCACATGATTCTCTCCTGCCGTCAACGGAGTTAACCAACGCAAACCTGCTGCGGGGAAATCCTGACTGCTGCGTTTCTTTACGCCAAGGCTTTTGCCGTTCAGAAACAGCTCGGCCTCGTCGGCGTTGGAATATACCTTGATCATCTTCTCCTCACCCGGATCACCCCAACGTACGGGCCAGCCGTGACCATAGATATGCGCCATCAGCTTTGGAGCCCAATAGGATTGAAAAACATAGTACGCCTCCTTCGGCGTAAAGTCCCGCTCGATAACGCCCTTTTGATTCATGTACGGCACAGGGTTATCCGGGCGAACGGGTGTCGAAAAATCTTTGAAAGGCCAGTACGCGCTACCGCTAAGCCACGGCATGGTTTCCTGCTCGCGTAAATGCCAGTCGATCAGGTTACAGATATACGATTCGCTCCAATCGCCGTCTTTTGATACACGTGCCTGGCCGCCATATAACGATGCATCGCCCGCACGCTCATCAGCGCCTTTACCACCGGATATCTTACCAAGACCCCTATCCGGGTTTTCAGAATGCCTACCCGCATGGCTATCGCCGCCCCACTCTACGTGCAGGAAACGTTTTACTTTATTGAACTCGTCTTCTGAAGCAGATTTATATTCCGTATATATCCCACGATACCAGCCCGCCCATATAGACGGCGAGTATACATCGACAATATCCTTACAGAAATCGCAGCGGCGTATAGCCGTCATACGCGACGGGTCGAGGCTGTGGGAAAGATCGTTAAGCTGTGTCATAAACGCGCGGATCTTTTCCTTATCGAACTCGGGAAAATCGCCGGGCCAGTCGTTTTCATTACCCAAACCCCAGAGAATAATGGCAGGGTGATTATAATGCTGCTCGATCATATTGGTAAGCATACGCTTTGCCTGATCGCGGTATACAGGGCCACCCAATCCACCGCGACACCACGGAATTTCTTCCCACACAAAAATGCCCAGGCTGTCGCACAGATCGAGGATGATCCGCGACTGTTGATAATGGCCCAGGCGGATGAAGTTCACGCCCATCGCTTTCATCATCTTCATTTCCGTGCGCATCATAGACTCGGTCATTGCCGCGCCCACGTCTGCATGATCCTCATGACGGTGCGTACCGCGCAGCAACAACCGCTGCCCGTTCAGCATAAACGGGCCTTTCTCTACAAACTCGAAGTGCCTGAAGCCGACCCGCTCCGTATAGCGCGACTCGCCCCCATCGCTATGAATCACAACGGTGGCCGTATACAATGCCGGCTTTTCGGGAGACCACAGCACCGGGTTCTTCAGTGTATAGTTCGCCAGCACTGCATCGCCGGTAAGATCCTTTAAAGCGGCTGTGCCCTTCTGAACTACTTTTCCGGAAGGATCTGTGATCGTAATATCCGCCGTTGCAGAGGTCTTCGCTTCGGGATTATAGAATCTCGCTTTAAGCTCCAACGTACCGGCCTTGCCTTTTACATCGGTAGCCGCTTTTACATACAGTTTATCCACTGACAGCGCCGGAACATAAACGAGATTGAGATACCGGTAAATACCGCCATATACATTGAAATCCGAAAGGCTGGATGGTATACGTTGCAAATTGCGCGTGTTGTCTGTACGTATCGATACCGGTACACGGCCCTGGAACTGTTTATTAAAAACCTCCTTCTTTTTAAAATCCGCCACCGCGTCTGTAATATCTACCGACCACTCGTCGTAACCCCCGGTATGCTCGCCAACCTTGGTTGTATAGACATATACATCGGTCTGCTGGCCCGCGCCCTCAAAATGCAGCAGTATGCGGCCGCCTTCGTATGGATTGCTTACCGAAACCGTGGTGCGATACCACGCCGGCCCCTGATAATAGTTTACATCCGGATCGACAGCGTCTGTGGCATTCACACAGTGTGGCAACGAGACATCCTGCCACAGGGGAACACTCTCGGGATTGCCTTTACCTACAGGGCGCACGGCTTCCCAGATGCCGCCAAGATCCTGTTTCAAAAATTGCCACCCATCAATAAGACGGGTCTTTTGCTGCGCGGACGCTACCGCAGGCAATGCCAGCAGGGCGATCAGCACATAGAGTTTAAACTTCACAGTATATAAGCGCATGATGCGATGTTTAATGATCTGTTTTTGAGAGTATAATTATTCGATTATTCCAGCCATATAAGTGGGTGGCGTATCGGTAAGTTTCGTACTACTTCGGGTACCACAGGGTGATGATCCAAACGCTTCCATGTAGTCAGCCAGGCCATTTCATTAAACGTACCGGCACCAAAGATCAACGCCGGTTGGGCCACGGGCCATTCCTCCCAGTACATGACATCTTTGGCAAAAGGCCATTTCGCCTTATCATCCAGGTAAGGATACAGGAAGGCAATACCCTTGCGCATAGATCGTCCGTCCGGGGTTGTGTAAGCCCAAAGGTTATCCTTTTTGTTCGAAAGGATCTGGCAGATCATCACCATGGCATCGAGGTTGAAGATCGAATAGCCATAGGGTTTAGTGCGCTTCAGCTCGAGCGGAAAGCTACCGTCGGCAGCCATCTGCCCCGGCAGCAGCACGGTCTTATACCGCTCGCGGCAGAAGCGAAGCAGCGCTGTATCGGCCGTAAGCGTTGCAAAGCTGGCAGCCTGCATTACCCAGCATGTGCCGTGATTGTTTTTGGCGTTCATCTCGTCGTTGCCGTATTGATGCGTGGTGAGCCAGGTTGTATAGTGTTTGAACCAGCTAACGATACCGGCATACGTCTGCTTATCAATCGCTTTCTCCATAACCCTGACACCCTGCACAACCTCCATCAGGTGAATGGTATCGATAATGCCGATACCACGGCCGGTAGCGCGGCCCTTGATAGCCTGCGCAAATTGCAGATCCGGATTCATCAGCGTTTCCGGCTGGATAAACCAGGCACGCAGGTGCACCACGGCATGGTCTGCGTAACGCTTCTCTCCGGTCAGCTTATAAGCCGATGCTAGCGCGCCGATGATCTGGCTGAAACGTATAACTGCCAGCCGGTGCGCCGTAAAATTATCAGGATTGGTAAGGCCATCGCGCTGAATATAGGGAGCGCTGGCATCGGTAGAGTCGGGCCACCAGTAATCACCCTCCGAATAAAAGTCGTGTATGCCTCCTGCGGACCTCGGCGACGACTGTGCCGTAACCGTAACAGGCTGCTGCGTAAGCGCCCAGGCCGCTTCCCGGAGAATATCTTCACGCAAGGTGCTTACTACCGCCTTGCGATAAGTATTGTTTTGCTGACCATAGCTAACCGATCCGATAGCGATACACGCTATGACCAGGATAACGCTTCGTGCCACACGTACCTGCATATACACACGTTCAAAATTTATCAATGCTTATGAAAAAGCTACGGCCGATCGGGAGGGACCAGCCGTAGCAAATTAACTAACAAACAATCAAACTATATCTTTCTACTTAGAATCCGTCATTGTTGGGTAACAGATTCGCGTTAAGCGAAGTCTCGGTCTGTGGCACAGGGAATAACAAATACTTGTCGTCGATGTCGCGGTTGTACACAGCCTTCTGCACCTGCTTCAGCTTGCCCATACGCAGCAAGTCCCAGCGGCGATGACCTTCCATACAAAGCTCCCAGCCGCGTTCCTGAACCAACGCATCTACAAATGCATCGGCTGTAGGCGTAGTAGTGGCATCCAGCGGATCGAGACCTGCACGTTTACGAACCGCATTGATACCGTCGAACTTTGCCGCATTACCGGCATCGATCGTGTTGAGGATCTCCGATTGAAGCAGCAGGATATCGGCATAGCGCGTAACAAGCCAGTTCATGCGCGAGTCATTACCCGAACGTCTTGAATCTCTGTATTTCGAAAAAATTCTTGCCGTGGCATCGTTTGTAGGGGTACTGATGTTCCACGCCTTGCGAACGTCGTTTGCAGCATACGAGTTAACAAGCGAAGGGCTTGCCTGGAACGAGCTCGTTGTAGCTGTGCCAATCACTCCGTTATACATCATCTGGATGGAGATGTTGCCCTGATTGGGACTCAAGTCGAACTGTACCGAGAAAATATGTTCCTTTCCATTCTCCTTATCGCAGTCAAAAATATCAGCATAATTCGCAAGCAACGCGTATTGATTGGAATTGATCACCCGGTTACAGGCATCTAATGCTGCTTGAACATCACCAGGCTCGGCAGCGGTGGTTTTGGAACGCGTCAGGTAAACCTTAGCCAGTATAGCAGAAGCCGCGCCGGTAGAAACACGTCCCTTTTCTGTAGCCAGGATCTTATCTTCCGGCAGGCAGTATTGTTCGGCAAACTTCAGCTCTTCGATGATCTGCTTATACACATCGGCTATCGGAGCGCGCGACGGACGCAAATTGTCCGAAGGGCGTTTGATCGTTTCCAGTACCAAAGGCACGGGACCGAAGCTGCGAACCAGGTCGAAATACGCCAGAGCACGAAGAAAGTGTGCGTTACCCAATATTACGTTCTTATTGTCTGCATTCATATCGATAGCCGGCACTTTCTCGAGAAGATCGTTCGCGCGGTTTATTATCTGATACGAATTCGCCCACCAGTTCAGGATCTCGGAGTTGCCGTCCGTATATGTATATCCCTGTAGCTCCGCGCGCTGTACAAGGGGCGCGGTACCATAATTCTGCAATAGATCGCCGGGTAATTCAGAAACCAGCCAAACAGTTCGCTGGTAATAGTTCTGCGACTGGAAAATGCCAAACACTCCATTCAGACCGATCGTGGCATCCTTCTCTGTCTGATAAAAATTGGACTCTCCCAAAAAATCCTGAGGTGTTTCTTCAAGAAAAGAAGAACACGAGGAAAACAGGCCCGCAGCCAAAAGTCCTATGAATACTATACTCTTTTTCATATGTTCTCTTAATATTATTTATCAACAGATAACCGTATGCATCCGCATCGCGATTATCCGTATCATCAGTTTATAGATCGAGCTTTATACCGAAAATAAAGGTCTTCGCCGACGGAAACGCGTTATAATCCGTGTTCAGGCTCAGGTTATCGCCGCCAAACGAATTCACCTCCGGATCAAATCCGGTATATTTGGTTATCGTTAGCAGGTTTTGAGCGGTAACATATATGTTAGCGCCGCGCACAACCTTGTTGATCGACGAAGGCACGGGTATGCTATAACCCAGTGTCACGGTCTTTACACGCATGAAGCTTGCATTTTCTACAAGATCGCTCGTTACGCCGGTACTTCTGCGTACGGTGCTGTTAACCTTGGGCAGCTTGTTGCTGGTGCCCGGGCCTGTCCAGCTATCGGTAATCACGTCGCGCATTTTGTTGGTGTTGATGTATCCTGATTCAAGCTCGTAGCGGTTCAGGTTCAGAACATTTACACCCTGTACGCCCTGCAATAACACCATGAAGTTGAAGCGTCCGAACGAAACGTTGTTGGTCATACCGTAGATGAAGTCGGGTTGCGCCTTGCCTATGATCGTGCGGTCATCGCCATTGATCGTGTTATCGGCTTTGAGGTTGGCGTAACGTGGATCGCCAGGCTTGTAATTCGGCGCAGTGATACCGCTTGCTGCAATCTCTTCTGGTGTCTGCCAGATACCTTCGAACTTATAGCCGTAGAAAGAGCCTATCGGCTGACCTACCCGCAACACACTGGTCGGCACACTTGAACCCGAGAAAAGACTGGTACTTGACGTTCCCACAAAACGCTGGGCCTCACCGTTAAGGTCAAGAACCTTGTTACGGTTGCGTGAGAAATTCAACGTGGTAGACCACTTGAATTTACCCTGATCTACATTGATCGTACTGACAGCGATCTCGATGCCTTTATTGCCCACTTTTCCGGCGTTCAGCAATATGCTGGAGTAACCCGTGGTCTGCGGTACCGCTGCATTAAGCAACAGGTCACGTGTAGTTTTGTCGTAATAATCTACCGTTAATGTAAGTCGGTTCTCGAAGAAACCTGCGTCGATACCGAAGTCGACGGATTCTGTCGACTCCCAGCTCAGATCCTTGTTCGGTATGTTAGCCCGCGTTAACCCGGTTAAAGTCGTGGTTCCCGCAACGTAGTTGGTACGTTGGTTATGTGCTGCAAACTGCTGATAACGTGTTTGCGATTGATATGAACCGATTTCCTGGTTACCCGTTATACCGTAGCTAGCACGGAACTTCAGATCGCTGAACAGCGGAACATCGGACATGAAATCTTCTTCGATTATACGCCAACCGAAAGCGGCCGAAGGGAAATACCCCCACTTGTTATCCGGGCCGAACCGGGACGAACCATCAGCACGCATCGTAACCGTAAACAGGTAACGCTCCTTGAGTCTGTAGTTCGCACGGGCGAAATAAGAAGCCAGCGAGTTCACAGATTTACCAGATGAAGGTTTTCCCTGAAGGTCGCCCAGGCCAATGTTGTTTGCACCGAGCTGGTCGGTAAAGAATTGTGTCGAAGATGCTCCCGTAGTGATGGTCGTAAATTGCTGGGCAGAAAAACCGGCAACGATGTTCAGCGCGTGTATCTCGTTTATAGTCTTGTCAAAAGTAAGCGTATTCTCATTCACCCAGCTTGTCTTGTTGTTCGTACCTAAATTGGCTGAACCCTTCGTGGTAACTCCTCCGAACCAAAGACCGGAGGGAACATAGGCGTCGTTATTTCCGTAAGACAGATCCACGCCGCCGCTCACCCGGAACTTCAATCCTTTGATGATCTCGTACTCCGCTGCTGCATTCAACAATCCACGCACGATATTGCGATGGTCGTACGCTTGTCTCGCATAAGCAACCGGGTTGCCGGGCTGCGGATCTACATAGCCTTTAGGCTGGTTCTCACCTGTATAGAAAGAGCCATCAGCGTTGTTTACCGATACCGTGGGGCTTATACGCAACGCGTCCATAACCACACCTGCCGCGCTTCCACCCGCTGTATTGACCAATGCGTGGTTTTCTTTTGAGCGTGTAAGCTGGCTGGTGAACTGGAAGTTGATCTTATCACTGATCTTACGATCGAGGTTGAAACGGATCGAGCCGCGTTTATAACCTGAGTTGATTACGATACCTTCCTGGTCGAAATAGTTCATGCTCAGGTTATATCGCGTGGCAGTCGTACCGCCATTAAAAGACAACTGGTAATTGCGCATCGGCGCCGTGCGGAAGATCTCGTCCTGCCAGTCTGTACCCTTGCCGATACCGTTGATCTGGTCTTGCGTAAACGGAAGCGCCGTGGTAGTGCCGTTCTCCTGGTTATTCAGTGTAGTAACGTCGTTCAGATATTTGGCAAACTCGGTGCCATTCATCATATCATACTTGTGACGCACACTTTGCACGCCCGTATAGGCCTCGAACTGAATGTTGTTCTGATCGGCTTTACCTTTCTTGGTGGTGATAATGATAACACCGTTGGCACCCCGGCTTCCGTAGATAGCCGTAGCCGAAGCGTCTTTCAATACGTCGATCGATTCGATATCGCTCGGGTTGATCGTGTTAAGGTCACCGGCACCTGGAAATCCATCCACCACGAACAACGGCTCGTTGCCTGAGTTAATGGAGTTGGTACCACGGATGCGGATCGATACGTTACCACCTGGTTCAGCGTTGGTTTGCGTGATCTGCACGCCGCTGACACGTCCTTGCAACATCTGATCCGCACGCATAACCGGTACGTTTTTCAGATCAGACATCGGCACGGACGCCACAGAACCCGTGAGGTCGCTCTTCTTTTGAGTACCGTAGCCCACCACCACCACTGCATCCAGTTGCGTAATGTCGGTGGCCAGCATAACATCTACTTTAGTTCTGCCGGAAACAGCTACCTCTTCACTTCGCATACCGATGAAGGAGAAGACAAGCGTAGCATCGGCAGGAGCGTCGATAGTAAACTTACCGTCAGCATCGGTAGCGGTACCTGTCGTGGTACCTTTAATCATCACATAAGCACCCGGAATCGGCCCGCCGTCGTCCGAGGTTACAACCCCGGAAACAGGCTGGTTCTGCGCTTGCAGAATAACCGGTGCTAGCATCGCCAGGAACACGCAAAAAAGTGCACGCTGGCAGTTCTGTAGAACTCTCATCATTTATTTTGGGTTAAAAATCGACTTACGGAGAATACGGGATGGTTAAGCTCCCATGACTCTTTGAGGGTTTGTGGGCGACGTTTACCGTCGCTTATCCCTAAGACGAGTAAAGATAAGCACCTCCCTGACGCAATCGTTTTAAAAAATAGCGCTTTTGACCGCCATAATGCGATAAAATCTTACATACAACGAACAGGCAAAAAATCAGACGAAGACCCGAACCGGGATCCCTGTTACCGGGCACATTCCCTAGTGTTTCGAATCCAACGCCCGTTTTCGAAGCAATGCCTCCAGATAATAATAGTCTGCATAGACCAACGGTACATCTACCTCACTCTGCATCGGTTTCGATCCCGTGCTGTGCAGCAACAGAAAACCGTGGTTCTGCCCTACCGGCGACGTATAACGATCGGTCAGCGTTTCCAGGATGTTGTCGGCCTTGGCACGCAGATCTTTCGCTTCACGCTTATCAGACACAAACGTGCTGAGCTCGTACAAGCCCGATGCGATAACCGCGGCAGCCGATACATCGCGCGGCTCATTCGGAATACCCGGAGCGTTGAAGTCCCAATACGGAATGTGATCGGCCGGCAGATTAGGATGACTGAAGATATACTTTGCGATGTTGCGCGATTGCTCGAGGAACGTGCGGTCGTGCGTTTCGCGGTAACACATGGCATAGCCATACAGACCCCACGCCTGACCACGGGCCCATGCCGACTCATGGCTGTAGCCCTGATGCGTATTTTGTTTAAGAACACGTCCTGTGATCGTATCGTAATCCACCACGTGATAAGAGCTGTAGTCCGGGCGGAAATGATTCTTCATCGTCGTACGTGCATGACTCACCGCAATTTTATAGAAAGACGAATCGCCCGTAACCCGTGTGGCAAAGAACAACAGTTCCAGGTTCATCATATTGTCTATAATAACCGGGCACTGCCACTTGTCTGCATTGTGATCCCACGAGCGGAGAATGCCCGCCGCAGGTTTGAAACGGGTAATCAACGTGCGGGCTGACTGTACCAGGATATCTTTATAGGCAGGGTTCCTCGTAAGGCGGTAGCCATTGCCATAGCTGCAATACATCTTGAACCCCATGTCGTGCGTTCTGCCGTTGAGCTTCTCGCCTTCCATTTTCGCCGTAAAGCTGCCCGCCTGTGTTTTCCATTCCGCTGCCTGCGAAAACTCATACAAATACCAAAGCTCACCCGCAAAGAAGCCGCTCGTCCAGTCGCGCGACGGCACGAGCACGAGCTCGCCGTTATGCAGCGTGCGTGGGGCTATCACCGGGCCTTTGGCCGAATTGCCCTGTAACGCAGCGGTAACAGCGCTCAGCATCACGCGCGTTTGCTGCTCAGCTTGTTTGAAGGAACGTTGTACCAGGTCGTTTTTGCGACCAGCGGCAGTCATGCATACTACCGTGGCTATGGCGGGAAGAATATAAAGAAGGCGTCTTTTCATAGGTAAGGGTACAGACCGTGCGGGCAATATACGATAGCAGGCAGTCTTTTACTCGACGTAAAAAACAAGCCCTGGCCCTTACAAGAACGGGCCGGATTTTTCAACCCGGCCCGTTCAGGCTGTTAAAATCAAACCAATTAACCCAACATCTATTCTACTTTACCCATCAACCGGTTTAAAACAATCCGGGCCGACAGGTAGTCGTATACGGCCTCCAGGTAGTTCGACTGCGCGGTGCTAAGCGCCAGCTCTGCATCCGTAAGCTCGAGCCGCGATGCGATACCTTTTTTATAACGATACTGTACGATCGTGTAGCTCAACTCGGCTGTCTCTTTTACAATTGCCGTGTTATCGAGCCGCAGCATAGCCTCGTGATTACCCGACAATGCCTCATGCACCTGTGCGTGCAATTGCTTATAAGCATTCTGCACCACCAGCGCCGACTGATCGCGACTGGCAGCAGCCTGTCTTACGCGTGCCTGGTTACCAAAACCGGTAAACAACGGCACCGACAGCTGCAACCCTACAAACGACGACGACGGATAATAAGCGTTACCAAATTCGAAGCTATTGGTCTGCGTCTGCACCTGGTATTGCGCTACCGCCGACAGCGTAGGCTTACGCACACCCGATGTTACACGCACCTGCTGCGCATTGATCTGCTCCTGCAAAGCCAGCGATTGAAAATATGGATTGTTGTTCTTCGCCTGGGTATAAACATCTTCTTCCGCGGGAAGCGCACCGGGATCAGGTACAACCAGCGAATCGGTCAATACAATATCTTCAAGCGAGTCTACACCGATCTGCGCATTCAACTGCAGCTTGGTGGTTTGCACGGCATAGGAAAGCCGCGCCAGGTCTGGCTCCAGGTTCTTCACAGCCGTATACGCCCGCAGCGTGTCTACCCGCAGGCCCTTGCCTTGCAGGAATAACGACTTCGAGTCTGTTAGCACACGCTGGTTACGGTTTATACTTTCTTTCTGAAGCTTGATGCGTTCGTTCAGTACAAGTATTTTAAGATAGGTCTGTTGTATAGAAGATAATACTTCTACCTGCTTGCCCTGAAGCGCCACGCGGCTGTCCTGCTCCTGCAAACGTGAACGTTGCAGCGAGGGGAAAGCTTGTGGATTATACAAAGGCTGCACGGCGGAAAGTAAACCCGACAATTGATCCTTACCACCGAAGCGGCCGTAAGGCACTTTGCCGTCCTCGCCGGTTTCGCCAAAGCCGAAGAACGGTGGCAGGTCGAAGTAGTGGCTGGCCAGTGCGCTGGCATTAACCGTAGGCAGGAACAGGCTGCGCGCTATAACACGTTGCTGGTGGGCCTTATCGGTCTCCAGCTGACTGGCGCGGATCTCGGGGTTGGAGGCAGACGCAAGCGTCAACGCCTCTTGCAGGGAAAGCGTCCGTTGCGCCTGTACCGGGAGCGACCCCGATACAGATAACGCAAGGACTAAACCAAAAACTAAACTAGGATGAAATTTCATAATCTCTTTACTCAAATAGTGATCAGGCAATAGCAGCATGCTCTTCAGAACCTTTCACGTGTGCACCAGGCGCATCGGCACGGTGTACATACGGACGTGAGAAGTAAGAATATATAGAGGGGATAACGTACAGGGTAAGCACACCCGCAAAGATGAGCCCGCCCACCACGGCTATACCCAGCGACGTCCGGCTACCGGACGATGTACCCAGCGACAACGCGATCGGTAATGTACCGAAGATCATCGCGAGTGTCGTCATGAGGATGGGACGGAAACGTGAAGTAGCCGCGGCAAGCACAGCGTCGCTTACGGATGAACCTTCTTCTTTGCGCTGGTTGGCAAACTCGACGATCAGGATACCGTTCTTGGTGATCAGACCGATCAGCATGATGATACCGATCTGGCTGAAGATGTTGATCGATTCGTGTGTGATCCACAAGCTCAGCAACGCGCCGGTAAGCGCCATCGGCACGGTAAGCAGAATGATAAACGGATCGATAAGGCTTTCGAACTGGGCGGCCAGCACCAGGTAGATCAGCACGATGGCGAAGATAAAGGCGAAGATCAGGCTCGAGCTGCTTTCCGCATAGTCACGGCTCTGTCCTGCCAGCGCTGTACTGAAGCCTGCCGGCAATACATTCTTGGCGATACCATCCATTTCTTTGATAGCTTCACCGAGACTCACACCGGCGGCGGGCGTAGCCGAGATAGTAACACTATACGATTGATTGTAGCGATAGATCGCCGGAGGGCTTACACTCTCCTGCATATTCACCAGGTTATCCAGCGACACCATGTCGCCATTGCTGGCGCGGAGGAAGAGCGAGTTCAGGTCGGCAGGCGCTGAACGCTCCTTACGATCCAGCTGGCCTATTACTTCATACTGACGGTCGTTATAGATAAAGTATCCATAACGGCGACCGCTCAGCGCCAGCTGCAGCGTACGGCCGATCTCCTGCGTGGAGATGCCGAGTTGCGCTGCACGCTGACGGTCTATGGTGATACCGATCTCCGGGCGGTTGATCTTGAAGTCGGGATCCTGGAAGCTCAGCTTCTTACTCTGATATACCTGCGCCATTAGTTTGGGCGTAACATCGATCAGGCTCTTCAGGTCAGGCGCCTGTACAATATATTGCAGCGGCTGCGAGCTGGAGAACCCGCCGATCGTAGGGATCTGGATCGGAATGATGATTACATTACGGAACCGGCCCGAGGCTGCCACCAGCTTCTCGTATACCTGTTGCTGCGTCATGCCGCTGGTTCGCTCATGCGGATCTTTCAGGAACACCCATTGGAAGCCACCGTTCACAGGCTGCACCAGTGTACCTACCGAAGCCGCGATACCGGCGTAAGTACGGTTACCGTTCAGATCAGGGATAGAATCGGATATAAAGTTATTGACCTCCTTCATGGTCTGCTCCATACTTTCGTACGATGTACCTTCGGGAGCGATCACCGCGAGCCCCACCATCGAGCGGTCTTCCAGCGGCGCCAGCTCAGATGGCAGTATCGGCGCGAGATACCAGGCTACACCAAACGAGAGCCCCAGCAACACGAAGCCCATCCAGCGTATTTTGAAGAACGACCTGAGCGAACGCTCATACATATGATTGAGAGCTTCAAACCACGGCTCCGTTTTACGATATAGCCAACCCTGCGACGCGCTGGCCTTAAGCAGATACGCGCTCATCATCGGCGAAAGAGTCAATGCTACAAAAGCGGATACAAGCACAGAACCCGCCACCACGATGGCAAACTCTTTAAACAAGCGACCGGTAATACCCCCCAGGAAAAGGATAGGAAGGAAAACCGCGGCCAGCGTGATGGTTGTGGATATTACAGCGAAGTAGATCTCGTCCGACCCCTTACGGGCCGCTTCTACGGGATTCATACCCTGCTCGATCTTACTATATATATTTTCCAATACCACGATCGCATCGTCCACCACAAGCCCGATCGCCAGCACAAGGCCAAGAAGCGTCAGTACGTTGATGGAGAAGTCTCCTATATACATGATAAAGAATGCGGAGATGATCGAAACCGGAATGGCCACCAGCGGAATAATGGTGCTTCGCCAGTCGCGGAGAAACACAAAAATGATCAACGCCACCAGGCCGAACGCCAGCAACAGCGTTTCCTCTACTTCCGACAGCGAGTTACGCACCGGCACGGTAAAGTCTTTACCCAACGAGATGATATACTCTTTCGGAGCATTCTTCACGATATCATCGAACCGTGTCTTGAACTCGTCCACAATGGCCAGCGAGTTAGCACCCCGCTGCGGTTGTACGCCAGTACCTACACCATAGCGGGCTGTTGTACCCTCACCCACGATCATTGCCGTCCGTTCGTTCTGCGACGACATGATCGCCGTACCGATATCTTTAAACCTTACAATGGCACCATTCTTCTCTATGACGATCATATTATTGAAGTCGTCTTCGGATACCAGGCGACCCTGGGTACGCAGCGTAACTTCGGTGCTCTCACCTTCTATACGACCGCTGGGAAGGTCTACGTTCTCGCGTTGCAGGGCAGCCTGCACATCGGCGGGCGTAAGGCCATACGATGCCAGCTTCAGCGGGTCCATCCGCAAACGCATCGCGCGCTTACGACCGGCATAGGTATCTACCAGTCGAACACCCGGTATAGATTGCAGCCGTTCTTTGATATTGATGTTGACAAAGTCTGTTATGTCCTCCAGGCTGCGCGTATCGCTTTGCACCGTGAGGAACACCAGGAACTCAGCCGGTCCGGATTTTTCAACGATGGTAGGCTCGATATCGGCAGGCAATTGCTGCCGTGACTTGGAAACCTTGTCCCGCACATCGTTGGCGGCTGCTTCCAGGTCGGCATCGAGATTGAACTCGACCGTGATGATACTTACCTGCTCGCGTGAAACGGACGACATCGCGCGGATACCGTTCGCTTCGGCAATGGCTTCTTCCAGCGGCTTCGTAACCTGGGCAGCAATAATATCAGCGCTCGCCCCGGGATATACCGTCGTTACCATAACGATCGGAGAATCGGTTACCGGATATTCGCGTGTACCGAGAAACGTGTACCCCACGACACCGAAAAGAACGAGCAGCACAGACATAACGCCGGCCAAAACCGGCCGGGATATACTTACTTGAGAAATGGCACTCATAAAATTTTCGAAATGATAAAATAGAAAGAGAGAGGAATTACTTAACGGATGCAAACTGCACAGGTGCGCCAGGCGCTAACCTTAACAGGTTGCTTACTATAACCGTATCACCAGCCGCTAAACCTTTGGTGATCTCGATGGTACCTGTGCTGCGCTGACCGATATCTACAGGAATCGCCTCCGCCTTACCGCCCCGCGCTACAAACACGCTGTAACCGGTAGAAGAAGGAATCAGTGCCTGCGAAACCACCGTCAATGCCGAAGATGATGCGCTTAGCGACAGGGTAAGCCGCGCACTTTGTCCGGGCAGCAGCCTGCCGTCAGGATTTGCTGTTACGCCGCGCACCAGCAGTGTGCGGGTATCTTCGCTCAGGCTGGCGCCACGGGCTACAACCTTCGTGGTATAACGTTTGGTATCGGAAGTTGTAGTAAAGAACTGCTCACTGCCAAGCGCGATAATGTTGGTATATTTTTCAGGAACAGCGAACTCTACTTTAACCACGCTATTGTCTTCAATATTGGTGAGTACTGTATTAGTCGAAACGATAGCACCGGGATATACATTGATCATACCGATCTGCCCGTCGAATGGCGCTACGATACGTGTCTTGTTGATCATCACCTGGAGCTCCTGAACCTGGGCACGCAGTACGCGAAGGTTGGTGGAAGCTTCGTCATAATCCTGTTGGGCAACTGCTTCTTTTTCGATCAGGTCGCGAAGGCGCTCTTCGTTCAGCAGCGCCAGCTTTTCCTGTTGCTGAAAGCGTTGCAGCTGAGCCTGCAGGTCCGCGTCGTCGAGCAGGAAGAGCAAAGTGCCTTGCTTAACATGACTTCCTTCATGAATATTAACACGAACGATCTTGCGCGTAAGCTCGCTCACAATGTTTACCTGTTGATTCGCCAGGATAGTACCGGTTACATCGAGCTCATCGCGAACGACGCCAGGTTTAACAATAGCGCCATCTACAGGTATGCCGGTGGGACGTGAAGCAGCGGGAGTATTCTTGCCGAGATCCTCGGCCTTTGTGGTGCAGGCTGCTATAATAACAGCCAACGCAGCAACGCCTGTTAACGTGGTAACAAGCTTATGCAAACGTGATAGGGGTAGCGTTTTCATTTGTTTATAGTTGTTATGGTAAAGTCTCATCAATGGTGGAACACTTTTAACAAGCATTCATTTATTTAAATTATTCAATACATTTTGATATAGTTCGGAAGCGGGCGCAAAGTAAAACGGTCATATATCGGTTGTCAAGGGATTATTGAAATATTTAAATTCTTCAATAAATGAACTAAAAAAAAACCGCTACTTCCGCAGCGATTCCAGGAACTGGATATACTCATCCATCACCTGGTCGTTCAACCTGTATTTCAGGTTCCTGCCTTCTTTAGACGACAGGATAAGATCGGCCTCTGTAAGCAGCTTCATGTGGTGGGAAATAGAGGGCTGCGACAGGTCCAGGATATCATTCAAATCGATACAATACACACAATCCTTTTGTTTTTTCAATTCTTTCAGGATCGTCAGCCGGTTCGGATCGGCCAGTGCCTTTGCTATCTTTTCTGCCTTTTTCGAGTTCATCACTCTGGTGGATTTCCGGCAAAAATAACAATTTCAGTTATAATTGCATTCACCTGGCAAACACCCGTTCGCCTCCAAGCGAAATTTACCAGGTATAGCTCTATTAACCCCATCCCTGCTAAAAAGGTTTGCCAATCTGCGAATTCCCTTGCGGCCCAAGGCACCCTAAGCCTTCGTTAAGGCTCAGTTAAGAGGTATGTATGGCGTTGCCATATCGCTGGTATGGCGTTGCCATGGCGTGGCTATAGCGTTGACGAATGCTCTGGGTGTCGCACAAAATGCATAGGTATATCAGTAATTAATATCACCGTGTATAGTCATTTCAGTAAAGGCCGCTGAATGGTATCCCGATGCACCCTAAATGCACTCGCAATGCACTCTCAAAGCACTCTCAATGCTGTCTCAAAGCAGCCTCTAAAAGCAATCTGAAGAATCAGTTCTGTTTCCCTTTCTTTCCCAACCACAATAGCGCATCCAGTAAAAACGCGTTCTGCATCGGGCTGCTGAAGGTAGACGACAGGGAGCGGTTAGTGCCATGCTCGTAATCCATATCGTTATGGCCCATATTGATATATACCATGCGGTAACGCTTGTTGGTCCACGCCACGGGGTAATAGCCCTCATGCCATATTTCGTGTGGTTTAGGTCCGGTGCCCAGGGGAAAGCTTTTTGGGTCGACGGATAACAGGATATTGATATCGGGGTTCTGACGGAGGTCGTTCTTCCAGCAGTACCATTCGTTGGGAGCGGTGGTCAGGGTAGCGGGCAGATGGCTGGTGGCGGGATGCTTTCGGTCTTCCACACGCAATACCGCGGGAGTCGGCCGCCATGTGTTGCTCTTGTATTCACCGGAGCCCAGGAATGTATTGTGATACCAGTCCCAGTTTTGCGGATAGGTGGATGGTGTCAGCGCAAAGCCCGCAAAGTGAAACCCTATCCAGGCGCCGCCCTTTTCCATATACGCCTGAAACGCTGCACGCTGCGCCGCTGAATCGGGGCGCGTATCGAGAAACAGCACTACGTCGTACTTCGCCAGGAACGAAGCATTGAGATTGTCCCACACATTGGTGGAATCATACACGAAGTTATTTGCTGCTGCCGTGGAGGCAAACCACTTGTTGGCTTCGTGAACATAGCTTATATGGGCCGCATCGTGAAGGGCCGTAAAAAAGCCGATGACCTTAAAATCAGGTTTAAGCGGCTGCGCATGGACGGCGGTACAGCATAAAATAATACACACAAGACACACGGCGCGACGCCGCAACGACATTATACAGATCATATATTCAGGGTTAACGGAATCTATAACCACAGAGTGCAAACAAAAAGTCCGGCCCATGCTTATATACCTCCGGTTTCGAAGATACAGCATGGGCCGGACAGAAAAAACTATGTATCGATACTAGTTCTCTAAATATAATGTATTGTAAGGGTGCGGCTGATCTATTTCGTCTGTAAGCACTTCAGCCCACACGCCCGCATGATTCAACAAGGTGATGATACGGGAGGTGTTGATATCGCCATGAGCAACAGCCACACGCAGAATGCGGTCGCAATCTTCCAGGTCGAAATTGGCTTTATAACCAGGGAAGGCGCGATGTATACGGTCGACCAGGGTACACGCCTGATCAGCACATTGAACATCGGTTTTGAATACTTCCACCATTGTATTGCCATTTATAAATTTCATTCACGATATGGGGGATAGATTGGAACGCGCAGACGCCGCTAGTTGGTAAACAGACCTCTGTAGTGGCTCCGGTATACAAACGCCAGGAACAGATTCGAAAGCAACACAAACAGCGCCACGGGCAACCCTTCAGGAGCCAGAAAGACATGTACCAGCACGATGTTTACGACGATCGGAAAGATGACCACCGCAGCCAGCGGCACGAACCGCCCGGTTATAAATAACAGCCCGCAGATAAGTTCGATGCCTTTTACGAGTGTCACTATATAGCCCGATGCAGCCAGCCCCTCAGTAAACACCTTCATCGGCCCGGTAAGTTGTGGCATCGGTATCAGGTCGAAGAAATAGCTGATCGATGAGAACAGGAACATTAGTCCCAACAGAGAGCGAACAATAATAATAGCGATTTTCATACGCAGAGGATTAGGGGGTTGGTAAAAAGCCGTATCAACAATGAAACCTTCCGGTAACTAATATATAAGAAACCTAATGGTTGCACAAATGTTTTCGAGGTAATCTGTCGATACAAACCTACACAATCGGTTCAAGTAAAAGAGGGGCAAAATGCGGCAATCCACGGGGCTGCTTGCGACAAGGGGGTAAGGATAGCGGAAGAACGAGATTGTTTTGGGTAATTGAAGGAATCCTGCTGATTATGGGGTGAGTGTGAAGAGAAATACACCCCTAGCCTGTCGGTTGTGCGATGCACAATAAAAAACGCTGGACAGGATGAGCTTCATTTTGTCCGCGGAACTTGTGTGCACGTAGCGTAGGCATTTACCGGACGCAGCCTCGGGAGAAAAGGCGACGCCAGGTTAGCCAGCCGGTTAATTGTCCATTGTCAGAAACATATCCGGAGATATGTCTAGCACCATCAGAAATTTAGCGACACTGCGAATACGCTCTTCTTCGAGCGCGTGTCCTGTAATGCCAAAATCCCAAAGCTTGTACCTGTGGCCGAACTGTTTTAAACTGTTTTTGAAGGCAATCTTAGCAGCAATAGCGTCACAATTGCGTTGCCATTCCCAACGGTCCATAATTTCACGAATCAGTTCGACATACATGGTATCAACGGTGATGGACTCTTCCAGGTAATCGATAACATACGATACGCTGATCTTGTGCAGCCTGAACAAAGCTGCCAGGTCTGCAACAGTGTTGATTTTCTCCATCAAAGTCTCAGGTTGAAAAATGTAATGCCGGGGGAAAAGGATTGTTACAAAATTATTGCCAGTTTTTTACCCCACGATGATCAGGTCAATCGTTGCCGTTAAACGATTCTCTCATTCGATAACATGAATCAAAAAAAAATATAAACTTAATACGGTCCTATGATACCTAAACGGGGCGTTTTCCCCAGAATTCTACAAAGTGGTCCAATCGCACCACATTATGTCCATTTTTTTGAAAAATTTTCCCCACTACGAAGCGTCATGCATTCGTTTAAACATCTATCTGTCTTTGAAACCGTAACGAACAACGGCATTGCAACCGGGCTGTTCGGCCCGAAGCCCAACGCAAAGTTTAAGCGGAAAAAATTATGCCTGAACAACACGCAGCCCGCATAGAGCCAACCCAGGCTCCATACAAAGCTGACGTGATTATCATGGTTAGAATAACTTGCCAACCTCGTCGAGGTATTTCTCTATCGGCATGGAGTTGCGCATGTTCATCAGACCATTGCCCGCAGGACCGATCACGGTGCGGAACTGATTGCTCTCGCGGTTTGCCAGGGATTCGATGATCTTTACGATGTCGAGCGCACTCTCCGTGATATGCGCGGACGAATTAGCAAACAGGCCCTGCACGTGCTTCGTCAGGGTATCGTATGCCGTTATATCGGAATCGTTGCTGAACACAAGGTTCTCCTGGAAATTATTGCCACTAAAGCCGCCTGGCTCGATAAGGCGGAGCTCTATATTCAACGGCTTCAGCTCCTGGTACAGGCCTTCTATAAGGCCTTCCAGCGCAAACTTCGACATGTTATACAACGAGCCCAGCGGCACAGCGGTAGTGATACCCATGAAAGAGCTTACGTTTATAAACATCCCACCACCCTGCTTACGGAAGTGCGGCAGGAATCCGCGGATAACGTTGAGCGGCCCCCGGGCATTAACCGCAAGCTGGCGGTCTATAGCTTCTTCCGTAGCCAGCTCCAGCGCACCGTAGACGCCCATACCTGCATTGTTCAACACTACGTCGATCTTACCGAATGCTTCGATAGCCTCTTCGGTAGCACGACGTACCTGCGCCACATCGGTAACATCCAGTTTGAATAGTTTGATATTGGGGTATGCCTGCAGTTCCGTTTCCTTCTCTGGTGTCCGCATGGTAGCGGCCACATTCCAACCTTGTTCCGCAAAGTATTTTGCGCTGACCTTGCCTAATCCTGAACTTGTTCCGGTGATAAAAATAGTTTTCTTCATCGCTTTATAGCTTTAAAATTTTAAGGGCTTTTGCCCTGTATGTATCAAAGCTAACGCGCAAAGCGCAGCCGGGATTCGCGTGGTATCACCGTGTATACCAGCGGGAACTTTAAAAAACCTGATAACAAAGATGATTGCGGCTTAAATGGTATAACTTTGTAACCAGTATAACGGAGTATACCAATGAAGAAACTGGAGAAAACATCGACCGAAGTTTTATCGAGTCCACGAAACCCGGTCGAAGAGATACGCGCGCTTCAGGATACGATCTACGTGATCGGCGGCAAATGGCGCCTCCCCATCATCAACTCGATGTGCAACGGCAACACCCGCTTCCGTGACATCGAGCGCAGCATTCCCGGCATCACCACCCGCATGCTCTCGCGCGAGCTGAAGGAAATGGAACAGAACAAGCTCATAACGCGCACCGTATACGACACATCACCGGTATTGGTGGAGTATAAACCCACAAGCTACTGCAAATCGTTTGGACACATCATACTGGAGATGATCCGCTGGGGTAAAGCGCACCGTAAATTCGTTACCGGTAAAGTATAAAACGCGGCCTCTGTACAGTGACTACTAAAGGGTATTTACCATACCCTCCGTAAGTGATTTTACCTGCACGATCTGCTTTACGCTTTCTACACCATCGATGTTTTCGGTAAACCGGCTATATTGCCTTCTGTTAAGAGCGGAACGCCTACCCTGCTAACCATCACTAAAATTTAACCATTACGCCATGCTCAGTACCGAAATCCGGGAAGCAACAAAAGACGCACACCAGTCGCTCGAAAAACAGGTTGTGCTTCGTCTTAAAAACATTCGCAGTAACGCCGACTATGCTGCCTTACTAAAATTTTTTTATGCTTATTTCAACGGCCTCGAAGAAGCGCTAAAGCCCTATATAACAGCGGAAGTACTGCCCGACTATGGCGCACGACGCAATTCAGGCTTTCTTAAAAACGATATCGAAGCGCTCGGCAGCAACACTACTGATCTGCCAGGCGCTGCTATTCCTGAAATAACAAATCACCTGCAGGCGCTGGGCGCCCTGTACGTAATGGAAGGCTCTATCATGGGTGGAGGCATCATTGTAAAGATGCTTGAAAAGGCCGGTGTGACACAAGGTGTATCCTTCTTCTCCGGCTATGGCGAAGCCACTCCTCAGATGTGGGGTGCCTTTACTGCCGTGCTCAACCAACAAGCTACCAGCACATCGGAAAAAGAAACCGTGATTAATACCGCCAACGAAACATTCAACCAATTTCAGAAGATGTTTGAGGTGCACGCTGAGACTGTACTTTAAATCTCTAAAGCTATCAATAAAAAAGGCTTCGTTCTCTGCAAAGAGCGGAGCCTTTTTTGTGAAGGCATCCTTATCAAGGTTTGAGGGTATACATAAGGCGCACACCGGCCTCGATGTTCAGGTTGCGGGTATTCGTATTAAAGCCGTAGTATCGTATAGCGCCGGGAGTATCGCTCAACGACAGCAGGCCCATATTGCCACGTATATCAAAACCTAACGAGATCAGGCTACTGAGCGGCCATTGCATACCGCCACCGAGGGTAACGCCCAGATCGTAGCTTTTTGTAGCCAGATCGTCACTGGTCTCCACATATCCGGAGTCGAAGAGATAATTTATATTCGGATTATAGCTACCCGGATTTCCGGTTGATATAGAACCCTTAAAGACGCCGCCTGAGTGAAGAGCCAAAGCATTATAAATGCCACCCAGCAGGAAAAACCGGTTCTATACCTTCAGGCGGGTTATAAAGTGGATAAGCTCGACCAGATAGGTCTTTTCAAGCTGACGTGAAAATATATATCCTGAACCTGCCTCGCCGCAAAGCCGGGTGAATATCTCTGCCACGACATCGTTCTGACTTTCACTGAGCGGGTATACTTTGCAATGATCGCCGGAATCGGTCAGTGTTCGCATGTGCGAGATAATATTATCCGGAAGGAATTTCTGATCGAACGTATACGTAGCACCGGGCTGATGCTGATCCGAAAAATGTCCGATTAAGAACCGGCTTCCATACATGGCCGTTAGAATAACCATAAATCACTGCACGAATGCCATTATCACCGTTATATATGTGTTCACAAAATTACTATCGAATGACCTCCATTACGTTATAGAATTGAAACAGATTGTTGCGTTATTCAAACACTGCCCTGGAGGCTACTTCCCTGACTATTCCATTTATTCCCACTGAAAACAGTGAGTGATAACCCTGTTGGGATGCTGAGATTGGAGTAGACAACATATATATTCTTTAGCATATTCAGTTGATTGCACGTTACGAGTTGCTTCATCGAATAATTAATAAGAGAGAAGTCATTATGCGCTGTTTTTAAATCGCTATATTTATTTATAGCCTGCCTTTCTATTTCTCTTTTCTCATCACTTTCCTTTAAACGTATCCCACCATGAAAAAACCTCTCTTATGGATGGCGTTGCTGCTTTGGGGAACCACCATCCAACAATGCACTGAAGACGGCGAAACCCTTAAACTGGAAAAAGTTCAGTTTACGTGTAGCTTAACCACTCTCGACCCCGAGGGCAGAATCCAGTTCAATAACGCTCCAACAACATTACTTCTGAGTCTCGAAGATCTTGCCGGTAATCCGGTGGTGACCAACAAAAAGATCAGCCTGCTACAGGTCGGAGGAAGTTTTATGAGCGCCGAACCGCTGGAGTTGTTATCCGGTCATTATAGGATCACCGGTTTTCTATTGCTTGCCGATTCTGCGACGGTGCTCTACGCCACACCCCGCAGAGGGTCGCCACTGGCCCACCTTGTAGAACATCCGTTACCGTATAAGATCTCCGTAGACAAGAATACGGTTTCACAAATAGAAATGGAGGTGGTTGATGTTACACAAAACCCACCGGAGGATCTCGGCTATGCGTCATTTCTTATCCATACCATAAACCTGCTGAAGATCGGCGTGTTCGCCACCCGGGATGACCAAACCGACCTGACAAGCGCCGAGGCATATGTTCTGCGTGACGCTGACACAATCGGGAATTATTCGCTTCCTCCCGCCTTAAGCCTGATCTCTTTCCATGGCGATCCGCAAGACGTGTACACACTGATCGTGAATAAGGAAGGGTATAAGCGTTACACCAGAGAATTTATTTACAGTGAGCTTACCGACACGCTCGATGGCAACCCGTTGAAAGTATCTCTAATAGAAGAACCTATCTTTACCATGTCTATGAATACCGACTACCTGGAGGGATCGTTCACCGTTACCGTGGCAGGAGCGCCCGGCCTTCTTACAGTAGATTGGGGCGACGGCACCATACTCAGCTATGGGCTGGATAGAGACGAGACCGGTTTGCAACACAGATACACCACACGTGGCGCTTATCTTATAAAAGTGACCGGCGATGTTGAAAAAATAACTTTATTCAATTCTATCATCGGTAATGGGCCTGTAACCAGTATGAACCTGCGGGGTTTGACAGACCTGGAGGAAATACGTTATGCATTTACATCCGGGCCGGGTGTACTTGATCTCACTAATAGTAAAAAAATACGCAAAATCGTGATGCCGCAAGCCACAGACCTTATAAGCCTTCTGCTCCCAACAGAAAATATGATCACGAGCATCGAGATCAACGGACCGAACCTGATCACCACAGCTGAAGTAGACAAGATTATCGACAAGGTGTATAGAAGTGCTGTGTCACGCAACGAAATGAATGGTACGTTCGTGGCCAGAGATTATTTCCTCCCCTCCGAAAAATTGGTAGGTCCACCCTCAGCGTCCGGTCTTGCAAAACTTCGCAGACTGAGAGACACGTATAATTGGACCATTACACCCAATCCAATGTAACATCAAAACACAGTGTGAGTGTGAGCGAGGAAAAACAGGCAGGTATATTCGCTTTCACGCTCGCTTCAATTAACAGAAAGGCCGCCCCGTGTAATCGAGGCGGCTTTTGCTGGAAATTTATCTATAAAGCAATGCTCTATTCCGCGTGCGCTACAACCGGTTCGGCAATCTGTGTATGTGCCGGCGCTTTAGCCTGTGCAGGGCGGGGCAAAAGATATAGCATCAAGGCTACCATAAACAAGGCGGCTATATCCGCCACCATACTATAGTTGAACGCCTTTATGTAAGCCGAAGCCGAATGTTCTGACCGTACGATGTGGTAGAAGATCCCGCCGATAATACTAACACCCAGCGCTGAAGCGGTTTGCTGGAATGTAGAATAGACACCCGCAGCGGCGCCGGCAAACTTAGGTGGTACGCTTTTAAGCACCACGTTCAGCAATGAAGGCAGCACCAGGCCGTTACCCAGGCCAAACAGCCCCAACAATACAACCACGGTAACCGCATCGGCTCCCGGACGCAAAACAGCACCTGTA
>Ga0247764_1000033_pt1 | contig 65514 bp, 46 predicted proteins | sample UWRJL051202B4_FD_179932 | JGI IMG/M metagenome (GOLD analysis project Ga0247764, IMG submission 179932) | Plant litter microbial communities from Arlington Agricultural Research Station in Wisconsin, United States - UWRJ-L051-202B-4 | ecosystem: Environmental > Terrestrial > Plant litter >... | reverse complement strand
AGCGGCGCCAAAGTCCAGCGCATGACGCGATGCGACACATATTGAAACGATAGAATGCCGTAACGGAACGGGTTTAGCAGATAGGAGAGCTTGCCCATGGCCTGGAACGCGCCGGCACAGATGCGCACTTTACGTTTCCATTCTTCGCTTACAGTAGCCGAGGCCGTTTCCATTGCGTAAGCATCGGGCTCGTAGGCAAAGCGGTAGCCGCGGGCGGCAATGCGTAAGGAAATGTAAAAGTCTTCGATAATCATGTTTTCGGCGGGTTCCTCGTAGAGCTCCGTGCGGATAGAGAAGAGTTCGCCCGCAGCTCCCACGATGGAGTAAACTTCGGCGTCTTTACGTTTGAGGAACGATTCGTATTTCCAGTACAATCCTTCGCCAGCACCTGAGGCGTTGTCCGCATCGGGCGAGTAGATGCGTTTTTCACCGGCTACTCCACCCACCTTTTCATCCTGGTAATGTCGTACGATGTTTTTAAGTGCTTCGCGATTCAGTAATGTATTGGCATCGCAGAAGATCACGATCGGGGTTTTGATGTATTTCATGACGCGGTTGACGGCATGAATTTTTCCGCGACGTTCAGGTTGGTGGTAGAGTTGGAGGTTGGGGAATTTTTTCACGATATCCGGGGTGCTATCAGACGAGCCGTCGGTTACGAACACGATATCGAGTTTGGCGGCCGGATAATCGAGAGAAAGTGTGTTGCGAATTTTATCGTCGATGAACTGCTCTTCGTTGTAGGCGGCGATCAGCAGTGTAATGTGAGGCAGTTGTTCCCCAGATAAGGCAGCGTGAGTTTGATTGCGGGAGCGATATGGGGAGAACCTGGAAAAAAGATAGATAACGATGCCATACCCTACATAGGTGTATAATACTACCAATATTCCAATCCAGAAAACGTTGATTGCTGTGCTAAACATGATTTTTGAACGATTAAAGCCGATTTGATAAGTGCATAATTAATTCAAGCCTACGTAATTGTTACAATATTTCTCTTATTTTTGTCTGTCTATAGTTGCAAATATGCGTTTTTTACGCCCGATATTACTTTTATTTTTTGTTAGCTTTTCGTACGTGGTGTTCGGTCAGAGTGCTAATGACGACGAACTGACCACCGACGAGGACGTTACGGCTTCCGTAAATGTCCTTTCAAACGATTTTCTCCCTTTGTTAATCAATGCGGGCTCAGTTGATCTTGATCCTTCTGCTGATCGCCAAACGACCTTTACAACAGATCGGGGTATTTTTAACGTTGACGATTCTGGTGTAGTAACTTTTGTGCCTACCGCCGATTTGTCCGGTCAGACTCAGGTATCTTACACATTCAAGAACGTGCTGGGTGTTACATCTAACACCGCTATACTTACCGTTACGATCAATCCAGTGAACGATGCTCCGGTTATTACCGGGCAAAACGAGGTGACTATGCCGGAAGCCGGCACGCGAACGCTGGCGGTTACAGACCTGATTATTGACGACGGTGATGATACGTTTCCGGGAGGCTTTTCCCTTTCGGTTCAAAACGGTACCAATTATACAGTTTCCGGTACGACTATTACGGCTGCGGCAAACTTTGTGGGTACCCTTACCGTACCGGTTTCGGTGAATGACGGCGACGCGGAGAGTAATGTGTTCAATTTACAGGTTACTGTATCGCCTGTGAACGATGTACCGGTTATTACCGGGCAAAACGATGTGACTATGCAGGAGGACGGCACGCGCACGCTGGCGGTTACAGACCTGATTATTGACGACAGTGACGATACGTTTCCGGGAGGTTTTTCTCTTTTGGTTCAAAACGGTACCAACTATACAGTTTCCGGTACGACCATTACGCCTGCGGCGAACTTTGCGGGTACCCTTACCGTGCCTGTTACAGTACATGATGGTGACGCGGAGAGCAACGTTTTTAATTTACAGGTTACGGTATCGGCAGTGAACGATGCTCCGGTTATTACGGGGCAGTTGGCTTTAGAAACATCTGAAGACACGCCGATCCCGCTTGTGCTGGAGAATCTTATCGTAACCGATATCGACAATACTTATCCTACGGGATTTACGCTGCATGTTCAGAGTGGCAGCAACTATACGGTTCAGGGCACGACGGTTACGCCCAACACAAACTTTACGGGTACGCTGAGCGTGCCGGTTTCGGTGAATGACGGCACCATAGAGAGCGCGGCAAAGACCATTACAATATCGGTTCGGGCTGTTAACGACGCTCCGGTTATTACGGGGCAAAATGCTATATCCATGGCCGAGGATGCGAGTCGGGTGATACAATTGGCTGATCTTAAAGTCACCGATTCGGATAATTCATTTCCCACGGGCTTTAGTCTCTCTGTGCTGGATGGTACCAGCTACACGGTCAATGGCACGTCGATAACACCTGCCTTAAACTTCAACGGTGCGCTTACTGTAAATGTGAAGGTGAACGACGGTACCGACGACAGCAATGTTTTCGGCTTGAAGATCACCGTTACGCCTGTTAACGATGCCCCGGTTATTACGGGACAACAGTCTATAAGCGTGGCAGAGGCCCAACCTATTCCTCTCAATCTCTCCATGCTTACGGTTACCGATCCGGATGACTCCTACCCGAATGATTTTACTTTATCTATTTATTCGGGCGCAAATTATTCTGTTACGGGCAACGTGGTTACGCCGGTGGCGAACTTCAGCGGTACGTTGCAGGTGCGTGTTGTTGTTAATGACGGTACAGTGAACAGTGCGGATTATAACCTGCAGATACAGGTGAACTCGACCAACGATGCTCCGGTGATTACCGGGCAAAACCCGTTGCAGACGAGCGAGGAGCAGGCCATTACGCTGCAACTTACCGATCTTAAGGTTACCGATCCCGACAGTCCTTTTCCTACTGGTTTCTCGCTTATCGTGGCGGCCGGCTCCAATTATTCCGTTTCGGGACAGACGGTTACGCCTGCGAATAATTTTACGGGTACGCTATCGGTTTCGGTAAGAGTAAACGACGGCTTCGTGGACAGCGCGCCGTTCCCGTTGCAGATCACGGTTACGCCTGTTAACGATGCTCCTGTTATTACCGGGCAACAGGCTTTGACTACTCCGGAGGATCGCGCATTGACTTTGGAATTTGCAAACCTTACCGTTTCAGACCCGGATAACGTTTACCCGAATGGTTTTACGATGTCGGTGGCTGACGGCACCAACTATTCCGTATCAGGCCGAACGATCACGCCAGATCAGAATTTCAACGGTACGCTTACCGTTCCGGTAACCGTAAACGACGGCTCGGTGAGCAGTGCATCATTCAATGTAAAGGTTACGGTCACTCCCGTAAATGATGCTCCTGTTATTACAGGTCAGAACACTGTAGCCACGACAGAAGATACGCCGATCACCATTCTGCTTACACATCTTGTCGTGACCGACATAGACAACACCTTCCCAACCGGCTTCAGTCTTACAGTACAGCCGGGCACTAATTATACCGTGGGTACGGGTAACCGTATCACGCCTGCCTCTAATTTTACCGGAACTCTGTCCGTGAGCGTTACCGTGAGCGACGGAGCGGCCAGCAGCGCGCCGTTTGCCTTACAGGTTGCAGTGACGGGAGCGAACGATCCGCCGGTAATCACGGGTCAAAACGCACTTTCCGTGCAGGAGGATCAATCGATCACGTTGAAGCTTGGCGATCTTACGGTTACTGATCCGGATAACACTTATCCCGAAGGCTTTTCATTGCTGATCACTGCAGGCACGAATTATACCGTTTCCGGTCTTACGATCACACCCACAGCAAATTTTTCGGGTACCCTTACAGTACCCGTGCGGGTAAACGATGGTACAAACAATAGCGCGCCTTACAATCTGCAGATACAGGTAACACAGATCAATGATGCCCCCGGATTTGCGGTGATTGCCAACCAGGAGGTAACGGAGAACTCGGGGCAACACAAGATCACGATCACCGGTGTAACCAAAGGACTTAACGAGAATTCACAACAGCTTACATGGGTAGCTTCATCCAGCAACACGGATATCATCTCTCTGCCGGCTACGCCGATTAGTTTTGTGCAGACTGCGACGACGGCGATTCTGACATATGACGTTCAATCTTCCCGCGCAGGGACGGTAACTATTTCCATTACCGTGGTGGACAACGGTTCGGGTGTAGCACCGAATGTGAACACGTACACACAAAGTTTCACGATTACGGTTTCGGAGACCAATGATGCACCTACGCTGGACCCGATCAACCCCGTCGCCATACAAGAGGATGCGCCATTGCAGACTATTCCGCTGACGGGTATTACAGCCGGTCCGCAGGAGACTCAGGATCTGACTGTCAAAGTTGAATCCAACAAGCCTGCATTGTTCGAGATACTGGATGTGGTTTACACCAGTCCGCAACGGGAGGGTACGATACGTTACAAGCCCGCCGCTAACGCGAATGGTTCGGCGCTGATCACGGTTACGGTTACCGACAGCGGTCTTGGTTCGCCACCGCCGAATGTAAACTTTATTAAACGCAGCTTTACGCTTACGATCCAGCCGGTGAATGATTCGCCAGTTTTCCTGAGCACGCCGATTATTTCTGTATCGGTCGGCGAGCTTTACGAGTATGAGATAAACGTTACAGACGCCGACGGCGAGACAATCGCGCTTACGGCGCCCGTTAAGCCGGCATGGCTGGCGTTTACGAACGAAGGCAATGGCAAGGCACGTTTGAAGGGAACACCGCCCGAGGGCGTGTCAGGAGCAACGCCGGTCCGGCTTTCGGCAAAGGATCCGGGTGGCTCGCCTGTCTTACAGGAGTTCAACATTGTTATCAACGCGCGGCCTGTAGTGAAACCGATCACCATTCAATCGCAGGAGGATAAGGTTGTCGCCTTTACGTTGCAGCAGTTCAGGGATGCGTTTGCCGATGCAGACAACGATCCGTTGAAGGAAATTACGATCACCGCGTTGCCTAAGCACGGCACGATGCGGCTGAACGGCGGCGCACTGCAAGGTGGAGAATCCATTCTTATCCCGGCTGCATCCATCAATCAAATCACGTATACGCCGGTTCCTGAATACTCGGGCGTGGATACTTTACGTTGGAATGCTTCGGACGGCGTGGAATATAGCCGGAACGCAACCTATGTGAACATTGTGATACAGGCAGTAAACGACGTGCCGGTTGTAGATGGGCTGGAGACGGATTCGCTGGAATATGAAGTGGGCAATGAAACACCACGTTTTATCACGGAAACATTCCAGGCAGTAGATGTAGACGATGATAGCCTGGCGAGCGCGGAGGTGGGTTTCCGTCGTCAGAATCATAACCCGCTGAACGACCGTCTGCTTTTCACGGCTACGTCTAACATCACGGCTGTGTTCGATAGCCAGGCCGGCATTCTAAGCCTTACGGGTAAGGCTCCGTTGGCCGAATATACAACGGTAATACGATCGATCCAGTACAATTATGTGGACCTGACCCAGCTTGCGCTAACGACCAAGAATGTTTACATCACGCTTAACGATGGCAAAGGCTTTAGCGAAACCAAAGACCGGCCGATAAACCTGATCTATACCTTCAAGGATCTCGATATTCCGACGGGCTTTACTCCGAACGGAGATAACGCGAACGACCTCTGGAAGATCTCTTCTGTGAAGGGCGTTGAGCAATTCAAGGATGCGGAGATACGCGTGTACGATCGCCGTGGTGTGATGATCTATGAGGCGACCGGTTTCGACAGGCCGTGGGACGGCACTTACCAGGGACAACGATTGCCTGTGGATTCCTATTTCTATACGATCGATCTAAAATATAACCGGATCAAATACAAGGGTGTTGTGACCATTTTACGATAACGGCTGATGAGATTATTTACAGGAGTATTGCTGGTATCGATGCTGACTGCGTATACCGGCAGAGCGCAGTATGTACCTAACAGCGGGCAGGCTTTTCAGTTTGCGTCGTTGTATAACCCGTCGTTTGCGGGCGTGGAAAGCTTTGGTGATCTGAAGCTGGCATACCGTTATCAATGGACGGGGTTCAAGGAGAATGCGCCTAAGTTTATCAACTTATCGTATAATGTGCGGTTGAAGCAGCCGGTAGATCTCAATTTGAATGCTTTACGAACGAGTCAGGGTAGCAGTAAGCGATCGTCGATACCGAAGGGCAAGCAGATCGTTCACGGTCTGGGGCTGAACGTATTCAACGAGCAGGTCGGGTTGATAGACCGCATCGGCGGCGGTGTAACGTATGCTCTGCACTACCCGCTTTCCAGGACGGTTCGTTTGGCGGGTGGCGCTACCGTTATGGTTGAAAATACCCGGGTTGACGTAAGCAAGATCTATTTGGGGTCAGATGCCGACCCCGATCCGTTTTATGATAACCTCATGCGCAGCGGCTCCAATCACACTGAATTGAATACACGTGCGGGATTGCTGGTTTATTCGTCGCGATTTTATTTAGGTGCGGCCTACTATCCGATATGGAAAACAGATATCAAATCGTCCGACATAAGCTTCCAGGATTCGTATTACCGGGGCAGCGCTCAGGCAGGGCTGTCGTTTCCGATGCGGCAAGGCGTGACGGTCAAGCCGAGTGTGCTGGCGCTGCTACAGACGGACGATAAGCTGCTGATCGACTACAGTGTGAAGATGTATTTTCAACAGAAGCTTTGGGCGGGTTTAACGTACCGTGATATCCAGAGCGGTGTAGCGAGCGCGGGACTTACGATCAACGATATATTTTCGGCGAGCTATTCTTATGAGTTTTCCACGGGTAAGATCCGTCAGTTCAGCAGTGGTAGCCACGAGCTTGTGCTGGCTGTACGTGTCAATAATTTCAAGCGTCAGAATCCGCAGACATGGTGAGGAATTTTTTTATTGGGCTGATTTGTTTGCCGGTAATTGCTTTTTCGCAAAACCGCGAGTTCACCGTTCCGGAGAAGTTGTCGGCACGCGTGAATACCGAATATGAAGAGATGATGCCGCTGGTTTCGCCCGACGGTAATTCGTTATACTTTGCGCGTTTCTCCAGTCCGGACAATACCGGTGGTAAGTATACGGGCTCGGATGTATGGATCAGCTCATACGATGCTTCGGCGCGTGATTGGGGTAAGGCCCGAAATGCAGGCGACCTGTTCAATTCCAAAGACAACAGCGCTGTAGCGGGTATAAGCGCAAACGGCGAGATCCTGTACGTGCTTCAAACCACTGCGTCCAGGAAAACCAACGGGATATATGTTTCAAAGCGTACGGGTAAAGACTGGGGCAAGCCGGAGTTCCTGGCTATACCGGGTATAGACACCGACAAGTTTTTGGGTATTTATGTATCGCCGGATTTCGATGTGATTTTTCTTTCGATGCAGGCAACGGACAGTCACGGCGAAGAGGATCTGTATGTATGCTTCAAAGACAATGGGGGACTGTGGACGAAGCCAAAAAACCTGGGGCCATCCATCAACACAAAGGGGTTCGAGATCTCGCCTTTTCTTTCACCGAACAAGCAGCGTCTTTATTTTTCCAGCAACGGTCATAAAGGTCTGGGCGATGCGGATATTTTTTTCAGCGACCGCCTTTATAATTCGTGGGAGACCTGGTCTACACCACAGAATCTTGGCAATGCTATCAATTCGAAGGGATTCGATGCTTATTTCTCGATCTATGGCGACAGCGTTGCGTACCTGGCCAGCAACCGGGGGAACGGCACTTCAGACCTGTACCGCACCAGGCTGCAAACTGTGGCAAATACATTACCGGATGGCAAACGTTACCTGACGAAGGATGAGCTTCCGGAGATTATTCAGCCGGGGGTGCTCACGCCATTTATTTTTGAGAAAGATGTATTGACCGTGAGCAGCGCGCAGAACGAGGTTTTATGGTATGTAGCCAACCGTGTCCTTTCGAAGGACAATATTCATCTGCAGGTGATCGTGGAGGAGGAGGAGAGTGCGGCGAACAGTACGAAGCGTGTGTCAGAGATCGTCAGTACGTTGCGGTTAGCGGGTATTCCGGACAAGCGGATACAGACGGTTACTGAAGACGCCGCGAAGCCACATTCGAATGGAAATATGGGGAAGATCTCGGTTCGCCTGTTCAAGTAACCTGGCGGAAGGGCTTATAAAACTTTTTATGCGCGAGTGCAAGCATCTCGCGATCGCCTGAGGAGTCGCCGTAGGCAATGATCTCTGAGTATTGAGAAAGATCGAATTGTTGCTGGATTCGTTCGGCTTTTTCCTGGCCGAAACAGTTTTTGCCTGTGATCTTTCCGGTGATGCGTCCGTTGTCGTTTTCGAGGCGGGTGGCAATACAGGGTATATTTACTTCGTCACACCATACGCGCACCCAATTTTCAGGGGATGCGGACACCACGGCTACGGATGTATCGGGATCGTCTTTATAATGGTTGAGGGCAGCCTTTGCTTCGGGACGCAGCAATGCATGGATCCGTGGTGAAAAACGAATGCACTGCCGGTGAAACGTTGTGGCAGGTGTGCCGTTAAAGAAGTGCCGGAGTACTATTTCCTTTGCTTTCTGGTTATGGATAAGTTTGAGCTTGAGCATAACGAGTACGGGGCTGAGCAATGCGAAGCCCATTACGAAGCGCAGGTCGCCGTGATAGAATCGAATAAACTCGATCAGCGTGTCTTTTGTGGTGAGGGTGCCGTCGAAGTCGAACAGCACCAGTCTTTTTTTTGTGGGATTCATGGACACGGGATTAGAGGGATGACGAAGCGGAAGGTATTATGTAGATGATGAGGTAGAAGGATATGATCCATGCGAGTAGCGTCACGATAAGGAATTTATCGCGCAGGAGCAGGCTGGTAGGAGATCCGCTGTCTTCCTCGACGAAGGTTATCTGAAGGTAGCGCATGAGGCCGGCGACCACGAATACGGTGGTGGCGAATAGCCATTCGGTTTTGAGGCGTTCGGTTACCTCGGGAGATACGGTATACATGATATAGGCAACGATAATAATACCGGCGAAGAGGGTAAGGCAGGAGTTAATAAAGACGAGGTTGTAATTGCGGGACGATTTGCGGAGTACGCCGCCACCGTTTTTGCCAATGACGAGGTCGTCGCGACGTTTGGCAAGTGCCAGGAAGAGGGATAGCAGCATGATCATGATGGCGAGCCAGTGAGAGATGGCGACATCGACGAGGATACCGCCGGAATATACGCGGAAGAGGAATCCGGAAGCGACGAGGAAGATATCGAGAATCGCGACGTTTTTGAGGCCGTAGGTATAGGCGATATTGATGACGAGGTATATGGAGAGTACGGCAAAGAACGCTGGATTGAGGGACCAGGCGAGTGTGAGGCCCCCAAGAATCAAAAAGGACATGAGAATCAGGCTTACGGTGAGATTAGCGTCACCGGAAGCCAGGGGACGGAGCTTCTTTTTTGGGTGGAGCCGGTCAACCTCGCGGTCCTTATAATCGTTTAAAATATAGATTGCGCTGGCGACGAAGCTGAACGCAAAGAAACCGGGGATAAGACGAGCGTAAAGGTCGAGGGTGAATACCTGACCGGCGAAAAACAGGGGTATGAAAATAAACAGATTTTTGACCCAGTGTTTTACACGGATGAGTTTGAAGTATGCCAACATGCTAGACAGTTTTTTGAAAAGTAAAGGTTTTATATTTCTGTGACTATACCAAGATAATACCAGCCAAATCGTATGGTTGGCTAACAATTTTTGATGAACTTTGAGATTGCAGGAATAAGAATTTATAGAACGGAAAAGTGAAAGACCCCCTCGTACATATATCTAACCTATTGTTAGCATAATGGATTTACAAACGCTATTTAAAGTCCTTTGGAAGAAGAAGTGGATACTGATAATCGTACCACTGGTTTCGGTCTGTGGTGCATTCTTTATCCGGGTTTTCGGGGAATGGAAGTACAAGTCGTATGCCCAGCTGTCTACGGGCATAACGGTAAACGACGAGTTGCTGGACAAGGGGAAATATTTTAACCCTTACGAGATCCAGATCACCTTTACAAACTTAATGGAGACGATCAAATCCCGGCTGGCTGTGGGGCTTGTATCGTATCGCCTGCTCGAGCACGATCTTTCGGGCGTGGAAGCACCTTTCCGGGTTGTTCCGGACAAAAAATTGAAAGACAAGGTTCATGTTGATCTGCAAAGCAGCCGGGAGAACTTTATAAAGCTGGTGGATCAGAAGAGCAAAGATCTTGCACTGCTGGATGCCAATATTCCCGAGCAGAAGACCATGCAGAAGATCCTGGAATCTTACGGTTACGATTACGAGTCGTTGCTGGAGGAGATCGTGATCAACCGTGTGAATAACTCGGATTATATAGAATTGAGCTTTACCTCGGAGAATCCGAAATTATCGGCCTTCGTTGTTAACATGTTGTGTAGTGAATTTATCCGGTATTACGGTACTATTAAGGCAGATCGTTCGAATGTATCGCTGGGCTCTCTGGTATCGATTGTGGAGCAGCGTAAGAAATACATGGACGAGAAACTTGATGAGCTGAAGAACTTCAAGTCTAACAACGATGTGGTCAACACAGGTTTGGAAAGTGAGGCAAAGATTCGCCAGATCAAAGAATACGAGGACCAGGTCACAGACGAAGATCAAAAGATCCGCGGTCTGGAGCTTTCGCTTGCCAGCCTGAATGTACGCCTGCGCGATGCGAAAGAAGCGGCCAGCGAAAAGCCAAATGAACGTATTGTAACATTGCGCAAGCGTGTGAACAATCTTAACGAGCAATATATATCCGGTGGTCAGAAAGACCAGGCACTTGCCGATACCATTAAAAGCTTGCGCGACCAGATGCAGAATTATATAAACAACGCTACGGATAAGCCTCGTCTTTCCGCGGCAGAGTTACGCGACCTGGAAGTGAAGCGTGAGGAAACCCGTGTAGACCTGGAGGCCGCCCGCGAAAACCGCGCGTCTCTCACGAAGATACTCGGTTCAATGCGGTACAGCATGGGCAACTATGCCACCAAGGGAGCTGTGAGCGAGGCGTTGGAAAAAGAAGTGGAGGTAGCACGCGAAGAATATATGGCGGCCCAGGCGCGCTACAATGAAGCACGCGAAAAGATGGTGACCGACAAGACCACGATATCCCAGATCCTGGTAGCAGAACCTGCCGAGAAGCCGGAGTCGAAGAAAACGGTGTTGTTTATGATCTTTAGTGGAGGCTTGAGCTTTGCGCTGTGTGCGTTTGCCATTGTTATGCTCGAGCTTACCGATGGCCGGATCAAGACACCCCAGCGTTTGAAGAAGCTTACGAAGCTGCCAGTAGCCGGCGCGATACCGATCATTCCGAAGTCGGAAGGAGAGCCAACCTGGAATTATTTCCTGCAGGAGAATAGTAATGGCCATAGCGCAGAACTTAGTCATGAGCTTCGCAAGATCCGTTTTGAGATCGAGAACCGGCGCGCGCAGGTATTGCTGGTAACCAGTACACGTAAGGGGCAGGGAAAGACGTTCTTTGTTATGGCATTAGCGCACTCGTTAAGCCTTATCCGCAAGCGTACGCTGATCATCGACACAAACCTTCGTAACAACAGTCTTACGAAGATGCTGGTGGCGCGTGTGAGTCTGAAACAGCTTATGGAGCATTTCAACAAATCCACGAAACTGTTGACGGGTGGTGCCGCAGATAAAGAGGCCGCCGAGAGCAAGAATTTTATTACGCAGACCAATAACGATCTTGTGGACATTATCGGAAACAAGACCAGCCAGCTTTCGCCGTTGGAAATATTGCCGGGTGGTGATTTTAAATTACTGATGGATTGGCTGCGCCAGCAATACGATTATATTATCTTAGAGGGAGCAAGCCTCAACGAGTTTTCAGATTCAAGGGAACTGATGGGCTTTGTTGATCTGGCGATCCCCGTGTTCGATGCGGAGAGCAATCTTGATGACGAAGATCGCGAGGCGCTGCAATACCTGCGCACACTTAACCAGACGCTCGGCCCTGCCGTGCTTAATAAATACCAACCCGAAAAGAAAAGTTAAATTTCATGCTGTTCAGCTCGCCTGAATTTATATTCGGTTTTCTACCGGTAACCCTACTGGTGTATTTTTTACTTACGCATAGCAACCAGGTTCGTCTTGCGCGATACTGGTTGTTATTAGCGTCGTTCTTCTTTTATGCTTACTGGAAGCCGGCGAACCTGTTGCTGATTACGAGCTCGATGACCTTCAACTATGTACTCGGAGGTTTTATAGCGCGCAAGCATAGCCGTCCGTTGCTTACGTTTGGTGTTATCGTGAATATAGCTGTGCTGTTCTACTTCAAGTACATCGACTTCTTTATTATAAACGTAAACGACCTGACGGGGTCGCAGCTCAACCTGCTGAACGTGATATTACCGCTGGGTGTGAGCTTCTTCACATTCCAACAGATCGCTTACCTGGTGGACAGCTTCAACGGTAAACGGGGACATTACCGGTTTCCCAATTACTGTTTGTTCATCACGTTCTTCCCGCACCTGATCGCAGGCCCGATCGTGCATCATGGGGTACTTCTTCCCCAACTTGAAGATAACACCAATACCAGACTTGATTTCTCGAACTTTTCGAAAGGAATTTTCCTGTTCAATATCGGTCTGGCCAAAAAGGTGATCATAGCCGATACAGTCGCTTCCCTTGTCAGCTCGGGTTACTCGAACACGGAGCTGCTGACTACCGCGCAGGCGTGGATCACCTCGCTGGCGTATTCTGTACAGCTTTACTTCGACTTCAGCGGTTATTCGGATATGGCTATCGGTCTTGCGCTGCTGTTCAACATACGTATTCCGATCAACTTCGATTCGCCTTACAAGGCGGTTAACATCCAGGATTTCTGGAGACGGTGGCATATTACGCTGAGCCAGTTTTTGCGTGATTATCTTTATATACCGCTTGGTGGTAATCGCAAGGGAGAGTTTCGTACTTCGCTGAACCTGTTGATCACATTTGTTCTTGGCGGTATCTGGCACGGGGCAGGGTGGACTTTTCTGTTCTGGGGATTTTTGCATGGTGCAGGTAATGTATTCCACCGGTACTGGAAGAAGACGAATATTGAAATGCCTGACTGGGCAGGTATTGTTCTTACGTTCCTGTTTATAAACGTGACGTGGGTGTTTTTCCGTGCGCCGTCGTGGAGCGATGCGATCAATGTGCTGGAGGCTATGATCGGTTTGCAGCATGGAGGAGGGGGTGAGTTCAAGCTGATCAACGACTTCTATTCGGCGCCGATCTGGATCGTTTCTGTATTGTTATTGTTCAGCAAGAACAGCAATCAACTGGTTTCCGAGTTCGAGGTTAACCGGGGCATTATGTGGCGCACGGTTGCGCTTGTAGTTATCAATATGGTTTTTCTTAATTCCGCAGTAAACCAGGAGTTTCTTTACTTCGATTTTTAGTTATGAGTCCGAAGCAATTTACTATTCGTGTGGGTTTGATCAGCGTGGTTTTACTGGCTGCGTTTGTGGCGGTTAATTATTTCGTCGATCTGTACGGCCTGTTCAGGCCGGTGAAGGGTCGTTCTATCTCGATATATAGCGATGAGCGTACGGCTAAATATTTGCTTGCGCACCGGTATGTGCCGGAGAATTTCGATGGATATATTCTCGGCCCTTCGCTATCGGCTAATCTCGATCCGAAGCAGATCGACGAGCATCGCATTTATAACCTCAGTATGATGGGCGCCAACATTACCGAGCAGAAGGCTGTAGTGGAAAAGGCGCTGGCGTATAAGAAGCCGGAATTTGTAATCATTTGTCTGCACCCGTACCTGACGCACGACCATGGAATGAAAACGGGCATGATCAATCCGAAAGAGTTTTACGGTGCGCTTGGTTCTGTGAGCCTGTTGAAGACTTATGCTATCAAATTCGTACGTGATCACAACCTGATGCCCGGAAAGTTTCCTTCGAATCAGTTCAATGATTACGGCTATAACAACTACAACAATCTGTTACAGACGATGCCGGTAGAGCAGAAGATCCAGGAGCAATTAACGCGACCGGATGCGATCAAGGCAAGTATAGATTCAGTAGCGTGGGATGAGTTCAAACAACTGATTAGCGAGCTGCAGGAGCAGAAGGTTTCTATTATCGGGTATTTTCACCCGCTGCCGTTTGTTTTATATGACAAGTTTCGCGGGCCTTTGGCTGAATATCAGCGCGCGGTGAATGCGGAGCTGGAGGGTAAGGCTGTTATACTGGACTTCAATTCGCCTGCCTACGAATCTTTTACAAAGGATCTCACGAATTATATTGACCACGGACACCTGAGTGACAAGGGACAACAATTTTTACTTCGTGAGATCCTGAGCAAGTCTCAGCCGGCGCTGGCCGGACGGCAGTAAGGAGACTTCCTTACCGCTGCCGGATACAAATGAGGTTTTCGCCGGAGATGAGCACTACGAACTGATAAGGCTCAAGTGCTTTGAAGAACGTTGAGGTACAATCCGGTTTCATGCGGTCGTGAAGCTCTACGATTATTACACCGCATTTGGAGATCCACTTCTCCGCACCGTGCTGAAATACTTCTTTTTCGGCGCCTTCTATATCGATCTTCAACAGGTCGATATGATCCAGGTTGTATTTCTCCATGATGTCCACTACGGTGAGAGCCTGAATAGCATCTGGTGCGGGAGCTGCTGTTTTCTGTTCTTCAACCATAAATCCCCAATTGGTTGCGTCGGGGTTTGACAATACGAGCATTTCCTGCTGGTGCCATAACGCTGCGTGTATGGGGTGTACGTTCGGGTAGGCCCTGGTATTTTCCACGAGCTGGTTGTAGTTATTCTTCTCTGCCTCGATGGCGACGATCTTGCTTTTCGGATAACGATTGGTAAAGTAGATAGAAGCGAGGCCAACGTTTGCTCCAGCGTCTACGATTACGGGAAATTCTTTTGGCATGGGGTAGCCAAAGTCTTTATCGAGGTCATATTCTTTCAGCAGGAATACCTGTGTGAATACGAGGGCATCGGATGATCCTTTGCGTAATGCTATGGGATATTTTACACCATCGATCTTTATATGACTGGTGTTTTTGAGCTTTAGTTTTGTGAATAGCGAAACTCCTTGTGCGAAGCCATAGTTTAGCACGCACAAGGCAAGTTCGTAAAATCGTTTCCGGTTACGCATGGGTTTTTAGAATCGGCTGAGTACTTTGGATTTGAATACGTTTTTGAAGATGTCAAAGGTAGCGCCTACTGCGGCGAAGTATTCACTGCCCAGACTACGTTTGGGGATTACGCTTTCGTACATGCTCTTGTCCCATGCCTGGGTGAAGTATTTTTTTAGATCGGCATCGTTCGGCTCGAAGATGTAGTCGATCTTGTCACGCCACTCGTAGTTTACGGTGAAGAGCTGGTGTTGCGTGCGCTGCAGTATTTTGAAGCCCATGCTATGACGTGGGAGGTAGTCAAGGAAGAGATCGCCGAAGTCATGACTGTTTTTCATGCCGAGCCTTTCTTTATCGACGATGACGAGCTTGTTCTGTATTTCGAGGAGGACCCATTTGTGGGCGCCACGGGGTATGAGGAATTCGCCGATGAAGGACGGTGTTTCGAGGTATCCGGCTTTGCCTACACGTGATAGCTCATTGAGGAACTTCGGTGGTTCGTCAACGTGCTCTGCGACGTGGCAGCAGATAACATAGTCGAATTCATTGTCTTTGAACGGCAGGCTTTCACCATCGGCTTCGACGAAGCGTTGTTTGCGCAGCACTTTGATATCGCCGGCGCGGTGATAGTTGTCGTCGATGAATTTGTCGGTTACTACGTTTGCGCGAGGGTGCGGATTGTGTCCGCTGCCGACGTCGAGTACATTAAAGCCGGAAGGAATCTTTAGCTTGTACCGGGAAGTTGGATTACTTATTTTCATATAGACTGTGATTTCAGGTTAGGGCGGTTCGATCTGTGAAGCGGTTATAAATACTGTTATCGGTGTTATGAGTATCTGTTCTTATGCATTTTCTGGCATAACTGAAAACCGGTAGATCGGCAGCTTTGCATTTGATAAAAATGGTGCCATGTGTATTTGCTTTTGTGTTCGTGTCATCGGATGTGTAATGTTGTCAGGCTGGCAACCGAATTGTATGCCTTGTTTTCAAATTATTATCATGCGGTCTTGTACACATTCTCTTGACGCTATTTCCTATCTTGCGATGAAACGTGAATATTCAAAGATAAAGATAATCAGACAACTGTAATGTCGGAAAAAAATTATTGGGTGCGATCTGGGAGTTATGCTATTCTACAGCGCCTGTCGGTGTTCTTATTTGGGTTCGGGAGTTATTTTTTCATGGTACGGTATTACTCCAAGGAGGTGTTCGGAGTCTGGGCCCTTTTTGTGGTGATTACATCGGTTGTGGAGATGTCGCGTTCGGCTTTTATTCAGAATGCTTACGTTCGATTTTTTAGTCAGCCTGAAACCGATCAGGGCAAGCTGCTTATGGCGAGTCTTATCCTGAACCTGGCTTCGACGCTATTGTTTATCGTTGCAATGATCGGTCTTATACCGGTTTTGCAGCGTTTCTGGCACACGGAGGAGATCGGCGGTTTAATACTCTGGTATTGTCTTACGTCGTTGATCCTGGTGCCGTTTACGCAGCTCAATTATCTGGAGCAGGCGAATAAAAGTTTTCAGGGTGTTTTCTGGAGCTCGACGATTCGTCAGGGAGTTTTCTTTGTGACGGTGATCGTATGCTCGATCTTTTTTCCGGGACTGCCGCTAATGTTCTTTGCTGGTGTTCAGAGCGCGTGTGCGCTACTGGGGCTGTTGGTTTCATGGCGGATGTCGGGACGTTTTCTGCCGGCCAACCTGGTGGTAGATCACGCCATTGTGCGCAAGCTGTTCCGGTTCGGACGTTATATCCTGGGGACAGGTATAGCCTCTACCATGGGCAAGAATGCCGATCAGATCATGCTGGGTTCGGTTAGCCATAGCACGGTGGCGCTTTATAATGCAGGCGTGCGGATCCTTAATTTTATTGAGATTCCGAGCCTTTCGATCTCGAACATCGCCTATCCAAAGATCGCGGAACGTGTGAACCGGGAGGGAAAGGCCGCAGCAGCGGAGATGTATGAGAAGACGGTGGCGTCCATGGTCGGTATTATTCTTCCGGTGGTTATAGGGATCGTATTGTTTCCAAAGCTAATTTTGCTGATCACGGCGGGCCGGCAATATTTAGATGCAGCGCCGGTATTGACTATGATGGCGTGCGCGGGTATATTGTATCCGTTCAATATACAGGTAGGCTCGGTATTTGAAATTACGGGCAAACCGCATATCAGTTTTTACATAAACATGGGGTCGAATATTATAAACGTTTTGTTGAACATTGTTTTGATTCCACGTTATGGTGCGGCTGGCGCGGCATGGTCCATGATCATTACTACGGTAACGATCTTTGTGGTGAGCCAGTTTTTATTGAGACGGCAGATAGGTGTGGACCTGGGGCGGTTTGTAGCGCGATTGGTGGATTTTTATCCGATGGCTATTAAGGAAGTGTATCGTTTTATTTTGCGAAAGAAAGTCAATGCATAATCTTGTAATCTTTAGTCTGACGCCGTGGAATATCGATTACGGCGCCAACATCAAGGACCTGAGCCTGGAGTTCGCGAAAGACCATCGCGTTCTTTATATCGATGTGCCGTTGAAGCGGAAGGAGCGTTGGTTTAAGTCAGACAAACCACAAGTGCGTGAAGTGCGTGAGCGCATAGCCAAACGCGAATATCTGAAGGAGGTACAGCCTAATTTATGGCACTATATCTCACCGGAACTGCTGGAATCGGTTAACCAGTTGAAGAATGATTTTCTGTTCGATACGATCAATCATGTCAACAACAAACGCTTCGCAAAGGCAATAAAAAAGGCTGTACGCGAGGTTGGTTTCGATGAGTTCGTGTTGCTGAACGACAATGATATTTATAATGGATTTTATCTGAAGGAGCTTGTCAAGCCGTCGCTGTATGTGTATTACCTGCGCGACAAGCTTTCGGCTATGCGATATTGGAAAGCGCATGCGTCACGCCTGGAGCCGAAGCTTATGGCGGCGTGCGATGCTGTTGTCACCAATTCTGAATACCTGGCGGCTTATGCCGCGGAGTATAATCCTAACAGCCATTACGTTGGGCAGGGATGCGACGTGACGCAGTTTTTGAAAGTGCCGAAGCAAGAGGACATCGACAAAACGTTCGCCGGTATACAGCGGCCAGTAGTGGGCTATGTAGGCGCGCTTAACAGCGAGCGCCTGGATATAGCACTACTTACCACGCTGGCGGAGAATATGAAGGACGTCAGCTTTGTGCTGGTGGGTCCAGAGGACGAGGCATTCCGCAATAGTGCGCTGCACGGGCTTTCCAATGTGCAGTTCCCGGGCAAAAAGGATTTTTCGGAGCTACCTACCTATATGTACGGTTTCGACGTGTGTATGAATCCGCAGGGCCTTAACGAGATCACGATCGGAAACTATCCGCGGAAAGTAGACGAATATCTCGCTACCGGTAAGCCGGTGATCGCTACGGAAACGCATGCCATGAATCCTTTTCGTGAGCACGTTTACCTGGGCAAGACGGCAGACGACTATGCGCGGATGATACGGCAGGCGATTGCCGGGAATACCGAGGCGAAGGCTTCAGCGAGGAGGGCATTTGCCTGTGAGCATACGTGGGAAAACAATGCCCGCGAGATCGTAAATGTAATCAATGCGACGAAGGTTAAAAGCAATGTAGCCGTATGAAGGAAGATGATGATGACGAACAGGAGATCATTACGTTTGCCAATATTCACCGTGTGGGGTTGATTGCTCTTGGCGCGGGTGTGAGCTTATTTTTCTTTTTTAAAATCGTATTCGGATAAGATAATATGTCGCGAACAACTTCGCTGCTGCGTGATCCGCGGGTGCTGGTGCTGGCACTGCTGGCGGCCAGTATGGGCTGTCTTGGGCTAGCCGCGCTGTTTGGTGTGGTTATCGATGTGCTGGTGATCGGTGTTATCCTGGGAATCACTGCATTTTATGTTACCTATCAGTATCCCAAGTATAGTGTCGTGATCATGCTGGCCAGCGTGTTTTTTCTGCCGCTGATGATCAAGGCTTTTTATCTGTACGACATTCCGGTAGGTACGGCGATCGAGGCTATGAACTTTCTACTGGTGTTTGCGCTGGTTATCAAAGGCCGGTTTTCCGGGTGGAAGGGTTTGCCCGGCATGCTTGTACTGGCATGGCTTGCGTTGATGTTTATCGAGCTTGTGAACCCGAACGCCAGCTCGCGTATAGCAGGGCTTTTCTCCATACGTGGTACGATCACAGCGACGATAGCTTTTTTTGTGACATATTCCTGTATAGAGACCAAGAAGGATGTTTACTTTCTATATAAGGCATGGGGACTGCTTGCTGTACTTGCCGCAGTGTATGGACTGTACCAGGAGTTTGTAGGGCTTCCATCGCACGACTTTGCCTGGGCGAGTTACGACGAGGGGCGTTACAATCTATTATTCACCTGGGGGCGTCTGCGGAAGTTCTCGTTTTTCAATGGGCCCACAGAATTTGGCCTGGTGATGGCGTATTCCGGGGTGGGCATGTTTGTCATGACGTTTCTTGACAGGGTTTCTATTGAAAAGAAGATTGTACTGGGCATAATGGGCTTTTTGATGATCTGGTCAATGATCTATTCAGGATCGCGTACAGCATCGGTTATTCTGCCCGTTGGTATAGTGGCCTTCGCCGTGATAACGTTGCAGCGCAGGGTTCTTATATTTTTAGGTGTAGCGGCTTTGGGGGCGGCGGTGCTGGTGCTGAAGCCCGCGGCTAACCAGTCGTTATTTGTGATGATGACCGCCTTTCAGGGTGCAGACGATCCTTCTATGAACGTGCGTCTGAACAATCAGAAGATCATCCGTTCGTACATCCAGGAAACGCCTCTAGGCTTCGGTTTGGGCAGCACTGGCGAGTTAGGTATGAAGTATTCGCCGAATACGTTTATAGGCTCGTTCCCACCGGATTCGGAGCTTGTGCGTATTGCTATTGAAACGGGATGGATAGGGTTGTTTGTGTGGTGCGTTATTCTAGCATTGGTTTTTGCCTATGGCGTTAACGGTTATTTTTCGATGAAGGATAAAGAGCTGCGCCAGTTGATGGTGGTTCCGCTGGTGGTGTTTTTTATGAGCATTATAGCGTTGTATCCACAGGAATGTTTCCGGGCCCCGGTGCTGGCCATGCTGTTCTCGTTTATGATGGGACTTATAGCCAAGTTGCGTGACATGGGCGTTGCGCCGAAAGTAGCGGTGTCTGCGGAGGATGACGAGGATCTCTAAGAATACGATCATGTCCAAAGTTGCAAATCTTATCGTTGCGCATAAAAATCCTGCGCAACTTGTGCGGCTGGTAAATCAGTTCGATGCCCGGCTTTTTCATAATTTCATTCATATCGATGGGAGGCAGTCATTAGCGGCTTACTCAGCGCTGGCGGCTTTGCCACACGTTACGTTGGTGGAGCCGCGGCGAAAGCTGAACTGGGCGGGTTACGGCTTCGTACAGATCACCCTGGAGGGCATGGCGACGATCCTGGAGAACGATGATCACTTCAGCTATATAAGCGTTATGAGTGGCCAGGATTATCCTATACGTGCTACGGAGGGGTTACACGACCATTTATCCCGAAGCGAAGGCACTGAGTTCTTCGATGTGATTGCCGTAGATCCGGACTGGCCGGTTGCTTTACATCGTTACGAGGGTTATCATTTTATCGAGTGGAATGTACGGGGGCGCTACCGGCTTGAAGCGCTTATCAATATGGCGATGGGTAAGCGCGCTTTCTACGGTGGGAAACTACGTCCTTACGGGCGTTCCGCGTGGTTTACGGCTACACGTGAGTTTGCCGCATACACTTTACGTTATATCAACGAGCACCCTGACTTTGTGCGTTTTTTGAAGACGGTGTGGTCGCCCGACGAATTTGTATTCAATACGCTGGCGATGAATTCGCCGTTCAGAGAAAAAGTATCCGATGGCAATCTTCGTTATATCGATTGGTCTGAGGGAAACGTGAACCCAAAAGTTTTTACCTCGGTTGATTTCCCTGCGCTTAGCGCGAGCGATGGTTTTCTTGCGCGTAAGTTCGATGCAACGGTGGACGTAGTGATTTTAGATTTGTTGGATAAGCGAATAAGAGGAGTGGGGTAATTGTACCCCATTTTTAATAGTGTGGGATTTTGGCCTGTATGTTGAGTTTATTTTTTGTAAATTCTGCTACAAAACCCCCACAGAAGATGAAAATAGCTAATATCATTGTCGTCCATAAAAACCCTGTGCAACTGGAGCGTATGTTGAAGCACTTTAATGGGGAACAATTTCATCATTTTATTCACATTGATAAGCGCGTCAACATATGGGATTATGAAAATGTTATATCATTGCCCAACGTCACCTTACTGAATCGAATAAAAGTGAACTGGTCCGGCTATGGATTTGTGACAGTTGTGTTGGATGGCTTCAGGCGCGTGATTGCACGTGCGGGCGAGTTTATGTATGTAAACGTTATGAGCGGGCAGGATTATCCATTGCGTTCGCCGGAGCGTTTCTACGAATACCTGTTGAAATCAGGGAAGCGAGAGTTTTTCGAGGTGGCGCATGTAGACCGGGAGTGGCCCATTGCACGTCACCGTTACCAGCGTTATCATTTAATTGAGTGGAAAATACGGGGTCGCTACCGGTTGGAAGATATGATCAATGTTTTTGTTGCTCCCCGCCGGTTTTATAGCGGAAAACTCGAACCATACGGAAAGTCTGCATGGTTCACGGCCTCGGTTGATTTTGCTGCGTATGCGCTGAAGTTCATGACGGACAATCCGGACTACGAGCGTTTTCTGCGCACGGTGTGGAACCCGGATGAGTTTACGTTTAATACTATTGCTATGAACTCACCGTTCCGTGAACGGCTTGTGAATTCAAATCTGCGTCACATTGACTGGTCGGAGGGCAACGCTAACCCCAAGATCTTCCGGGCATCGGATGTTCCTGATCTTGTTAATGGTGAGCGTTTTCTGGCGCGCAAATTCGACATGACGGTAGATACCGACGTGCTGGACTTGCTGGATAATTTTATAGCTGCTGGTACTTCTTCAACGGATCACGTAGCCGAGCCCATAGCTTTTGAGGCCACTGCGGATCCATACAAGGCTTTTCAATAAGCAGGAAAAACGTTGTACAGATCACAAACAGTACTGGCAGGAAAATTACTATACCGGCAAGGAAGCGTGTTGTGTATGACAGGTTTTGTGTGAACGGTGTCGACAGGCGAACAAAGAATTCGGAAGCGGGTAAATGCAGGAGGTATATGGAGTAACACATGCCGCCGATGGCGGATATCCACTTGTTCCGGAAGAACTGGTTTACGGTAATACTTCTGAAACATCCGTATAATGTCATAAACAGTGCTGTTATAAATACGAATTTCCAGCTCAGATTCTTTGCCCATGTCCAGCTCGAGAATAATACGATAATGCTGACAATGGTGACGATATCGAATATACGGTGGCGGGGAATGCCGTTTTTCCACTCGGTGAGGTAGATATCGGTAATGAGGATGCCGACGGTGAAGAATTCTACAGCATACGGCAGGGTGAGGTAGAATTGATCCAGCCAGGTTGTGGTATTGGCTACAATGATCTTGGCGATTATAAATACGAACAGCAATACCCGGCGGCGTACTACAGAGCTAACCGAGAAGTATGCCAGTGTAATGAACGGGGCGATGGCATAAAATTGAACTTCGACTTCAAGTGTCCATGCCGGAGGGTTTAGTGGTGACCATGTTCCAAACACAATTCGATGTATATACAGACAGCTTGCAAGGAAGTGGGGGAGGAGCTCGCGGAAGCTTTGCTGTTGCACGACAACGAGTATGGCGAAGAACACGACGAGGCTGATCAGATATGGAGGCTCAAGCCGGGTGAGTCGGCGCAGGTAGTAGTTTGAAAGCCGGACCGGTTGTTTCTGTTGAAGCTTGTAGCGTCCGAAGGGCAAGGCGAGTATAAATCCGCTAATGGCGAAGAATACATATACGCCGACGTGCCCATTGGATAGAGCCTGGCTTATAAATGTATCGGAAGTTGAGACAGGATGGACACGCTCCAGGATGCGTTCACTGAAATGCTGGAGCACAACCGGCAGTATAGCCAGAAACCGGAGCCCATCGATTTCAGGAATGAAACCTGAACCGCTGGTGATCCGTCTTAGTTTATCAGGAAAACCAGAAAACAAATTCTGAATTAATTTAACCACGATATTCAGATAATTTTTGAAAATTGATGGCAATGCATGATTATAGCCCTGAAATTATTAAAATACAATGAAACTCATGAAAAGAACATTCATAACCTTTATCGTTTTTGTCATTATTATTTCGCGAGCTTCTGCGCAGCAAGTTGATTATAATAAAATTATTCTGCCAGATGAGGCTGCTAATATAAGCTTCGAAGAAAAGCTTGTGCAACTGGCGTGGAAGAATAATCCGGCGAGTGCCATTGTTCAGGGAGAAGCGAAGGTAGCGCAGTATGAAGCGAAAGCAGCGGGCGGGAAGTGGCTTGGGCTTTTCGGTGCACAAGGCAACTTAAATGAATTTACTATTAAGAAATTTACCGGGAGCAACGATGCCAGCGCCAACAACAGTTTGTTCTATCCACGTTACAATGTGTATGTGAATCTTCCGCTATCAACGTTCACGGATCTTCCTAATGCAAAAAAGGCAGCTCGTCAACGTGTGAACATCACGCAAGAGAAAGTGAATCTCACCAAGCTGGACCTCCGGGCTACGGTATTGAAATTGTATAGCGAATACCGTAAGAACGAGGACATCCTTAATATCTATAAAGAGGCGATGCAAGATGAGGAATCCACGTACCTGGTTGTGGAGCAGAAATTCAAGAATGGCCAGGTGTCAGTAGAAGATTACATGAATTCACAGAAGGGCAGAAATGACCAGCGTATTCAGCTACGGAATTCCGAAAATGATTATCGGAAATCAAAGTTGGACCTCGAAGCCATAATTGGGGTTCGGCTGGAAGATGTGCGGTAAATAATCTCGTCGTGAGGAACAATTTCCATGCGGAGGTAAGGTATGTCAATTTAATGACTTCTAAAAAGGCCTTTTTCTGCCTTTAAAGCCGCCTTATGAAGATCGGTAAATTAAATTCGATGTAATATTTTGTCTTTAATTGCTGTATTTCTACTTTTGATTGGCTTTTAAAATTAGTTGGTTTATTTAATCTTACCTCCCATGAAAAGGATTTTACTCCTCTCAGCCCTTTTGGGCATGTTCTTTCATGCCCGCTCCCAAACAGTTCCATTTCCCACCGGCTATCGAGATTATGAAGCCGTCAGTCCCTGGGGTTACACCAATAAGGGCACAAACTGGGATACGTCTCCGTTTCTTCCCTTCATCTACCAGGACAAGTGGTTCCGGATCATGCCTCCGGCCGGCGTAACGTATAATTCATCTACGAACACGTGGACGAATGCGAACCCGGGACAGAAGTACCCTGTAATCCTTTTCTTTCAAGGTGCAGGTGAAGTAGGTACTGATAACAACAATCAGTTAAAATATATGGAGAGCCATAAGAAAGCAGTGCAGAATGGCACCTTTCCTGGCTTTATCCTCGCACCACAGAGCCAGGCGGCCGACGGCGCGAAAATACTTATCGACAAGCTTCTTCAGACTTTACCGATAGATCCTAACCGTATCTATGTTCACGGTTTGTCAAACGGTGCTGTGTGGAGCTGGGACTTTGCCATCAAATACCCTACACGTGTGGCGGCGTTGTTCCCTATGTCAGGTGTAGATGAACGTGCGAAGACCTCTACACTGCTGTATACGCCGATTCGTTTGGCACAAGGCGGATTGGACACTAATCCTGCTCCGAACTGGACACAAACCATCGTTGACTGGTATACCACCAACGGCGGTAACATGGAATATTTCTATATGCCCACTACCGGCCACGGTACATGGACAACGCAGTATGCGAAAGCTGACTTCTTTTCATGGTTCCTATCCAAGAAGAAAAATAATCCTCTAGCCTTATACGCGAAAACACAAACCTGTCCTGGTGCACCGATCGATGTGAAACTTGGTCTTACACCTGGTTTTGCTGGTTACGAGTGGCGTAAGGACGGGGTATTGATTGCAGGTGCGAACTCGGCTACTCTAAACGTAACATCATTCGGTATCTATACGTCCCGCATCAATAACGCGGGCACATGGTCTGACTGGTCGGATCCTGTTAATGTAAGCCTCAAGCCGCCGACCGCTACACCTGCAATACAGGTAAGCGGCCTGAAGAGTTCCGTACTTCCAGCACCCGATGGAAGCACAACTACTGCGCTTGAGCTGCCCGACGGATATGAGAGCTATACCTGGAAAAATGCTTCAACAAATGCTGTATTGAGCAGTGACCGTATATTCGAAGATGTTCCTGTAGGTTCTTATAAAGCTGCTGTTCAGGAGAAGAACGGTTGCTCGAGCAACGATTCGCCTATATTCAATGTAGTCAACAGCAGCGGGCCGCAAAGTCCTGATGCTGTCAGTGGTTTTATCGGTTATGCTACAACGCAGACAGACATTTCGCTTTCGTGGGTTGATAACCCTACCCCTCAGTTCAACGAGACTAATTTTGAAGTATATCGGGCCACGTCGTCAGGAGGTCCTTTCAAATTGGTCGCTAAAACTGCTGCCAATTCCGACTCTTACATAGATTCCAATCTTACGCCGAACACGAACTATTATTATCTTGTTCGCCCGATAAACTTAAGTTCTGCGGGTCCTGTATCAGAAACGATTACGGTAAAAACACAAGTGGATGCAATCCCTCCGACGGCACCGACAAACCTGGCTATCACCAATGTAAACGGAAACTCTGTTTCGCTGAGCTGGACAGCTTCTACCGATAATGTAGGTGTTTACCGTTATGACATCTTTAAAAACGGTGAGCGTGTACTTGCTTTGAGTAACACAACTACTGCTACGGTTTACAACCTGACTGAGGACGAAGTCTACAGTTTCTTCATAAAAGCACGCGATGTTACCGGAAATTATTCACCTGCCAGTAACCAGGTAACTACGGCAGCGTTAGCAGGTCTAGATTATAAGTATTACGAGGCAGCTACCACATGGACCACGCTTCCTAACTTTTCTACATTGACACCTGTGGAGACCGGCAATACGGCGAATATTGATCTTACCGTACGCAACCGTACTACAAACTACGCCATGTACTGGGAAGGACAAATCTATATTCCAGTAGCCGGCAGCTATACATTTGAAACCAATTCAGATGACGGTTCGAAACTATACATCGGCGGCTACAACGAGCTAAATCTTGTTGTGAATAACGATGGTGTTCACAGTTCACAATATCGCGAGGGAACGAAAATATTTGCCACAGCAGGTATGTATCCTATCGTGATCACCTATTTCCTGAACGGCAGCGGTGGTTCGATGCAGGTATTCTGGAAGAATACGCCGATTGGTGTTTCCAGTCGTCAGGCAATTCCGAACTGGGCGTTCCAAAAGAACCTCGCAATGCCGTTGCCTCCGACGGCTCCCCGGAATGTCGCGGTTGCAGCGGTTTCTTATAACCAGATCAACGTGTCGTGGACTGATCAAAGCAATAACGAAGAAGGCTTCCAGATCTTCCGTGCCACGACCAATGCCGGTCCTTATATCCCGGTCGGTGAGGTTGATGCAGGTGTAACAAGCTATGCTGACAAATCCGTTCAACCGAATACAACGTACTATTACAGAGTTGAAGCGCTTGGTCAGTATGGTCAATCCGGACCTTCCGACGAAATTCTTCACGGTCTGAAATATGCATACTATCCCCGGACACTGGCTAATGTAGGCCAGATGGCCAGCTATACCCCTGCAAAGACGGGTATCGTATCTACTGTCGATATGTCGCCTCGGACTCAGACCACGAACTACGGCTTTACCTGGGAAGGTAAGATCAAGATCGCTACTACGGGCAACTATACATTCTATACCACTTCGGATGACGCCAGTCAATTGTATATAGATGGTGTGTTGCGTATCAACAACGATGCCTCCCCTTCAACGTCTGAGAGATCGGTTGCGATCAACGGACTTACTGCGGGCCAGCACACGATAAAAGTTCTCTATCGCCAAAGCTCGGGTACTGCGAGAATGGAAGTACGTTATTCGGGACCTAGTATTTCGAAGCAGTTAATACCGGCTACAGCGCTGACTGATACCGAACCGAATGCTACGACCCCGGCGTTACCACCTGTACCCACAGCACCGACAAACCTGGTAGCTACAGCTACTTCGGCAAACTCGATTGCTCTTACCTGGAACGACAACAGCTCTGATGAGGCTAACTTCCAACTCTATCGCTCAGCTGGTGATGCTTCAAGCTTCATTGTGTACAAGACATTACCGGCGAACACTACCTCGTTTACAGATGCCGATCTGTTCGCTAACTATACCTTCTATTATAAGGTTGTAGCGATCAACGCGGGTGGCAGCACCACTTCGAACGTGGTAAATACCACGACGCTGGATAACGCACCGGTGATCACCGAGATCGTTGATCTGACGATGAAGTTCAATACTGAAGCGAATATCAATATTATAGCGGCGGATCCTGATCACGAACCGATTACTTTGTCGGTTGTAGGTCTGCCATCTTTTGGTACTTTCTCTGATTATGGTGACGGCACCGGTTTGCTGAAGTTCAATCCTTCGCAAAGCCAGTTGGGCAATTATCCGCTATCGGTTATTGCCGCTGATCAGCACAGTGGTAAGGATACAACGTCTTTCGTACTGATCGTTACGGATAAGAATCCTCCGGCATTGTTGCCCATCAGCGACCTTTCAGTAAACGAGAACGGTACAGGCAGTGTGGTACTTTCTGCAACGTCTGATCTTGGTGCCGGAAATCTGGTATGGTCTAATACCGGTCTGCCATCTTTTGCGACGCTTAACGTCACAAACGGCATGGGCACGATAAGCTTTGCTCCGGGTTACACGGATTCCGGTGTGTATCCGATCACTATTAAGATCAAAGATTCTCAGAATAACGAGGCGACACGTTCGTTTACGCTTACCGTAGGCGATGTGAACCCGAATACAACATATTATGTAGATCTTGAGAGTACAGGAACGACATCTCCTGCTCCCTGGAATACCGTTACCGGTCTTACTACCTCGGGATTGGAAGATGACAAGGGTAACACTACCTCTGTAGGAGTGGCTTTCCAGACTACAGCCTGGGCGACTTATACGGAAGGTGCTGTGACCGGAAACAACTCCGGTGTGTTCCCTGACGCAGTTATACAGGACTACTATTACTTCGGTATCTTCGGTAACCCTAACACGGTTGACGTGAACGTTACCGGTCTTGACCCTGCCAAGCAATATAACTTCAAATTCCTGGGCAGCAGTAAATGGACTGGTGTAGCGGATAACGGCAGTACGGTTTATACAATCGGCGCCACATCGGTTACGCTGAATGTTCAGAATAACAACCAGAACCTGGCGGTTATCAATAACGTAACTCCGAACGCCAGCGGCGTAGTAACATTCACCCTGAGCAAGGCTGCAGGTAGCCAGGTAGGTTATCTGAACGCCTTTGTGGTTGAGAATGTGTACCAACCCGGTACAGCACCTGCGGCTCCCCGCAATGTTGCCGCCACTATAAACGAAGATTCTAAGGTTGAAGTGACCTGGGTTGATGCTCCGTTCAACGAGACCGGTTTCAACGTATACCGCTCGACTACTCAGAACGGCACGTACACGAAACTTACGGCCACAGCATTACCGGCCAACACAACGGTGTATGTAGACGGTACTATTGAAGACGGCGTTACTTACTACTACAAGGTTACATCTGTAAACAGTATAGGTACGTCGGCAGATTCGAATATTGCCTCGATCGCTGTTCCCAACCTGGCTCCGAAGATCACCGTTACTGGTGCCCTGACTATCGGTGCAGGCGTACAGTCTACACTGTCCGTAACGGCTCTGGATCCTCCGACCAATGCGGTGACGATAACGGTTACAGGTCTTCCTTCATTCGCAACGTATCAATCGCTTACGGCAACGACCGGTTCGATCGTCATGAATCCTACCGGAGATGATGACGGCGAGTATACGTTCACCGTTAATGCTACGGATTCGGAAGGTGCTGTTGCTTCACAGGATGTGACTGTAGAGGTCGGTGAAGTACCACTCTATAAGATCCTGGTAAACTTCAGTCAGACATCAAATGCTCCCGCGCCGTGGAACAACACCTCCAAGGTGCCCGCCGCTGGCGATGTGTTCTCTAACCTGAAAGACGACAGCAATGTGAACCGCAACGTATCGTTGACATTGCAGACTGCGTTTGGTGGTGTATATAATGAAAGCCCTCAGACCGGTGACAACTCTGGTGTAGTTCCTGACGCTGTATTGAAAGAATACTACTGGTTCGGTATCTTCTCGGCGCCTAATACGGAGACGATGAAGCTTTCCGGATTGAGCAAGTCGAACAGATATAACTTCAAGTTCATAGCTTCGAGCAACTTCTCTAACAATGGTTCAATAACCGAAAACGGCAGCACGGTATTTACGATCAATGGTAAATCGGCTTCGGTTAAGGTTCAGAATAATACGACCAAGGTCGGTATCATAGACGGTATCGTTACAAATGCCAGTGGTGAGATCACTATCACTGTAACGAAAGGCGCCGACGCTGCTGCGGGCTTCGTGAACGGTTTCATTCTTGAAGCTGTGGCGGTTGATCCTTCAACATTCACACCTTCGAACCTGACTGCAGCAGGTACCGCCAGCCAGGTTGTTCTTGGCTGGTCTGACAACTCACCTGAGGAGACAGGCTTCCAGATCTACCGCTCGACGACGGGCGCTCCCGGCAGCTTCACCCTGCTGACCAATGTTGGTGCTGATGTGACTTCGTATACTGATGCCAGCGTTTCATCGACGCAGCTGTACTACTACCACGTACGCGCTACCCTGGCCAGCGGTACAACAGGGTTCAGCAACACGGCCAGCGCAGGCCTTGTAAGATTCCGGGTATATGTTAACCTCAACGGTGAGGCAACTACGGACGCTCCTGCTCCCTGGAACAATACGAGCCGCTTCGGTTTGACGAATGATATCTTCTACGGCTTCAAAGACGAGAACGGCAAAGCAACCGGCTTGCAGATGCGTGTGCAGCACGAGCTGGAAAGCTCTAACACGTGGGGTATGAACACCGGTAACAACTCGGGTGTTTTCCCTGACAAGGTTCTGCAAAGCTTCTGGTTCAACGATGCGTACTTCCCGGTGGGTGAGTTCGCGGTCGAGAACCTGGATCAGACCTTTAATTATAACTTCGGATTCCTTGGCGCTATCGATGTGACAAATGCTGTGTCCACACAGTTCTCTATCGGCGACAAGGTGGTTACGAATGTTAACAACAAGAACATCTCGAACATATCGTATCTGCGTGCGATCGAGCCTAGCGGAAACAGCGACGTGCTGATCACAGTGAAAGAAGCATCGGGTTCGCCCTGGTCTATCTGGAACGCGTTGATCATCGAAGGTTACCCGACTGACCGGAAGGCTTCAACCAACGGCCGCAGAGCAACTTCTACCGGCACGATGCGTGAGGTTCGTTACGGAGAGTCTAATCCTGAGATCGTTCTGTATCCTAACCCTCTGACGGGTTCTACACTGACGATCGAGAGCAAAGATTCTTCGATCGGAGATGTTCGGTACGAAGTATCGGATGTGATGGGTAAATCTGTTCAGACAGGCACGATAAGCAATGATTCCATCGACGCGGAGTTCAGTGTCGACTTCGGCAAGCAGTCGCTCTCCAGCGGAGTGTATTTGCTGAAGCTGCAATATCCTGACGGCAGGACGTTGACTAAGAAATTTGTTAAAAACTAAAATGTTAGCGGAGCCGGGCTATGGATACATAGTCCGGCTCTCTATTTTATGCAGTACCGAAAGAGTCTTGATGGCGTAAGGGGATTAGCTATTCTCCTGGTTATCTTTTTCCATTATAACTTCCTGCTCGAGGTAGGTTGGGTAGGAGTACAGTTGTTTTTTGTTTTATCGGGCTATCTCATCACTTCCATTCTCCTTGAGGACAAGAAGCAGACGCTTGATGTTTATCTCAAAGGTTTTTACTGGCGACGCACGTTACGCATCTTCCCCGTATATTATCTGTACCTGTTTGCTGTAGTGGGTATTTACCTGTTATCGCACATCCCGGAAGATTTCCCTACCACGGCGCCGTTCCTGTTTACGTATACGTACAATTTGTTTCCGTTCTTCCATGATTTTTCGTTCGACCTTTTCTTTACGCATTTCTGGTCGTTGTCTATCGAAGAGCAGTTTTACCTGTTATGGCCATTAGTGATCTACTTCTTTGACACGCGGTCGTTGCGTGTGGTGTTATTCATTATCGTGCTTGGCGCTCCTTTAACCCGTTTTCTTATCGGTGAGTACCTGATTGCCGAGGGGCGTCTGGCTCCCGAATTTATCGGCGAGACCGTTTACCGGTTTACGTTGGGGCAGTGGGATAGCTTTGCCTTTGGTGCAGCCATACCGTTATTCCGCCTGGACACTGTGGTGAAACGCCCGGGATTGCTGCTCGCCGGCTCGATGGGATTACTGGGTATATGTGGTGTGTTGAACTATTTCAGCCTTCTGCAAATCAATCCGCATGTAGGGGTAACGTCGTTCGGACTTCCTATCGGTTCTATGAAGAACTGGCAGCACCTGTGGTCTTACACGTTGCTGGGGCTTGCGTCGACGTCGCTGATCATCTATACGCTTCGCAGTCGTAGTTTGCTGTTGTTCGATAATGCGATTATGGTTTTCTTCGGTAAGCTATCGTACGGCTTATATGTGTATCACTGGTTTTTGAAGGGATTCTACGGCAAATACCTGGAACCGCGATTACCCGAGCCCCTTGGTTTTATTGTTTACCTGGCTTTGTGTATCGGCGTGTCGTATGCGAGTTACCGGGTGATAGAGCAGCCCTTGCTGGCACTCAAGGGCCGCTTCTTTGCGCGTAAACCGGCGACAGCATCTTCTTCGGTCAAGGCTTAAAGCTTCAGTTTTTTAAATATAGGTTCGGGGATAAATTTGATGATGAGCATGATCCATCGCCAAATGGAATATACATATAGTGTATTCGCCCGCGACGCATTTCGGACGATCTTTGCCGCTACCTGTTCCGGTTGTGCGGTCAGGATCTTCGGGAGGGGCAACCCTTCGGTCATGCGTGTATTGACAAAGCCGGGCTTAACGGTCAGTACATGTACTCCAGAGCGGAACAGACGGTTTCGCAGACCAGAAAGGTACGCTGTGAAGCCGGCCTTGGCGCTGCCGTAAAGGTAATTGCTTTGTCTGCCGCGGTCGCCTGCTACAGAGCTTATGCCGATAATGATGCCGGCCTTGCGTTGCTCAAAATCGTTTGCTGTGATATTGAGTATCGAGACGGCACCGGTGTAGTTTGCAATGATTATCTTTTCGGTTTCGCTCCATTGATTTTGGGCAATTGCCTGATCGCCAAGATAGCCGAAGGCACATACGACAATGTCGGGACGCACCGGCAGGGTATTGTAGAATTGCTGGTGTTTATCGTGTGTATCGGCGGCGTCGAACCGGGCTGTGTATACGGTTGCTGAATAACGTATGGTTATATCGCTCTTTAGTATCTCAAGTTTTTCGGTGGCGCGGCCGGCGAGTATGATGGTATGTTTTTTTTCAGCGTATGCTTTGGCAACAGCCAGTGCGATATCGGATGTAGCACCAAGAATAAGGACGTTAGCGTTCATGTTTATCGTTAAAAATGCGTGGTTTACGGTGTTGTAATTGGCTTGCGGTGAAAGTATGAATAATGGATGGTAATTCGATTTTTTGATAAATTTAAAAATTATTGGTAATGTCAGGTGTTTGTTTTTTCGCTCTCCCAGAAACTATTGAATTGAAACCCTAATACTCCTTTTCTATGTCTATAAAATTGCCATTTGAAGTGACCAATAAATGGTTACGCATCATTCTGCTTGTGCTCGTGGTGGGCTGGATGGCGGCTTATCCTATTTACACGAGTTATTATAAGGCCAATGCCGTGGAGCAATACGAACGTTTCAAGGCGCATATGGCTGGAAATTCTATGTTTTTCAATCCGTGGCAGTATCGAATTTTATGCCCGTTGCTCATCGAAGGTATTTATCAGACACTGGACCACACTGTATTTCAGGTCGTGGAAATCAAGGGTATCCATTTGAACCTTCCGGGCGATAACACCGACAAGAATAATGTTACACAGAAGCTTCTTCAATCTCTGGCTAACCCGGAGTTTGTCAAGTATACGCTTGTGTTTGTGGCGTTCCGCTTTGCACAGGATATCCTGGTGTTGTGGCTGATGTATGTATATCTGGCCAGGTTTGTGCGTAACGAGACGCTGATCTGGCTGGCGCTGATCCTGCTGACGTTGTTCCTGGGCAACTCGGTGGTAGACAGCGATCTTACCTTCAATACGTATATGGATATCACGGTATATCTTTTAGCGGCGCTTGTTATTGTACGAAATCTGAGCGGTTGGTGGATCGTGCCGATTACAATAATCGGCGCGTTGAACAGGGAGACTTCTATTTTAATTCCGGCGATGTATTTCTGCGCGAAGGCAGACTGGAAACAGTGGCCCGGTATAGGGAAGATATTGTTCGGTAATATGCAGTCGTTCATAATTACTGCGGTTTCTTACCTTCTGTTTGTGGGGATTTTTCTCGCCATACGCAGCTATTACGGTTACGCACCTGCATCTACCTGGCGTATGGCGCCCGGGATACCGATGCTGCGTATGAATATGTTCAGCCCGGTGAGCGTGAAGTCGTATATGGAGCTGTTTGGTGTGTTTGCTATATTGCCGCTATGGTCGTTGATGATATTCCGGCGTATGGATTATAATCTGCGTGTATTCTTTATTGTTATTGTGCCTGTATGGTTTGTGGTGCACCTTAGCTCTGCGATTGCTTATCAAACACGGTTGTTCCTGGTGCCAACGGTGCTGGTATTCATTCCGGGCGTGCTTGCTTATATTGAGCACGAGGTATCGCGGCGTGCTGTTGGTGGGGGATTGGCGGAACGGGCTTAGTGAGTATATAAACAAGATGCTGCCTTGTTGGGGCAGCATCTTTGTTTTTTGTATTGTTATTGTTTCCAGCGTTTGAACCAGGCTTCTTTGAAGATGGGGTTCTTGCGGAGCTGCATTACTTTTTCGACTGTTATGTCTTGTGTGCTATAGTCGGGGAGGTGTATGTAGTAGTACTTCATTTCGTCGTCGTAGCGCATTTCGGCTTTGAGGCCTTCGGCGTGGAGGGCTTTGAGGTACTTCTCGGCGTTTGATTTCTTTTCGAAGGTTCCGACTACGAGGTGCCAGTCGCCTTCGCCGGTGAAGTAGTTCTTCTCGGGTTGCTCAGGTTGTTGTGTGGGTTGTCCTGTAGCCTTTCCTGGTTGTGTATTCGCAGGGTTATTATTGGCGGGAGCGTTGACATCCGCATTGCCGGGTTGTGTTTGAACGGGGGCTTGTGTATTGCGGTTGGTGCGTCCGGCTATGTTGTTTTGATTTTCTGTGCTGTCGGTTTCTTTAGTTTCCGTGGGTGGAGGTATTACGGGGGTAACCGGTTGTTGTTTGGCTTGCTGCTGCTTCTTGTCCTTTTTGCTTCCGCTTTCGATGAGCTTGCCGAAGCGCCATTTGAGCTGGACTTCGTTTGTGCCGCCGGTTGATACGCTGGCATGATTAGAGGGGAAGTCGTAGGCGTAGCCGATGTTCAGGTCTTTCCAGCTGAGCCGAAGTATTGCGGAGGGGCCAAAGTTTTCGCGGTAGCCGCCGCCCAGGCCTATAACTTCTTTATAATAGAATAATCCTGCGGCGTCGAAGAACCGGAGATTATCCTGGCTGAAATGGTAAGCGAAGTTCGGGTGGAAGGATATGTTTGACGATACGTTGAAGCGATAGGTAATGAACGCGATGTTGTTCTTTACGTTGTTGAATGTTACCTGTTGAAATTTGTCTTCGCTGAATGTTCTTTTTTTGATGAGGTTGTTCATCGAATATCCGAGCACCAGGTTCTTGAATGTATAAGACACACCGAACTGTCCATCGAGTGCCATATTATTATTGGAGCCGTTGAGCAGGGCGGGGTCATTGCTGTCGATGTCGGGTATTTCGTCGAGGCGGATGCGGTTTGCTATTACGCCGGCCGAGAGACCGAATGCCAACGTATGGTCTGTAGCCACGGGTACTCTGTAGCCAAAGGTCAGCATGCTGGAGGTGTTGGACAGCAGCACGGTTCTGTCGTCATAGATGTTTATGCCGACGGAGATGCGTTTGTCTATCGGGTATTGTAAGTCGAACTGCAGCGTTCGTGGGCCGTCCTTGATGCCAGCCCATTGCTGACGATATAAGGCGTTTGCTTCCGGTCTCTGGGCTGCTCCTACCAGCGATGGATTTATCAGGTAGAGATCGGCGAAGTACTGCGTGTACAGCGGGAATTGCTGCGCATGGGCCGGTATGGCTAGCGTTGTTAGAAGGACCGGTAAAAAAATAAGTAGTAGAGGTTTTTTCATGCGTTATCGTTATCGGATTATCCTGACGGCTCCTTTGACTATCCTACCATCATCACAGTTGAGTACGTAATAGTAGTCTCCTTCATTGAGCGGCTTCCCGTTGTAGGTGCCGTTCCAATCGTTCTGATAAGGCCTGGCAGCGAACACTTCCTTTCCTACCCGGTTAAAGATCACAATCTTACATTGCTGATATGCCTGCAGGTTTCTGAACTGCCAGTATTCTCCATAGCTGTCGTTGTTTGGCGAGAAGAATTTTGGGATCTCATTGGTTTCTTCAACCACGCTGATTCGCAGGTCGTCTGAAGCCGTGAGGGTATCGTTATCCATTACGGTGAGGCGGAATACATATTCGCCAACGGTCATATCCGATAGTTGCAAGATGTAGTTGTTCTTGGTGATGGTAGCGGACGGGCCGGATACGAAATCCCATTGATAGGATATCAGGTATCCATCGGGGTCAAGGCCGTCGCCTTCTATGGTTATTCCATCGTTAGGGTAGGCCAGGCTAATATCGGTGCCTGCGTAGGCTACCGGGGGCTGCTCTGTATCCGGGTGATCTACGGCTACGAATACAATCACGTCGTTGAAGCCTACTGTATTCTCATTGTCCGTTGCTGAGAGGCGGAATACGTAGGTGCCGGCAATCATATCTGATGCGGACAGTATCAACGAGGAGGGGTTGGTTAATGTAGCGGTGTTCGGGCCCACTATCTGTGTCCATACCGTGGATATAACAGTTCCATCAGGGTCAGTAGCCGAGCCGATTATGCCGATCTGGTTTTCCGGTAGTGTTATAACTGTATTAGGGCCAGCATCGACCAGGGGTGCTTGATTCGCCGGCACCGGGCCAACGACTACCTGTACGTCATCTGAACTGGTTGCTCCCTGGTTGTCGGTAGCGGTGAGGCGGAACAGGTATGTGCCGACCTCCAGGCCTGTAATATCCCATTGCAGCGCGTTAGCGGGGCCGGGTGTATTCGCGCCACCGCTTACGAGGGTCCACTCCAGTGTGGCAACAGAGCCATCGGGATCTGTGGCCGTTCCGACCAGGCTTATGTCTGTATCCGGAAGGGCGATGGTTTGGTCGGCGCCTGCGCTTACTACCGGAGGTTGATTTATACCGGCCGGCAGTACGGTTACGTTTACGATATCGGCGGATGAAGCTCCGTTGTCGTCAATGACTATTACCTGGAATGTATACGATCCTTCTGTAAGTCCTGCGGCGGTGAGGTTCTGCGCCTCGGGTGTGTTGATGGTGGCTTGCGGGCCAGCGGTCTTACTCCAGATATATTTTTGAATAATGCCGTCGTCGGATGCTGTAGGGCTTATTGTTACACTATTCTGCGGCAGGTAGATGATTACATCTTCGCCGGCGTTCACTATGGGTGGGAGATTATTACCGGCCGACAATACGAGCAGTGTCATTTCGTCAAATGCGGATGATTGGCTGTTATCCGTTACGGTAAGCCGGAGCCTGTATGTATTTTCCGCAAGATTATTTGTGGTCAGGGCGGGAGTGCTTTCGTTGGCGAGCGTAGCGGAAGGGCCGGCTGTTTGCGACCACCTGTACTCGATGATCTGTCCGTCGATATCCGATCCTGATCCGTTGATGGTTGTGCTGTTTTGCGGTAGCTTGATAATACGGTCTCCGCCGGCAAATGCTGTAGGGGAGTTGTTTACGCTTTGAGGGTTTACGGTTATGAGCGCGACGTCATCATTTGTAGCGCCGGTGTTATCGCGTACTACCAGGCGAAATGTGTATTGGCCGGCGGCCAGGTTTGTGAGGGTAAGTGTTGCCTGATCGGCGTTTACCAAGGCTACGATGCCTCCACTTACCTTGGTCCATGTATAGCTCACGATAGTTCCGTCAGGGTCGAAGCCCGAGCCGGGCAGGTTGAGTGTGTTGGTAGGCAGCGTGATGATACGGTTGCCGCCTGCTGAGGCGATGGGTAGCTGATTTGCGCTGCTGCTGGATACGATGATCGTGACGTCGTCTACGCCGGTTGCCCCGAAATTATCTTTTACGGTTAAGCGAAATGTATAGGTACCTTCCGCCAGGCCGGTTATGGCAGTGATTAATGTATTTGGGCTGGCGATGGTTCCCCCAGCGGGCCCGTTGAGTTTGCTCCAGGTCGTGCTTTGTACGCTGCCATCAGGATCGGATGCGGAGCCCACGAGATTTGTGCTGTTGGTGGGTAGTATTATTGATTGGTTGAGGCCAGCGGATGCGAGTGGATTTTGATTTACCGATGTAGGGAGTACTGTTACGGTAATATCATTGGTCCCTGTTGCGCCGTTGTCATCGGTTACGGTAAGACGGAATGTATAGAGACCTTCAGTAAGACCGGTTATCAATGTCTGCGCTGTTGTAGCGCTGGTGATGGTTGCTGCTGCGCCAGATAGTTTTTCCCATGCATAAGATGTGATCGATCCGTCGCTGTCGTTGCCTGAGCCCGCCAGGGCTACGGAGTTGGTCGGGAGCTGTATTACCTTACTGCCGCCGGCATTGGCTATAGGTGGTTGATTGGAGGCTGCCGGCATTACGATTACCTGTACTTCATCATAGGCTGTGCCGCCGGCATCATCCGTAGCGGTTATGCGGAATACGTAGGTTCCTTCGGCCATGCTTACCGCGGTGAGTGTATTCGTGGTTTCGTTGGATGTCAACGCTGAGCCTGAGGTTTGTGTCCAGAGTATATCGGTTATGGAACCATCGGGATCTGTGGCCTTTCCGTTCAGCACCACGCTGTTCGTGGGCAGGTATATGGTTTCGTCGGGACCTGCGGATACGACGGGTAGCTGGTTGGTCGTTGCGTCGATGACGTTGACGGCGACTTTGTCTGACGACGTGGCGGCATCGTTATCGGTTACGGAGATGAGGAATTCGTATGTGCCTGGTACAAGGTCTGATGCTGTGAGCGTGATGGTACCCGTTCCATTGAGTGTAGGGTTTATCGGACCAGAAAGCTGTGTCCATTGGTATGTGGCTATTGTTCCATCGAGATCCGACGCTGTAGCTGTAATCTGTATCGTGTTCTGAGGGAGTATAAGCGTCTTGTCTTCGCCGGCGTTTACCAGTGGTGCGATGTTGGTAGCGGTTACGGTTAGTGTTACTTCGGCGCTCGCGGTCGCACTTTTATTGTCCGTGGCGGTAAAACGGAACATGTAGATGCCTTCGGTTAATGCGGATAGGGAGAGGTCGTTTGTGTTCTGGCCGCTCATGCCGGGGACGTCGCCGCTTACTTGTGTCCAGGCTACGCTGGCAATTGTGCCGTCGGGGTCGGATGCTGTTCCGCTCAGTATAATTGTGTTGTCAGGCAGCGTAAGGTATTTGTTGGTACCGGCGTTTACGATGGGCGGTTGGTTTACCGAGTTTGGCAATACGGTTACGATTACATCGTCTGATGCCTGTGATGCCAGATTGTCCGTGGCCAGCAGGGTAAATGTGTATATACCGGCTATCATATTCGTTACCGATAGTGTGAGCGTGCCGGAGCCAGATAATGTAGCGGCGGGACCACTTTTAAGCGACCACTGTACGCTGGCCACGCTGCCGTTGTCCGTAGCGGTTCCTGTGAGGGTTATGGAGTTTGTGGGTAGTGTTATTGTTGCGTCGATGCCTGCGTTTACTACGGGCGGAGTATTTGTGGGGTCGGTGTCTACGATCACAGTTACTTCGTCATATCCGGTAGCGCCGCTATTGTCCGTTACGGTGAGGCCGAATACATATGTTCCCTGTACAAGGCCTTTTACTGTGAGGGTAGGCGTATTGGCATTTGTCAACGTGGCTGCGCCTCCGCTAACGGTTTTCCATTGGTAGGAGGCTATACCATCGTCGGGGTCGGTACCGGAACCGGATAATATTGCTGTGTTTGTGGGCAGTGTAATGCTTTTGTCCGGCCCAGCGTTGGCGGTGGGGCTTTGGTTGGCCTGGAGTACGATTACATTCACTTCGTCGTATGTGGTGGCTCCGCTGTTGTCTGTTACGGTAAGGCGAAATACATATGTACCCTGTGTGAGGCCACCTGCGGTAAGCGTCAATGTATTGGCGTTTGTCAACGTTGCTGCGTTGCCGCTGCGTTTTTCCCACAGTATGGTAGAGATCGTGCCGTCGGTGTCAGTTGCTTTACCTGTTAGTATTGCCTGGCTTATGGGCAGGTATATCGTTACGTCTGTACCGGCGTTTACTGTAGGTGGTTGGTTTGCGGCTGCCGGGTTTACGGTTACTGTTACGGCATCCGACCCGGTGGCCCCTTTATCGTCGGTTACGGTGAGCAGGAACTGGTAGACTCCTTCGAGGAGGTTCGATAGTTGAAGTGTGGACGTGTTGAGTCCGGTAAGTGTTGCGGTGGGGCCTGAGGTTTGTGTCCAGGCGTAGGAAGCGATGGTTCCGTCATCGGTGGCGCTGCCGTTGAGCGTGGCGGTGTTTATGGGTAGCGTTATCGTTTTATCAATGCCGGCGTTTGCTACAGGGTTTTTATTTACAGCCTCGGGTAATACGATCACCGTCACGTCGTCGGTGGCGGTGCCTGCGGCGTCTGTTACCTGGAGCTGGAATACGTAGGTGCCTGCTTCAAGATCGTTGACGGTGAGGTTCGCGGTGGTGTTATTTACGAGCGTGGCATTGCCGCCACTTTTTTTTGTCCACTGGTAGCCTGTGATGCCGGTGACGCTGGTACCGGAACCGTTGAGCGTAAGGCTGTTGGTAGGGAGTGTTATCGTTTTATCTGTGCCGGCGTTGGCGGTGGGTTTATTGGATTGTATTTCGTAAGCACCGATGTCGAATTTACTGTTTACCGGGCGGACCTTGTCGTCCAGGTCGAATGTTATGTTATAGGAATTTACATCCTGACCTTTGTCGATTGCCAGGGCCGAATTAGCGCTGAGGTGATAATCTTTTGATGACGGATTGACAAAATTGACGCTGGTGATATTATTGGTTTGTATGTTGTTTGCCGCCGTCCATTTGATCTTACCAGGATTATTAAGGCGTACATAGGTGTATGTGGCCTGATTGGTGGCGATGACGATATTGTTTATAAACAGGTTCTGCAGTGTATTTTCGCTGAACATGTATATGCCGTAATCGGTATTGTTGATGAGCGTGTTATTAGCGAATACAAATCCTTTCGTGTTTACGGGAGGATAGTCCTGGGCTATGATACCACCCTGCATGTGATTCATGATTACGTTATTGTAGATGTGGCTGCCGCCCCGTCCACCGGCAAAGATGCCATAGCCTGTTCCCGTGTCGATAATGTTGTTATAACACTCGGTGTCTGTTCCGGGGTTTATCTGTATACCACTTTGCTGCCCGTATTCGTTCGTTGTGCCTACGTTGTAGATGTTATTATGATGTATGGAGCAATCGGATGTGGCAGCGCCTACCTGTATGGCATCGTGGCCGATGTTCCTGAGTATGTTGTTATATACTTTTACGCCGATTACTTCGTGCTCCTTTATCTGTATGGTTGAGCCGCTACAGGTTTGGGCTACTGTTGTTTGGTAGTGAGAGTTGCCGATATAGAATCCTTCACCTTTTATATCCGATATATAGTTATCGTGGTAGCTGGTGTTGCGCATGGTGTAGTTTCCGCGCCATGTAGAGGGATCGCATGTGGGGTCGGTTTTGGCGATGATGCCTCCATATACGAGGTTGTCGATCCTAAGGTGATCAACCTCGAAGTCTGTGCTGAGCTCTTTTATATCGATACCCATTACGGCGCCTTTGAGCTCGATGCCGTATGTTTCGGCTGTATTGCCGGAGCCGGTAAAGCGGAAGTATGAGCTCTTGTGTACTTCTACCACATAGGGGTTTGCAGCGGCGCCTTCTATGACCACTTTACCATCGCACATATTGGTTATGGTGACAGGATTCTCGGGCGTGCCATTGATGTTGTAGAATACGATGGGTCTTCTGTTACCGGAGGCGAGGCAGATCTTATCGCCGGGCTTTACTTTTTTAACGGCGCCATCGAACATCCACTCGGTGGCGGATGTCGATACGATGTGATTACATCCACATTGAGCCAGGACCTGGGTCCCGGAATAAAAAGAGCACACGAGTGCTACCAGCGCTTTCAGCGCATGCTTAGAGTAGGGTTTAAACGGCATGTCCTGTTAGTATGTAATTGAATTTACAAAAAATGCGGAACTCGCGCAGTCTATTTATTCTACCAATACCGTGGGTTTTACCTTGAAACACAATGTTTTAAAGGTATTACGCAAGTAAAGTCTTTAAACTGTAACGAAGTTCAGCTATGCGGATGGTTACCATCGTCAGTAAAAGCTACGCTCTTCAACATCGAAACAGTTCAATGTTGAAACGCTGAATAACGTGTAGATATTCAGCGTTGAAACGTATATAATACTTTAGGCTGAAAGCCAACGCTTATACCACATCTGGAAGACGAGCAAGTGCCAAAGCTTTTGCACGTTTTCCTGACGCCCGCTCAAGTAGCGGTCGCGCAGCTTCACAACCTCGTCTGCATTAAAAATGTCTTGTTGTTTAAGCAGATTTTCGTCGAGGTATTCCATCATCAGATCTTTAAGTTCGTTTCGGAACCAATCCATGATAGGAACGATGAAACCCATCTTGGGTCTTTCCATCATGGGACGTGGTACGTACTTATGAACTATATTTTTCAGTATGATCTTGGTTTGTCCCTGCTGGAATTTGTATTCTGACGGTAACTGCGAAACGAATTCGATAATACGGTGATCCAGGAGGGGCTCTCGTCCTTCAAGAGAGACGGACATGGTAGCGCGGTCAACCTTGTTAAGGTTGTTGTCTACGAGGAAAGTACGATAGTCAACCGCGAGCATTCGGTTCAGATCGTCGTTGTTCACATTCAGCTCGCCATTTATATCGAAGTCTGTGCGTGGTAGTGTGAAGGGATACTTCATTCTGGCCTTCAGCTCTGTTTCTGTATTGAACTGCGAGATGACCTTCATGGCTTGCACAGGGTCATGCCGTTTCCAGATGAGCTGCATTTTGTGATAACGGGTGGCAAAGTTAAACGCCGAGTCGGGTACGGGTATTCGTTCAGGGTTTATGAGGCTCATGCCGCTGGCCAGCATGGTCTGTACCCAGAATGGAAATTTACGTGTGTAGTTTATTGACATGCCGAACTTAGGATATCCGGCAAAGATCTCATCGCCGCCATCGGCAGAGAGTGCGACTTTTACTTTTTGTACGGCTACTTTGCTTACGAGTGTGGTCGGTATGATGGAGTTATCACCAAATGGCTCGTCGTATATGTCGGGCAGTGTGGGGATAATGTCGTATGCTTCTTTATAGGTACAATAATGCTCGGTGTGGTCGGTGCCCAGGTGCTGGGCTATTTTTTTTGCAAAGGGAGCTTCGTTGTATTGATCTACATCGAAGCCTATTGTAAATGTTTTGAGTTTTTCGGTGCGACCGGACTGCAGTATAGATGCCACCGCGGTGCTGTCGTAACCGCCGCTGAGAAATACGCCGACAGGTACATCAGAAACCATTCTATATTCACAGGCTGACTTCAGGAGCGTCTGGAGATGCTCCTCTGCTTCGTTGTATGAGATCTTAAGTTTTGGCTTGTTGTAATGTTCCAGTACGTCCCAATATTTTACCTCCTTGATCGCTTTGGTCCTGATATCGATCTCGAGGAAATGACCGGGCTTAAGTTTGTGCGTGTTCCTGAATATGGAATACGGCGCAGGTATGTAGCTATAGGTGAAGTACAGTGCCAGGCTGTCGTAATCCAACTCTTTTTCGAACTGTGGGTGCTGGTGAAAGGACTTGAGCTCGGAGCTGAAGAGCAGGACGTCGTTTTTCCAATAGTAGTTTACGGGCTTTACTCCGGCGCGATCGCGTACGAGGAAGAGCTTTTGCTTTTCGTGATCGAGCAGTGCTATGGCAAACATGCCGATGAATTCTTCTACGCAGCGTATGCCGTATGCTTCATAGGCTTTTATGATCACTTCCGTATCGGAATTGGATACGAAGGTGTAGCCACGTTGCTCCAGCTTCTGGCGTATTTCCTTGAAGTTATATACTTCGCCGTTGAACACCATAGACAACTTGTTGAAGTTGTATGGCTGGTGGCCAAGGGGCGATAGGTCGAGGATAGAAAGACGGCGGTGGCCGAGGCCAACGGTTGCATTACCACTTTGATGTATGGCACGGCCATCGTCGTCAGGGCCACGGTGACCGATAACGTCGGTCATTGCCTTCAATATTGTTTCGTTGCTGCGGTTGTTAAAGTCGCAAAAGCCAGCTATGCCACACATATTAGTTCAATTTTTTTATTACACGTGCCGGTACGCCGGCCACAACACAGTAAGGAGGTACGTCTTTGGTTACCACGGCGCCGGTAGCTATTACAGCTCCCTTGCCGATGTGAACACCCTTCAATATAGTTGAACGGGTTGCGATCCACACGTCATCTTCGATAACGATGGGATTTGAAGCGCCGTCGGCGAAGTGATCGCGCACGTCGTGAAAGTCGCTATCGAGTATTATAGTATAAGGGGCGATGCGGACGTTTTCTCCGATCTTTACCATTTCGCGTACGTCGATGTGCACGCCGTTAAGCCGTGAGTTCCGTCCTACAATAAGCTGTCCCTTTTTTCCAGTGTAGAGCTTCGCCTGTACGATGGTTGACCATATACGAACTTCGTCGCTGAAGATCATTTCGCCCCGGTTGTCTATAACGGGTTTGCCATTTACCGATACCATTTTCCCTACCGTACATTTGCGGAGATACCATTTTGCAGACAATACGCGTAATGCGCCCTGTATAGTGCTACCGATAAACTCTAATGTGGAGCTGTCGGGGTTTTGCTGCTGGAAGTTTCTAAGCTTGGTCCGTATGAGTGCAATAGACGACATGTTCAGTTGTGGTTATTGGTTACGTTCCATAGTAGCCCGCGGTAATATGCTTTCAGTAATGCGAAGTTTCCTTTTACAATATAGCGAACTGTATGCTTAGGCGTTGTAACACATGTAAAAAAAAGCAGGCCAAGCAGGTAAGGCATTCCAACAAAATTACGACGCATAAACAGCAACCGGTTGCGGGTCATGTAGTATACTTTCAAGGGGCTTTCTTTCCCCGTGCTTACCGATTCCTTGTGCAGCAGGTGTGACGTTCCGATGTAGTACATGTTGTAGCCGGCGCGTTTTACATGTTCGCACCAGTCGTGCTCTTCATAGTACAAGAAGAATATCTCCGGCATGGTGCCCACCTTTTCAATCACGCCACGGGGTACGACGAGGGATGCTCCGTGGCCGAGGTCTGTTTTATAACAGGTATCGTATTGTCCTTTGTCTTCTTCAAACAGGCCAAGACGTTTACCTCTGCCGGTAACCGCGCTGATGCCTATGGCGCCGGCGTACTGTATTGTCTTTCCATCGGGGTAAAGCACTTTGGTAGACGCCATTCCGGCATCGGGGTGCTGCTGCATAAAGCTGACGACGGGCTCGAGAAAGTTCTCCGGTAGGAGCGTATCGTTGTTTATGAAAAAGAGATAGTCACCTTTGGCGGCACATACGCCCAGGTTATTTCCGCCGGCGAAGCCTAGATTGGTTTCGCTCTGGATAAATATGACTTCCGGATATTGCTTTTTGATTACAGCGCCGGGCTTTACTTTCGAGGCGTTATCGATTACGATAACTTCTACGTTTTGGTAGGTGAGCTTGCGCGTTGATTGCAGAAATTCCAGGGTATCATCGAGCGAGTTGTAATTTATTGCTATGATGGATACCAGAGGTAACGAGGAGGACATAACGGGTTATCAGGATATTTTTTCCGCAGCTTCCGCCGGGTGGAGGTCGTGCGGGGTGTGGATGAATTTTTTATTGGCGTTCTTAAGCTTGAACAGTAGCAGGAACATGTTAATAAACAGTCCCGGTATGGACAGCATGGCGTTGAGCATCTGCCGTGAATAGAACTCGCGCGGTATTGCGATGAATATGGACACCACATTTACGGCAAGCATGATTACCCAGATGGCATAACCGAAGCTCAGATACGACTGTACGAAAAACAGCGCGGCTGTAAGTATAGTCAGCAGCCCGAGGTTTATAAGCCGCGGCAGCTGGATGTTTCGCAGTACGGCGCTGTTGAAGAAGGTGAAATTGCCTTTGAGCAGCGCATCCATTCCGCTCCTGAAGTATTTCCGCAGGTATACATACTGGCTGGAGATCCAACGTTTACGCTGGTTCTGGAAGCTTTGTGCTTTCGATACTTTCTCGTCGTATATGGCGGCTTCTTTGTAATAACGCACGCTCACTCCTTCGAGCAGCAACTGTAGCTCGAGCTCGCGATCGAATCCACCGATAGAGTTCATGCCACTGAGCTTACGGCAGAGCAGATCATATTGAAACACCACGCCCGAGCCGCTGATAGATGATGACATTCCCAGCGCTACTGTTCCCTGGCGGTAAATATGGTTGTTAATCGCTTCGCTTACGCCATCGAGAAATGCGAGATTGTTATTTTGATTTTTAGGCTTACGTTGGCCCTGTACCGCCTTGCTGGGATACGATGCGAGGTATGCATTCATCTTTTGAAGGAATGCAGGCTCCATTACGTTATCAGAGTCAAGTATAACGGCATAGTCATACGTATTCTGCGGCAGCTCGCCAAGGGCCATGTTTAGCGACTTCACCTTTGTACTGTTGGTAAACGACACCGGTATTACGCGGAGGGGCATTTGGCGGAGCTTTTCCAGCGTCTCCGGCTGCAGGGAGTCGGCAATGACTACCACTTCAAAGGCTGCGGCAGGATACTCCTGTTGTACGGCGCGCCGGGCGCTATCCAGTATAACGGCATCTTCCTTGTAGGCCGGGATCAGCACGCAGAAGCGTGTTGTGGTGGCCGGCGTTGTTGTCTTCGGAGCCTTATAAAAGTAACCAGCCACCGAAAAAGTGGCTGTGTATAGTACTACGTAGATGAAGTAGACGAGAACGACGAGTTCTAATATCAGCATTTATCCAATTTTAGCGCAATCGCGTTATACATTTACTTTCTGAAGCAGTGCGGGTACGGTAGAAAAGAGGATCTTCATATCCAGCCAGAACGAGTTCTTGATGGCATATTCCATATCCAATGCTATTCTTTCTTCCGGAGACATGTCTTCCTTACCGCGCTTGGTTACCTGCCAGAGGCCGGTGATACCCGCGGGTGCGAGGAATCGCCATGCGATCTGATCTTTGGTGAGTTTTTCAGCTTCGTAAAGAGGAAGCGGGCGGTTACCCACCAAGGACATATCGCCTTTGAGTACATTGAAGAGTTGTGGTATTTCATCAAGGCTGGAATCGCGCAGGAAGCGTCCAAGGCGTGTTACGCGCGGATCGTCTTTTATCTTGAAGAACACATTGTTGTTTTGCTCCGACCCGTTGGCGTTGTCAGCGTATTGGTTCATGTGAGCAAGCTTCTGCAGTTCCTTATCGGCGCCTACGCGCATGGTTCGGAACTTGTAGAAGTTGAAGATCTTATAGCCAGAGCCGGCTCGCTTGGCTATATAGAAGACAGGGCCTTTCGATTCCAGTCTTACCAATATGGCAATGACGATCAGCAGGGGAGATGTCAATAATAACACCGATGCTGACACTGCGATATCGAAGGTTCTTTTCAGCGCCCACAGTTTGATCTTCGGCACGTCGTCGATCGACTGTACTGTATAAGGCTTGTTGCCGCGCTGGTTCTTGTAATTCTTTAGTTTGCTGATGAAGTCGATCCGTTTCAGCGACGCGGATGTGATGTTACCGCTGAAGTAGTCGTCCATACCGCTTTTGATAGCGATCTCTTTAAAGGCTACATCGTATTTCGATGTATATAATATGAGGGGAACGAATTTCTGTTTGGCCAGATCTTTTAATTGCTTCACCTCGTTGGTGAGCTGATCGGGATGAATGAGTACGGCGTCGATTTTCTGGCCTGAGCGTATAGTCTCGATGGCATTTGCGAGGCCGTAATTGGTGTACAGTATTTCGCCCTGCGCGTATTCGCGTTCAGTAGGGCTAAGGTTGAAACCAATTTTTAGGATGTGGCGGGTGCAGACCTCGATGGTGAGGGGTTGTGCGGCCACAGATACTGAAGGATCCTGGAGATTTAATTGTAATGCTACTTCCATACTACTTGACCATAACATTTTCTTTTCTGAACAATAAAGCGCGTTCTACTTCCGTCATTAATGACTGGGGCTCAAATGGCTTGACCAGGTAGGTGAAAGCACCCAGGTCGAGACATTGCTTACGTTTGGCTGCATCTTCATATCCGGATACGATGATCACCGGGATATTTCGGAAGATGCCACTGTTACTCAGGTTCTCAAGTAACTCGACGCCATCAAGCGTGGGCATTTTCAGGTCGGAAATGATCAGGTCTGGCAAATTGTTGTCAGTGAGCCAGGACCAGGCTTCCATACCGTCGTTCATGATAATGACTTCATACTTATTACTAAGTATTTTTTCGAGAAGCCAGCATAGGGGTGCATCATCTTCGATGACTAATACCTTCTTCATGGTATCGCGTTTTTAAAAACCCAACAAAATGCTGCTTTAAAGATCAGATTAGATTAAAGGCGGGATCCTTAAAGCCAACTACGTTTACTAGACAAATCAAAGCTAAGTAAAAAAATAAATACGGATGTACTTTTTGTATTAATTTATTTAAAAATAAATTAAATCAGGGGTTGTTTTTGACCGATAAGATGACAAAAAGCGTCGATAAGTTGTAGGTAGGGGCCTTTTCAAACGTTGGCAAATAGTTTTAATCGTGTATTCTTTTACACAGTTTTGGCGTAATTTTTTACGGTACTGTGACGATTTACCTTGCCAGTTTGTGTCATTTCGAAGGCTGGAACGAACAATATATCTTTTGGCGCCTGGTTCTTTGGTGACTTTTGATGTATAGCTGACTCTAAAACAGTTTGTCTTTCTGTTTCCCACGCCTGGCCTTCGACCATCAGTACTACCCGGTTCCCGAGCTTGTTATCCGGAAGCGATGTTATAAAGAAACGCTGCCTGATTCCGTGCTCGAGAAATACCTCCTGTATTTCTTTTTCAAGATGTTCGGGTATAATTTTGATGCCACCACTGTTAATTATATTATCATATCTTCCAAGCCATCGGAATGTAGTGGGGCTGGTAATTTCGGCCAGGTCGTTCGTGATGACTTCTTCTGTCAGATAAGGTGCTTGTATAGCCAGACATCCCCGGCTGTCTAATCGTATATATATATTCTTGAGCGTGTGAAAGTTGTCGTCTTTTTGAACGCCGTTTAACGGTTGGAGCGCGATATGTGATAATGTCTCTGTCATGGCATAGGTTGCATAACAGGTTCCGCGGAAGGATTGGAGATACTGGAGTGTGTCGGCATCCAGCGCTGCCCCGCCTATAATTATGTTGTCAATATTGGACAGTTTGTGGGCAACGGCTGACCTGACGATATCATGCACCTGGTATGGAACAAGCGCGGCGAAATGTATATGTATATTTTCCGGCAACGCGGTGCAGGGATTGGCGGTAGGATTCAGGGCTATCATGCGCATTCCGGTTACGAAACTGCGGACTACCATCATACGGCCGGCGATGTATCGTGTATCAAGACATATGAGGGAATTCTGACCGGTTTTGAGGCCGATTGTGTCTTGTGTAAGGGTAGCGCTGGCGATCATTTGCGCTCGTGTAATGGCAATTTGCTTCGGCGCGCCCGTGGAGCCGCTGGTTGAGATCTCAAAATCTGTGGCGTCCGTCAGCCATTCGCGGATAAATGCAAACGTATGTTGTTCAAAATCGGATGTAGCGATGGCCGCGCCGGTACGTATAGCTTCCAGTGTTTCTTCACGACCGTTTATATATATGGATTTGTACGGGTATTGCATTGGTGGGATATATGCGTGCGGCTATGATAAAATAAAACCGGTCCATAATCAGATATGGACCGGTGTTGTTTTTGGTTATGGGAATTGCGGATATTTTGACCAATCCGGATCACGTTTTTCAAGGAAAGCGTTTTTACCTTCTTTAGCCTCTTCGCTGAGGTAGTACAGCAATGTAGCGTTACCGGCAAGTTCCTGTATACCGGCCTGTCCATCGAGCTCAGCGTTGAATGACGACTTGAGCATACGTATTGCCAGCGGGCTTTTTGCCATGATCTTGCGGGCCCATTCCACATATGTTTCTTCCAGCTTATCGAGGGGAACGACTTTGTTTACGAGGCCCATGTCGATAGCGTCTTTTGCATCGTACTGGTCGCAGAGGAACCAGATCTCGCGGGCCTTTTTCTGACCTACGACGCGGGCGAGATATGAAGCACCGAAGCCACCGTCGAAGCTGCCTACCTTGGGGCCGGTCTGGCCGAAGCGGGCGTTTTCTGCTGCTATGGTAAGATCGCATACTACGTGGAGTACGTGTCCGCCACCAATAGCCCATCCTGCAACAGCTGCTATTACGGGCTTCGGTATGGAGCGGATCATTTTCTGGAGATCCAGAACGTTAAGGCGTGGTGTTGTGTCTTCGCCTACATAACCGCCATGGCCGCGAACGCTTTGATCGCCGCCGCTGCAGAATGCCTTGCCTCCCTCGCCGGTCAGGATCACTACGCGTACTTCGGCGTCTTCACGACATATGTGCATGGCATCGATCATTTCGCTCACCGTTAGCGGCGTAAATGCGTTGTGTACGTGCGGGCGGTTGATGCTGATGCGGGCAATGCCTTCGAACTTGTGAAAGAGTATCTCCTTATACTCTTTTACGGGTTGCCAATTGTATTTAAAGCTCATAACTGGTTTTGATTTTCTGTTTAAGGTTTTCGAAGAGAACTTTATTTAGCGCCGAGTCGCTTTCGAGTTCCATGATCCTGGTTTTGCCGTCGGCTTCGAAGAAGTCTTTTACGAGGTTCTTCAGCTTGCGTTTGTTGTCGAGCCGCAGGTAGTCTATGTTGAACTCTTCGCTCAGTTTTTTGGCGTTCAGCTTCTGGTGTGTTACAAAGTATTCCTCCGCTTCGGGCAGCGACCCAGGTCCGTCGATCATGCTGAAGATAATGCCGCCGTGGTTGTTGAGCAACAGCACGCGAAGGTTGGGTAATGCGTAGTTATGCCAGAAGGCGTTGCGATCGTAGAAGAACGCAAGGTCACCGGTGATAAGTATGTTGATCCTGTCCGAAGCCAATGCGTGGCCTACCGCGGTGCTGGTACAGCCGTCTATACCGCTGGTGCCTCGATTGGCCACTACAGTGACGCCTTTCTGTGCGGCCGCGAGGCCGATATAGTTGGCGTAGCGGACGCTCATGCTGTTAGCCAGGTGCAGGATGGCATCCTGTGGGAGGCTCCTGATCACTTCGTTTACAACTTCAAGCTCGCCTACGGTTTTCTGCGGGAAGAAGCTTGTGAGCGTACGCAGGGCGCGGCGCTCTTCGACTTCCCAGAATTTATTATAGTTGTTCTGCTTCTGATTTTCAAAAGTCTCCGTGTGATCTACGGTGGCGAGGTATCCGAAGAAGGAGGCAGGTGTTGCCTGGAAGATCTGTGTAATGGTCTGGAATGTATCGGCAGCGACGCCGGCAGGTTGTATGTGCCAATGCGCTTTGGGCGGTGCATTGCGCAAAAACTGCTTGAGGTTTTTGGATATAACCGATTGGCCGAATGTGATCAGCAGATCCGGTTGGAGTGTTCGTTTTACTTCGGCCGATGCCTGCCCGAGGAAGAGGTCAGCATATCGCACGAGCTTTTCCACGCCATGAAGATTGCTTATGATGTCGCCTATGATGGGAATGTTGTGCTGTACAAAGAATGCATTCAGCGCTTCGGTCAGGTTTGTATCCTCGGAGCCCTGTCCGGCGACGATCAGGATATTGTGATACGTGGGCCATGCTTCTGCAATGGCTTGTTTCTGCGGAGTGGTGAGCTCATAATTCTGGTGATGCTCGTCCATTACCCGAATGTTTTCGGAGAAGCTGATAGCTTCGCCCTTGGCGGGGTATAATGGCTCGCGGAAAGGGGCGTTTATCTGAACCGGGCCACAGGGTTCCTGGCGGGCGAGGTTTATCGCTTCGTTCACTATCCGGTTTATGGCCCAGCGACTATCGGGATGGTCGTAATCCTGCGGCAGCTGGTAAGCTTTCTTGACATGGCGGCCGAAGAGATCGGGTTGATGTATGGTCTGGCCGTCTTGCTGGGCGATCCATTCAGCAGGGCGGTCTGCGGTGAAGACGATGAGCGGGATGTTGCTGAAGAAGGCTTCGGCTACCGCCGGGGAGAAGTTATAGGCGGCAGTACCCGAGGTACAGAGCAGTATGGAAGGGGAACCGGTCTGGCGGGCCATACCCATGGCGATGAAGGCAGCGCTGCGCTCGTCGCTAAAGGTACGGGTCTGTACGTGTGGATGTCGTGCAAATGCGAGTGTCAGGGGCGCACAGCGCGATCCGGGACAGAGTATCGCGTTCGTTACGCCTTTTTGGTAGCACAGCTCGGCAATGTCGTAGATTGGCTGATATCGAATCATTTAAATATGGATGTGCGAATATGCAGACGCGCGGGGGATTATTCAAGGTTTTTACTGGCGCTGCCCATCCGGCTATCCATCAGGCCATGGCTTTGAGCACGGTGTTGAATTTCATCTCGGTTTCAGACCATTCGTCCTCCGGGATAGAATCGATGGTCACCCCGGCTCCGGCATATACAACAGCCTGATCGTTCAGCAGTTGCATGCAGCGCAGGTTTACGAAGATGTTGATGTTTCCGGCTACGTTTACCGGGCCGAGATAGCCTGCATAATATCCACGGTCGTAGCCCTCATTCTGGCGAAGGAACTCACGGGCGGCTTCTACGGGCATGCCGCAGACAGCGGATGTGGGGTGGAGCAGCTGGAGCATGACCGAGCCGAGTTGAGGAAAGTTGGTTTCTTTCATATCGACCGTAAAGTCCGAACGCAGGTGTATCAGGTTTCCGGCTATTACGGTCTTAGGGCCATGCTCATCATATTCGCGGAGGCGTATTTTTTTAAAGCAGCTTATTACATAGCGCTCTACAAGGGCCTGCTCTTCGATCTCTTTTTGCGTCCAGGCCACGGTTTTGAGGTTTACCTCGCCTGTATAGGCTTTTGTGCCGGCCAGGGCGACGGTTCGGAAGGTGTTATTATTTTCTACGCTTACCAGCAGCTCGGGCGTTGCTCCCAGCCAACTACCAGTTTCGGGTGAGCTTACGAACGAGATCAGCGCATTGGGGTAAGCATCCGCCAGCTTATGAAACGCGCTTATGATATCGAAGTTGGCCGATAGGGGTACCGATTTGCTGCGCGATGGGACTACTTTTTCAAAGGTGCCTTTTTCAATTTCGTTCAGGCATTTCTCTACCAGCGTGGTATAATGGTCCTTTGTGCGTAAAGCTTCTGCCGTTCTCGGCGTGTAGGGCCTTGCGTGTGACAAGCGCGGATGTTTTTTTATGGCTTCATGCAGCCAGTTTGCTGCGTCGGCCTGTTCGGGCGTTTCGGGGTTTTTGAGTGTATTGCCACTAAATATAAAATACCGTTCGGCGGGGAGGAACATGCGTTCTTTGGCCGTGTCGAAGGGAGCGAAGATGAAGCCGGCGCTCAGGTCTTCGAGCATTGCATCGTTTTTGAGTGTTTGGTGCTGCTCGGTAATGACGATATGTTTTTCCGTCGTATTAGGCAGGCGCCAAACCGCGATGGAAAAATTATTAGAGAACGCGAAATTGAGTAAGAAGGAGAGGTATTCTGTTTCGGTCAGTAGGGGAGGGGCGTTCAGTGTAGTAGTTGCAGGCATGTATCTACGGAATACTTGGAAACTAATTTTTATCCAGCACGGCCATGGTTATGCGGCTTATGCAAACGAGCTCATCGCGCTCATTGCTTATACGTATTTCCCAGACCTGTGTTTTCTTACCAATGTGAATGGCTTTGGTTATGCCCTTCACGACGCCTTCGCGTGCTCCTTTAAGGTGATTGGCGTTTATCTCAAGGCCTACACAAAATTGTGTTACGGGGTCTACACACAGCATTGCAGCCACGCTGCCCATGGTTTCAGCCAGGGCTACAGAAGCACCTCCATGTAACAAACCCATTGGTTGCCTGGTTCGATTATCTACAGGCATTTTTGCTTCGAGATAGTCGTCGCCGATAGCTGTAAACTCGATGCCTAACTGTTCGGCAAGCGTATTGACAGACCATTTGTTCAGCGCTTCGAGGGTGGTGTTTTGTTTAAAAATGCCCATGGTCCGTTGGTAGGAAAAGTAAGATGTCTCACGCTGGGCGGCGCATAACGTTTAACTGGTCGCGATTCACTATTATTGCGGCGTCCTGCGCGTAAGGCAGGGGCAAAATAGCGGAAAATTGAGCACTAAAAAAATCTATTTGATTCGTCACGGTCAGACGGACTATAACCTCCGGAACATCGTACAGGGCAGCGGCGTGGATACCGATCTCAACGCGCGGGGCCGTAAGCAGGCAGAGCTTTTTTATGCCGCCTACAAAGACGTAAAGTTCGACAAGGTCTATACTTCAGTACTGAAACGCAGTCAGCAATCGGTAGAGGGGTTCATCAAGCTGGGGCTTCCCTGGGAGCCTCTCGTGGGACTAAACGAGATAAGCTGGGGTGAGAAGGAGGGGCAGGTTGTGACGACGCAGGAGAATGAGTACTACCACGAGGTTATTAAACGCTGGCAAACCGGAGAGATCGAGCTGCGCATAGAGCGTGGTGAAAGCCCGGTGGACGTTATCGCGCGCATGGCTCCCGCTGTCGACCACATTATGGCGCAAACGAATGAGCAGACCGTCCTGGTTTGTATGCATGGGCGCGCTATCCGCATTTTACTAACGCACCTGCTACGCTACCCGCTACAGAGTATGGATATGTTCGAGCACGAGAACCTGGGGCTTTACCTGCTTCAGTATACGGGCTCGATGTTCCAGGTGGAGCGCTATAACGACACCAATCACCTGCGAGATCTGTCTTTATCCTTAAGCTGAGCGAGGGCCGACTTGGCTTTGCTGTCGATACTGTTTTTATACTCGTGTTTCTTGTAGCCAAGTGCTCGTGAGAAAAAGGTGCGCGCGGCGGCATTGTCATTCTGCTGTATTGAGATATATCCAGATTGCAGACAGGCATTTGGCGCAAAATACCATTCTTCCATCCCTGAAAGATCTATTGTTTGCTGGTAGAAGAGCTTTGCCGCGGGCAGGTCGTTGCTCTTGTGTGCCAGGCGGGCTTTTCTGTAATAGTATTCTACCTGGTCACGTTTGGTGGGCAGATCGTTTGGCGCCAGGCTTTCCAGGAGGCTGCGGGCTTCGGTGTAGTAGCCGCCATCGGTGTAGTAACGGGCGCGTGTTAAGGCTATATGCGGAAATTCTTTCTGGGCCAGGCTGTGGGCCGCGTATTTATCGGCTTCGGTCACTTCCTTTCCGGCGTCGGTAGCCTGTTTAAATATGGCTATGGCATCGCTCTTGTTGCCATTGAGCCAGTAGCAAAGGCCTATTTTATAGTATGCATCTTTTACATAATTCTGGCCTTTGTAGGTATTGATAAAGGCGCGGTAGGCGCTGATGGCGTTGAGATATTCGGCTTTGTGTAGATAGACTTCACCACGCAGGTAGTCGGCATAATACAGGGGAAAGCTTGGTGACTTCTCGACAAGCGGTGTGAGCATGGCGAGTGCTTCTTCGCTGGCGGAGTTCTTAATGGCAAGCGACGCACCGAGGAAGAGGATAAGGCGGTTGCCGGGATTTTCTTTCTGGATCTGTTTAATGTTGGTCAGCGCGGCTTCGGTCTGCTGTAGTACGAAGCCTTGTACCAGGGCATAGAGCAGGCCGGCTTGCAGCGCCAGCGGATGGTCTGCGCGGCGCATCTGCTCCAGCTCAGCGATGCCGGTGTCGATGTTGCCTTCCATATTGAGCAGGCCTAATACCCAGCCATATTTTTCGGGCACGGAGCCAACAATGATCTCCAGCAAGCCGGAGGTTTTGTGGATGGCCTGGTAGTTGGGGAATTTCTTTTTTATTTCCTGGGAAGTGAGGTATGCCTGGCGGAGATTTGAGGCGGCGTCGAATTCATGGCCGAACTTGAGGTATACAAAGGCCCACTGGAGGTGGGTTTCGGCCAGCAGAAACAGCTCGTTGGGATCATTGGGCTTTATTTTGATGCTCATGATCTGCTCCAGGTGATCTTCGTAGTCGCTGTACTGCTTGGGGTCTTCGGAGATCAGCAGCTCGAGGGCGTGGCCAAAGCCGATGACGTAGTGTTCCTGTATGGTCTTAGGCTGGGGGATGAGCTCATAGGCATCGGCTGTACGCAGGTCCATGATGAGGTCGTATGCCTTCTGGGTTGTGGGTGTGAACTGCCACTCTTGCGCGCGGGTGTGGGCAAACGACAATAAAAAAAGGCAGACGGTAAGGGCTGCCTTTTGGTAAAGTATCGTGCTGTTGTTATTCAACTTTTTTAGAGCGTCTAGCAGGTACCTGAATTACTGTCTTGGCAGCCTTAGGCTTGTCGCCTTCGTCCAGCGTATCCATGTCTACATCGGCAAGGATACGGCCAGAGTGCTCATCGATAACGATCTTCTTCTTTTCGCGGATCTCAGCGATCTTTTGCGGAGGAATGACGATGTTACAACCTTCGGCGGCGCCACGTACCACGCGTACTACTGCGAGGCCATTTGAAAGGCTACCGCGGAGGCGTTCGTAATACTTGAGGAGCTTATCTTCGATTTTTTTAGATGCCTTTTCGCGTTCGGAGAGGAGTCTTTTCTCTTCTTCCTGGCTTTCGGCAAGGATATCGTTCAGTTCTTTCTTCTTGTTGTCGAGGTGTTCGCCACGTTCCTTGATCTGGGTGTTGGTTCTTTCGATCTCGTCCTTTTTGCCCTGGACAGTATCTTTACCTTCCTTGATTTTCTTCTCGCAAAGTTGGATTTCCAGTTCCTGAAGCTCTATTTCCTTGGTGATGGCGTCGAATTCACGGTTGTTCCTAACGTTTTTCTGCTGCTCGGTGTACTTCTTGATCAGCTTTTCGGCTTCTTTGATGCCTTCTTTGTATTTCTTGTTACCTTCTTCGATGTCTTTGAGTTCAGCTTCGAAGCGTGTGTAGCGTGTCTTGTAGCCTTCTATCTCATCTTCCAGGTCCTGCACTTCGTCCGGGAGGTCTCCGCGCAGTTTCTTAAGTTCGTCTAATTTGCTGTCAATGGACTGGAGTTTTACAAGCGCTTCAAGCTTTTGTGCAACTGATTGATTTTCCATCATTTATAGGTAGCTTATTGGATTCGTGACAGTTTTTGAAAAATTGATCGCAAAAGTAGGAAATTTTTTTATTAAAACCTCCTTTAATAATTCTTTGGTAAAAACCTCGCTTTCGTAATGGCCAATATCGGCTATTACGATTTTGTTATCGGCATCAAAGAATTCGTGGTATTTGAAGTCGGCAGAGACAAAGGCCTGTGCGCCTGCCTGGATGGCTTTCGGAAGGAGAAAACTGCCTGCTCCCCCACATACGGCTACTTTTTTTACAGGCTTATTCATGAGCGGCGTGTGACGGATTACTTTTAAATCCATGCTATTCTTTAAACCCTTGAGGAAAGCCAATGGTTCCAAAGGGGTATCGAATTCTCCAATCATTCCGGCGCCTACCTCCTGGTTTTCGTTCGTCAACGCGGTTACATAATATGCTACTTCCTCGTAAGGGTGGCTATCGCGGAGAGCCCGCAGCACCTTGCGTTCCAGGTGAGCGGGGAAGATCACCTCCACCCTGTTTTCAGTTACATATTCCTGTTGCAGGGCTGCGCCGATGTATGGATCAGCCTCTTCGGCAGGCATAAATGTGCCGGTGCCTTCCAGGCTGAAGCTGCAGTTTTTGTAGTTGCCTATCTGGCCGGCCCCTGCTTCGTGCAGTGCGTTGAGCACGGTCTGCGTGTTTTCTTTGGGAACGAAAGCTACCAGCTTACTGAGGGTATTTTTTGAAGGGGCCAGTATTTTCAGATTCTTCAACCCGATCTTTTCGCAGATCTTACGGTTTACGCCGGTATGTACGCTATCGAGGTTGGTATGTATAGCGTAGATGGCGATGTCGTGTTTGATAGCCATTATTATGGCCCGTTCGACGTAGTTACTGCCCGTTATCTTTTTAAGCCCTTTGAATACGATGGGATGATGCGCTATGATGAGGTTACAACCTGAGTCGATAGCTTCCTGTATAACAGCCTCGGTACAGTCCAGGGTAACCACTATACCTGTCACTTCAGCCTGTGGGTTGCCAGTAATCAGACCGGCATTGTCATACGATTCCTGGTAAGCGAGGGGTGCGAGGTTTTCGAGATGTGAGGTTACTTGCTGTATGGCAGGCGATGTCATGAACTTAGATTCCGGATGAAAGGTAGTCAGGAAATACAACAAGAAAAAGATACTTCTTTGGACTTTCAGGTGTAATCAATAAACTTTACGCATCATTTAAACCGATATTTGTTTGGGTCTGCTCAAAATACTCCTGTTTCCCTTCGCTATTCTGTACGATATTATTACCCGGCTGCGCAACCGGGCATATGATACGGGACGGAAGCCTTCCGTGCAATTTGAAGTTCCTGTTATCGGCGTAGGCAATCTTACCGTCGGCGGTACGGGTAAAACTCCGATGGTGGAGCATCTTATCCGTGTGCTTAGCCCTTCTTATCGCCTGGCCACACTCAGCCGCGGCTATGGGCGCCGTACAAAGGGCTTCCGGCTGGCCGCTGCGGGCGATACGGCCAGTACACTGGGCGACGAGCCGCTGCAACTTTTTCGTAAGTTCGGTGAGACAGTAACTGTGGCGGTAGGCGAAGACCGGGCGTTTGCCATTCCCAATATTTTGCAGGAACAGCCTGATACGGAGGTTGTTCTTATGGATGATGCGTTTCAGCATCGTCGCGTTCGTCCCCTTATAAACCTATTGCTTTCGGATTACAACCGGCCCTTTTACCGGGACCTGTTGCTTCCCGCCGGGCGTTTGCGAGAGAGCCGCCGCGGAGCAGGGCGTGCCGATGTTGTGATTGTCACAAAGTGCCCGCCGGAAATACAGGAAGAGGAGATGATGGAAATAGAGGACGCCATTCATGAATACAGCCTGGCGCCTGTGTTTTTTACCACTATACGCTATGGCAACCCAGTACCGTTCGGCGCGTTTTCTGCTAACCCCGATGCTGCGCCCGACGATCGAATTATCCTGGTGACCGGTATTGCGCAGGCGGGCCCGCTGGTGGCGTATCTCAAAAAATCATACACGGTGCTTGACCACCTGGCTTTCCCGGATCATCACACCTATACGCGTGCAGACCTTGAAAAACTGGCGGGCCGGGTTGCCCAGGAGCCGGGTTTAAGTATTGTTACCACCGAAAAGGACAGTGTGAAGCTTACTGATGCTTCACTGGCGGACCTGGCGGGGCGGCTGCCAATGTTTTATTTGCCGATGGAGGCCCAATTCGTTAAAAATGGAAAGGATTTTGATGCGGTGGTCCTAAACGCGATAGAAAGTGCACGCTAGAAAAAAAATCACCCCTACCGGTATTCCGGTTGTCCATTGTTTATTTCCTTTATTTTTGCGCGTGCATTTTATACGTTTTACCGTTTTTGTCTTCGGCCTGATGGCCCTCTCGTTAACCCTGCGAGCGCAGGACGAGCCATCCTCACGGCGGCCAGGCTCGCGCATTATTGACGATACGACCCGCCAGATCTACGGTCCGAACACCTCGCGCTATTACTACGAGCAGGAAGCGTTCTTTAACCGGGCCACGTATTATCCGGTAGACACTCTCATACGCAACTTTCACAGGTTCACTTACATTCAGCAGAATGAGTACATGTACCAGGACCTGGGCAATATCGGTACTGCGATGACCCCTGTATTTTATCAGGCACCGGCGCTGATCGGGGTGACGTCTGGTTTCCAGGCTTACGATCCACTGTGGAATACCGAGCAGATCAAATACTGGGACACCAAGTCGCCCTATACCAACATGAAGGTTATTCTGGGCGGCAAAGGGAGGTCTATCACGAAGGCGTCTTACAGCCGCAATATCAAACCACGTTGGAACTTCGGTTTCGACTACCGTGGTTTGTTTATCGATAAGCAGATCCAGCGGCTGCGCAAAGGCGACCGCAATGTGCGCAGTACCTATTACGATGGCTATACATCTTATGCCAACAAGGACAGTACATATAGATTATTTCTCAACTTCCGACGCAACAAGCAGGAAGCCGACGAGAGTGGCGGGATACGTTTCGCCGAGGGCGCGGCTTACCAAAGTTTTTTCTTTAACAACGCGCAGACCTGGTTAACCGACGCCCTAAGCACGGAAGTGCGGACCAATATTCACCTGATGCATGAGTACGACCTTGGTGGCAAGGCGCTACAGCTATACCACGTGCTGGACCGATATAAGCAAGCCAACGAGTTCTCGGATGTGGGTTCTTACACCAATCCTTACTATGATTACCATGAACTTGATGCTGGCGGCGGTGCCGCTGCCGACCGCAATGTATTCAAATCATTTCGTAATGAGGCCGGTATAAAGGGAACGCTTCTGAAGTTGTTCTATAACGGTTATTATGCGATCCGTACTTACGACATGGACTATAAGTATCTCAAAACGGATACATTAGCTGTTAAGAATAAAGGCACGGAAGTCTATCTCGGCGGGCGTGTATCGCTGAAGCTCGATTCGGTTATCGAAGTTACCGGCTGGGGTGAGGTTATGCAGAACGGTAACTTCAGGTTGGAGGGAACCATACGAAGTCAATGGTTCGAGGCTACGCTGAAGCAGATGCAGTACGAGCCCACCATGGTGCAAAGTAACTACCGGGGGAGCCACGATTTCTGGCAGAATAATTTTCACAGTGTGAATCTGACACAGCTGAACGGATATATACACTATAATTCGTCGGCGCTGAAGGTGTCACCCGGGCTTACGTTTACGAGGTTAGGTAATTATGTATACTTCAGGGAGGGATCTTTCGGTCAGCCACAGACTGTATTACCTACCCAGGCGTCAGCTGACCAGGTTATCTTTTCTCCGGAGCTCAAGCTGCATATCAAGATTCTCGATCGGATACATCTTACCGGCCGTGGCATCTACTCCAAGCTGCTGAAGACCTCGCCTGGAGACACGATTGCGACGGGAGCTCCTATTCAGCTGCCGGAGCTTTTTGCGAACGGGCAGATTGCTTACGAGAACATTTTCTTTCACGGTAACTTCGACATCCAGGTGGGTGTAGATGCTCACTGGCAGTCGAGCTACTATGCGCAGCGTTACGATGTGCCGACGCAGCAATTCTATATACAGAACCAGAGTAGTCCGACCGCTATGCAGGTAAAGGCGTTCCCGATTGTCGATGTGTTTCTGAATGCAAAAATAAAGCGTGGACGTATCTTTGTTAAGATGAATAACGTTGTTCAACTGGCTACCAAGCAGGGCTACCTGTCGACGCCATATTATACAGGGCAGCGTAACGTCGTAGACTTTGGATTTGACTGGTCGTTCTACGACTAGCCTTTCAGGTCAGTTCCCCTAATGTTGTAATGATGTATGGAAGCGAAAGATAAATTCACACTCGGCCTTGAGTTACCCACGGATCCGCGTTGGGTTAACATTGCCGAAAAAAACATTGAAGATATTCTGGTAGATCACGCGTACTGCGAACAGAAGGCGGCTTCGTCGTGTATTTCGCTTATTGTAATCTATCCGGATAAGGATAAGCTGGTAGAGATGCTAACACCGGTCGTGGCTGAAGAGTGGGCTCACTTCGAGCGTGTACTGGAGGCCCTGCGTAAGCGTGGTTATTCTCTTGGACGGCAGCGCAAGGATGAGTATGTCGATAAGCTGATGAAGGTACAGCGCAAAGGCGGTAGCCGCGAAGAACAGCTTTTGGAGAAACTTTTGATGAATGCACTTATTGAAGCCCGTAGCTGTGAGCGCTTCAAGCTGCTATGGAAGAATATTGGCGACGAGGAATTGTCGAAGTTTTATTACGAGCTGATGGTTTCAGAAGCCGGTCACTATAAGAACTTTTTGCTCCTCGCTAAAGAGTATATGCCCGAAGACATTGTAATGGCCCGCTGGCACGAGCTACTGGAGCAGGAGGCGGAGATCATGCGGACACTCGAGGTGCGCGGAGATAGAATGCATTGAATCAGGGCGAGTGCGGAGTGCGGGAGCGATGCGTGTGAAATCCGTGTGAGTGTGAGAGCGATGAAAGTGTTTGGAATAGGAGTAAAAAAAATATTAACATGAATATGAGATTTCGGTGGATGTTATTGGGAATGGTTTTGTTGGTTGCGGGATGTCAGGGTACAAAGTCCGTACATGACATACGTACGGTGAAGATCGAGTACGTTGATTTTAATGTAGCGACGTTTGTGGCAGTGGATTGTGATGGGTTTGAGAAGAGTTTCAGTGATGGTGATAAGACCGTTGTTGTGAGTGATGATAGTGAGTTTATAGGTTTGCTCGATGATAAACTGAAGGCCCTTGAAACGGATGGTGTTGTTCCGAAGCAGAATGTACGGATAAAGGTGTTGGTTACGAGAGCATCTGGTGAGGTGGATGTGTTGTGTGTGAGCCAGGGGGATATGGTTTATAAGGGACGGGGCGTGAAGTTCGATAAGGGAGTTTTAGATTTGATTTTGGGGCGTGTGAATAGGTAAGGTTGGTGAGAATTACTACCAACCCATCTACCAACTGGTGTTGTGGTAAGTTGTTGTTAACGAGTTGTTTATGTGGATTATTTGAGGGGTTTTTCTACCAACCTTGACTGGGAGGTTGGGGTTACATGCCACTGGCCGTTGCGGTCCGGGCCTATGCGATGAAGTAAGCCGTTGGTGCGGAGGTAGAGAATATGTTTGTCTATAGCTGTTGTACTTATGCCTATCGTTTTTGCCATGGCACTTTTGGAAATGGACGGATTGCGATGGACAAGCTCTATGATCCATGACCGTGTTTTGCCTATCTGAGGGCTGATAAGAGCAAACCATTTTGCAAAGTTGGGTGGCCTTTTGAAGGATACGGAGAACATGCCTTCTACGTTGAACTCCGGCTCTTGCAAATTGGCTTCTATCATGGCGCTCCTCATACGGGCTATCCCAGAGCCGACTTGTTCTACTAATTTTATCTTGGAGAACAGGCCGAATAGTAAAGGGTTTCTTGATATGCTTCGTTTGCCGAACTGGCTTCGGGGAATGCTGTTAACTAACGCTCCGGGATTTGTGATTTCAATACGATCGTCAAAAATCTCGATCATAGTCGGGGCGCCCTTATCGTAATAATCGCGGTGGGTGAGGGCATTAATGAGAGCCTCTTTAAATACGATCTCCGGTATTTCCCAGGTTTCTTTTCGGGCAAGAGTTCCTTGTGATTCAATGTCATAGGACAAATTGAGCTTGGTATATATGTAGCGCACGCTCTCTTCGTATTGTTGTAACAGATTTCCTGATATATATTTATCGTCAATGATATAACGTTTGTCGTCTCCTTTATAGCAAACGCATCTGATGAAGGCAGTTTCGAAATACGACTGGATCTTTTTGCCAAAGAATAGAATGGCTCCATTTTTTAAATCTCCATTGTCGCCGCGCAGTTTTAGATTCTCGAGTATGGTCTGCGTTGCATGGGCTGTAGATATTCCTGAGAGTATAAGGAATTTCGTAAACGCCATTTCATCAAAATCGTTAGGAAAGGAGAAATCGGGACAGAGTGATTCATCAAAGTAGATCCGTTCTGATTGTTGAAAAAAGTCACGCATCTCCTCAACAGATGTGATTTTTTGTGAGTTTGGACCAATGCGGATGTAGATTGCGCCGGACAGAGTGTAGGGCTTTTTACGACCTGTCTTGCAAACCAAAGATATTATTTTTTTGTCATTGTATTGAAGTTCCTTATACTCGATATCTAACCGAGGATCAATTACTCTGAGCGAATCCATGACACGCGAGCGTGTGCTGTTATCAACCTTGACGCCACAGATGGTGTTGTCGTCTTTTACACCGATCAACAATGTTCCCCCAGCGGCGTTGACAAACGCGCAGATTTCCTGTGGTATGTCTTTCGTTATAGATTGTTTGAACTCTATATTGTATCCTTCTCCTTGTTGCAGGAGGATGTCCAGTTCGTTAGCTGCCATCGGGTGACTATTTTATACAACTTTTAAAAATATATATTGTTAAAATATGCGGATTTGTATTATGATGCAAGCTGTGATTGTTGTTATTTTATTTAGGTGTTTACGTATACAATTTATGTTGGCGGGTAATGATAACTGCATGGCGTGATCGGGTAAGGTGCCGTTGGGTGTTTGCTGATATGTTTGCCGTTAACAGAATACTTATGGAAACACCGCAACATGGATCTACCCGGGATATTGTAACTGCTTATTTTACGGCTCTTCAGCAACGGGATTTGCCGGCTATTGTAAAATTGTTTGCTGAGGAGGTTGATTGGGATATTCCCGGGCATCAGGGTCTGGCCCTGTGGTTAGGGAAACGCCGGACACGGGAAGCCATAGAGGAGTTTTTTACGCTATTGTGGCGCAATACAGAGGCGATATCCGGCAATCTGGATCATTTACTGGTAGAGGGGAATGTAGCGTTGACATCGGGGAGATTTGCTTCGCGGATGTTACAGACGGGTAAGGTTTATGAGTCGATGTTCTTTACGGAGATTACCGTGGAGGCTGGCCTTATTGCGAAGTACAGATTGCTTGAAGAAGGGTACGGGTTGGTGCTGTCGTTGACGGTTTAGGTTTATTTGAATAACGCAGATCCGTTTGTTACGATAAGATAAGGGCATCACAGAAAAGGGAAAAATATAGAATGTTTGAATTTTGAGTCGTTGGTGTATCAGGCACGTTGTAATGCAAAGACATAGCTATATAATTCCCACGACGGGACAAAGACAAGTTACGGCAAACACGATGTGGGTTTGGGGCATCGTGTTTGCCGTGAGGTGTTTTAGTGGGAGGATTTTAGTTGGTCGATGGTTTTGTTCATGGTTTGGACCTGTTTGTTCAGTTCGATGAGGTGGAGCGTGAGTTCTTCGACTTTTTTGAGGAGGAGCATATTCATTTCTTTGAGGTAGACGCCGTTTGCTTCCATTTCGGTTGCGGAAGGGACTTCGGGGAGGTGTTTGTGTTGGTTTATGTATTGCTCCAGGTTTTGGAGTGTCAGGAGTTCATAGTTTTTTTCGAATACATAGTCGGGGCCTGGTACATTGAGGTCCACGCGTACTTCTTCTGCGTGTATGTATCCTTTTACGGTGAGTTTTTGGTCGGGTGATGCTGTGCCGATACCGACGTTTCCTGATCGGTGGGCGACGAGCTGATTGATGTTTCCACCGGATGCGCTGGCGGCGTTTACTATGATGTCGTGGTTGGCCCAGTTAAAATCGGAATTGGCTTCTATAATTGTGGCGGATGTTCCGGGTGTGAAGCGGAGTTTCAAAGCTCTGTCGACTCCTGAGTTTCCGTTGGGATATATCTGCGTCGCGCCGTTGACATCAAGTTTTACGGCCGGGATGGCCTTTCCGATGGCGACGTTGCCTGTTCTGTAAAGCACAAAATGATTGGGGACGGCTCCGGTAGTGTTAGCGGCGTTTATTATTATGTCGTGATTTGCCCAATTGACATCGGAGTTGGCCTGTATAATGGAGGCGCCGGCAACGCCCTCGATGCGCAGCTTCAGCGCTCCTGTTGTACCGGAGCTGCCGGTGGGATAGACCTGGAATATTCCGTTTACATCCAGCTTGGCGCCAGGGTTAGTTTTTCCGATTCCGACGTTGCCGGTATTGAGGTTATACATATTCGGGGCGGCAACTTGCGATTCCCATTGGGCGGAGGCTGCTATGGAGCATAGAAGCAAGGAGAGTGATAAAAATTGTTTTTTCATACGTTATTTTTTTTCG
>Ga0247764_1000032_pt1 | contig 67072 bp, 45 predicted proteins | sample UWRJL051202B4_FD_179932 | JGI IMG/M metagenome (GOLD analysis project Ga0247764, IMG submission 179932) | Plant litter microbial communities from Arlington Agricultural Research Station in Wisconsin, United States - UWRJ-L051-202B-4 | ecosystem: Environmental > Terrestrial > Plant litter >... | reverse complement strand
GTGCCGGCGGTGTTACCCGACGCATTCCGTACAGACTTTCCCGATGCAGAGGCCGTAGCGTTTACATCGTACCGCTCAGGCGGTCTTGTCTCCATCCCGCAGCGTACAGGCGAAGCCAAAAAATTTGAAGAAGACCGAGGTATAGTATATACCGACCCTACACTCTTTTCCATCTTCGACCGGAAAGTGCTATTGGGCGATGTGGCAAAAGGAATCGATGAACCCGGCGAAGCGGTTATAGCTCGTAAGCTCGCTATAAAATATTTCGGTAAAGAAGATGCTATCGGCGAAATGCTGAAGTTTGAAAACAACGAATTCAAAATAGCCGCGGTCGTAGACGATTCTCCGTCTAACACAGATTTTCCTTTCGATCTGATATTGTCTTATGTCACCATCAAGAAAGAGCGTGAAGAGCGTGGCTGGGGTAGTATATGGAGCGACGAGCAGTGTTATATGCTGTTGCCTGAAGGCGAATCAAAAGAGAAATTCGAAGCGCGCTTACCCGCGTTTGCAGCCAAGCACCTCGGTGACAACCGCGATCACACCGCCTATTGGCTACAGCCCCTGAAAGAAATTCATTTTGACGACCGTTTTTTGACATATAGCTACAGCACGGTAACCCGCAGCATGCTTATAGCCTTTAGTGTTATAGCATTGTTCCTGATCGTCACGGCGTGCATTAACTTTATCAACCTGTCCACAGCCGAAGCGATGAAACGCTCCAAGGAAGTCGGCGTACGCAAATCACTCGGTAGCTCACGTGGCCAGTTGGTGTTCCAGTTTCTGGGCGAAACCACGCTGGTTACACTGCTGGCGGTAACACTGTCTATTGGGTTGGTGCAGATAGCATTACTGTATCTCAATCCGTTCCTCGATCTCCACCTGTCGTTGGGCATTGATAGTCATCCCGCGGTATGGATCATTCTTGCTGTCGTAACGATAGTGGTATCTGTGCTGTCAGGATTATATCCCGCCTTTGTAGTATCCGGCTTTAAACCGGTCCAGGCGCTGAAAAGCCAGATGACCAATAAGAACTCGGCAGGCTATACACTGCGTCGCAGCCTGGTGGTATTACAGTTTTGTATATCTCAGCTATTCATCATCGGCACGATCGTAATCACAAGCCAGGCTGATTATTTTAAACATAAGGACCTCGGTTTTTCACAGGATGCTGTGCTGCTGGTACCTATTCCGGAAACCGAAGCCCCAAAGACCACGGGGCCTGACGCACCTACCGGCACAACGAGCAAGATGCGCACATTACGCGACGAGGCGTTACGTGTTCCTGGCGTCCGCAAAGCCAGCCTTAGCCACTCACCGCCATCATCAGGTAATGTTTCATCTACAGATTTTCGTATAGAAGGTACCGAGAGTGTTTTCGAGACACAGGTCAAACTGGTCGACGGCAACTATCTCGATCTGTATGATCTCAAGCTTGTGGCCGGTCAGAACATCCAGGATCTCGATACGGCTACCGGTTATATTGTGAACGAGACGTTAGCACATACGGCCGGCTATGCCAATGCGCAAGACATCGTTGGAAAGTCCGTAACGATATGGCGCAAAAAATTTCCTGTGGTTGGCGTTGTAAAAGATTTCAATACACTGTCATTGCACGAGCCTATCGGCAATACGGTATTGTTCAATCGTATCAGAGGGTTTGAAAGGCTTTCATTGAAGATCGATTTGAAAGAAACGCAGACCGTCATTGCGCAGATCAAGTCGCGCTGGGAGGCCGCTTACCCAGAGCACATCTTCTCATACTACTTTCTGGATGAGGACATCCGTTCGTTTTACGATCATGAACAGAAAATGTCGACCATGCTCACCCTGTTTACATCCATAGCTATCTTTATCGGATGTCTCGGGTTATTTGGCCTGGCTACGTTTATCGCCAACCAGAAAACCAAAGAGATCGGTGTACGCAAAGTGTTAGGTGCATCGGTTGAAAGCATAGTGATGATGTTCTCAAAAGAGTACGCACGGCTCATCGTGATCGGCTTTATAGTCGCCGCACCGTTTGCGTGGTTTATCCTGAATCAGTTCCTGAGCGAGTTTGCCTATCGCGTCGAGCTAGGCCCCGGGGCGTTTTTACTCGGCCTCGGTATTACATTACTTATTGCGGTGCTGACGGTAGGGTATAAATCATTCAAAGCCGCGGCCGCAAACCCCGTAAAATCATTGAAATACGAATAAAAACCAATCAAATCCCTTATAAACCCGAAAAGCCTGTCCCGATAGCCGGGATCAGGCTTTTTTGCTTTCCCGGTCTCAAAAAGCCATCACCGCAAGTGCCGGAATCCGAATAATTTTGCCCGTTTGCTCATTGCACCTATCCATTTAATCATTCGCTGTCGGGGGAGTCAGACAAAATGTCTAAAATTGTACTAGTCAGGACAATAGCCCCCTCTAAATGAAACTGAAACATCAAATCCTGCTGCTGGCCAGCCTTTCACTGCTGGTCCCGGTTCTGCTCATCAGCTCGGTCTCTATCTACATGCTGCGCAGCGGCGCAAACGCCGACATCGATTCATATCGCGAGCAGGAAATGGATAATCTCCAGCTATACGTAAAGCACATTACGGATATTGCTTACGGCGTTATCGACGTGCGTTACAAACTGCTTCACGATTCGACGTCCATTTATAAGAGCATGGACTCCACGATGTCCGATGAAAAGCTTCTGGAGCAATGCCTTGCAGAGCTATCACAAATACGATTCGATAAGGGCGAAGGATATTTCTGGGTTACTGACAATTCGCTGCCATATCCCAAAATGCTGATGCACGCCGAAAAGCGCGCCCTCAAGGGCGTGGTGCTGGACGATCCTAAATACAACGTGGAGCGCTATGAGCATAAGAACATCTATCAGCTTCGTGCTTCTTTATGTAATGCAAAGGGAGAAGCCTATGTGGAGTATACGATGAAGAAGCCCGGAACGGACCAGATTGTGAACAAGCTTTCATACTCGCGTCTATATGCTCCGTTAGGTTGGATCATTTCTACAGGCTTCTATACGGACCAGATCGAAGCGTTAGCCGTACAGAAAGAAGCACAGCTTAATGCTCAGATCCGTCATATCATAATGCTCATCGGTGGTATCGCGGGGCTCATTTTAATTGTCGGTGTTGGCCTGGCGTATTATTTCAGTCAGCAGCTTACCGAAATTATTCTTACGTTACGCAATGCCTTGCGCCAACTGGCAGCCGGTGAACATACAGAAGAGGTAAAAAATAAAAGGAAAGACGAAGTGGGAGAGATTGCAGAATCATTGAATATGCTGGTAAGAGGCTTGCGCCGCTATACGGCATTTGCAAAGAAGATCGGAGAAGGAGATTTGTCACAACAGTTTGATCCCCTGAGCACGAAAGATATACTCGGCAACGAACTGTTGGAAATGCGCACCAAGCTGCGTAAGACCGCGGAAGAGAAAGCTATACGCGACTGGTCTACCGAAGGGCTTGCCCTGGTAGTGGATGTATTGCGTAAAAACACAGCCGATACCGAAGGGCTTGCTCACGCCCTTACAAAACAATTGGTTAACTATATGGGCGTAAACCAGGGAGCACTGTTCCTCAAGCGCGAAGATGCTTCCGGCAGTTATCTCGAGCTAGCAGCAGCTTATGCATATACACGGAAGAAGTTTCTTTCCAAACGTATTAATTTTGGCGAAGGCCTTATCGGCCAATGCGTATTGGAGCGCAGAACGATCTACATGACCCAGGTGCCGAAAGATTATATGACCATCACGTCAGGCCTGGGCGATGCCCCGCCGCAAACTGTTCTTATCGTGCCGCTTATTCATAGCGATGTTGTTTACGGTGTGGTAGAGATGGCATCGTTTAAAACAATGAAGCCTCACGAGATCGGCTTTGTGGAGAAGGTTGCTGAGAGTATAGCCAGTACGATATCAACCGTAGAGGTCAATGAGCGGACGAAACGTTTGCTGGAACAAAGCCAGCAGATGTCTGAGGATCTCAAGTCGCAGGAAGAAGAGCTGCGGCAGAACCAGGAAGAGCTGCAGGCTACTCAGGAGCAGATGCGCCGTCGCCAGCTCGAGCTGGAGCGCGAGAACGAGCGCTTGAAAGAAGATAAAAAGAGATCTGTCTACCAGGACGGCTCACACACCGCGGTAGTATAGAAGCCTCTGTAAGAATTATTATGAGAAAATGTATACTCGTCAGTATCGCCATACTGTCATCAGTTCTTGTCCACGGCCAGGAAAAGTATTGGGTAAAGCCCGACAGCCTTTACAAGTTTGTACAGCCGGTAGCCAGCCTCCAGTTTTGGAGTACCTATACACGGCATGAGAAAGCAAGGCTTGAGGAAAACGGCCCGTTAGAGAACGTACAGGACCGTCTTGGTTTTATGATACGAAGGGCGCGTATAGGCTTTAAAGGTAATCCGTATAAGAAGCTCAATTATGTGCTGACAGTACAATACGATAACCTGGGCAAGGATCGTTTCAGCGGCGTTCGTGGCGCTGCCAACAGCGCAGCATCGCTCGGTATACTCGATGCCTACGCTACCTATCGTGTTTCCGAAAACGATATGTTGTCCGTAACGATTGGATACTTTAACCCGCAGATCAGCCGCGAATGTATTACCGGCGACCTGCTGGTAAACTCGCTGGATAAATCAGTATCACAAACATATATCCGTGCGCATGTCGATGGCAAAAGCTATGGCCGCGCCACCGGCATGAACATCGGGGGCATGACTCACGGCCACCAGGTAACGATCGGTTATAACGTCGGCATATTCAATAACACCACTACTTCGAAAGATTTTACCGATACATCGGGTAAATACTGGAGCCCGCTCGTAGTAGATCGCGTCACGTTTTCTTTTGGCGACCCGGATATGAAGAGCTACGCCATTAACTACGACGCAAACAACTTCTTCGATCAGCGCAAAGGCATTACCATCGGCCTGAACAGCTCTATACAGGGCAGAACCGATGCGTTTCACTCGAACTCGGTCGAGGGATTCGATATATTACTGAACTATAGCCACCTCAACCTCGACGGCGAATGGCTATGGCTGGACCGCAAGGGCGAAGGTCACACGGCTCATGCCCAGACCGGCCACGTACGCGCAGGCTATAATATGGTGATAGCCAAAAAATATTTTATTGAACCCTGTGTTATGCTGACACACTATACCGGCGATGACGATATGCCTTCAACCGGAGAGGACACACTGCTCGATGTGGGGCTGAACTGGTATCTGAATAAAAAGAACTGTAAGCTAAGTCTGCACTACATTATGCAGGAAGGCAACGGAAACAATGGCTATACTGACGGAACAACGTTTCAAAAAGGCGACTACGCAGGGCTTGCGTTTGTGGTGCTGATCTGATTAACTGACCAGGCCGGAAGCAGGTCTATGCTTCCGGCCAGCTCAGCCTGATAATTAGTTTTCAGGATTCAATACAATCTGGATATAGTTCTTCATATCCAGATATTTTGTAGCGGCGTCTTTAATGTCTTTAGGAGTAAGCGCAGCAATGCGTTTCTCGTAAGAGAGTATGTCCGTCGGGTTTGAACCCGTCTCAACAGTTTGCAACAGCTGACGCATCCAGTAGTTGTTGTCTTTGATGTTCACCTCATACTGTTGCTTCCACGTTTCCTTAACCTTGTTAAGGTCTGTCTCGCTGGGGCCATTGGCTTTGATCTTATCGATCTCTGCAATCGCGGCAGGGATCAGCTTCTGAACATTCTCCGGTCCGCAAGGCAGCGAAATGCCGAGCGAATAGTTTCCATACGGGATCTTGTTCAATGAACCATACATCCCGCCACCATAAATGCCGCTGAGCTCTTCGCGCAGGCTTTCGATGATCTTGATGTTAAGCACTTCTGCCAGCGCCTGAATCTTCAGCTGCTCGGCTTCAGAATAAGGAGCATCACCATTCCAGAGCATACGGATAAGGCTCTTCGGCTCGGTGCCTTTCTTCACTTCCTTCTTCAGAGGACCACGCACGGGACGCAGACCTACATCCTTGTACGACGAGGCTTTGCCACTGGCAGGCAGACTGGCGATATAAGTCTCAAGCAAAGGTTTGAGGGTTGCCGGATCGAACTTGCCCGTAAGAACAAAAGTAAAGCCGGTAGCATCACCAAAACGCTCCTTGTAAATATCGAAAGCACGTTGCTCGTCTATGCGGGAGAAGTTTTCAGGCTTCGGTACTTTCGGGGCCCACGGATGGTTCTTGTAAAGAATATGAAATACCGAATCCTGGAATGTGAACTGCGGATCAGAAGCCATGTTCTGATACATAGCCTGCTGCTTGCCAATAAACGAACGGAACAACTCGTCATCTTTGCGGGGCTGTGTAAAGTAGAGATACGTAAGCTGCAGCATAGTCTCGATATCCACAGCGCTGCATGAACCGTTGATAGATTCACTCAATGCACTGATGCGTGGCGTAACCGATGCTGTTTTGCCCGCCAGAACCTTGCGCAGATCCAGCGGCGAGAACGAGCCAACACCCATTTGAGTAACAGCCGTTGTAGCGAACTCGGCATTGAAACGGTCCTTTGTATCGAACAGGTACTGACCGCCAAAACGCAGCGCACCCATAACCACCTGGTCGTTCTTGAAGTCGGTAGGCTTGGTCAGTACTTTTATACCGTTGCTAAGCGTATATTCAGTAACACCCAATTCCTTTATTTCTTTTGTCGCAGTGATCTTGCCGGCAGTGGGCGTTTTTTCCATTAACGAAGTGGCTATAGCCTTGTCTTCGTAAGGTTTCACATCGGCAGTAGCAGCTTTATCGACCATGCTCAACAGCTGTTCGCCTGTGGGGATCTTAAAGTCTGCCTGTTCAGGTCCGCTCAGTACTACCAGCTTGTTGTCGGCAGATGCCGGCAATAGCTTTTTAGCGATGGCGTTTACTTCGTCCAGAGTGATACCGTCAAGGTATTGTTTGTAGTAGTCGTATTCAGTCGCTATCCCGGGTATAGGTTCTTTTTCAAGGAAGTGGCGGATATATTCATCGACCAGGTTGGCAGACTCCGTTTTGTCGCGTTCGTTATAGCTGCGCTCGATGTTCTTCCTGAGTATTTTCTTGGTACGCTCCAGCTCCGATGCAGTGAATCCGAATTTGCGCGCACGCTCATTCTCCTGTACCAGCGCATCGATAGCCGGTTCAACACCGCCTTTGCCTATATAAGCCAGCGCCTGGAATGCCTCATAGCCCCGCGCATAGCCACCGATAAACGAACCGCCGAAGATAAAAGGAGGCTCTGCTTTTTGTGTAAGCTCCTGCAGACGTTGACTCAGCATAGCCGTGAACAGGCTGCGTACCATAGACTCGCGATAATCGCTAACGGTTACCTCGTCTTTTGTTTTCTTGTATGAATAGTGAAGCTCCAGCACGTGGTTAGTGGCTTCCTTATCTGTTACCACCAGTCCTTCCGACTTCTTGCGGGCAGGCACATCGGTGTTCGCGCGGGCTCTTTCGCCGGCAGGGTTCTTCAGCTTTTCAAAATGGGTCTTGATCATCTTCTCCGCTTCGATGGGATCTACATCGCCCACAACAAGCACTGCCATAAGATCGGGGCGGTACCAATCGCGATAGAAACGTTTGATGACATCATACTTGAACGACTTCAGGATATCCTCTTTGCCGATGGGCAGACGTTGCGCATACTTCGAACCCTCGAACATCTTCGGATACACCACGCGGAACATTCTGTCTTCAGCACCTTTGCCAAGACGCGATTCTTCCAGCACTACGCCGCGTTCCTTGTCGATCTCCGTGTTCTCAAAAGCTATCGTGCTTGCCCAGTCTTCCAGGATTTGAAAACCTTTTTCAAGGTTTTCTTTCTTGTCCGTCGGAATAGGCAGAATGTAGACAGTTTCATCGAAGCTGGTGTAGGCGTTCAGATCGGCTCCGAACTCCACGCCTATCGACTGAAGGAACGAAACGATGTCGTTCTTCTTAAAATTCTTCGAGCCGTTGAAAGCCATGTGCTCAATAAAGTGAGCAAGGCCCTGCTGGTCGTCGTCTTCCAGTATAGAGCCGGCATTGAGAGCAAGCCGCAATTCTACTTTCTTGTCTGGCTTTCCGTTTTTGCGGATATAATAAGTAAGACCGTTAGACAGCTTCCCCATTTTTATGGCAGGGTCTACTGGTATTTTATCGTTTAACCCGGTTTGCGCCGCAAGCACGCCGCACATCATCACGAGTATATAGGAGAGCGCCGAACGCCTCCACAGGTGTTTAGAGATTTTCATAACTTAAGGAGAGCGTTTGTAAAGGGAGTAAGGATAAGGTTATATCAAAGAAATTCAAATAGGTCCTGCGTGTATATCCGCCCACTGACGTATAGCGGGGGATCACCATTTTTGTTTTATTGTGGCCAGCATCTCAGCATGCATCTGGCCATTGGCGGCGCATAGCTCGCGGCCAAAAATAAAGTCGTCGCCACCACTGAAATCCGTTACTTTACCACCAGCCTGCTGTACAATAAGACCGCCGGCAGCAACATCCCAGGGATTGAGGTTGTATTCGAAGAAACCCTCCAGCCGGCCACAGGCCACATAAGCAAGATCTATCGCAGCGCTGCCCAGCCGGCGTATGCCGTGCGTCTTTTCCAGGAATGTGCGTATAATGTCCAGGTATGCGTCTTTCTTTTCGGAATTGGAATACGGAAAACCGGTAGCCAGCAAGCTCTCGTTCAATGTAGGTATCGACGATACACGGATCATCTTATTGTTGCAATAAGCATTGTCGTCCTCCACCGCATGAAAACATTCTTTCCGAACCACGTGATGTACAACGCCCAGGATCGTCTTATTGCCATGCATAAGGCCGATGCTGATAGAGTAGATAGGCAGCCCGTGAAGAAAATTGGTAGTGCCGTCAAGCGGATCAACGATCCAGTTATATTCGTGTTGTTTGGATTGCTCTACGGTGCCTTCTTCAGTAATGAAGCCCGCTTTCGGAAAAGATTTGTGAAGCGCTTCAACCAGCCGCCGCTCGGCCTCTTTATCTACATACGATACCAGGTTGTTAAAGCTGCTCTTCTGTTCGATACGCGAAAGATCAAAATTCGCTCCTTCGGTTGCTATAAATTCAGCTACTTCTTCCGACGCGCTGATAACGTCCTTCACAATACTCTGCAAATTCATCTCGTTCCCTATTTTATCTGTTTTCCAAAAGTGAATATAAGGATCATGCCGGGATTCTGCATCGCATTTTTTACAATAAGTTAGTGTTACGGCAAACGCTAACGGTCTTTACATTGGCATTATTCCCTTCCTTTCACCACGATCACGATTTCTCCCTTCACTTCCTTGGCCTGAAAATGTGCAGTTACCTCCTCCAAAGTTCCATTAGCGGTTTCCTCGAACATCTTGGTAAGCTCACGTGACACAGATGCCTGACGGTCTGCTCCGAAATATTCCTTGAATTGCTCCAAAGTCTTTACAAGCCGGTATGGCGATTCGTAGAAGATCATGGTCCGCTCTTCCTCAGCCAGCTTTTTAAGAGCGGTCTGCCGGCCCTTTTTAACGGGTAAAAAACCCTCGAATACAAAACGGTCTGATGGAAGCCCGGACTTCACGAGAGCCGGTACGAACGCTGTTGGGCCGGGCAGACATTCTACCTTGAGGCCGGCTTGTAATGCCGCACGTATGATCAGGAAACCAGGGTCGGAAATACCCGGAGTCCCCGCGTCGCTTACCAATGCCATCACCTCACCCTTTTCCAGGCGCTCGATAAGTTTCTCGAGAATGTGGTGCTCGTTAAAATTGTGAAAACTCTGCAGCGGTTTGCTGATAGAGTAATGCTTGAGCAGAAATCCTGAAGTACGCGTGTCTTCGGCCAGTATAAGGTCGACCGTTTTTAATATATCCAGGGCTCGCAGCGTTATGTCCGCGAGGTTCCCTATAGGCGTTGGTACAATATATAATGCTGTGCTTGTAGACATGTATAACGTTGTGAAACTTCAACCGGAAGGGTATACGCAGCGGTGTTGTTAAAACCGCGCATTGCGCCAGAGGTCTATAACCTCATACCATGTTGTTTGATACTTCTTCTGACGGATCAATACATAATTATCCGGGTCGAAAACCGTGCTCGATCGGGTAAACTCGAAGTTCGCCTTGATCGAGGTGCTTTTATAATTCCAGAGCTCGCGGTCGCCCAACCGGAATACCTCATCGGGCAAACCGAATATAATGAAGATCATACCCCGATCGGTTTTCCAGCCTTCCTTGTAGGATGTAAAATACTGGTTAGCCAGCTCCACCCTTCTGAAATACGAACGCATAAAGGTCTTCGCTCTTTCAGCGTCGCCGGTAATGCTGAGGATCACGCGATCGAAAGCCTTCTTTTCTCCTTTAGCCTGTTTAACTTTCTCAAATTCCTGTTTGGTGCAAATGTATATCAGCGGATCGGCCAGGTTTTCAATCCTTGCCAGGCGCGGATAGTCGTCCTCTACGCGGAAAGCCAGCCCTTCGGCAATGCTGGTATCCGGCTGAACAAGGTAGAGACCTTTTTGGGAAAAGGTCACCGGCTGATTCTTCGCCACGCGGAAGGTCGAGTCTATACTCATACCCTTGGACACGCGCCCCAGGGCCTCTGAAAAGCCGGGCGTGGCTGCGGGAAAATTGTCATTATAATACGATACAATGCTTTCGGAAGCGGCTCCGTCGAGCGACACCGTCGTGCTCTTGTGGATATAAGGTGTAAGAACCGGAACGGTGCCCGCCAGAAGATGCTCGCGTACAGGGTAGTTCGGATCCAGGACCACATAAAACATCCAGGCTTTTTGTAATATATTGTTCAACAGCTTAACCGTAAGAAACTGTACGGAGGCAGATACGGGCAGCTGCACCTGTCCGTGGGTTGCGTGCGGAGCAGAGATCTTGGTAACACTGTCGAGGGAAATCGATCTTCCTTCCTTTTCGCCCAGTGTCGAACGTACATCGAACTGAAGCACAAAGTCTTCTTTTTTTACAGTCGTATCGCGCACCTGGAAGCTGTAGAATATGGTCCAGGTATTGCCGGCTCGCACGGGCTCGAACTGGAAGTGCACGGGTTCGGCGGGGTTGTATAGAAACCGGTAATTAATGTCGCGTAAGGCCTGTGCATTCGCCGGTATATAGGCCAGGAACAGCAAAAAAATGAGGTATCGCATAATTGTGTTGAAAATTAAATAAGGTTTGCCAATAATCCATGTTTTAATAAACCAGCGTTGCCGTTCTAAAGTTTAAATCCTCAGAAAACTCCTTAGGGACCGTAAAACCGTTATTTTTGCGGCCGATATGGCAAAGATTTATACCACAGAAATCACCAGCGAGGAGATCGCTTCCGACAATCCTATTCACCAGCGGCTGTTCAAAGCTTACGTCGTAGCCCGTGACTATGTTGCCGGCGATGTCCTGGAAGTCGGCTGTGGCGAAGGCCGTGGTGTGGGCGAGCTGCTCCCACGCTCAAAATCGTTTACCGCAGTCGATAAGATCAAGCCAGTTGTAGATAGCCTGCAGCAAAAGCATCCGGGCGGTAAATTCATCAGCATGAATATCCCGCCGTTGTCAGGCCTGGCAGACAATACCTATGATGTTGTGGTCAGTTTCCAGGTAATAGAACATATCCAGAACGACGCGCTTTACCTTCGCGAAATACACCGCGTTCTGAAGCCGGGTGGTCTTGCCCTGATCACAACGCCAAACCGCAAGATGTCGCTTACACGCAATCCGTGGCACATACGTGAGTATTTACCGCAGGAGCTGGCTGCGCTTGCCGCCAAAATATTCCCCCAGGTAGAGATGAAAGGCATTACCGGCAACGATAAGGTAATGGCATATTATGAAGAGAACAAGCGGTCTGTTAAGCGCATAACACGTTTCGATATACTGAACCTACAGTATCTCTTACCCGCATCTATACTCCGTATCCCATACGAGATCCTCAACCGCTGGAACCGTAACAAGCTGCAGTCGTCAGACTCGCGCCTGGTAAGCGATATCCGCCACGAAGACTATATCGTGGTAGATAACGCCACCGACGCCCTCGACCTCCTGCTCATCGTCCGGAAGTAAGCGTGTAGTTTCCCCGGTAGCTATCGGGTGGGTATAAAATTATGAAAGTGTAAAATTTAGGATCAGATGTTCCACATTTGATTTCTTTTCCCTTACTTTCAATAAAATACCCCGGTTCATTAGTACAGCCTCTTATCATATCGCAGAAGACGACCTGGTGTCGCGCCTCAAAGCTCGCGACCGTCAGGCTCTGGAATATTTGTACGATCATTATTCCGGTGCGTTGTATGGAGTTATTTTCCGAATCCTGAAAAAAGAAGAGATATCCGAAGAGGTTTTGCAAGATGTTTTCATGAAGGTCTGGGATCGTATCGCTCAATACGATGCCGGCAAAGGCAAGCTTTTTACGTGGCTGCTCAACATCGCCCGTAACCAGGCGATCGATAAAACACGTTCGCGCGAAATAAGTAAAGATCAGAAAACCGGAGGCATCGATAACCTCGTAAATAGAATCGATAACGAGGACTACATTGAGCAACGCATAGAAGATATCGGTGTCCAGGAGATTCTGAAGGGATTGCCTCGTGAGCAACAATTTGTTGTTGAATACCTATACTTTAAAGGATATTCTCAGGCCGAACTGGCCGAAGAATTTAATATTCCATTAGGAACCGTAAAAACGCGGCTGCGTTTGGCAATGCAGCATTTGCGAACCACTTTGGGAGCGACGTGAACATACACGAATACATATCGTCCGGAGTCCTGGAAGCTTACGCGCTGGGAGCACTCTCTGAGCAGGAAAGAGCAGAGGTAGAGAAAAACCTTGCCCTATACCCTGAGCTTAGAAGCGAGCTCGCGCAGATCGAAGCAGCACAGGAAAAAATGCTGATGCAGGCGGCCATCAAGCCGCGGGCAGCAGTGAAGGCTGCGCTTTTTGAAAAAATACCCGATCATCAACCCCGCGCCAAAGTCGTTCCCCTGAGACCCGAACAGAATAACTTCTGGAAATACGTCGCCGCCGCATCCATCGCAATGGCAGTAGTGACTTCCTATATGGCCGTACACTATCGCGGCAAGTGGCAGAACACAGAGGCAAGCCTTAAAGGACTCATCGCTCAGAACCAGCGTATCGCACAAGACTATGACCAGGTAAACGACAGATTGGACCGCATCGAAAAAGACCTCGATGTATTCGATAACCCCGCGTTCAGACGTGTCGTTATGCAAGGCACAGCCAACGCTCCCGCCTCCATGGCCTATGTATACTGGAACGAGCAGACCAAAGAAGTATACCTGAGCATACAAAACATGAAGGAGCTGTCAAAGAACAACCAATACCAGCTCTGGGCCATCATAGACGGCAAACCCGTCGACGCCGGCGTGTTCGATGCCGATATATCCGGCCTGCTCAAAATGAAGGATATCGCCAACGGCGTAGTTACGTTCGCGGTAACCATAGAGCCCCGTGGAGGCAAGGAAAGCCCCTCACTGGAAACCATGCAGGTAGCCGGTAACGTGGTAAAAGGCTAAAATCCGGGCTTTAAATTTTTTCCAGAAAAAATAACGTTTCCCAAATCCAGCCGGCTCCACATCGTCGTATGTATAGCCGTATTACAGATTTGTAGTGAAGCCTATCATCCCCATCCATTTATATTGCGAACGTGCAAAGGTACTGGCCTTTCTCCTGGCTATCGGCCTGATTATAGCACTTATTACGCCTTAGAACAATCATTACTCTCATTTCCCAAAAGACTCCCAGGAAGCCGAAGGTCCCTCCAGGGGGACCTTCTCTTTTTATAAAAACAAAATATTATTTGGGTCGATACGTCAGGTCAGGCATGGGCCATCCATACCATAAGCATAGATACTATATGGATACTCCCAGGATAAGCCGTAGATACTCTATGGGATTCTTCACTCATCCTCCACTCATTCTCCACTGTTCCTCCACTCATCTTCCACTTAAACTGAATTTAATAGCTACTGAAAGCATGCTCCGGACGGAGCTAAAAGATTCCCAAAGATAGGCATTCAACGTCCTTTCAAGACAGGGGACCCAAATATTATTTTGTTTGACTGTTAATCTGGCAGGCCTGGTGTTCATCCCTGATATGCTTTTTCTTAAAATCGCCCCCAGACAATACACGACCATCCTGTCCATCTCAGAATCCTGCCGTGCCCCGATTACTCGGGGTTCACACGATTTTGATAACTTTGTTACAGGACATCTTCTACTTCTATGCGCGCACAATTTTTAGCAGCAGTATTTCTATTTTTTTCCGTCGCGGCCCTTGCTCAGAACCAGAAAGCAGACTCGCTCATGCAGGTTCAATGGGACGCCGCCCAGAAAAAGCTTAAAGCAGGCGATTACCAGGATGCATCCCTCCAGCTGACACAACTGATTAACTCGGGCTTCAGCAACAAGGAGGTCTATGCCAAGCGGGGTGTGGCTTACTATAATTTAAAGGATTATGAAAAAGCCAAGGCCGATCTCGACGAGGCGGTAAAAGCCAGGATCAATACCCAGGAGCTATTCGAATATCGCGGTAACGCGCGCTATAACCTGAACGATTACCAGGGCGCCGCCACCGACCTGGAGAAGGCCGTTACCATGGGCAGCACCGGCTTTGAAACATTTGCCAACCTGGGCAATGCCAAATTCAGACTTGAGAACTATCGTGAGGCCATAGTGAGCTACGACAAGGCTATCGCAACGGGCAAGGCAGATGCTGTGTTATACAACAACCGGGGCAAAGCCAAGTTCAACGTACAGGACTACAAAGGCGCGATTCCTGATTTCGATAAAGCAGTAAGCCTCAAACCCGATTACGATAAAGCGATCGAGAACCGCGCTGAGTCCCGCTACAAGACACAGGACTGGAAAGGAAGCATCACCGATTTCCAGGCGCTTATCGGCAAAGGGCGTACGGAGAGCGAGCTGTATCAGAAACTAGGAACAGCTAAATACAATACGCAGGATTATGCAGGCGCAGTGGCGGCTTTGAATACTGTAGTGGAGAAAGGGGCTAAAGATAAAGATGTGTTCAGAATGCTCGGCCTCAGCCAGGCTACACAGGGCGATTGCGCCGGGGCGTCTAAAAACCTGGCAGCGGCTGTGGCGGCAGGTGTTACCGATAAAGATGTGTTCTACCAGCTTGGCCTGTGCCAATATAAGGATAAAGAATATGCTGGTTCTATCGAATCGTTAAGCCGTGCGATCAACGCCGGTATTGCAACAAAAGAAGCTTACCTGTATAAAGGCAATGCGTTGTTCGTTCAAAAGAATTATGACAATGCCCTGAGTGATCTTGAGAAAGCGTTAACGCTTGGCGCTGTCGATGCTGATGCGTATCGCAATCTGGGAGACATCAAGTTTATGAAGAGCGACTTTGCTGCGGCCATCAAGCATTACGACAATGCGGTTAAAGCCGGCGCTAACGACGCTATTTTGTTCAATAATCGCGGTAAGGCAAAAATGAACGCCAACGATGTTGCCGGCTCGGTGCCTGATTTCGATAAGGCAATACAGCTTAACACAAATTATCCGAAGGCATACCTCAACCGTGGTACGGCGCGCTTCACGTTGAAGAATTATGCCGGCGCTGCTGAAGACCTGGAGAAGGCAAAGGCAACCGATGCCGAGAATACTGAGCTACTGCGAATGCTCGGCATTTCGTATTACCTGAGCGGCAACAAAGAGCAGGCACGCGCTAATCTTGAAAAAGCTTTGCAGGCCAATGTTAAGGATAGTAAGGTGCCGCTGTATGTCGGTTACCTGCGTTACGATGCTGCCGACTTTAAGGGGGCCGTACAAGCCTTTACCGCAGCCGAAACAGCAGGCGAGAAGGAAGACGATCTTTACCTGAAACGTGGCTATGCATCGTATCAACAGAAAGACTTTGCCACGGCCACTATCGATCTTGAAAAAGTGGTACAGCGAAACAAGGCCGACCTCACGGTGTACGAGGTAATGGCTAATGCATACCTCGCGCAGCAGAAAGAAAAGGAAGCTGTCACCTACCTGGAGAAAGCGGCAACCCTCGAGAGTAAGAATAAAGACATTTATTATCAGCTTGGTAATGCGCGGTTTCGTCAGAACAATTATACCGGCGCCGTTCAGGCTTATGACAAGGCTATAACGTTAGGCGCTAACGACGAAATTATATTCAACAACCGGGGCAAGGCCAAGCTCAATGCGGGGCAGGCCAAGGAATCTATCGCCGACTTCGATCGTGCGTTGGGTATCAAGCAGGATTATGTGCAGGCGTTGAGGAACAGAGCTACGGCTAAGTATCAGCTCAAGGATTACACCAATGCGATCAATGACCTGGCTATTCTTATAAGCCGTAACGAGGCCGGTGTAGACGAGTATGCGGCATCGGGTATGTCTAAGTTCTTCACAAAAGATTATGAGGGTGCCATAGCCGATCTTACCAAAGCTGTAGAGGGCGGCACGAAAGACATCAATGTATACGTGGCCCGTGGTAACGCTCAGTTTGAAATGAAGGAGTGGGAAGCTGCCGTGCCGGACTTTACTAAAGCTATCGATGGTGGTGTGAACGATACGAACCTGTTCTATCGCCGCGGTGCTGCTAAGTATTACCAGCGTGACTATAAGGGAGCGCTGCCGGATCTGGATAAAGCCATCGGCACCGGAACGACCAGCGCTGCGGTATTAGATATGCGCGGATACTGCCGGTATGACGCCAAGAGCTATGACGAAGCCGTTCGCGACTTTAACGAGGCTATTGCCAAAGATCCCAAGCTTGGGTCTCCCTATTTTCACCGTGGCGATGTGAAGTTCATTCAGAGCAATATCCCCGCTGCTATTGAAGATTATACAAAAGCCGTGTCGCTTGGTCTGAAAGATCATGTATTGTATAACAATCGTGGTAAGGCCTATTTCAACCAGGATAATTATGCCGCAGCTATTGCGGACTTTACTCAGTCTATCATAATCCGTGACGATTACCCGAAGGCTTATGAGAACCGGGGTAATGCGTTCTATAAGACCGGCAAGTTCGAGCAGGCTGCGAAAGATTTCCGCGAGGTCGAGATGCTGAGCGAAACTCCCGATCCGGCTTTATATCGCTTGCTTGGCGAATGTTATTATAACCTGAAAAAGTATCCGCTTGCCCGTGAGTATTATGACAAGGTGATCGCTGCCGGTATTAAAGATAAAGATGTGTTCTACCGTCGCGGGGTAATGCTGCTTGAAGAAGATGAATACCAGGGTGCTATTACCGATTTCGAAGCGGCGCTCAAAGCGGGCGAGAACACCGTACAGCTTCACCTTAACCGTAGTCGCGCGTATATAGGCCTTGAAGACACGAAATCGGCCCTTGCCGCCCTCAATAAGACACTCGAGCTGGATCCGCAGAATACGTCTGCTAACTTTAATCGCGGACTGATAAAAGAAGGGATGCAGGATTATGAAGGAGCCATCTTAGATTACAATAAAGTTCTTACCGCGAATCCGAATGATCCGGTTGCATTCTATAACCGCGCCACCTGTAAGGGCGGTATTGACGATTATGGCGCGGGCGTGTCTGATATGGACGAGGCAATAAAGCTCGATCCCAAGAACGCAGCGTACTATAAACAGCGGGGTAATTTTTACTATCAGCTTACCCAGAAAGACAAGGCCTGTTTCGACTGGCGTAAGGCTGTGGAGTTCGGAGATGCAAAAGCACGCTTCCAGATCGATAACTACTGCAAGTAGATCTACGTAAGTATATGTATAACAGGAGCGCCCTTATATAGGGCGCTCCTTGTGTTTTCTGCGGATACAAACTAAAAACCGGCTTTTAATGTTCTGGTAAAGTTTTTGTTATACTGTAGAAACAAACTTTTAACCAGAAACTTACACACGAAAGTGGCGGGTGCTAACAGGCTTTTTAATAGCGTGTTTACGATGCAACTTTGTAGTGTTCGGAAGGGGAGAAAACTACTACATGAAAAAGATTTTGCTCTGTATGGTAACATACGTTGCCTGCTATACCGTTAGCCTGGCTGACGATATTGTGGCAAGAGTGACAGCCGTAATCGATGGGAACACCGTGGAAGTGGTGGACGCCGCCAATGAGAAATACAAAGTAATGCTGGCAGGCATCGACTGCCCGGAACTCGGACAGGATTTTGGAGAAAAGGCAAAAGCTTACCTGGAGAAAATACTGCTTCGCAAAGAGGTAAAGATAACGTGGGCGGGAAAAGACCGCTTCGGAAACCGCCTCGGAGTAGTGATGATAGGAGATGACGATCCGCGTATCAGGCTTTTAAAAGAAGGCCTGGCGTGGACGGCCGAAAAGAATCCGGACCAGGAATTAGAGCCATACCGCAGCTGGGCGCAACAAAAGGGTAAAGGCCTTTGGAAGCTGGACAATCCTACGCCGCCGTGGACTTACCGCAGGCAGCAGACAATGGCCGCCCCAAAATCGAGCTGAGATCAAGGAAATTGGTTTTTATAGTTTATTTAAAGTTTAAGTTTAAGGTGAAAGTTGCCCCCGAGTACTCGGGGGCAATTTCATTTTAACTGAACCGGTGCGAAGCCCGGCGCCTGTTTAAACATTTGGACAGGAGCATTATACTTTCACCCCGCCCTGCGGAGTTATATCTTTGTGTTTATGCCTATGCGTTTAGTATTGATAACCCTGCTGCTGGTAGCCTGCGCTACCCATACTCAAGCCCAGTCGCGCAAAAAGAAAAAAGAATCGCGCGATGCTGCGGCCAGCCCCACTACGCTCGATCCGTATTCCTCACCGCAAGAACAACGTGAGCCTAAAAGATCAAAGCGGCGTAAATCCAACGGCCCCACTTACAATGGCGAGCGTGCCTATTACGACCATCTTGAAGAGCTGCAGAAACAAAAAGCAAAAGATGAAAAGGAGATGAGTAAACCTCAATACTCTAATCCTATGTACTTCGGTCATAAACGTCCGCCGAAGAAGCGCCCACCTAATAAAATGAAATTCTGCAAGGTCTGCGGCATACGGCATTGATGATCCCGCGTGGCCCGGAACGGCGATACGCCGTGCGGGCGCGGAGGTAATGATGGTAGAAAGGAAAATCTGATTAACTTCGGGGTTGAACGCACGCATTGTTTAACCCTAACCATCGGTAGCCTGGTGAACATCGCTCCATTTATAGAGCATACCAACTTAAGTCCTACGCTTACCATACGCGATATAGACCGGCTTGTAGAAGAGGCGCGGCAGTATCGCTTTATTGGTATTTGCGTGCCGCCGTTCTGGGTTAAACGCGCCCGCCGCGAGATCGGACAAGACAATATAATACTTACCACGGTAGCCGGCTTTCCGCTGGGCTATAACATGACAGAGTCCAAGCTCGACGAGATCTCACGCGCGATCGACAACGGCGCGGATGAGATCGACGTGGTCTGGAACCTAACGTCGTTTCGTACAGGCCTGCCGTGGACAAAGATCGAGATCGCCCGCTGCAGCAAGCTCGCCCACGACCGGCAGAAGATCCTGAAAGTTATTCTCGAAACAGCTTATCTTACCGACGAAGAGATTGCTCAGGGCAGTAAGCTGTGCGCAGACGCGGGTGCCGACTTTGTCAAAACATCGACAGGCTTCGGTCCCGGTGGTGCGCAGGCCCGCCATGTTGCTATCATGCGCGAAGTATTACCAGCAGAGGTCGGCATTAAAGCTTCTGCCGGTATCAAAACAGCCGCGCAAGCTGTGGAGATGATCAATGCAGGAGCATCGCGTATCGGCACATCGTCCGGTATATCTATCGTTACAACTCAACCAATCCCATAAATCCAAACAGTATGAGCGAACGTCTCACAACGGTTTTTCCCGAAGAGAAAAACATACCCGAACAGTTCCGCATAACCGAGGTTATCGAACAACGCGAATACCTCGTAAACGGCGAGCTGCGAACGTGGACCGGCGACCTGAACCCGATCCTCAGCCCGGTATGTGTAAAAGAAGGTAACTCCTATACACAGAAAGTGATCGGAAGCACACCGCTGCTTACTACGAAAGAATCGCTTGAAGCGCTGGACGCCGCTGTAAAGGCATATGATCTTGGTCAGGGCGTGTGGCCGACAATGACGGTGCCGCAACGTATCGAACATGTAGAGCGCTTTCTCGCGGCCATGCGCACACAGCGTACCGAAGTTGTCAAGCTGCTGATGTGGGAGATCGGAAAGTCGTTAAAGGACTCCGAGAAAGAATTCGACCGTACCTGCGATTATATATTGGATACCATCAAAGCCTACAAGGACCTGGATCGTAACTCTGCCAAGCTTGTTGAAGAGCAGGGCTTCATGGGGCAGATCCGGCGTGTACCGCTCGGGGTATCGCTCTGTATGGGGCCTTATAACTATCCGCTGAACGAAACATTCACAACGCTTATACCCGCGCTGATCATGGGTAATACCGTGGTGTTCAAGCCGGCTAAGTATGGTGTGTTGCTTATCCGTCCGCTTATCGAGGCGTTTCGCACAAGCTTCCCCGCAGGTGTGATCAATATTATATATGGTCGTGGCCGTGAAACGGTGGGCGCGCTTATGGAGAGCGGTAAGATCGATGTATTTGCCTTCATCGGTACGAACAAAGGCGCTAACGAGCTTAAAAAGCTTCACCCGAAATCACATCGCCTCAAGGCGGTGCTCGGTCTCGATGCAAAGAACCCTGCCATAGTATTGCCTGATGCAGATATCGATAACGCGGTGAGCGAATGTATAACGGGCTCGTTGTCGTTCAATGGCCAGCGTTGCACGGCGCTGAAGATCCTCTTTGTGCATAAGAGTGTGCTCGATTCTTTCGTGCAGAAGTTTAACGCGGCTGTATCGAAGCTTAAGCCCGGTATGCCCTGGGATAACGGTGTGGGCCTTACTCCGCTACCCGAGCCCGGCAAGGTAGATTATCTCCGGGGCCTGGTAGAAGATGCTAAAAAACATGGCGCCCAGGTAGTGAATGAAGGTGGAGGCGAGTATTTACAGTCTTTCTATTATCCCGCAGTAGTATATCCGGTAAATGATTCGATGCGGTTATATTATGAGGAACAGTTCGGCCCCGTAGTGCCGATCGTGCCGTTTGAGAACGATGAGGAAGCCATTCAATATGTAGTTAACTCGAACTTCGGTCAGCAGGTAAGTATCTTCGGACAGGACTCTAAGCGGCTTGCGGGAATGATGGATGCCTTTGTAAACCAGGTAGGTCGTATAAATATCAATACACAAAGTCAGCGCGGACCGGATAACTTCCCGTTCAACGGCCGCAAGGACTCCGCCGAGGGAACACTTTCTGTAGCCGATGCGTTGCGCGTATTCTCGATCCGCACGCTGGTGGCCACAAAGAGCACGGACTCCAACAAGCAGATCATCAGTAACATTATACGCAACCACGAGTCTGCGTTCCTGAGCACCGATTATATATTTTAACAACCGGTTCCGGGAGAGGCTGAAGCACCGGCCTTTCCCGGAGCTTAATATCAGGAGTTTATGAAGCACATAGCCATACGCGTTACGGGCAGGGTACAGGGCGTTTACTTCAGGGCATCAACTCAACAAACAGCCGAGGCGTGTGCCGTTCACGGATTTGTGCGAAATGAGCCCGATGGCAGCGTGTACATAGAGGCGGAGGGCCACGAGGCCGATTTGCAGCGGTTTATGGAATGGTGTAAAAAAGGACCGTCGGGAGCACGCGTAGATAAGCTCGATTCTGCCGAAGGATCTCTCCGGCATTTCAAGGGCTTTACAATAGATCGGTAAGTATTTCGGGAGAAGGGATGCCTGAGGATCAGGCCACCTTCATCTTCACAATGCCTTTTTGCGGGTCGATCTTAACTTCGAACGTCTTTGTAATAAAGGCGCTCATACGCAGACCGGCCATTTGCGGCGTGTAGTCTTCGGGATAGAAAACGGTAAGCTCGAGAATGGAGCGTATAAAGCTCTCGTGTTTGCAGAACTCTTTTACCCACTTGCGGAACTTGATGTTCCATTCTTCGCTGTACTTCTCGGCGTCGGGACGGCCGTCGAAGATAAATTCCAGCTGATTATCGCCGTAATAGGTAAAGCGGTATACGCCTGCCAGGTGCACATAGAATTCGTGCAGATGACTGTAGTCCTTGCTCTTGTGTTTCTTTATCTTCTGAACCGTATCGTCCGAGATACCCAGGGGGTTACATTTCAGCAGATATTCAATTTTTACAAAATCTACCAGGTACTGCAGCAGGGAATTTTCCAGCGAGTGCTGTACGTCCTTCAGGATATAGTTTTTGTCGCGTGGAAAATATTTGTGGAGCACCAGGTTTTTCAGCTATAGTTTCTCAAAAGTAAAAAGAATATTAAAAACTATAAAGCGAAAAACAACGATGTAGTCGTTAAAAATGAACCTTTTTTGATAAGTGGAATTATATGCCGGACTCTTTCTGCCCAACCCCGATAAATTATAAGGACACGGTGAACGGCCCGATCGCTACCGGGCCTGAAGATCAGAGTGGTACGTTTACGTGGCGCTCTGCGTGGTATGACGAGCGCACCAGCGGACCGGACTCCACATACTTGATCCCCCGTTTCATTCCTTCCTCGCGATACATATCGAACATCTCGGGGTGTATGAACTCGGCTACTTCAAGGTGCATTTTGGTGGGCTGCAGATATTGACCCAGGGTAAGGATCATCAGGCCATTCTCTACGAGGTCGTCCATGGCCTTCAATACCTCTTCTTTGGTTTCACCCAGGCCGAGCATGATACCCGTCTTGGTGCGCATGCCTGCTTCGCGGATCCGGCGGATCTGCTCGAGGCTGCGTTCGTATTTAGCCTGTGGTCTTACCATACGGTACAGACGGCCAACGGTTTCCATATTGTGTGACACAACTTCCTGGCCGCCTTCGATCATGCGGTACAGGGCATCCCAGTTTCCCTTTGTGTCGGGTATCAGGGTTTCTATGGTAGTCTCGGGGCTTATGGCTTTGGTCTGCACCACGGTTTGGTACCAAACCTCGGCGCCACGGTCTTTCAGCTCGTCGCGGTTTACAGAGGTGATCACCGCGTGTTTTACGCCCATCAGCTTGATGGCTTCCGCCACGCGTTTAGGCTCTTCTACGTCGTATTCGGTAGGGCGTCCTGTGGCTACTGCACAGAATGTACAGCTGCGGGTACAGACGTTACCCAGGATCATGAATGTGGCTGTGCCGGCACCCCAGCATTCACCCATGTTCGGGCAATTGCCGCTTTCGCAGATGGTGTGCAGCTTATAGTTGTCTACCAGGCGGCGCACTTTGGCATATTCGGGGCCAACAGGCAGTTTTACACGCAGCCAATCTGGTTTACGTTTGCGTTCTTCGGAAGAAATTACCGGCAGCTCAATCATGCTAAATATTTGTAGTCCTGCGTTAAGCGCCTGTGGAAAGCGTTCATTGATGATCCATCATCATGCACCCGCTTTCCGCAGGTCAACAGCTTAACACACGTTATTTACCAATAAGTTCCTTGTACTGGGCAGCAGAAAGGAGGTCTGCTGTAGATCCGGAAATCTGGACTTTGATCATCCAGCCATCTCCATAGGCATCTTCGTTTACTTTTTCAGGGCTGCCATCCAGGATAGGATTGACTTCCTGAACTTTTCCGGTTACGGGCATAAAAAGATCCGAAACGGTCTTTACCGCTTCTACCGTACCGAAAATCTCGTGTTGGCTTACTTCCTGGCCTACGGTGGTGATGTCTACGTAAACAATGTCACCAAGTTCACTTTGTGCAAATTCCGTAATACCTATCGTCGCGATGTCCCCCTCGATTTTAATCCATTCGTGATCTTTGGTGTACTTAAGTCCTTCAGGGATATTCATGGTTATGAGCTGTTTTAAATGCGCGTAAAAATAAGTTCAAAGTTTCAAAAAACCAGTAGAACCGGAGATTAAGGGTAAAGTTTAAAATTGCTCTCCCGGATTCAGGCACAGTTTCACCTGTAGATCAGGGACCTGGCCCATAAGGATAAGCCCCGGCAAGGGCATTTCTGTTTGCTCTTGCCGGGGCTATCTGAGATTGTGAAATATGCCTTATTGAGCGAGGCTGAATCTGATCTGTGCACCGCAACGGGTTGTTGCGCGGCGCGGAGAGCTGGATATCTGCGGCTCATTTATCGTGCGTTCGAAATAGAACTGTACAGTAAGCTTCTGATTTACCGTATAGCTTATGTTCGGCCGCAGCTGGAGGTTGAGGTTGCCGGCAGTGACCGTGGCTAGCTCGTCGATCTTACGCTGGATCGTCTTGGTGTTGCCGACCGTCATGTTCATGCGGAAATTCACGTCGTTTTTCAACACGATCCGTTTGCCCTCTGCTTTGAAAGGGAGCTTCATGTTATTCTTGGTGAAGCCCAGTTCGAGCGAAACATCCTTGCTGCTTGCCTCCGTGATCTGCGCGTTCGATACGTTCAGCGTCAGGTCGCGTCTTGTCTTGTACTGTACATTCGCATTGACGCGGCTCTTCGTACGCACATTTATACCGACCAGCGGACTGAATTGTTCGGAGATCATTACCTGGGTGATAACATATACCGGTATGAGACTTTGGTCGCCTGTTGTAGATTTTTGGGTAGCGAAGTAGGATCTGTTATAATCTTCAACATTGCGATTAATACCCAGCTCATTCACGTTGGTGTATTCCAGTGAGTTGGAATAGTTAGCAACCGAGTAGGAGGACTGGTAGGCGTGTGAAATGGTGACAGACTGGAACAGTTTCTTGAATGCTCCGAGCTTTGAAAGCCCTGTATAATCCAGGCGCCAGTTGGGGACCGGATTTTTTATGAATGGGGACAGGCTTACCGTGTTCACATCCTTGCCTGTGTAGGCCGCAATAAAGGCGGGAATGATTACGTCCTGTGTTGTCGTATCCCGCTCGCGATTGCCGAACCGTTGACTCTGGATGACCAGAATATTTTCCTGGAATTTATTGAACACCGCCGAATTCAGCTCCGTATTGCTCTTCTCGAAAGCGGTCTTGATGCTTACTATGGACACACGATAGCTTCCGCTCCGGCTCGGGCTAAGAGACGCATAGCCGGTTAAAGGATCAGCCAGCATTCGCACGCTGTCGTCCGGGTCGTTGGCAGCGTAGCGGAACATCTCCATGTATGATGATGTAGTCTCCTTCCGGGCGTCCAGCTGGATCTTGAGATCTGGCGCGGGCTCTATGTTGGCTTTGATGTTTATATTCTCTGCACGGGTCTGGCTGAAAGGCATCGTAAGCTTGTTATTCTTCGTCAACCAATCCTTTCCGGCAGCATCGAATCGTACGCTTGGGTCCTGACTTCCCAATACAAAGCCCCAGCCTGGAGCTTTCCAGTCTTTGTCCATACCCATGAATCTTGGTGTTTCTGCAAAGCCAGGTAAGATCGTTCCTTCCGTCAGTGTATACGATATATTGATAGACTTTACGGACATCAATAGCTTAAAGAAGCCTTTGACAAGACCGGGCACCGGAGGCTTTTGCTTTATGGTGTCCGCGGCCGTTCGGGTTTGTATGCGAGGATTATTAGTGTTGGGACGGGTACTCGGCTTGGGCGGAGTATTGAGCGCTTTCAGGAACTTTACTTTGTTATACAACTTCACCAGGTCAACGCGCCCTGTAAAATTCTGATCCCGGCTATTTTGAATGGTATTCTTGAAATCCAACGAATCGGTCAGGTCCTTGTATTTATCTTCAGGCCTGCGAACGGAATCGGCAATCCAGTTCAGCGGGCCGGCGCGCCATTGGTAGTTAGCCTGGTAGCGATAGTCAGCGCCCAGCCAGTCCGTGGCCGGAGTTTTATCCAGCGGCAGTGTATAGTTCACAGTAACACTCTGGTCGAAATTCTTCAATCGTCCGAACTTCTTTAGATTGTGTTTAATACTGTCCTTCTTTTCCTCTGTATCGATCTCGCCATCCGGCTCGTCGATAACGGCGTTCGCACGCGAGTTGTATTCGAACGACAGGTTCTTCGAGAAATTCCATCGTACGTTATACGTGCGGTTCAGCGTAAAGTACTTCAGGTAGTTCGGATCGGATTCGATAAACTGTCCATTAAGCCCCGCGTTGCGATAGACTGTTTTGCTTAACGACCGGTCAACGTCCAGGCGAACGCCGATGCTGCTGGGCATCAGGCTGAAATTGAAATCCTTTATGGCCTTGAGCCACGGAGACTTGAGGCCCTTTGACTTTTTAAATGGCTCGATCCCCGAGCCCTTGGGGCTGAACTGGTAGGCAACCGATCCCTTATACTGCTTCTGTAATGATTGTGCGGTGTTGAAGTTGGTTCGCGTAGCTTCACTGAACGCGTAGCTGAATGAAAGATTCTCAACATCCCACAGGTGCGTTCGGGCTTCGGGATTCACCTTCACCTTGCGCACGTTGGTAAAGTTGAGACTTCGTCGCTGCGTTCGGTCGCGAATGATCTTGAGATAATCGTTTCTCTCCTGCTCTGTATTGAACGACTGCAGCGCCGCGTCTATCTTCATGTCCGGGTTGGCCGGGTCATATTTCGGGTTCACCGTCGTGTTCTCATAACTCACGAACATCGGGATCTTGATGCCGGTATTGCCAGGCAAGAGCTTGTCTACATTTACATTCGCCGATACGTCATACGATGTACTTTCGTCGCGCGTACGCTCGAAGATCTTGGAGCTCACGCCGCCGAACCCGAACGTCGTATGTTTGAATGCACCGGTTACCGTAGCGAAATCGGCAAGCTTGGCGCTGAGCGTCGAGTTTACGGCCCAGCCAGGCGTTCGGTTGAAATCCGTAACACGTAATTCGTTTGCCCACAGACATACCGATATCGGGCGCTTGTCCGCTGTTTTGGGATTACGAACACCGATCATAATTACCTGAACACTGCTAAGGTCAGGCCGGCCGAATATACGTAGTCCATGCCGTCCTACCTGCTTAGGCCCTTCACGGGGGTATGCTTCCGAAAGTGAGAACCCTTCACGGTCACGCGCCGCCTTCAGCGCATACAGTTCGGTTAACGCGATATCGATCTCGTTGGCTTCCGGCCAGATTGCCCGCGTGTAATCGGCGCTTCCCGTCGGGTCTACCGGGTTGGTGATCTTCAGCGGTATCTGTACTTCGTAGTAGTTCTGATCGAAGTCTGTACCCATACGGATAAACGCATACAGCTGGTCGTCGTTCGTCGTGCTGTTAGCGTGGAAGAACATTTTTACGCGTCCATAGTTGAAAAGGTCTACCGCGAGGTTTTTATAGATAGAACGTGCGTCGCCATCTTCCAGGTTATCGATACATACCTGTACCGACTGCTCGTTGAGCTGACGGTACACAGCCGATGTATTGTCGCGGTCGCGAACCGTTCCCGGGGGAATAACATACGGAGACATCTTGGCCTCGGGATCCGGACCGGAGTTCTCTTCGATGTTTACAACGGATACTGTGAAGTTGTCGGTATTGGGCTCCGGCGTATTGATAAGCCCGCCTTCACGCAGTGAGTTGGTATACTTTCTCCAGCGGCTTCCGATCATGCGGAAGTTAGCCAGACGCAATACAACCGGCTGCTTGAAGCCGGTAAGCAGCATACGTGCATAGCGTATGGATTTAAAGCCGTCGATATTGTTGTATTGCTGATCGAACTCGCGCACCGGTATACGGAACAGGTACCAGGTCACTTCCTCCGCTACCTTACCTTTGTCGTTCGTGGTAATCTTATCCACCACGTATTTGTTAAGATCGAGTTGTCCGGGCTTCAGGTCTACGTTGTATTCGTAGTATTGTTCGAGCTCGCTCAGCGTATTATCCGCGTTGATGTCCTCGTTGTCCGGTGTTGTGCTGCCGGCGCGTGTTATCGTCTCGCCTCCGGTAATTACAGGAGAGTTACCATCCAGGCCGTTGAAGTCCTTATGGCGTTCCAGTATTTGTGCCTTCGATGCATCGTAAGACGCATCCAGGAAGTATCGCCAGTTATCGGCCGAGGGATCGCTTTCTACTTTAGTTCTGGCCGCTCCATTGACCGAGTTGAGATAGCTTGAGAAGAAGGCTGTTTCCATGTTGCCGGAGACACCGTCAAACCCAACATCCTGGTAGGTACGCGCTTCGTTCGAGTTGTCGAATGCATTGTTGACGTATTGCTGTGTCGCTACATAGCCCCATTCGTTCGATGTGGCTCTTTCGGTAAATTCAGTTGCAGATCGTGGCAGACCATTCTCAAAAGCATGCTTGCCATCGCGTGCCACATCTTCCGAGATACTACCCAGCTGGAATACCAGCTTACCTCCCGTGGTGTTCGATTGGTTCGATACTCCGTCCAGAACGCGGCCATAGGCCGAATTGATGAACGGATCAAGCATCCAGAATTCGACGTATTCAATGTTGGCTTTGTCAAAGTCTACTTCAGTTTTGACCGGTGTTGTTATGGCCGCCCAGTTCGTTTCGGGCTGAGTTAGAAAGCCGTTGGCGTCCAGTTGAGGGTTGTAGTTGTACGGGCCACGTTCTGAGGGGTAATAGGCTATGTCGAGGATCGATTCGAAGAACACCCCCTGGGTTAGTTGCCGGTATGGGAAGACCTCCTGCGGCGATACCGGGCGTATATAGTGGTTCTTCAGGTCCTGGTCGGTAATGTAGTCGGGCTTGAAGCGTCCGCCGTCCCTGTAGAACAGGTTGTCGATTGAATACCAGGCCATCTTCGCGCGCTTGTACCCGGCTCTTATATCGTTTGTTCTCTTCATGCTGGGGTCGTACCGGTTATCGTCCGTTTCTGGTACAGACGATAACTTCCAACCGCTATAGCTCATCAACGAATAGGGTGTAGCGGTATTCTCGAAGTCATCGATATATGCCGTTCCATCACCGTCCACAACGTTCGATGTACCGGGCAGCAGCTGCGCGAACTCACCGGTAACCGTAACACTGGATTGCTCTTTGGTCTGGATCAACGGGATCGCATCCACAAGCTTGGTCAGCATACGGCTCTTTTTGTTGACGTTGAAGTCGAGCCCATACTGCATGTTTCGTGCGGGCTCCGTGCCGATCTGGTTGTGCGTTATCAGCGGCCGCTCATTGTAATACAAAAATGTCGAGCCGAAATTGATGTCGTCATTCAGCTTGTAGTCGAATCGTGTACCCAGCAAGCTTCGTGTCTGGAAGGCAAACGGATCGTTCTGTTCGTATTGTACCTGTATATTCTTGCCGGAGTTCAGGATGGCTTCGTTCAGGATCGTAACCTTACCGAATGTATAGTCTACCACGTAGTCCGTGCCTTCTGCAAGCGGAATGCCGCCCGCAAACAGTTTAACGGACCCTTGTGACACACCGAAACCCGGGATCAGGATCTCCTTCGAGGAGCCCGCGCTGTATGTACCCTTAAGCCAGAATTTGTTTTTTGTGGCGAAGAGCTCGGCGTCGGCTTTGGTAGTGTGGTAGAGCGTGTCGTACGAGTATTTTTGTATTAATGATGCTTCGTTGGGGTCGCCCTTGAACGCTTGTCGTAAACCTTCGCTGAACGGCTCGAGGAAGGGGAAGATGATAAGGCCTGTGGTGCTGTTGATTGTCAATCCTTCTACGTAGTCGAAGTTACCATCGCGTTGCGGGTCGTTAACAGGGTTCAGCCTGTCAAGGCCCATGATCTCTACCAGTTGCCGGGTGCTCGCATTGCCGGCGCCTTGTAGCTGCGGGTTGTCTATACCCGTGCGGTCGTCGCGATAGATGATGCGCAGCTGGAAACCGTCGCGTGTGAGCTGGTTCACGTTCAGGTTATAGATGTTCTTCATCATCAGATCCCAGGTAGGAATGATCACCTTGTTCTTGTCGCGTATGGCGATCTTGCGGGGACGCAGCAGTTTGAGGAACACTACTTCTTCATCTTTCAGGCTTCCATAGTCGTCAGTAAGCTCACCTACTTTATAGCTGCGGCCGTTGTATGTGTACTCGTATGCTACCGCCAGCGCTTCATCGTTTTGCAGCTTGCGTGATAAGGTAATGTATCCGAGTTGTGGTTGGTATGTAAATTCCGTGGCCGTGAGCCTGCGTGCGCCAGTTATTTTTTCATAGTCCGTTCCATTGTTGAATCCAGGGAATCTGCTTTCGAGCAACGAGTTAATGTTATCCGCATTTCGTTCCGCCGGTGAATAGCTCTTCACCGAGATCAGTGAGTTAGCCTCGTTGGAGGCAGGAGAGCCTGGCCTTTGCACTCTTACCGCGGGGCTATATATGCGGGAGGCTTCACCAAGGTCCATAAGGCCTACAACGTTTCGTAGCGTTTGTGTATCGGTAGTGCGGTTCAGCACATAGACTTCAACACGGGTGATGTTTACACCTGACGATATTTGCGGTGGGCTGGCGATCCAACCTTCATAGTTGTTGCGGAAGAACTGACCGAGGAAGAAGTGGCGATTCTCATCGTAACCGGAGCCGATAATTTCGAAAGGCCGGCCCTGGCCGCCACCGCCGCTGCCGGCGTTACCACCGCCAATGTCCAGTGACGAGGTCTTGCCGCGCTGTGTAGTGGCTATAGCGGTCACGTTGAGCCTGCCGAACTGGAGCCTGGCCTTTACCCCGAAGAGGTTCTGCGCTCCCTGGATAAGGGTGTTGTTCAGCGGGAGACTGACGTTACCGATCTCCAGCTTCTGCAGCATGTCTTCCTTATAACCGGTATATTCTACTTTGAAGTTGTTCTGAAAGTCGAAAGAGTTGTTGTTATCGAAGTTGGCCGTCACCTGGAGCTTTTCACCGACCTTGCCGACTACACTCATGTTTATCTGCTGGTCGAACTCGAAGCCGCCATTGCGTTGTTGACGTGCAGGTACAGTTGGGTTGTTGATCTTTTGGAATGAGGCTCCGAAGTCTAACGTTACAAATCCCCGGGGCACAAGCTCTACATAACTTCCGCCAAAGATGCGGTCGAGTACAGGGCTTATAAATATCTTGGGTATCAGTCCGCGGCCGCTTACCGCGCTCTCGCCATCCTGAGCTTTGGCTCGACCCTGCCAGTAGCTCTTCAGCATTTGCCGGTCGTGATATTGCTTATATTCCTCGAACGACATTTCGGTGGCCGGACGATAATCCACGCCACCCATACGCTCGCGGATTGTATAGTTCCCGGATGTATCGACATCGACGTCGGTCTTCATATTGCCCGGATCTTTCAACTGCATGGGCGACTGACTGGGCGGGTTGGAATAGCGGTCGCCATAGCGATCTGACGCGCGGTACGTAGGGCGACGGTTGGAACGATAATTGTTTATCGTTGTATCCTGTTGATTGGAGCGCGTAGCGTCCTGCCGTTGAGCAAAAGCATCATCGGGAATAGCGAAAAGACCTAACCAGGCTACAAAGAACCTGCTCAACAGTAAGGCGGCCTGACTCTTGCGTCCAGAGACCAGGCCCGGGTATGGTAGAGTCAAACGGGCTTAGGAGTTTTTGAGTGCTTGCTTAACTAAATCTTCTAAGGTAATGGTATTTCCTGATTTTTTCAGGACCGTATCCACACTTTTCTCGGCCGCAGCCTTCGGCAATCCAAGTGTGAGTAAAGCGGATAACGCTTCTTTTCGCAGCGTATTGTGTGGGCTAACAGAAATTGTTGGTACAGACTCTTCCCAGCTCTCCTTTTTCAGTTTGTCCTTCAATTCGATGATCACTCGCTGTGCCGTTTTGCCGCCGATGCCCTTGATAGATTGGAGCGCCACATTGTCTTCGCGCACAATAGCGTCTTTGAGCTCGCTGCTGTTCATGTACGACAGCATCACTATGGCCGTGCTGGGCCCAACACCGCTCACCGAGATCAGCTGTTGAAACAGCTTCTTCTCGGATTCGCTGCTGAACCCAAATAACACGTGCGCATCTTCGCGGATGGACAGATGAGTGTATATCAGGATGTTCTCCTGCTCTTTGATGTCGGAATAGGTCTGTAATGAGATAATGACGTGATAACCCACACCGTTCACGTCCACGAGAACGTGTGTAGGGTCACGGTGGACCAGTCTTCCTTTAAGGAATGCAATCATAATTTTAGAGGCGCAGTGCCAGGCATACAAAGATTGGCAAAACTTTGCGAAAAATATGATGCCTGGCCAGTCAGCCGGCCGGAAGATGGAATCGAAATAGAGTTTCGTTCGCCGGATTATATATAATCTATTCCGTTTTGACGCGTCTTTACGTCAGTAACGAACTTGCGGAACTGGTTCTCCTGGTCTTTCTCGCATACTATCACCACATTACCGAACTCTCCGACCAGGTAGCCGTTGAGCCCCTGTACGACGATCAGCTTATCTGACGATCCTTTGATGATACAGTTGCGCGTCTCGTAAGTAAGGGCGTTTGCGTTAATAACGTTGTTGTTTTCGTCCTTATCCGAAATCTCGTGGATAGATCCCCACGAGCCCAGGTCTGACCACGTGAAATTGCCCAGGCACACGAACACGCGGGTGGATTTCTCCATTACCCCATAATCGATCGAGATGTTCTTGCACTGTGAGTAGGCGCTGAGTATAGCGTCCTTCTCTTCGGATGTACCGAGCTTGTTCCGGATCTCGTCGAATACCTCTGCCATTTCGGGCAGGTGTTGGTGAAGCTCCTGGATAATGGCCTGTACGCCCCATATAAATATACCGGAGTTCCACACGAAGTCCCCGCTTTCCAGGAATTTTTTGGCAAGCGCCAGCTCGGGCTTTTCAGTAAATGTCTTTACTTTTTTAGCAAAGGCCTTTTCCGTATGATATTGAATATAGCCATAGCCGGTTTCGGGCCGTGTTGGTGTAATGCCGAGGGTTATAAGCTTGTCCTGGCTTTTGGCCTGGTCTGCGGCTTTACGGATAATCTCCTGGAACTCCTGCTCCATGAGGATCAGGTGGTCAGAAGGAGATACTACGATAACGGCATTCGGATCGCGCTGCGCTATTCTATAGCTGGCATAGGCAATACACGGTGTTGTATTCTTACGCATGGGCTCGGCCAGTATCTGGTCTTCGCCCAGCTGAGGCAGCTGCTGGCGGACAAGACTGGCGTGCTCCTCGTGGGTAACAACATATATATTCTCTAGCGGGCAGAGAGGCTTAAAGCGTTCGAGGGTCGATTGTAGAAGGGTCTTTCCGGTGCCCAATACATCAAGGAACTGTTTAGGTTTGGCGTTGCGGCTATAGGGCCAGAAGCGTACGCCCACACCGCCAGCCATGAGCACCACATATAAATTTTTGTTCATCTAGTTTCTCGGCATAATACATTCTGCAAAAGAAGACACTTGCAAAATTTTTTAAAAGACTTTTTGATTATTTTAAACGATTCCCTCCTTTAAAAGGTCGTGTAAGTGTACAAAACCCACCGGTTTTCCGTCTTCGACGACTACCAACTGGGTAATATTATTCTTTTGCATTTCATGTAAGGCTTTTACCGCAAATTCATCTTTTTCAATTCTTTTTGGTGTTGTCGTCATCAGATCGGTTGCTTTGGCCTGATTGATGTCTATTTCCCTGCCAAGCATGCGGCGAAGGTCACCATCGGTAATAATACCTAATAAATTTCGGTCTTCATCAACTACGGCAGTACAACCTAATCGTTTTGATGATATTTCCAGAATAACCTCCTTAAAAGAAGCTTCCGCCCTAACGGTTGGAAGCGCGTTATGCGGGTAAATATCCGACACTTTAAGATATAATTGTTTGCCGAGCGATCCTCCCGGGTGATATTCGGCAAAATCCTTACTTGTGAAATTCCTGAGCTCAAGGAGACATACAGCAAGAGCATCGCCCATGGCCATGTGTGCGGTGGTGCTTGTAGTAGGGGCGAGGTTGTTTGGACATGCTTCCTCTGCAATCGTTGCATTCAATACGAAATCGGCTTGTTGTGCCAAATACGAATTTGTATTGCTGACAAGGGCAACAAGCTTCGAGCCTCTACGTTTTAGTAACGGAACCAGTACTTTGATCTCAGGAGTGTTACCGCTCTTGGATAAGCATATAACGATGTCTCCATGTTGAATCATACCGAGATCGCCGTGAATAGCATCCGCAGCGTGCATGAAGAGCGCTGGAGTTCCCGTAGAGTTAAGCGTGGCAACAATTTTATTGGCAATGATGGCACTTTTGCCAATGCCTGTAACGACAACGCGGCCTTTTGCAGAATAAATTTCATGCACACAGGCTTCGAAGTTATCGTCAATAAAATTGGTGAGATTGTCGATTGCCCGAGATTCATTTATTAACACATCTCGTGCAATTTTTTTGATATTTTTTACTAAATTCAATGAGTTTAGAAAGTTAGCTTTGTCTGATGGACAAAGATACTATTTTAGGTTTTTATCAAGAGGAAAAGATGTTGGTAGAAGAGAAAGATGCTTTAAAGGAAAGGCTTAAAGAGATTTTTGGATATAGCCAGTTCCGCGGAAATCAAGAGACGATTATCCGTAATTTACTTGATGGAAAAAATACATTTGTCATAATGCCTACCGGCGCTGGTAAATCTTTATGCTACCAGCTGCCCGCCATGATAAATGATGGCCTCGCCATTGTTATCTCCCCGCTTATAGCTTTAATGAAAAACCAGGTAGACCAGATGAATGCGTATGGCGTTAATGCCCGCTTCCTGAACTCTACCCTCAGCAAAGGCGAGATCACCAGGCTTAAGAAAGAATGTATGAACGGCAACGTTAAGCTCCTTTACGTTGCTCCCGAGTCCCTGAATAAAGAAGAAACGATCGAGTTCCTCAAGAAGGTAAACGTGTCCTTCGTTGCCATCGACGAGGCTCACTGTATATCCGAATGGGGGCACGACTTCAGACCTGAATACAGGAGGATCAAAACCATGATCCAGAACCTGGGTGATATGCCGGTTATAGCCCTTACCGCTACCGCTACGCCCAAAGTACAGATCGATATTCAGAAAAACTTACAGATGGAAGAAGCCGATGTGTTCATCTCTTCTTTCAATCGCAAGAACCTGTATTACGAAGTACGTCCCAAGAAAGAGACCAAGAAGCAGCTTATCAAGTTCCTGAAAGATCATAAAGGTAAGTCCGGAGTGATCTATTGCCTCAGCCGAAAGAAGGTAGAAGAGATCGCGCAGTTGCTCAATGTAAACGGCTTTAAAGCCGCTCCATACCATGCGGGCCTCGACCCTGACGTGCGTATGAAGAACCAGGACGACTTCCTCAACGAAGAAGTAGACATAATCGTAGCGACCATCGCCTTCGGTATGGGTATCGATAAGCCCGACGTACGTTTCGTAATACACTACGACGTGCCGAAGTCGCTGGAAGGCTACTACCAGGAAACCGGTCGCGGAGGCCGCGATGGGCTGGAAGGCGTATGCCTTATGTTCTATAGCCACAACGATCTTAACAAGCTCGAAAAATTCAATAAGGACAAGCCGGTACAGGAACGCGAGAATGCCCGTATCCTTCTTCAGGAAATGGAATACTACGCCGAGTCGCCGGTATGCCGCCGCCGTCAGCTGCTCCACTACTTTGGTGAAGAATATACACAAGAAAACTGTGGAATGTGCGACAACTGCGTTCACCCTCGCGAACGCTTCGACGGCACCGAGGCCGTTAAGATTGTTTTGCAAGCAGCCAAGCTGACCAACGAACGCTTCGGCCTGAACCACCTTGTGAACGTAATACGCGGTACAGAAGACGAGTATGTGAAGAGCTATGGCCACTTTGACCTGGCAGTATACGGTAAAGGCGCGAACGAGGAGATCGACTACTGGAAATCAGTAATACGCCAGACATTGATCTATCAGTTCCTTGAAAAGGACATCGACAATATCGGAGCACTGAAAGTCTCCGCAAGAGGCGAAAGCTTCCTTAAGAAGCCCCACGCTATCGAGCTGGCCCGTGACCACGATTTCACGACAGAGGTGGAAGAGGAAGAGGAGTCCAGCGAACGCGTGCCGGTAAACGCCCGCTCGTACGACGACAAGCTGTTCGAGATACTCAAGACACTCCGGAAGAAGATTGCCCGGGAGAAAGGCCTTCCGCCGTACGTCATCTTCCAGGATCCTTCGCTGGAGGAGATGGCAACAACATACCCTACGTCGAAAGACGACCTCGCGCAGGTGAATGGCGTGGGTATGGGCAAGGTGAACAAGTTCGGAAAGGAGTTCCTCGATGTAATTCAGAAATACGTAGACGACAACGACATCGAGACTGCTAACGACGTGATCGTGAAGTCTTCGGTAAACAAGTCGAAGACCAAGATCCTGATCATCCAGCAGATCGACCGCAAGGTAGACCTGGAGGAGATCGCTGAGACAATCAATATGTCGTTCGAGGATATGCTGACGGAGATCGAGAACATCTGCTACTCCGGGACCAAGCTTACCCTGAACTATTATATCGACCAGGTTCTTGACCCGAGCAAGCAGGACGACATTCACGATTACTTCATGAATGCCGACACCGACAGCCTCGACGCGGCGCTGTCTGATGGTTCGATCGCCGACTACTCCGAAGAGGAGATCCGCTTAATGCGCATCAAATTCATGTCTGAATACGCCAACTAATCACTGGCCTTACAACAACAAAAGCCCGTTCCGATTAATCGGGGCGGGCTTTTTTGTGTTCATGCCGAAGGGTCTGTCTATCTAGATTACCATCATAAAGCAAGGCAGGCTTACTTCCAGGTACCCGACATGGGATCGGGATGCGTGTACGCAGGCAAGCCTGGCCATGCCCAAGAAACCCCCTAAGTTTTATTTAATCGATTTCGCCGTTATCTTTGGGATTCAACCCAAAAGGAGTAAATGAATATTCTCGTTATTGGTAATGGCGGCCGCGAGCATGCCTTGGCCTGGAAGATCCGGCAAAGCCCGCTTTGCGAAAAGCTGTATGTGGCGCCCGGAAATGCGGGTACCGCCCTCGTAGCGGAGAACGTTGCCATTGGCGTAGACGATTTCCCAAAGCTTGCCCGGTTCTGCGTTGATAATGCTATCGGCCTTGTCGTGGTGGGTCCCGAAGGTCCGCTTGTACTGGGTATTCGCGATTATTTCCAGAACGATCCCGCCCTCAGGTCTATCCTGATGGTTGGCCCCGATAAAGTAGGCGCCCAACTCGAAGGCAGCAAAGACTTCTCAAAGCAGTTCATGCTGCGTCATAATATCCCTACCGCTAAAGCCCGCACATTCTCAGCCGGCGACCTCGATCAGGCGTTCGACTACATCGCCACGTGCAAACCCCCTATCGTATTGAAGGCTGACGGACTGGCGGCGGGTAAAGGAGTTGTGATAAGCTTAAGCCAGGCAGAGGCGAAGTCGGTGATCAAGGAAATGCTGGTGAACAAGAAGTTCGGCGAGGCGAGCGCGAAGGTCCTTATAGAGGAGTTCCTCAACGGAATCGAGCTATCGGTCTTTGTACTGACTGATGGTAAGGACTATGTGATCCTGCCCGAAGCCAAGGACTATAAACGCATCGGCGACGGCGACACTGGCCCGAACACCGGCGGCATGGGTGCTGTATCGCCCGTTATATTTGCCAACGCGGCGTTCATGAAGAGCGTGGAAGACGACGTGGTGAAGCCTACAATCGATGGCCTGCGTAAAGAGAACATCGATTATAAAGGGTTCATCTTTGTCGGGATAATGAACGTTGGCAATACCCCGTATGTTATCGAGTACAATGCGCGCATGGGCGATCCTGAAACCCAGGTAGTGATGCCGCGCATCAAGAGCGACTTCGTGGAGCTGCTGGCTGCTGCTGCCAAAGGTGAGTTGAAAGGAAAGACAATTGAAATAGAAGACCATTATGCTGTAACCCTGTCGCTTGTATCAGGTGGTTATCCTGGCGACTACGAGAAGGGCAAGGTTATAGAAGGTCTTGAAAACAATCCCGATGGTTATCGGGACAAGGGCATAGTGTTTCATGCAGGTACCCGGAAAGCGAATGAAAAAACACTTACCGACGGCGGCCGTGTGTTGGCTGTGTCGGGAAAAGGAGCCTCCCTCGAAGAAGCGTGCGCCCTGGCATACAAAACCGCGGCAGACATTCATTGGGATGGGTTCTATTATAGAAAAGATATCGGTCAGGACTTGTTGAACTATAAAGGTTAGTGGAAGATGGCATGTTCATGCGGAACTACAAAAAACGGTAAAACTGCCGGTTGCAATAACAACGGTGCTTGCAGCACTGGTGGTTGTAATAAAATGAATGTATTCGATTGGCTGTCCAATATGGACGTCCCATCGGAAGATAAATTCAATGTTGCCGAGATCCGTTTTAAGAACGGACGCAAGGAATTCTATCGCAACACGGATAAGCTGAAGCTTACCACCGGCGATGCCGTGGTAGTGGAAGCTCAGAACGGTCACCACATTGGATTTATTTCCATGCAGGGCGAGCTCGTACGCTTGCAGATGCAGAAGAAAAAGATCGTCAATGACGGGGAGATCAAGAAGATCTACCGGCTGGCTCATCAGAAAGATATGGAGAAGTTCGACGAGGTGCAGAAGCGCGAGATGCCTACGCTGTACCGTACGCGCGAGATCATCCGTGATCTGAAGCTGGACATGAAGCTCTCCGACATCGAGTACCAGGCTGATAATACGAAAGCTACTTTCTTCTACTCGGCCGATGACCGCGTAGACTTCCGTGAGCTTATCAAGCTATTGGCAGCCGACTTCAAGATCCGTGTAGAGATGCGCCAGATAAGCCTGCGCCAGGAAGCCGGCCGCCTCGGAGGTATCGGCGTTTGTGGCCGTGAATTGTGCTGTGCTACATGGCTCAGTGATTTCAAGAACGTTGCGACCAGCGCAGCGCGTTATCAGAATCTTTCGCTCAACCCCAGCAAGCTTTCCGGTCAGTGTGGCCGCCTGAAGTGCTGTCTCAACTACGAGCTCGAGACGTATATGGAGGCGCTGGAAGATATTCCCAAGATCGAAAGCCCGCTGCTTACTGAAAAGGGAGAGGCCACATTGCAGAAGACAGACATCTTCCGCAAGATCATGTGGTTCGGTTTTAATGAAGAGAACACCTGGTACCCGCTTAACATAGAGCGTGTAAATCATATTCTTCGTCTCAACCGCGAAGGCAAGAAGCCGGCAACGCTGGAGATCGACGTGGTGGAAGAAAAACTGGTGACCGAGCCGCTTAACAGCGACCTGGCGCGTATGGACCAGAAGTTCAAGAACAAGTCGAAGAAAAAGAAGAAAAAACGTCCTGGGTCTGGTAAAGAAGGTGGCTCTGAAAATCAGGGCACACAGGAGGTTCGTAACCAGGAAGGCCGTGGCGACGCTACTATGGAAGCCCGTGGTAATCGTCGGGAGACCCGGGGCAACCAGGAAAACAAGGGTAGCCAGGAGAACAAAGGCAACCCGGAAAACCGTCAACAGAATCAAAGCCGTGGTAATCGTGAGAATCGCGGTAACCAGGAAAATCGTGGTGGCGGCAACCAGGAAAATAAGGGTAATCAGGAAAACCGTCAACAGAATCAAAACCGTGGTAATCGCGAGAATCGCGGTAATCAGGAGAACCGTGGTGGCGGCAACCAGGAGAATAAAGGTAATCAGGAAAATCGCCAGCAGAATCAGAATCGTGGCAACCGCGAGAACCGTGGCAACCAGGAAAATCGCGGCGGCAACCAGGAGAACAAAGGGAACCAGGAAAACCGTGGCGGTGGAAACCAGGAGAATCGCGGCAATCGTGAGAACCGGAACAACCGGAATAATCAGAACAACCAAAACCGCGATAACAGCAACAACGATACTAACCCCAAACCTGAAAATCCGCAATGAGAAGAATATTGCTGGTGCTTACAACGGCCGCACTTCTCACGGGCTGTGATGACAAACGGGTATTTGAAGAATATCAGGACTTCGACCAGCGCTACTGGATGGTTAGCGACAAACCGGCATTCGAGTTTGTCGTAGAGGACACCCGGCAGCCGTATAACCTCTATTGTAATGTACGCAACTCGAATGCCTATCCGTACTCGAGATTATTTCTGACTTATTACCTACAGGACTCGACCGGCCACGAGCTGCGCAAGAGCCTGCTTAATGAATATCTGTTTGATGCAAAAACGGGTAAGCCCTTTGGCCGCAGCGGTCTTGGCGATCTGTACGACCAGCGCTTCGTGCTGTTGAAAGATCACCGTTTCGAAAAGCCGGGCAAATACAAAATTCAGTTCGAGCAATTCATGCGCACGGATACGCTTCAAGGTATCGTAGCGGTAGGGCTACGCGTAGAGAAGGCAGGAATGTGATACAGTGTGAGGGCGAATCAGAGCCTTAAATAATATTGTGGGTGATCCCAATCCCGTCCCGAGTAGTCATCGAGACGGGATTGGGATCACGATTAGCCTACCGCCGTTTCAAAGAAGCTGTCTTCCGCAAAATACGTTTCGGCTATACGAACCAGGTCGTCGCGGTGCAGTGTATCGAGACGTTGAATCAGATTTTGATAGTAATCGTCAGGCAGATTGAACAGGATCATGTTCTTGACCTTGTCGGCATGAGCAAATGGGGTAACGATCTCGGACTGCAGGCTGCCGATAAAATGATTGCGTGCTGTTTCCAGCTCTTCTGTATCGATAGGCTCTACGCGTAAACGCAGCAGCTCTTTTCGGATCTCTTCAAATGCAAGCTCCAGGTTATCCTTATTTACATCGGCGCCGATCACCAGGTAGTTATCGTTGCGCAGTGTGTGGATGGAGGAATATATTCCATACGTAAGGCCTTTATCTTCGCGAATATTCTTCATCAGGCGGGAGCCGAAGTAGCCTCCCAGCACGTGATTCAGGAAGAGGGCATCGAAATAATCAGGATGTGTGCGACCGATGAACGGCCTGCCCATACGCAGCGACGATTGCACACTATCCTCCTTGTCTACCAGTTGGCGGAACGGCTTGTCGGCGGCATGTGTGTGGCTTTGGTCGGCCACTGGTCGTGTCGCGAGGCCACTGAAAGTATTATTGATCAGACTGCGAACATCGTTCTCGATCTTACCGGATACCAATATGAACAGATCACCAAAGAAGTTCTTGTAATAGTCTGCGATGTGCTCGCGTTGTAACGCTGTTATTTCTTCAGCTTCCAGCTCTTTACCGTACGGATGATCCTCTCCGAACAGGGTCCGGCGCAGCAGCTTGGATACCTGGAAGCTTGTCTTTTCCTGGTTTACCTTCAGGTTCTGCAGGTAGATGGCTTTCATCTGGTCCAGCTCTTTGGCAGGGAATACAGACTCCTGCAGAAGCTCGATCAGCAACGCCAGAACCGGCTGCAGTTTATGGGTAAGCGAGTATAGCGCGACCGACACTACATCGAGTCCCGGCGAAATTTCCACGTGCGCGCCATAACGATCGAACACCTGGGCTATTTCGAAGCTTGAATTATTCTTTGTGCCTTTTGGAAGCAAGTTAGCCGCAAAGTAAGCGGCGCCCCAATGCGGCTCGAACCAGCGACCTGCCTTGAAGACCAATTCGATCTTCAATACATTCTGCTGGCCGCCCGATATATAATGAACGGGAATACCGTTACCAAGGGTAACGGTATCAGGGCGTATAAGGTCAAAGCGTGTAGTCCGGTTGAACGGAGGAGCTATTGTGCGATTGAGCATGTGTATTAGTCGGTAACCGATTCTTCTTTTTCCACCAGCGTCTCCGATATCTGGAACAGCAGCGTGAAGCGCAGTGTCTCAGCCAGCGGATGCTCGCGTTTATTGGTAGGTACAAGATAGGCTACATCAATACCGAATTTGTTTTTGCGGAAACCAAGACCGATGGTCATGTATTTGCGGTTGCCCTTGTCTTTGGCTTCATTGAAGTAGCCGAGACGCGCAGCAAAAGTGTCGTTATACCAATATTCCAGGCCTACGGAAGTCATTACTTCGCGAAGTTCTTCCTTGGCGCCACCGGGTGCGTCAGTAAACGAGCCGAACATACCGCTCAGCAGCGATACGGTATCGCGACCAGAGTTCGGGCTGGGCACCATCAGCTTGTTGAAATCCAGGAGGAATGTGAGCGAGTTATAAGGGTCGAGCTGCGTAGTGAACGCACCACCCAGGCGCAGGTTGATCGGCAGGAAGTCTTCGTTTGCAGTGTTTGTGTACGAGATCTTCGAACCGATGTTGGTTATAGTAGCACCAAGTGACAGCTTGGAGTTTTTCGATCTTTCGATAGGTTTGGTGTAATATACTCCCACGTCAGCAGCAACCGCATGACCGGGCTTTGCGTCTACGCCGGAGAAGGCACCTGTAAGGTTCGAATATATATACCGGCCTGCGATACCCACGCTGAACTCCTCAGTAAGTTTCCGTGAATAGGTCGCGTCCAGGGCAAATTCGCGGGGATTGAAGTCTCCCAGGGCCTGATTGTTAGGGCCACGGAAACTGATATCACCCATGTTGAAATATTTGAGCGACAGCGCAACAGCTTGTTCGTTGTTTATTTTGTAGAAGCCAGAAGCGTAAGACACAGACATATCATTTACGATCTTGCCGAGCCACGGAGTATACGATATTGTACCACCATATTTCTTGTCGATAAAAACAAGTTTAGCGACGTTCCAGTATGCGGAGTTTGCGTCGGGCGATGATGCTACACCGGCGTCGCCAAGGGCTGCATGGCGTGCATCGGGAGAAATGGTCAGGAACGGAACAGCCGTAGTAATGGCGTTGCTTTGACCTAAGAGTTGTCCGGGGTTAGTGATCGATGTATCGGCCGGGACAACATAAAATGAAGAGGAATAAGCTTGCTGAATAGTAGTAGCTGCTAAGATCAGAAGAAGGACGGCTCTGAGATTCATTAATTTATAATTCTAAGGGAATAAAGATAATCAATTCACTACAATAAGTTTGGCAACCTGCTCATTTTTAGAGCCGTTGGTTAAGGAACGAACGATAAGGCGTGCCAAGTATAAGCCCGGTTGAAGTTTTTTGCCGTTGTTTGTTAAATCGTTGATTTCTAATAGATTAACAAGGTACGGGCTTGTAACCACCGGAATATCATACTGTTGGACAATCTCGCCGGTGGTCCGGTATATCTCTAGATGAGTCTCCAGGTCATCTCCCGAACGGTTATGTGTGAAGAAGAATGTAGTCTCACCTGCACATGGGTTCGGATAGTTACCGAACGATTCTATAACCAGTTGCTCTCCATCAGTTACAATGAAGTCAATCACGGCCTGCGCGGGGTTGTTATATGTATCCCAGACTTTTACTGTAATCCGGTGCCTGCCTGGCGCAAGGCCTTTTACGGGGAAGTTTATCCACCCTTTGGTATAATCATCCGTGTTTGCACTGTAATACTCGTTAAGAACAAATACCTGTTCATCATTATCGAGCACAGCCACCATCGTATTGCCTATACCATAGTTGGATATATTGACGCCGCTAGCATCCTCCACGCGCGCGAGCAACGTAGTGTTCGGAGTAACGAGGCCTCCGTTGACAAACGTAGTGTCTCCCATATATAACTGCAATGTGGGCGGAGTATTATCAGTAGGGGCATTGGTCTCACTGCCGCCGATCCGGAAGTCTGCATACGCGCCGCTGGCATCTTTTCCTTCGGAAGGCATGGATGCGTAGAGGCTCATCTTGCCAGGACCGGTTTCGTACGAGATGTTTTTAGGAACGACAAAGTCGAACTGGAACGCGCCGTTCCTGACAGAGGCTTTTCCCCTGAACAGGGCATTATACCATTGCTTAAAAGTAAAGGCCGGATTGTTCTTTCCTACCGTTACAAACTCGGCTTGCTTATCGAACAGAGTTGCTTCGAGCGTGCCGTTGAAGTCCGATGCTATAGTGCCTGATGCATTCTCGAGATGACCTTCTACGTGCACAGACGAGAGGGCCTTGAGTGTATCTGATCCGGATGCTGTTTGCATTGCGGTAATCACTACCGTAGAGGTCGGTATAGCCAGTGTTTGCGACGGGTCAGCCAGCAGCGAGAAGTTGCGGTTAGCCACACCGCTGATGCTGTTGTTCTTGGTTTGCAGATAGGCTTTGCCCAGCGAGGGATAAGCGGCGCCGTCAGGCGTGAACACGGCGTTGTAAAAAGCCCTGTTCAAGGCGAAGTTCGTCGTGGAGTTAACGGGCCGGGCGGTAGTCACGAGGCCGATGCTTCCGGCTTGTTCCCGCAGAACTGTCAGCTCCGCGCTCGATATATCCGAGGGATCGTCATGACGGCCAAACTCGCATGTAGCGGTTACCAGGAATGGATAGAGCTTGTTGTCCAGCGCGTCAATGTCCTTATCGGTAAGTACACGTTCATCGGCCCAGACCTGTTCAGAGCCGTGGCCTGTGTAGTTGATGATGAGCGAGCCGCGATCGAAATCTTCAATAATGGCCTTGTTTGCCTCGGGAATAGTTTCGCCGTTTGGGGCTACGGTCTTTGTATAGGTACCGAGAAAGATCTTGCGTGTGTCGAACCGGGGCTTGTCGGCTTCGAGCGTTTCTGCCAGGCTATTGGCCTGGCTCTGGTGATCGCTTGTGAACCCGTCAGCGTTATTGCCGTCGTCTGCCACGAAGACGATCTTCTTTCGCCATGTGCCGTAAGTAGACTTGTGTGTATCGTAATAGATGATCTTGTCGACAACGTGGTTGGCTTCGGTAAGGTCCTTTACGGGCAGGCGGCCTATACCGATATCCAGGGTATGGCTTTGCGTGGCGCCGCTCGTTTCGTTCCAGTATCCTTCGTCGAGACCCATAAAACCGAGATAGTCATCGGACGAGTATGTCTCCAGCGGTGAGAGAGAGTTTCGCGATTCATATGTCGGGACAAAGTTGGTATTGTCGGCTACGCGGTCTTTGTAATCATAGGAGCCTCTGCCGAACAATAATACATTTTGTAATGTTCCCGAGCTCTTGTCATACAGGTGTTTTATAAGATCGCGCAATGCTGTTATATCCTGACGTCCCGACGAGAATTCGTTAAATACATTGTCAACCGGAACAACAGAGACTGTTACATTGCTGTGGCTTGATCGGTGTTGCGCCAGGCGGAGGGCAGCATCCTGAAAATCGGGATGTGTTATGATCAGCACCTGAGGGGTAGGCATACCGTGAAGATCCTGGTTGTCTACCTTGCCGATAAGTTCCGGTGAAGGCACAGCGTCGTTGAAGATAACGAACTCGCGCAAGCTGTTTGTGGCAGTGGAGAACGATGCAATTTCGCCTTGTAAGGTGTACTGTTGCTGTGCTGGTGTATAGGCATCCGAGACATCCCAGATCATACATTTGTCAGTTGCCGATGCTACGGTGTAACGTGACGTAACCTGAGCGAGGCTTACGGCAGAGCGGAATATGGTCTGATCGCCATATAACGCGAGCTTGCGTTGAAAGCTTACCAGGAAGAAGTCGAGAAATCCTTTTGAAGCACCTGAGCTTGCTTTAAGAAACTGGTATTTTATCTGTTGCTTGCTTGCTGCCGGCGCCGAGACAGTTGAGCTGCTGAATGTAACCGTATCGCGTTTATGGGCTCCTTTTACTCCGTATTGTGTATTGAAGATAATGGGAACTACCTGCTCGACAATTTGTGTGTTATTGAAATATACTTTGAACGACGAGCTGCTGAAGGATTGCCCCATTACATCGGACACAAGGCGGATGTCTGTATTCTCGGCAATGCCTGGTATGGTGAGATCGAAGGTGTTTTCTGAAGTAAGGTCGAATTGCTCACCAAACCATTCACGGCCTGAGTGCAGCTCGTTATAGCTATCGACCTCGTGATATACAAAGTCGTTGTACTTATCGACTACGGGAAAATCGCCGCTTACTGAAGTTTGCGTCGCGATACGCTTACCCTCCGCATCACCCACGGTAATAAAATAGAAGTTCTGCTCGCTATAGAGATTTGCCTCATACGCGAATATAGATCGCGTTACGTCGAAGGCGACGCGGTCAGGACCCTGGGCATAAAACAGGATATAATCGCCGGAGTTGAATGCACCGTCTGCCTCGCCGGCTACAAAGATGGCGTGTTCTATCAGATCATACGGTCTGGTCGTTGCGTTGGGTTGTGGCAGCATGCCTCCACGCTGGCCATACAGGCGGATCTTGCGCGGATCGATAGACCCGGCATCGAAGCCCATCTTTTTGAGCTGGTCGTAGGTTATTTTATAAACGCCCTGATTGGCTACGGCTACCTTGTACCAGGAGCCGGTGCGCAATACCGAGCTTTGCCCGTAGCTGCCGGTGGCTGCCAGGGTGAAAAGGACCGCGAAACATATTGCCTTGGACCAACGCACAGAATACAGGGGACTGAGTGAACAATTATTTGGCGACCGCCTGAGCTCCTAACGACAGGCCGATGTATAAAAGTATTATGATCGGCAGCGCAGAGATCTTAAGAACGGCTAACAGTAATCCCGCCAGCAGCAGGAAGGTAAACCGGAGCTTATTATCCTGCCAGCTGAACGTCTTGAATTTGAGGGCGAAGATGCGGATGTTAGACACCATCAGTATCGAGAACACGAGCGTGATGATCACCAGCAGCCAGTCCTGGTACAACCATCTCCCTACGGATTCCGGCAGCAAAGGCAGGGCTGTGATAAAGATAGTATTGGCAGGCGTGTTCAGGCCACGGAAAGAATCTGTCTGCGTTTCATCAACGTTGAAAATGGCGAGGCGCAAAGCAGAGAAAGCAGCTATAGTAAAGGCTATGTACGGCAGCAGCTCGTATTGGGTATGAGCACCGATCAGCTTATACATAACCAACGATGGCACTACTCCAAAGCTGATAACGTCGGCCAGCGAATCCAGCTCTTTGCCGATAGGCGAGGACACTTTGAGAAGGCGGGCTACGAATCCATCAAAAAAATCGAATATACACGACAGCCACACGAAGTAAGCCGCCGGCACAGTGCGTTCCTCCAGTATTGAAACAATACCAAGGCAACCGCAGATCAGATTGCAACACGTAAGAATATTGGGTATATGCCGGATCATGCTTGCAAATTACGAATTCCGGGCTTTCAAATGCCAAAGGATTGTCGTGATAACGGTAATTTAACTGTCGTGACGGAACGGCAGTCTTGGTACTCGGGACACGGCAACTCTCCGCCTGCGCTACCTGCGCCAGTTCAGAGTTGAAATACAGTGTGGGGCGTGGGGTTTGTGAGTGGGGTTTCAACTTCGTTGAGTTGCAGTCAGGAGACTGCGGCATGATGGGCACAAGTCACAGACTTGCGCCAGCTCCTGGTGAAATTAATGCAGGGATAAAGATTTCGATATTTTAGAAAAGTGTCTTTTGAAAACTTCAATTAGTGTTTTTCAGACCACAAAACGGATTGGTTCGCTTTTCGTGGCCGATAGTCGTTTCCGGGCCGTGGCCGGGATAGACGGTTACATCGTCCGGGAGTGTAAACAGTTTTTGGTGGATGCTGTTGATAAGTGTATTGAAATCGCCGCCGGGGAGGTCTGTGCGGCCGATGCTGTTGTAGAAGAGTACATCTCCGCCGATAACGGTTTTCGCTTCTTCGTGATAGAATACTATATGGCCGGGTGCATGGCCGGGTGTGAATAATACTTTGAGCTTTTGATTGCCGAAAGCAACTTCCTGTCCTTCGTCCAGGTAGCCGTCGGGCTCGGCTGCTTCGTAGCGTACTATGCCATAGTTGGAGGCATATGTCTGTACCGCGCGCAGTACGGGCTCATCCTTTTGGTGGATGTAAAGCTTTACGCCGTACTTATGTTTTATAAACGCGTTACCCAGCACATGGTCTATATGGCAATGTGTGTTTAACAAGGCTGTTACCCGCAGTGAATGATGCTCGATAAAATCGACCAGCTCATACTGCTCTTCTGTTTCATAGCAGCCCGGGTCGATAATTACACATTCGCCGGTTTCGTCGTACAAAACGTAGGTGTTTTCTTCGAAAGGGTTGAATGTAAAGACCTGCAGGCTTAGCATAAGGCAGTGGTTGTAGGTAGATGTTATTTGAAAGAAAAGCCTTCCTGATTGTCAGGAAGGCTTTCTGTATACGTGTTTCGGCCCCGAGTGCCCGGGGAAGACTTGCGTCAGCAGATTTTATATATGGATCACTTCGCCGTAGGCTGCTGCTGCTGCTTCCATGACAGCTTCGCTCATGGTAGGGTGAGGGTGAACCGACTTGATGATCTCGTGACCGGTAGTTTCGAGCTTGCGCGCAGTAACTACTTCGGCGATCATTTCGGTTACGTTGGCACCGATAAAGTGTGCGCCTAACCATTCGCCATACTTAGCATCGAAGATCACTTTTACAAAACCGTCGGTAGCACCGGCAGCCTTGGCTTTACCCGATGCGCTGAAGGGGAACTTGCCAACCTTGATCTCGTAACCTGCTTTCTTCGCCGCCTCTTCTGTATAACCTACAGAAGCGATCTCCGGAGAGCAGTATGTACAGCCAGGGATGTTGTTATAGTTCAGCGGCTCAGGGTTCATACCCGCGATCTTCTCTACGCAGATGATTCCTTCAGCAGAGGCTACGTGCGCCAGGGCCTGGCCTTTTACGATGTCACCAATAGCGTATACGCCGGGAATGTTGGTTTTGTAGAAATCGTCTACGATAACCTTGCCCTTGTCGGTTTTCACACCTACTTCTTCCAGGCCGATGCCTTCTAGGTTGGTGGTTACACCTACTGCAGACAGTACTACATCTGCTTCGAGCTTGATCTCGCCGTCCGGCGTCTTCACCGTTGCAACGCAGGCGCTGCCCGATGTATCAACTTTTGTTACTTCCGCGTTTACGTGGATCTTGATACCGTTCTTTTTGAAGATTTTGTCGAGTGTTTTTGAAACCTCTTCGTCTTCAACCGGCACGATGCGGGGGAGGAATTCAACGATCGTTACCTCTGTGCCCAGTGTAGCATAGAAGTAAGCGAACTCAACTCCGATAGCGCCTGAGCCCACAACAAGCATACGCTTGGGTTGCTCCGGAAGAACCATTGCTTCGCGGTAGCCGATGATCTTCTTGCCGTCGATCTTCATTGCGGGGAGCTCACGGGAGCGTCCGCCGGTAGCGAGGATAGTGTGCTTAACGTCGTAGTCAGTTTTTTTACCGGCAGCATCGGTAACTTCTACTTTGTTGCCTTTCTTTATTTTACCAAAACCTTCGATAAGGTCGATCTTATTTTTCTTGAACAGGAACTGAACGCCTTTGCTGTTGCTTCCGGCTACGTCGCGGCTGCGTTTTATCATAGCGGGGAAGTCAGCCTTGAAATCTTTTACCTCAACACCATAATCTTTTGAATGGTTGATGTATTCGAAGACGTTTGCACTCTTTAATAATGCTTTTGTTGGAATACATCCCCAGTTGAGGCATATACCACCGATCTCAGCTTTCTCTACCACACCCACCTTCAAGCCGAGCTGGGAAGCCCTGATGGCTGCTACGTAACCTCCAGGACCACTCCCGATTACGATCAGATCATATTTTGACATAGTATTGTTTTTAATTCGCAGCCAAATATAATGGCAGAATAATCATTTACGAAAGGAAGGAAAGCTTTCTTTAGGAATGCAGAACGGGTAGTAAACTATGCTGATTTTTGCGGAATTCGGCTATTTTTGCGGCTGTCCGGTTCAGAAAGGCCCTGTGGATATGTTTACCCTGCCCTGTGAGCCGCCTGTCCGGGCTGCTATAAAAAACAATAAACTAACTGATGAAACTTCTACAAGGAAAAACCGCCCTGGTTACCGGTGCCTCTAAGGGTATCGGCAGAAGCATCGCCCTCCGCTATGCCGAAGAAGGCGCGAATGTTGCCTTTACTTACCTTTCGAGTGTAGAGCAAGGTCAGGCCCTTGAAGCAGAGCTTACTGCCAAAGGTGTCAAGGCCAAGGGCTTCCGCTCGGATGCATCCGACTTTGCACAGGCTGACAAACTGATCAACGATGTTATCGCCGAGTTCGGCTCCCTGGATATCCTCGTAAACAACGCCGGCATTACACAAGACACGCTGCTCCTTCGTATGACCGAAGAAATGTGGGATAAGGTTATAAATGTGAACCTCAAATCATGCTTCAACACCGTTAAGGCTGTAACAAAGCAGATGATGAAGCAGAAAGGCGGCTCTATAATCAACATGACTTCCGTGGTCGGTCTTAAAGGAAACGCCGGTCAGGGAAATTATGCTGCTTCTAAAGCCGGTATCATCGGGTTCACCAAATCGGTAGCCCTCGAGCTCGGCTCACGTGGTATCCGTTCCAACGCTGTGGCTCCCGGTTTCATTGAGACCGAGATGACCGCCAAGCTTGACGAGAAGACCGTACAGTCATGGCGTGACGGTATTCCGCTGAAACGCGGCGGCACTCCTGAGGATGTGGCTGATGCGTGTGTGTTCCTTGGCTCGAACATGTCTTCATACATCACCGGCCAGGTTATCCAGGTAGACGGCGGCATGCTTACCTAGACGCGAACCTTCCTACTCCCGGAAGGCTTTTATAATACATTAAAGAGAATCCCTGGTACACACGCCAGGGATTTTTTATTTTATGTCCATCAAAAACACCTCCTATGGAATCAGAAATCAAACGCATAATTGCTTTACTGCATCAAACCTTTACGAAAGATGCCTGGCACGGGCCTTCTGTACAGGAAACGCTCTCCAAGGTAACATCAGCCCATGCGTTAACGCGAGTCAGCGCCAACACGCATAGCATAATCGAGCTGGTGGCGCATATGCGTGCGTGGCGTGTAGCTGTTATCCAATGGCTTTCGGGTAACACTTCCTATACGGTTACCGAAGCGCAGAACTTTCCAAATAGTACAGATTGGCCCGCAGCAGTAGCGGCGTTACACCAAAGCCAGGAAGAACTTCTTGATGCGATAGCGGCTTTTCCGGAGGGGCGTCTTAACGATTTGGTGCCGGGTTCACCAGAACCCTATACGTGGTACATACTGCTACACGGCATTATTAATCACGATTCGTACCATACGGGCCAGATCTCGCTGCTGGCTAAAGCCGCCGCGGTTACTTTGTAACCGTTTCTTTCCTGGAATTATAATTCGCTATAGAGGTGTCTGAGCCATGTCAGCATGCGAGGCTCAATAAAGTACGAAAACCAAATATTATTCGGTTTTTCTGCCGGATGCTCAATAACAAAAGATGTGTCAATGCGGGTGGATACAGGGGTGATGTGAGTTGGCAAGAGAAGGTATAACGAGTAGATAATGAGTAGTATATGGATATAAGTCTGTATAAGGTCTCTATAACGTCTGTGTAAAGTCTCTATAAGCCTATTTCCGGGGGAGTCCGCTTATGCCAGAATCAGGAGCCGTAAGATAGCCTCTCTGGCTCAATAAGTGAAGCCAGAAACAGAATAATATTTTGTTTTGAGTGGATTTTATCAGGCTTTGAAGAGCGCGATCGATTGACCTGGATTCGGTGCGGGCCATGTTGAGGATACACTTTTTTCAGTGAGACGGGTGGACTTTCTAATATGGGTCGATGCTTTTGTAAAACGCTGATTTCATGTGGTTTCCGAACATTTGTGAGGCTGAGATTTTTAAAAAATCAATATAAATGTTTGGAAACCCGGCGAATGCATTCTACGTTTGTGGTATCAAAGTCGAATAAGCATCTGCTTAATCGCTTTATAAAGAAGCGCGGAGAGACAGGCTCTAAGAAGCGCTAGCAACCTTCCACAATAAGAAAGGAAAGGTGCTAAATCCTGATCCCGACCCAGTCGGGAGAATATAAACCGATTAGTTATGAAAACTAGTATCACCACCATTCCGAACGGATTAAGCGTAGATCGCTTGCGTGCTTATTATTCAGACGAGTTCTCTCAGAACAATTTTATGGTTATCAGTGAAGCAGCAGGCTCTGGCTATTCCTTTATGGACATTCGCTGCTGTTGTAACTGTTGTTGCTGTTAGGTAATCGCGCGCTTCGCGCATAAGCAACATTCAGTTCAATGACCTGTTCCTTAGCAGGACGGGCCGCGGCATATTCCTCATGCCACCATCACTAATTTTTAACCATAAAAACATTACCCTTATGTCAACTTTGCGTTTTGAAACCCTACAACTGCACGCCGGTCAGGAAATCGATCCAACTACCCGTTCACGTGCTGTACCTATCTACCAGACTACTTCTTATACTTTCCGCGACTCCGAGCATGGTGCGAACCTGTTTGCTTTGAAAGAGTTCGGCAATATCTATACGCGTATTATGAATCCCACCACAGACGTTTTTGAGAAACGTGTGGCAGCGCTGGAAGGTGGTGTGGCAGGTCTTGCAACAGGCTCGGGCCAGGCGGCTCAGTTTATTGCACTTAACAATATTTTACAAGCAGGAGACAACTTTGTATCGACAACGTTTCTGTACGGCGGTACTTATAATCAATTCAAGGTTGCGTTCAAACGCCTCGGTATAGAGGTTCGTTTTGCGGAAGGTGATCAGCCGGAAGCTTTTGAGAAACACATCGACAAAAATACCAAGGCTCTTTACCTGGAGACGATCGGTAATCCTGGTTTCAATATTCCTGACTTCGAGGCTATTGCTGCGCTGGCGCGTAAATATGATCTGCCGCTTATCGTAGACAATACTCTTGGCGCGGCGGGCTATTTGTTCCGTCCGCTGGAGCATGGCGCGCACGTGGTTGTTCAGTCGGCTACGAAGTGGATCGGTGGTCACGGTACGTCTATTGGCGGGGTGATCGTAGACGGTGGAAACTATAACTGGGCCAACGGTAAGTTCCCGCAGTTTACAGAGCCTTCGGAAGGCTATCATGGTTTGAAGTTCTGGGATGTGTTCGGTGAGAACAATCCGCTGGGCTTGCCTAACATTGCTTTTATTATCCGTGCGCGCGTGGAAGGGCTTCGTGACTTCGGGCCTGCACTGAGCCCGTTCAATTCGTTCCTGTTGCTGCAAGGTCTTGAAACTTTATCGCTGCGTGTACAGCGCGCGGTGGACAATGCGCTTGCCCTGGCGCAGTGGCTGGAGCAAAACGAGCATGTGGAGAGTGTGAACTATCCCGGATTGACCAGCAGCACATATCATAAGCTGGCCAAGAAATATTTACGTAACGGTTTTGGCGCGGTGCTTTCGTTCACGATCAAGGGATCGAAGGAACGGGCAGCCAAGTTTGTCGATTCGCTGACCCTGATAAGCCACCTGGCGAACCTCGGTGATGCGAAGACGCTTGTTATTCAACCGTCAGCCACAACACACCAGCAGCTTACGGACGAGGAACAGATCGCCGCGGGTGTGTTGCCAACCTTGCTTCGGATCTCGGCGGGTATCGAGCATATAGACGATATCAAGGCCGATCTGCAGCAGGCATTCGAGAAGGTTTTTGAAAAAGAGTTAGTATCCTAGTTAAAGTTAAGTATAGTGTGTTTCCCTCTTCCCATCCGACTCTGATAGCCATCGGGGCGGGTAGTGGAAGAGGGGAATTTTGAAGAGGAGTATGGAAAAACACGATCAGATATTTCATTATAATCAACGTTTTGAGCTGGAGGCGGGAGGTTATTTGCCGTCGTTTCAATTAAAATATACCACCCTGGGTACGCTGAACGCTTCGCGTGATAATGTTGTCTGGGTGTGTCATGCTCTTACGGGTAGTTCCGACTTTACCGATTGGTGGTCGGCGCTTTTTCACGAAAACAGTACTTTTGATCCGCGCAAGTATTTTATTGTTTGCGCCAATATGCTGGGTGGTTGCTACGGCTCTACCGGCCCGTTGTCTATCAATCCCGAAACGGGGAAGCCTTACTTCCATTCTTTTCCGGCTACCACTAATCGCGACACGGTTCGTGCATTCGATGCGCTGCGTCAGTCGCTGGGTATAGATAAGGTACACACGATCATCGGCGGCTCGCTCGGAGGCCAGCAGGTGCTGGAGTGGGTGGTGCAACAGCCGGATGTATTCGAGCACGTCATCGCGATTGCCTGTAATTCTGTGCACTCGCCATGGGGCATTGCGCTCAACGAGGCTCAGCGACTCGCTATAGAAGCTGACCCGACGTGGAAGGATAACGATATTCGTGCGGGTGCGGATGGCCTGAAAGCTGCGCGTGCTATCGGTATGATCTCGTATCGCAGCTATGAGACTTTTGAGCAGACTCAGGAAGAGAAGACCAACGATAAGCTTGATGACTTCCGCGCGGCTACTTACCAGCGCTACCAGGGACAAAAGCTTGTGAATCGTTTCAATGCTTATTCATACTGGAGACTTTCGAAAATGATGGATAGCCAGAACCTTGGCAGAAACCGCGCGGGTATCCGCGAGGTACTTGCAGGTGTAAGGACCAGGACACTCATTGTGGGTATAGACAGTGACATTCTGTTCCCGGTGAATGAGCAAAAGTTCCTGGCAGAAAATATTCCGCACGCGCGCTATGAAGAGATGACCTCGACGTATGGGCATGACGGCTTCCTGATTGAATTCGACCAACTGGATACTATTATAAAACATTTTTACCACCACAAAACGCTAAGCACTGTATTATCATGAGAAAGAAATTGAAATTGGGTTTGTTCGGTTTTGGTTGTGTAGGCCAGGGCCTATACCATGTGTTGCATGAAACCCACGGAGGCGTTAAGGCCGAGATCAGCAAGATCTGTGTCAAGTCAAAAACTAAAGAGCGGCCTATTCCGGCGGACTTCTTCACGTTCGATAGTGAAGACATTCTGAGCAACCCGGAGATAGATGTGGTGGTAGAGCTTATAGACGACGCTAAGGCTGCGTTCGAGATCGTGAAGACTGCGCTGGCTAACGGTAAATCTGTCGTTACGGCCAACAAGAAGATGCTGGCTGAGCACCTCGAGGAGATCTACGAGCTGCAAAAGAAGTATGGTAAGCCCGTGATCTATGAGGGAGCTGTTTGCGGCAGCATTCCGATCCTGCGCAATCTCGAAGAATATTATGACAACGATCTTATCAATAGCATCGAAGGTATCTTCAACGGATCTACTAATTATATATTGACGAAGGTTTTTGAAGAGAAGAAGAGCTATGCTGATGCCCTTCGTTCGGCTCAGGAGCTTGGCTTTGCGGAGTCTGATCCGAGCCTGGACGTTGAAGGATATGATCCGAAGTTCAAACTTGTTATCGCAATAGCCCATACCTTCGGTATTTTTGTGAAGCCCGAGGAGGTGATCAACATCGGTATCGATCGTATATCCGACCTGGACCTGAAGTTCGCGCGTGAGAACGGCTACTTTATCAAGCTCATTGCCCGTGCATTCAAGGCTAATGGCAAAGTTTATGGCTTTGTTGCGCCGCAGTTTGTAGAGACCACAAATCCGCTGGCTTCTGTGCGTAACGAATACAATGCTGTGCAGGTGCAGGGTGCTTTTGCCGAGAAGCAACTCTTTATCGGTAAAGGCGCAGGCAGTTATCCTACGGGATCGGCTGTATTGTCGGACATATCAGCATTGTCGTACGATTATTGTTATGAGTATAAGAAGCTGCACCAGGATGGTGGTGTCGAGTTCTCTAACAACCTGGTGGTTGAGGCTTATGTAAGCTTTGAGCAGGGAACAGCGATAGGGATACAGGATTTTGAGAACTTCCAGTCGGGTTATGCCGCCAGCGGGAAGCAGTATATGGTAGGGCAGGTGAAGCTGGAGAAGCTGCAGCAGTGGTCGAAGCAGAAGGGTGTGGGTATTATACTGGCGCCGAACAGCCAGTTTATTTCACTAGATACGACTACGGCTCCGGCGAAGGAGAATGTTTATGAGTTGCGCAGTGCGTAGCTTATTGATGTATATATTGAAAGTAAAAAAGCTCCCGATAAATTCGGGGGCTTTTTTTATGGCTTTTAAAATCTCAGGCAATTTCGGGGATTTCGAGTTTGACGGTTGTGCCTTTGCCGAGTTCGGATTCGATGTTGATGTTTCCGTTGAGTTTGTCGACGGTTTCTTTTACGATGTAGAGGCCGAGGCCTGAGCCGGCGCCATCGTCTGTGGCGCGGTAGAACATTTTGCAGAGGTTGGGCAGGTGTTCTTTATCGATGCCTTTGCCGTTGTCTTTGATGGCGAGGATAGCGCGGCTGTCGTCGATCTCTATAGCCACTTCGATTACGGGGTCTTTGCCGTTACGATAGCGGATGGCGTTCGAGAGGATGTTGTTGAGGATCACTTTAAGGCGCCAGTGATCGGAATAGAAAGGTTTGTCCTGTTTTATCGATATGATCTTTTCGATGCTCTTGCCGGTGCTGGTGGCGAACTTCAGCTGGCTAAATGTTTCGTTGATCAGCGGCTCGAAGAGTATGCCTTCGCGTTTGATCTCAAGACGGGAGTTACGCGATTGATCGAGGATCTCTTTTATAAAATGATCTTGCTGGAGCGCGCTGTTCTGGATCATATCCAGATACATGTCTTTCATGTCAAGGTCGCGATCCTTCTTGGCGAGGTTGATGAGGCCCAGTACCGAAGCTATCGGTGCGCGGAGATCGTGTGAAACGCTGTACACAAAGTTATCGAGCTCGGTGTTGCGTTTGCTGAGCTCGTAGTTCGTCCGTTGTATTTTCTCTTCGGCTTCCTTACGGATGTTTATCTCTTCGTTCAGTGCGCTTGTTCGTTCCTGTACGCGGGCCTCGAGGTTGATGTTAAACTCCTTGAGCTGTCGCTGTGCTTCCTCACGTTCTTTTACGGTAGCCGATAATACGATGGTGGATATGCTGATCACTCCGATGAAGATCTGCAGCAGCATCATGCTGTTATATGAATCCTGTAATACGAACGAGCCGCCCTTGTGTACCGTAACATAGATGGCCATTAACGACATTAACAATACGCCGGATACGGCCACCATCAGGTCGAAACGGAAGGCCAGCCACAGCAGGAAGGGGAGCACCATAAACGGTATGGCCCGCTCGAGCATTGGCCTGAGGTAGTCTACCTGCAGCAGCAGACCGATACTGGTTATGCACAGTATAAAGATACCGATTTCGATGCCTTTCTCGGTAGAGACGCGCAGCTTGTGCTTGCGGAAGATGGAGAGTATAAAGGGAGTAAAGAGAAGGATGCCTACTATATTACCTATCCACCACGAAAATCCCTGGCGCATAATGTCGGCAGGAGGCAATATATGATTGATATATAATCCATAGAGACCGATACCCGCCCCGAGCAGGCACATGAGCATCGTTACAAAGAGGAACCGGAATGTATTGCGCGCGTTTCTGAACGGGTGGCTATCCCTGATCCATGCGGTTACCATATAGTTGCCGAGAACAGCTTCGGCGGTGTTGCCCAGGGCAATGGTGGTACTGATCAGAATTATCGCTTGTGCGTCGAGGGTTTTGTTGTGCCAGTATGCCATGATGTTGGCTATGAGCGAGCCTATGGTTATGCCGGGCCATACCGATCTGCCGAGGAGAATAATCAACGCGAAGGCCATACCTGAGGGCGGCCAGGCGGGCAGGGCGGTAGTATTTTCGAACGCCAGAAGATAGCCGAGCCGTGCGGAAAGGTAATAGAGTATTGCCACCCCGATGATCTTAAGGTCAAGTGTATACTTAAGTGGCAGTTTAACGTTCAAAATTAATTAGCTCATTACCAAACAAATATAATATTAATATTTCGGGCTTTTTAAAATGTCCTCCCGTGTGGGGCTGTGTTTGGAGGCTGGAAAGTCTTTTTCAAGGGTTGAACGAACGCGCCGGGCGGATTGATAACGGGCATTGTCCATCCATTACCTGCATAAACATTGCAGCCATGCCCTGCGGGACGAACTAATGTTATAACATTAACCGATGGTGGTGATCGTTGTTTCGTTATGTACTTTTACGCCAGATACTGCTGAAAGCTCTATCTTCACGAAGATTTTATTACCATGGATCTTACCATTCTGTTTTCGCCGATCGACGAGTCCCTTTATGCGGACATTACTTCGCCTTCCAGCTTTTTCAAGAATATCAGCATCTTCGGCGAGAAGATGCCGGATATGAAGAACGCGCACCTGGCTATCTTTGGTGTGAAAGAGGAGCGCGGTACTCATACCAATGCCGGTACTGCTTCCGCCCCGGACGAGATCCGGAAGAAGCTATATAATTTACGCAAGGGGAGCGGCGCTTACCGCGTTATCGATATGGGTAATCTTAACCCGGGACACGATCTGGACGAGACGTATACGCGTATCAGCGAGGTGTGTCGTATTCTGCTGGAGAATAACGTTCTGCCCGTTATTATCGGGGGCTCTCACGATCTCGATTACGGTCAGTATTATGGTTACGAAACGCTCGAGAAGCTGGTAAGCCTGCTGAACGTGGATGCGTTCCTTGACCTTGAAGACAACAAGAAGGATGTTGGCGCAAGCCAGCAGCATATTCATAAGATCCTGTTGCACGAGCCCAACTATCTGTTCAGCTATACGCATCTGGCGTACCAGAGTTATCTTATCGATCCGTTGTCTGTATCAATCCTTGAGAAACTTTATTTTGAGGCGTTCCGGATCGGGCAGATGCGTACGAACCTGCAGGAGATGGAGCCGACAATCCGCAACGCGGATATGATGTCGTTCGATATTACTGCTATTCGTTCTTCGGATGCGCCGGGTAATGCCAATGCGCAGCCGTTCGGCCTTACGGGTGAAGAGGCGTGCCAGGTTTGCTGGTATGCCGGGCAGAGCGAGAAGCTGAGCTCTGTAGGCTTCTATGAATATAATCCGGACTTTGACGATGCTCATCGCAAGACGGCTTCTGTAGTGGCCACTATGATCTGGTATTTTGTAGAAGGTTACTATCATCGTAAGAACGACCAGAACTTCCGCAGCAACGACTTCCTGAAGTACTCGGTGTCTATGCCTGTTGACCCGGAGATCATTACGTTTTATAAAAGTAAGATGAGCGAAAAGTGGTGGATGGAAGTACCGTATCCAAGCGGCCGTGAGCGCTATGCGCGTAACAGTATCGTGCCCTGCAGCTATAATGATTACCAGACAGCTATTAAAGGCGAGGTGCCGGAACGTTACATCAACACGCTGGCAAAGCTTATCTGACAGAATGCCTGTAAAACAAAACGGCCCCCCGGTGTTATTCGGGAGACCGTTTTGGCTAGTTATTAACCTTGTAGGATTTTTAATCCTTAGGTTAAGATACGAATATTTTAATTTATTAAAGCACGTTGTTGAGCTGTTCCTTGATTTTTTCGAGCTCGTCTTTCATCAGCACAACGTGTTTTTGTATAGTGGAGTCGTTGGCTTTGGAGCCAATGGTGTTTATCTCGCGGCCGATCTCCTGCGAGATGAAGGCGAGCTTCTTGCCATTGTTTTGCGATTCCGAGAGTACTTGCAGGAAGTATTCGAGGTGTGAACGCAAACGCACCTTTTCTTCGTTGATATCCAGCTTTTCGATATAGAATATTATTTCCTGCTCGAGGCGGTTAGTGTCGAAGCCTTCTTCGCCGAAGAATGCGGTTACGTTGTTCTTGAGGCGTTCACGTATGCGCTCTACGCGTTTGGGGTCCAGCGTTTCGATGGTTTTAAGTTGCTGCTGGATCACTCCGCAGCACTCCTTGAGCATTACGTCGAGCGATTTACCTTCGTCTTTGCGATAGGCGTCGCACTTTTTAATGGCCTGGGTAAGGCACTCTTTTACCTTTTTCCATTCATCCTCGCTGGAGTCTTCGCTGACGTTGCTTTGTATTACGTCGGGAGAATTAAGGGCCAGCTGAAAGAGGCTTTCGTATGGCGCAGTGGCTTTATCTGCCAGTTTCTTCAGCTCGCTGTAGTAAGCGAGGAACAACGCCTCGTTATAGCTCTGCTTTATAGTTTCATCGCCATGCGGCAGATATTCTATGGTTACCGATACTTTGCCGCGTTCCAGCGACTCGCTGATGAGGTTGCGCACTTCGATCTCTTTATCTGAGAAGATCTTGGGCAGGCGGAGGCTGAGGTCGAGAAATTTCGAGTTAAGGCTTTTGATCTCGGCGTTGATCTGTACGCGGCCATCGTCCTGTGTAGCCTGGCCGAAGCCGGTCATAGATTTTATCATGCTGTGTGTCGTTATAAAGATCCGGGCGCAAGGTTTATAAAAAAAATCAATTCTCCGAACCCGCCGTCGCTAAAGCTATGGCGGGCGCGTACTCTTGCGCGTAAAAAGAGACCGCCGCAGGTCTTTGGGGCCTGCGGCGGTTTTATGCGTTTTTTAGAAGTCGAAACCGAGTGTTACCTGTAGTTTGGGCTTGCCTACCTGGTAGTTTTCTACAGGCCAGCCGAGATCGGCCTTCACATAGTAGCCGAGCAGCACGGTACGCATGCCCACACCGTAGCTATACAACCAGGGGTTCAGATAATTTTTGATCTGAGCTGTGAATGGCCCGCTTACGACCTCCTGGTAGCTCACGCTGTTCTCGGATGTAAATGGAGGTTTACCGGACCAGGCGGTGCCGATATCGTAGAAGGCTATGAACTGCATGTTGCGCAGGAAGTTCGATGAGATCGGGCCGTTTGACAGCGCGCGGATGAGAGGCACACGTAACTCTGCGTTGGCCATCATCACGGTGTTTCCAAAAAGGGTGGCGTAATTAAAGCCGCGGAGGGATGTGGCGAACTCTACGAACAGGAGGTCCTGGTTTACACCGGGATAGCCGAGCGGGTTAGGCTCGCCTTTGCTGGTCTTGCCATCGACATATGCTTTATTGAACAGCCAGTTGTCCATACCGCCCAGCAGGTAAGTCTTGGGTGATTGCCCGAAGAATGTTCCAGCAAAGCCACGTACGGCAAACACGATCTCCTTGTAGATCTTCTGATAGTGGCGCAGGTCTACGGATGCCTGGCTGAAGCTCAGGTTAGCATCCTGTACGCCCTGATAATGCTGGAAGCTTATTTTGCCGCGCGTGCCTTCGATAAGGTTCAAGCCGGTAGTGATCGAGTTGTCATATACTACTTCCGATTTTACACCGGCGTAGAAATTATTTACAGGCGTTGCCGACGGAGGTGCCGTGGGGTAGTCTGTCGCTCCCAGCTCGACCGAGCGTGCCATGGCGCCGAAAGGTTTTACTGTAAAGCGGATACGTTCGGATATCGGCAATGAAGCAGCGATCTCGAAGCGGTTGATCGAATAGTGATACAGGTTGGACTCGCTGGCGTTGTCGGCGGGCTCTGCTTCCCAACGGATGGCCTTGCGCTCGAAGCGGGCGCTGAGGTCTACCAGTGATTTAAGGTACTGGAACTCGGCGTAGGCATCGCCACTACGCAAGTCTATCGTGGTCATGATACCGCCATAGAAGCGGTAGCTTTCCAACATGTCGTTCATCTGCGTTTCGATGGAGATACCGACGCCGCGCAACTGGTCTACCACCAGCGATGTTACGAGGTTGTTGGCACTGAACTTTGTTTCGTAAGGGAAGGGGCCGGTGACGCGACTCTTATCTCTTGCCTTGACGTATCGCGTGAGGAATGACTCGCTCGGCTGATTTTGTTTTACGGCTTCATCCTCGAAGACATAGTTGTCTGTGTTTACTACGTCCTTGTCTTTTTGCTGTGGCGGTGTTGTCGCTACCTTGCTGCTGTCCGTGGGAGTGACGGTAGTGTCGTGTGGTGGTGGCGGTGTTTGTTGTTTTACGGTATCGGCAGGTACGCGCACGGCCGTGGTGTCAGACGGCACGATGGTACTGTCTTTCGGCGTCTGGGCCTGGCGTAAGCGGGCATTGAGCAGATCTTTTATGCTCATGCTCTTGTTCTCCTTGTCTTCCTGCTTGCGCTTTTCGCGGATCACACGGGCCTGCTGCAGCTCCTTGCGGCGTGTGGGCGGCGTGAAGATCTGGCGGTTGATGTTGAAGTTACGGTCTACGAATATGTTCTCTTTCAGGTTCTTGTTGGTGATCAGCGCCAGTGTGTTTGTACTGAAGGACAGATCGTATTCTTTTATGCCTGTAGCGAAGTTTGTTATCTGCGAGTATATGCCGGTGGCCTTGTTGTAGCGGAAGAGGTTGGTTATACCGCGCTGATCGCTGAGGTAATAGAAGTTGTCCTCGTCAAGCGCCTTTGGCGAATAGTCCTTGCTCAGCGTATGTGTTACGCGCTTGAGCAGCAGGTTTGTGCTGTCAAGGTCGAAGATAAACAGGTTATAGTTGTCTGTGAGCTTCTCGAAATGGGGTTGGGCTATTGTACGTACCGTATCGCTTGTGCGGTTCGAGCTGAAGATTATCCGGTTGGTGTTGGGAATAAAGCTGGGGTCGAGGTCGTCGTACAGATCGTTGGTCAGGCGGCGTACGCGGTCGCGGCGTGTGCTCAATAAGAACAAATCGCTTTTGCCCTCGAAGTCGGCGCTGAGTATTACGAGGCGGCCGTTGCTGGAAAATTCCATGCTGCGGATGTTACTGAATTTCTCCAGCTCACGCGGCAGTTTGGTCTTGGTGCTGAGGTCGTACAACCAGAATACATAATTGCCGTTCTTTACACCGATCACGCCCAGCGTGTGGTCGTCAGACCACGCCATTATCGGCAGGCGGTAGTCCACGCGTTGATTGATCACTTTACTGCCGCCGGACAGGATCGTCTTTTCCCTGCCGTTACGCAGCGTGCGAACCTTTACGATATACCGGCCGCGGTCGTTCTCTGCATAAGCTATGTATTGCCCGTCGGGACTTACCTTTACGGTAGTGAATTGTGTGGTGGCGTTGTGACGTTTTGTGAATGAGAGCGAGTCTTTCGGGGTTACGTATGATTGCGCCAGGGTGCTCTCCATATCTCCGTAGTACTTCTGCCATTCGGCCAGCAGCTGTCGGAAGGTTATACCCAACGTTATCAATACACTCTTTTCTTCGTTACGGGTTACGCGTGTATAGTTCAGGATATTCGCGACACTGCTTTTGCCATATTTTTCGGCGATGAAGTTCCAGATGGACTGACCTACCAGCGCGGCTTCCCGCCCTGAAAGCTTGGTGGCTCGTCTTGCTTTGCGTGTGCGGATCAGCTGGCGGATATAGTCATCCATCTCGGCGCTCCAGCCTTTGGCGACATACATGGATGCTCCCTTTACAAACCAGTCAGGCAGGTTCATCAGGATAGAGCTCTGGAACATATCCTTGAGGTTGCCACCGAACATCATTTCGTTCAGCATCAGATCTGAGATCTGGTAGAGCAGCTCTTCCTTGAACTCCTGCGCGGTGCCCATGTGTGCTACTTCTACATAGGGCTTGATAAATTCTGTTTCGCCACCTACGTTGAAGTAGGTATGGTTCAGGCCTACGTTACTTTGGCGCAGGTCTGTAAGCGAGTTATAGATGAATACTTTCGTTTTGAAATACGGGGGATATCCGATGAGGTCGGTTATACGGTCGAATTCCGACTCCAGGTATTGCAGGGCGTCGGTAGCTACCGCCTTGCGGGAGTCGTAGTAATACACATCAAAATTTTCGCCACTAAGGTATACCCAATCAAATTGGCGGTATTGTATTCTATTCTTTCCAAAGACTTCGCGTGATTGCTGAGCCCGGGAAACTGAGAACGAAAGCAAGACCAATACTAACGCGGCAATAAATCCTCTTCGCAAAACCATAAGTTATTTAGGGGAACTCCAATATAATGATTTATAACGTTCAATGTCCACCAGTTTGTTTACCGGTATATTATTTTCCAGGCTGTGGACTAAAATCTCCGAAAAATACGGCGCCAGGCTCACACCTTTGGTACCCAGCCCATTAAAAGTGATAATCGGTTTACGTTCCGGATGATTTCCCAGCAAGGGCCGGTGGTCAGGAACAGTAGGGCGGAACCCGCATTCCTGCCCGATGACTTCGTACGGACTATTCGTCAGCACCTGTACTTTCTCTTCCAATTCGTGCCGGGCCTCTGCGGTGGGCTCCGGGCTTTGATCTTCAAATTTGTATGTGGAGCCTACGCGCCACTCGCCGGGTTTTCCGGCCGGAACTACATACACACCACGGTTCAGTATTACGGGGTCGGTGCGCTCGGTGCGTATGCGTATGGTTTCGCCTTTCAGCGGCCGTATGGGCAACCACGAGAAAAACGGATTGGCCTGCACGCCGTGGCAGAAAATGATATTCCGGGCTTCGTAAGGGCCGTAGGCCACGGAGTTTTCGGTTACAGTCAATTTGCCGGGGTCCAAGGTTTCGTGGAGCATGGTTTGCTCATGGGTGATCCAAGATTCAACGGCCCGGATGTACCGGGTAGTATCCAGATAGCCGCATTGTTTTAGCAGCAGGCCGCCGAACGTGTCGTTTACATATGGATACGCGGGGCCGGTGTGTACAGTGTCGATGTACGGGATGTAGGCGGTGTCGGCGCTTTTACCCATCCATTCGTTCTGCTCTTCGATGGAAATAAACGGCCTGTACAGCGGCATGGGGTGAAAAAAGCTGCTGCCGGTGCGTTCTTCCACTTCGCGGTAGAAGGTGTGCAGGTAGGGGAAAAGTGTATCGGCCAGCCACGTTTTTACCATTTTACGGCCCGTGACGGGATTGAAGAGCCCTGCGGCGATACGGGACGATGTGTTTTTGCCGGGTTGGTCAACAACCAGGATCTTTTTCCCGAGTTTCATCAACTGCACTGCCACGGCGGAACCGGCCAATCCCTGCCCCACAATTATATAATCAAACCGGTTACTTGTCATACAAGCTCGAAACCTAACGCAAAAAACAGTGTGAGTGTGAGCGCGAGAGCGAAAATATTTCGCTCCCGCACTTATCTCACACTGAATTCAATTTTGTGACAACGTTTAGAAGAAGAAGCTTACGCCGGCTTTGAAGAAGAATGGCGTTCCGGGGGTGAAGTGTATTTCGGAGACGGGTTCTGCTTCATTTTGCAGGCGCGACTCGGTATCGAACTGGGCTTCTTTCCATTCGCGGTTCAGGATGTTCTCGCTGGTGAAGCTGAGTTCATAGGTGGGTCGCGTATATTTTACAACGGCATCCGCCAGGAAATAGCCTGTGGCTTTTACGGAGTTGTCCTCGTTTGCCGGGCGGTCGCCCATGTAGCGGTAACGGAGACTTGCGCTGAGACCGTTAGGCAGCTTTACCGAAAGGCCGCCGATGCTGGTGAATGTCGGCGCCAGCGGTATGTGGTTCTGACCTTCGGGCTCGCCTTTGGCGCGTGGGTCGGTCAGGTTCAGGTCCGTGTCGAAGTATAACCAATTCAGCGCCTGATAACGCACTGACAGGTCTACACCTGTGCGGCGGGTTTTGCCACTCGGCTCTACAACGGCTTCATCGCCTACGTATACAAATTCCTGCTGAAGATCCAGCGCCCAGACGGCCGAGCTGATGAGGAGCTTGTCTGCCACTTTAAATGTACCGCCGATGTCGATGCCGTATGCTTTTGGCAGAACTTCCTGTCCGCTTTGTGCCACCACTACGCGGGTGTCGTTTGAGTGGAAACCTACACCGGTCTTTACGTACAGATTGAAATTGCGTGCCGCGGCGTAGTTGAGGGTAAGCTTAGGGCTCACCGTTGCCTTGTTTACGGTCTCATGTGTATAACCGGGCTTCAGTGCGTCGGTGTAGCTGAAGGTAAACTGATCCAGACGCAGTGCGCCCATCACTGAAAGTGCAGGCGAGAGCTGTAGCGTTTCGCTTACATAAGCAAACAGGTTTGTCTGATCTATATCACCGCGTGAGTAATCTCCAAGATAGGTTGTGCGGGCAACGGTGTGTGAGAGGCGGATGTCGTTTACATCGTCGTAGCGGAAGCCGATGCCGGCCGATGTGTTCAGGCCGATGCTTCCAAGCTTGCCGGCGCGCTGGAACGTACCGTTGTATCCATAGATCTGGCGTGACTCCTGCTGTGTGATCTGGTCGCCGTTTACGGGATCATTCAGGAAGAATGTAAAGTTCGAGACCAGGTAGAAGTCGTACTTAGAGAAATAGAACTGGTTTTCGAACAGGCTTCCATCGTCCCAGGTATTGGTATATTTGATATAGGCATTTGTGCGCGATGTTTCGCCACCTTCGGTATTGTCAAGCGAGCCCCAGCGTGTGATGAGGCCGCTGGCTACTGCGCGGTCGGGTATTTGTCCCGAAGCATCCCAGTTACTGGTGAATGTGGAGAGACCGATCGTCAGACGCTTGTTGTCGCCGAAGTAGCTGTTGTATTTACCGGAGAGGTTGATCCGTTTGAAGTTCTGCTTGTTCTCAAAGAATCCATCGGAGCGGAAATACTCCGATGCTATATAAGCCTGGTCGCGGCGGTCACCTTGTTTGGAATCAACGAGTTGTATGGCGTTAACATTGCGAAACGTGCCGAAGCGGCCGCCTTCAACTTTCACCATATTCTTATCAAGGGTATTCCGGGTGTGTAGCGCGGCGTAGCCGGCAGTTGTGAAGTCACCTTTATCGGCATAGTACGGGCCTTTGTTGAAGTCCACATTATCTACCAGCTCGGGAATGATAAAATGCATATCCGAGTAGCCCTGGCCGTGTGCATGAGACACCATGTTTATAGGCAAACCATCGACAGATAGGTTTATGTCTGTGCCGTGGTCGATATCGAAGCCGCGCAGGAAAATCTGTTCGGCTTTGCCACCGCCAGCATGCTGAGCTATGAACAACCCCGGCACCATGCGCAGTATATCCTGCGAGGTATTTACAGGACGGAGTTTGATATCCACCTGGGAGATGGTGTTGAGGTCGTGCTCGGTTTGCCCGGTAACTACTACATCGGCCAGCATCAGCTCTCCGGGTTTGAGGGACGCTGAATATATGTTGGTTTCGCCTGCCTGTATCGTTATTGCTTGAGTCTGTGTCTCGTAGCCGATGGCACTTATCGTGAGCGTGTGCTCTCCCGTAGGGATATCGCTCATCTGGTAACGGCCGAGCGCGTCTGCTGAGGCGCCGCGATTCAAACCCGCGATGAACACATTGGCCGCAGGTAGCGGAACACCGGCGGTACTGGTGACAACGCCGGTTATGGATCCCGTCGACGTCTGCGCGCCCGCGGAAATGAAGCTCAATAGTATAATCGTGAATATTAAATATTTCATGTGTTAAAAGTCAACAACAAGTCAATAGCACTGCATCCATGACATGTTCTGCCTGTGCGTGCTGAAGACTGTTGATAAATAAAAAAAAGGACATACGTGCTCTTCCAAAAGCGTGTGGATATGATCCGTTTCGCTTTTGGGAAAAGCATAACAATCCTGGCCCTGTGTGTTACAAGGCTAAGCTTTGTTGAGTTGAATCAGGCGCGCGGATCTTGCGGCGGTGGATTAGGAGGAGTTTGTTCCAGGGAGGTCAGCGGCAGTATGTGTTTCCACCGCGCTATCATCGAGAACGTATTTATAAATGTGAAGCGGAACCCGCTTTCGAGGTAGCT
>Ga0247764_1000031_pt1 | contig 67622 bp, 24 predicted proteins | sample UWRJL051202B4_FD_179932 | JGI IMG/M metagenome (GOLD analysis project Ga0247764, IMG submission 179932) | Plant litter microbial communities from Arlington Agricultural Research Station in Wisconsin, United States - UWRJ-L051-202B-4 | ecosystem: Environmental > Terrestrial > Plant litter >... | reverse complement strand
GGCAAATTCTTCCTGCCAGGAGATATACATAGCCCGCAGGTCACGCTCGGGCGATACAAGCCCCCACGGACGATAGCCATTGGGATTCGTACCTGGGAAACGGCTCAGATAATCATTGAATGTCCACACCGACGCGCCCACCAGGAAATCACACTGACGGAAATCCTGCATAGCCTTCTGCAAACGACTTACCCTCTCCTGCTCGCTCTTCACGCCATCCGTACGCCAGCCGAACTCGCTTATGTAAACCGGCTTGTTCGGATAAAGCTCATGAATATGTTTCAAAAGCTTCAGGTGATCGCCATAGATATTAGCGCAGACAAAATCGACGTACTGCGAAGCTTCGTCCTCGGCCTTCCTGATAATATCACGAAACACGAACATACTGGCGAAAGTCACCAACCGCGAGGCATCAAGCGATTTGGCAAAGGCATACATATCCTTCGTCCACGCCTGCCCTTCCACCGTTTGCGATTGATATTCGTTACCCACACTCCAGGCAATGACCGATGGGTGGTTCCAGTCGCGTTCGATCATCTCTCTCAGTTGAGCCTGATATTTAGCACGCATCTCCGGGTCGGCCATTTGTTTCGGTGTCAGTTGCCAGTTCCCCGCTTCGGCAACGATCAGCAAACCATGCTCATCCGCCCAGTCGAGTAACTGGGTCGATACCGGGTAGTGGCTGATGCGCGACAACTCCATGCTTCCACTCTTGATCAACGTGAGATCCTTTTCCAGAACATCATTTGGGTCCATCGATCCGTGTCCCGGATAATCCAGCGGGCGATTACAGCCACCCATGCGTATAGGTTCGCCATTCAATAACAGCTGCGTACCCTGCACCTCTACATGACGAATACCAAACGCACGGGAAGCCGTATCTCTCCCGGCAATCACTTCCGCGCGATACAGCACAGGTTCGTCGAGATACCACAGCTTCATCTCCTTTGCGGGAATAGTAGCTTCTGCCTGTACAGGCGTAGTAGCACCGGGCGCGATCTCCGGCACTTTCACAGTAATCTTTACAGGTACCTTTGTGGCGCCGCGGTATAACGACACCTGCATGCCAGGCCGCACAGCACCAGCCGATGTGTTCCTAACATACACCGTCATGCTTACCTTGGCGGTCTTCTTCGTCAGATCGGGGTCGGTGGTGATCTTAACGTTCTGCACATAAACCTCCGGCCGAACGATCAGGTAGACTTCGCGTGTAATCCCCCCGTAGTTTATCCAGGGCACCAGTTGCCCGGTATTCTCGTCAGTGTTGTGAATGCGCGTCTTCGCTCCGGGTATCGTGGTGGAATCCCACGCGTTGGTCACCTGCAGGGCCAGCGTATTCTCGGCTTTCAATGCGTCGGTAACATCAAGCTCAAACGGAGTGTAGCCGCCTTCATGCGATCCGACACGCTTGCCGTTAACCCATGCCGCCGCCTTATAGAAAACAGCTTCAAACCGGAGGTAAGCACGATACCCCGCCGGAATCGCCGCCTGGTTGAACTTCTTTACATACCAGGCCGTGCCGGTGTAGAACTGATAGCGTGGGTCTATCGAAAAACAATGCGGAACAGTAACCTTGTCCCAACGATTCAGCGGGAACTCCGGCTTATACCATCCGTGAGACTCTCCCACCTGTACCGGGTCCATAGCAAAGTTCCACTCGCCATGCAGGGCCGTACGGCTTTGCGCGTACAGGCACACCGGTAATACAAAATATACGATCAATAAAAACCTGAGCTTCATGGATGATGATTGTTTACAATGGCCTCCGCAACCACGGTGCCGATTTGATTTAAACCAGTTTGATTATAATGAATAGGATCCCGCATCCACCCTTTTTCTGCAAACGAGCCCGTATCGCTGTACACTACAAACGTATAGGGATCACGTTCTGCCACAGCCGCCTGCATCTGGCGCACAGCGTCAAAGCCCTCACGTGGATGACCGGTATAGTAACCGGTCTGTACAATATAAAAAGGAAGCGATCTCCCGCATACTTCGCGAAACCGTCGGATCACGCTTTCAAGAGCCTGCATATAGGCATCGGCGGTCAGCTTACCATCGTTGATAGCGTTGGCATCGCGTTCTCCCTGTAGCCAGATAACACCCTGCAACGATTTGCCTGTCTTGCGCCCGGCCGCCTTTACCTTCTGCAACGCAGCCGGCATCAGCAACAGGTTGCCTTGTGTATCCCACGTACCGCAGTTATCGAGCTCGGCCAGCCGGCTGCACGAAGCGCCTCCCCGGGCTGCTGCTATCAGTACAACTGGTTTGCCCGTGCGTTTATACAATGCGTTCGCAAGCGCCGGAGCAACGCTGCCGGTATGGGCGCGTTGAAACATCAGCTCATCCCGCCCGAACGGATCACTCAATGGCAACAACACATCCCGTTCTACCGCGTATTCCCAGGCCGTACCGCCCACGCAAGCGGGAGACAAGGTGCTGTCACCTTGCCCCACCGCGTTGCTCTGGCCTGCAAGCAGGTATAGATGCAGGTCCTGGGCTAACCCAACCCGTAACATATGAACAAATAAAAGCGTGAGTAATAATCGCATCGTTCTTACTTCCAGGGATCGTTTTGTACCAATAACCTGTTGGCGTTGATCTCATCCTGCGGAATAGGAAAATAACGATGCTTCGGTTCCGGGTGGCGTTCCGGGTAATACGAATTTACAGCATTTGGAATTACATCTAAGAACGTATTCGTACGCGTCAGGTCATACCACCGGTCGCCTTCGGCAAAGAACTCCCACGAACGCTCCTGCAACACCGCATCGATAAACGCATTGAGTCCAAGCCCAGGCGCCAGGTCGTCGATCATAGCCCGATGGCGAATGGCATTGATATAATCGTATGCCTTGGTCGTGGCGCTCTGCTGGCTGCGCGCCTCCGCTTCGGCAGCTATAAGATATACATCCGCCAGGCGTAGTATCGGAATATTGTTGGTGGTGTTACCGGTCGGTGACACGGGATCCTGGTATTTCTTAACCAGTACGGCTTGTGCTGTCACAGGTGTTATACTCGCCTGGTGCACGGTTTTACCGGCCGTATTTACATACGAAGTATCCAGCATACCGCGACGACGATCCTTCGCATCGAACGAATCGAAAAAAGCCTGGTAAGCAAAGAAGGAACCATAGGTCGTCTTCCCGTAAGCCGGGGCCGCATTACCCGGAGGGCCACAAAGACCCGTCATCTGGTGCGAACGTGAAGAAGTAGAACCGGATACCGAGTTGATCGATTCCGACTCGTACGCGAAGATATTCTCCACGCGGGCTATATCTTCTTTTGCCACATCATACACATCACGCACACTATCCATCAGCTCCAGATACGTATTTGTCATAACCAGCTCGGCTTTCTGTAGCGATGTACTCCAGTCTTCGTTATATAGCGCCGCCTTTGCGTACAGCGCCAGCGCAGCCTGCTTCGACGACCGGCCCTTTGCAAGACCCGCCGTATGCTCGGGCAGTTTGGCTACTGCCGAATCCAGGTCGCGATAGATCTGTTTGTAAACATCGGCTTTCGGGCTTTTGCCCGCGTAAGCATTTGCTTCCACGTCGCTCGCCTTGGTTTTCACAACCACATCGCCGAAATTCTTGGTAGCCGACCAGTGATAGAACGCCCGTAGAAAATAAGCTTCACCGATAATTTCCTTCTTGCGTGCAGCATCCATCAACGTCCCCGGCACACGCTCGATCACCCAGTTACACTTTTCAATACCGTCGTAGCACGACAGCCAGATCTGCTGCGGCGATTCGTTCGTACGCCCCGCTGTACGCTGCGCCGAGTAAGTAACATCATACGAGAACAAGGTCAGCGCATTACGCGATACCGCTACCCGCGGATAGGTTTGATCAGCGCTCAGATCGGACGACAACAGCGCTGCAGGCCCCGAATACATGTCTGCAAGAGGATCGTACGCAGCGGCAAGAGCCGCCTCCGCGTCCGAAGCAGTCTTATAAAAATTATCCGTATAAATGGAAGAGTAAACGTCTTCATCGAGCTCACAGGAAACAAGCGCCATCACCACGCCGCCCGTGAGAAAAAGAGCTTTGATAATATTTTTCATATAGCCTTTGTTGGTCTTCATAATCATTGGAAGATTAAAAAAATCAAAACGTAACTTGTAAACCGCCCAGGAACGACCTGGACGAAGGATATACCAGGTTATCGATACCGATAGCCGTGTTCTGCCCGCCATACGTGTTTACTTCCGGATCATAACCCGTATAGTTCGTCACGGTAAACAGGTTGTTAGCGCTCAAATAAACCCGCGCACGCTGAATCCCTTTGATCGCCGGCAATACATAACCGAGTGTAATATTCTTGCAACGCAGGTATGAACCGTCCTCGATAAAACGATCGGTAATCGGTAAGCGGCCGGCTTGCAGCACACCTGCATACTCGTTATTCGGATTCTCCGGAGTCCAGCGGTTTACAACACCCTGTAGCAAATTGCGCTGTCCCAGAGGGTTCTCAAAAGACGCGCGGCTTACATTATAGATGTCGTTACCGTAGCTGCCCGAAAGAAAGACGCTCAGATCGAAAGAGTGATACGACAGGTTAGACGAAAAACCGAAGATAAAATCAGGATTAGGATTACCCGTGATCACCTGGTCTCCGGCCGTGATCAACTTATCACCGTCATAATCTTTTACCTTCGTACCGCCCGTGCGGCCGTCAGCACCGGGGATGATCGGTTCACCGGTCTGATATATACCATCAAACAGGTAGGTTTTGAAAATACCGATAGGCTTACCCACTTTCAATGCCGTATACGACGTAATAAAACGCTCCTGCGTGGTACCGCCATCAATATCGGTTACCGAATTGCGGTTAGCCGTAAAGTTGGCCGACACATTCCACTTCAGATCGCCATTCAGGATCCGCGCATTGGCGGAAAGCTCGATGCCTTTGTTCTCGATGCCCCCCAGGTTGGTCACGATCGTACTATAACCAGACGACATCGGCAGCGTTTTCTCATATAGCAGGTCCGTAGTGGTCTTCTTATAGAGATCTACCGTAAGGTTCAGCCAGTTGTTGAACAGGCTTACGTCCACACCGATATTGGCCTGTAGCGATTTCTCCCATCGCAGGTTCGGATTGGCAAGCCCCACAGGGCTGATACCCTTTACATACGTATGATTGATCTGGTAATCGCTTCCCGGCCCCTGTAGCGTAAGCGATTTATAAGGATCGATAGCGCTTGCATTACCAGTTAATCCATAGCTGCCGCGAAACTTCAGATCGCTGATAAACGGAACAGCCTGCATAAAGTCTTCTTCGATAATACGCCATCCGAACGATGCGGCAGGGAAGAAACCGTACTTATAATTTTTACCGAACCGACTGGCACCATCCGCACGGGCCACCACGTCAAAGAATATCTTATCGCGATAGCCGTAGTTGATACGTCCCATATACGAATCCAAACGTGCCTTTGTACGAGTGCTCGACGTAGAAACAGTCGTGGCCAGCTGCAACGCTTCATCCGTAGTCGCATCATTAGGGAAACCGTTGCCTATAGTGTAGTTCTCCCGGTATTGGTCGGACTGCGTCGCAAATACACCGGTAAATTTGAGACTGTGATCTTCCGCGATCTTTCGCTCATAGGTAAGAATGCTCTCGTGCAGCAGAACAACCTTATTGATATTGGTCTTTCGTGCCGTGCCCGAGCTGGCATTCAGATCCTTGGTGGCAATAATATACCGGGGAGAATAGTAGTCACGCAAGCCGCTTTGCATATCCACATTGAACGACGCCCGGTATTTCAGGCCTTTCGCCAGCGTAGCCTCGCCGTAAACATTTCCCAGCATACGCTGTGACTTGTCTTCGTTCTTTACAGCGGCCAGCCCAAGCGGATTGGTTACCTCGCGGTACCGGCCGTCGCGCTGCTCGGCAAAAGGATACAGCGTGCCGTCGGGGCGGTAAGGTTTCAGAGTTGGTGGTGCGCCCAATGCCGCCCCCACGATACTGCCGGTTACCACGTCGGCATTACCAACGTCTGTGCTACCCGTTGGAATACCCTGGCTGATGGTGTTGCTGCCCATGATGCTCGTACCGATCTTGACATGGTCGTTGATACGATGATCCATGTTCAACCGCAGCGAATAACGTTTGAAGTTCGAATTGATAATGATACCGTCCTGGTTGAAATAATTGGTCGATAACGCCAGCTGTGTTTTCTCGCTTCCACCGTTCACCGACAGCTGGTGGCTTTCCACGGGCGCCTTGCGGAAGATCAGGTCCTGCCAGTTTACACCTTGCCCTTCAGCAGCAGGATCGGCATAGATAGCCGTTTTATAAACATCGTTTTCCAGTTGCGCGAACTCGGAGGCGTTCAGCACATCCAGTTTTTTACGCACCTCCTGAATGCCGTAATATCCTTCATAAGTCACGCGCGTAGCACCACCCTTACCACGCTTGGTCGTGATCAACACCACGCCATTGGCACCACGCGCGCCGTAGATCGCAGTGGCCGATGCATCTTTCAAAATATCGACCGATTCGATGTCGTTGGGATTGATCATCGCCAGCGGGCTCACATCGTTAACGCCACCGGTATTGGAGATCTGTATACCATCCACAACATACAGAGGCTCCGATGAGCCGTTGATGGAGTTAGTACCACGCACCCGCACGCTTACGTTTCCACCCGGCGCCGCGGAGTTTTGAGTGACTTGCACACCCGCTACACGCGCCTGCAGACCCTGCGCCACATTGGTTACCGGTGTCTGAACGATGTCGTCCGATTTCACCGAAGCGATAGAGCCTGTCGTTTCGATCTTCCGTTGTGTACCGTAGCCAACAACGACTACCTCACCTAACGTTTCCACATCGGCACCCAGCACGACCTCGAGATTTGTGCGCTGGCCGACGGTGATCTCCTGTGCCGTATAGCCGATAAAAGAAAATACCAATACATCTTCGGGCTTCACGCCCTCAAGCGTATACGATCCGTCGATATCCGACGTCGTACCACGCGACGAGCCCTTCACAACGACATTGACACCGGGCAGTGCTTCTCCCGATTCAGCGCTCACCTTGCCCCGCACCGTGGCGCCCTGGGCATACACGCAGCCAGGGCTCGCCAGAAAATAAAGCAGGAAACCCAGTAACAGGACCTGCAGTTTTGTAGAGTTCTTCGTCATAGGTGTGTTTTTTCTGACCGGAAAAGTAATGGGATTCTCAAAAAAAGCTATTGCCAACGTTTGAAACAGGGCATCGGAAACTATCGGGAGCGCTTTCGCAACCGGTCTCGGTAGGTTTCGTAATCGTTACCGGTGTAAAAATTTCAATCGATAGCGGCGTTTCGAAGCAGGATTTTTTTCGCTACTTTTCACGATCGAAGACCAAAGGAGCCCGGTCTTCAGAGTCCAATCGAACCCATGGTCAAGTGTATAAAATGCGGTGATGTCGATGCCATTGCGAAAGCAGGCGTTGTACGTGGAAAGCAGCGCTATTTCTGCAAACGCTGTGACTGCTACTTCAGCCAGTCCGCTGTGGCGGAACACGAGCCCATGCCCGCGCGCCGCCACCAGACTACGATCATGGACATTGCCAGCGCCCTTAATATCTCCAAGTCAACCGTATCACGGGCGTTGCAGGGCCATGCCGACATTAACGCCAACACACGCAAGGCTGTGCTCGATATGGCCGTACAGTTGGATTATCAGCCAAACCTGCTCGCGCTCGGACTGGCCAAAAGCCGTAGCTATACCATCGGCATCATCGTACCGGAGTTCATTAACAGTTTCTTCCCCTATATAATCATTGGCGCCCAGCAGGTGGCAAACCCCGCAGGCTACCACGTTATAATATGTCAGAGTAACGAGTCGCTGGAGACCGAGATAGCTAATACACAGGTACTGCTGGCCAGCCGTGTCGATGGGGTGATCGCATCCGTAACGGGCGAAACAAAAACGCTCGAACATTTCCGCAAATTCCAAAAGGCAGGGATACCGGTCGTGATGTTCAACCGCATCTGCGAAGGACTCGATGTCTCAAAAGTGCTGGTAGACGATCATGACGGTGCTTATAAAGGCGTGGTCCACCTCATCCAGCAGGGCTGTAAACGTATCGCGCACCTCGCAGGCCCGCAAAACCTCCAGATCGGCCGCGAACGTCTGCGCGGTTATCTCGATGCCCTGCACGACCACAATCTGCAAGTAGACGAAGAGTTGATCGTATATTACGACCTCAGCAAAGAAAGCGCAAAAGCGTGCGCACGTCACCTATTGGAATTGCCTCAGCCGCCGGATGCAATCTTCGCAGTAAACGACCCGGCAGCGATACAGGTAATACTCACCGCCAAAAGCCGCGGCGTAAGTATACCAGCAGACCTCGCCGTCGTAGGCTTCAGTAATGAGCCAACTTCCGCCCTCATCGAACCCGCCCTCACAACACTCGCCCAACCACTCGACGAAATAGGCAAGGTCGCCGTACAGTTCCTCCTGCACGAAATAGAACAGGAAGACGGTCTCTTCACACCCGAGCTCCGTGTATTGAGAACCGAGCTTATCGTACGCGAATCATCGATGCGCATCCGGTAACGTACAGCTACTTACCAAAGCTCATTCCCCTCAGATTCGTGACAAACGCCAAAAGCAACGGACCGATCGAAGCAATAGCCGTAATAAAACCGATGATCCGGTTAAAGGTGGTTTGCTCTGTCGCAAAAAGAAAGACGGCGATAGCGATAAAGAATATAGCCAGCACGATGCGTATCGTTTCCCACGTACCCGAGATATTGATCTCTTTCTCGAGCTGCAAGGCCTCCTCCTTATCCACCACGGTAAGAATAAAATTTCTGAAACTCCGGCTCATCACTCGCAGACCTCCTAACCGGTCATCATAAAAAAGAAGGCCCTTTCTCACCAATACGGACAGTATCCCGAAATTCCTGTAGTTGGTGATCTCATCGGAAGCAAAATCATAAAGCACATACTTTTCCCGGGTGCTTAACCCGGCCCAGATAGAATAGTAATAATTCTGGGCCATGTCCTGAATCTTAAGAATGAAGTGCTCCTCCGCCTTGGCGAAAGACACATCACAACTGCATTCAGCAGACACCAGATTTACACTGTTGCATCGGAAATATGTATCCAACATCGCAGCGTCACCAAATTTAGAGCTTTGCATAACCCGTTGTCCGAGATCATGCAAATAGACACCGAATCTGAATTCTTCACGAATATAACGCGCGCTATCATCCGGTCTTATAACCATAGTATCTTCCAGAGAATAAATAACCTTTTCGAAATCGTTCAGAATACGCAGAATATCACTCCGTTCTTGTTTGAGTTTATCCGCATCGGGCACAGCCTTTCCTTTAACAGTTTCGTCTTTGTCATCCTGATCCTTGTTTTTCTTATCCCTCAGCAAGGCAAGCGAGCGTTTGCCCAGCAACGAAATCTGCTCACACGGATCAGATGCCGTTATCCATACCACTTTCAAAGCCTGACTTTTAAAACACTCATTCAATGCCGATAATTGCTCGTACAAAAGACAGCTATCCGAATCGTTCAGCGCAAAGTCATGCAATAAAACGATGGAGTGGTTCGGTGGGGAATCAGCCTGCTTACCGGGTTTATAGGCTAAGAGCTGATAATCCACTTTTGCTTTTCGTAATGCTTTGAGCGCTTTCGCCTTCATTTCCTTTAAAGGCTCAACCACCGGCTTGTCTTCCGGTTCCTCATCTTCTTTACTGACTTCGCAGAGACCTGTCACATACTCCAACGCACCACTTCCCGGTAGTGAAAGCACCAAAAGATTCTTTGAAGTATGCTCGATACTGTGGCGGATATATTCTTCATCGGCCTTACGGATCTTACTTTGATCCGGTCCCCGGTTGAAATACTCGAACAACGTAATTTTTTTATGAACAAAAACAAGGACCACAAAAAGTAAGGCTATACTGATACAGATCCCCACGAATAGCCTGGCCCGATCGCCTTCAATGATCCACTCTATAGTTGTCTTCCGGGAAGGCAACCTGACTTGAACGTAACTCAGCGTATCCGTAGGAGAATCATGCCGGTAGAGAAAATCCAGTCTGCCCGGCGGAGTCCACGTCCACGTTCCTTCCGCGCTTGTTCCATAATTTAAATCGCGGAATGATGTCTGTAATTCCAGATCGCTATACGCAATGTTGGGAAGGTTGATAACCTGATTGTAAAAAGCGAGAAAAGCATTCCGTTTATCAACCGAAGGCACTGTCTCTGCCTTGAACTTCATCCTTTCCACCGCCCGCCGGCCACCCGGCATATAGATCCCCTTCTTTAAAAGATCGAAATTCGGAAGATCATTGAATTTACCCAATAGCCAACGCTCGCGCCTGTCTATTCCCTCTGCCAGCTCAAGACTGTTTCTCTTTTGTTTGATCTCCCGCTCCTGGCGCACCGAAGTAATGAAGAAGTTGAAGGCAGGAAAAACACTGAAATTCAAAAGAAGCAAAAAGCAAGCTGGCAGCGTGATATACTTTCCCCAGGATTGCCTGTCGGGATGGCCATTTCGAATTTTACCCCATCGCTTTTCAATATTTACCACCGGTAAACCATCCGGCACGAACACCAGGACAATCATAGCAAGCTCTATCAAAATAAAGATAAACGCGGCGCATAAAGACACCGGCAGACCGGAAGAAAGAAGCGCCAGCAAAAGAACGGCGCCAGCACCAGCGCACACCCCAAGAAACACACGAAACTGGTAAGCAACATATTTCTCATAAAATCCTCGCTCATACCCTTCCTTGTTAGCCTTGTAGATCACGGCCCCGCTAAGCGCCAGGGCAAAGACAGGCAAAAAGAAAGATACAAAAACGACATTCTCCCGCCTTATAAAAAGCAACGACAACGCAGCGGGAACAAGGAGCCAGAGAAACAGATTGGTAAAGCCGGACCGGTTTGAGGAATTGAAGTACAGCCATTTGATACTGAGTTGCTGACGCCTCAAAACGTTTTGCTGCGAGGTTAAAAAATAAGAAACGGCAATGATAAACGTCAACATCAAACCAAGAACGATCAGCATCAGCAACGTAAACGTAGCCTGATTGGAAAGCGCCTTCATAAAAAAAGAAGTGTCGTAGAGAACCACGAGCGTATAGGGTAAAACCTCCAAAGGTTTGAAATGTGCCACATGATCATTGCCGTAGTACCTGACTTGCAACGTAGTGTCCACATGACTGGTAACCACTGCCCTAACCAAAAGATCATTGCCCGTCTCCGCTATAAAATTCTCACGGAGGTTGCGTTTTTCGTCGGAATGAAAAAGAACCCGCCCATCTTTATCCAGCACACAAAAGCTTACTTCAGACAATAGCGCCGGCTTGAGGAGCGAAAACATGTAAGTCTCTATACCCAGTACCACTCCCAGTGAGTCTTCTGGAATAGAGATAGCGCTATCCAACGCTTTGCTCATCACTACCGTATTCTGCTGATCAAGCCATGAATAGATCGGCTGGAGATAAAACACCTCTTTACCTTTATCTCTCCCCTTCTTTTCCATGATATACGGATAAATATCCGGATGCTTCTTTTCAAAAGCTTTGAAATACTCCCGTTCATGCAATTCAAGATGGGTAATGCGGTCCTTTGCTTTTATATCGAACACCGGGCCTCTGCCTTTATGGTTAAGCAACACAAAGTTCTCAACCTGGTGAGCGCAATCAGGGCGCTCCACAAATGCTTCTTCACCCGGCAAAAGCTCTCCTTTAACCCATTTTTTGTAATACGGTTGATTGGTTATCAGGTGTAGTTGATAATTCCACTGATTCGATATCTCTCTCACTTCTTTGTCAATGGCCGTATCCATCGCCAGGGCTACCTGCCGGGTCACAAAAGCTTGCCGGTTGTATTGACTGGCATTATGCGTCCATAACAGAAAGCATACAGAGAGAACCGCGCTTCCCGACGTCAACGCAATCCCGATCCGCAGTACATCATATTGCGAAAGTCGCTCGAACTCGCTAACCGTAATCAGTTTTAAAATCGGCAGCGAAAACGCAGCGATCACAAACACCAAAGTGATCCAGATGATCTGTGTCGTGTTGAGCAGATACTTCTCACTGTTGTATTTTTCAGTAGAAATAACACCGCACAACACAAAGTCGCCCCCCGAAGCCTGGTTGAAAGGATGCACAAAAACAAAACGACTCTTACCGCCCAACGTATCGCGCTTTACCCGGTCACTGAGAAGGATCTTGCCCGCAGGGTTCTCAGGCTGTTTGCTCTTGGAGTCAACAGTATCAGCCTTGAAGCCCGCATAAGCCAGAGGACTGGTTTGATACACAACCTCGCCACGACGCAACACAACATAATCCTCAAAAAAATCATCGCGATAGAAAAGCACGTTCTTCAAAAACTCATCAATTTCATACCGATAAGCAAGCACCCGGTTTTTATATAGAGTAATTGTATCCGTATTCTCATTTTTTCTTATATCCCTTGCATATTCGCCATAGAACCGGATCTGCTGCTTATCCTGTACAGGGTCGTAGATAATATCGAAAGCGCCTCGCTCAACACCATTTTTTCCACGTCGCACAATGGAGTCCCGATCCAGGCTAAGGCCTTTAATCAAAGGCCCACGGAATTTCCGGTTGCCCGTTGCGTCTCTTCCATTATAGACACCATCAAGTGTCTTTTGAATATTGATTTTCTTCTCAAGAATATTCTGCTCGATCTGCGACAGAATACGCAGACCGCGCGAGTTCAGCTCGCTTTCCTTATTCGGCACAAGAACGAGTAAATAAAAATAAGCAATGACCATCACGCTGGCCAAAGCAGCAACCGCCACAAAGATCTTTCTCAAACCTATCTTCATCATAACGAAGGAGTTTTCCTTTCCCGGAAGGGTAGTTACTACGCTACTAACCGATTATCTGCTTACACCTAAATCCACTGTCAGGTAACAAAAAGCCCACCTCTTCGATACTGATTTCAGTGATCGAATAGATGGGCTTATATATCTAAAGTAGTAAAAATCAGACGATTTTCCTATCCCGGCATTCATCCACCAGATAACAGTGAGATTGACAACGAATGTGTATAATAACCGCTCTCGGGCTTCTCATCACAATCGTCACTTATATCGTTATTATAACGTGACCTGCACGCGTAAAAATGTAGCCGGAATATGCGTGGTGCCCGTAACGCCGTTTTTGTTTTGACTGTTAAAAAGCGTCTCCAGCTCCTGCTGCAGATCGGCGGCCTTACCGTTTTTGCCTGCTGCATCAAAAGCATTCATCGTAGGTCCATAGTAGTTCTTAAACAACTCAAGAAACTGGGCGGGCGAACCAGGCGCAATAAAAGTATACGTGTCGCGGATGAAATTTATTCTCTCCTTTGGCACACCAGCGCCGCCGAAGCGTTCCACAACATGATCCTCTACACCCCATAGCATCGGGCTCACAAATCCCTCCGGTGGTGGCGGCGTATAGGCAGAGCTGATCTTTAATATCTGAGCCACCAGCGTAGGGTCTCCTGGAATCCAGTTACCCATAACGATCCTTCCACCAGGCCGTGTTACGCGCACCATTTCTTTTGCCACGTCATGCGGCCTGGGCGCGAACATAGCGCCGAAGATGCTTACCGTCAGATCAAAAGAACGATCGCGTAATGCTTCCAGGTTGGTGGCATCACCTTCCTGGAACGAGCAGTTCGCAAGCCCTTCTGCCTCGGCCCGTATATTCCCGGCCTTCACAAGGTTGCCGGCAATATCCACGCCCAACACGGTTGCTCCCAATTTCGCGGCCGGAATAGCAGTCGTGCCATCGCCACATCCGAGGTCAAGAACCTGAAGGCCCGGCGTAATGCCGAGTTTATCAACCAGTTCAGCACCGCTTTCCCGCATGCTTGCCGCTATGCGGGTAAAGTCTCCTTTTTCCCAGAGTTGTTTGTTAGGGTTCATTTTGATTATAGGGGGTTTATTTTTACTGTAGTAATAGTCTCATTGTTCTACGATAACAGTGTGGGTTTAGCCCAATATTTTTGGGATTAAATTTCGTAAGCTTGAACGTTTGCTTATTTTTGCAGGCTATTCCGGTTCCCAAAACCGGATTCCGGCTCCGTATTTCAATGGATAGAATTTCAGATTCCGATTCTGAAGATGCAGGTTCGATTCCTGCCGGGGCCACAAAAAACAGGGTGAGTGCGAAGTGCGAGAGCGGTAATGCACAAACTCAAAAGCTCAGGGTGAGTATTTTCGATAACCGAAAAATACTCACCCTGTTTTTTTCATCGCGTCTCACACTGGCACTCGCACTGTCCCTTTTTTGTGGTTACTGCTACTAATTCACCCAGTCAACCGGAAATGTTGCAAAGTCATGACTCAGCAGGCACGATATTGCACCGTCTCGGACGATTAACCCTGGGATTGAAACAGACATCAAGTATCTGACTATCAGATATTCTATTATTCACCCACACGTATATTGGTCTACCTGAAAAGGAGTAGTCGCGTCGGGCGTTAATCGATATTTTTCAACCGGCTGAGGAGGGCGTCGCGGTAGAGGAGGCCGATGGGGGCCTGCGAGTTGTTTACGAATTCGATCACGTTTCCGTTGATGGCTTTGATGGCCTCGAGGCGGACAATAAAGGATTTATGGCTTCTGAAAAACAATGTGGGCGGCAGGAGCTCGACCAGTCGCTTCATGGTGATATGTGTGATGATGAGTTTTTGCGACGCATGAATTTTTACGTAGTCTTTCATGCCTTCGATATAGGAGATGTCTGCAAAATTGATCTTGACCAGTTTGTAGTCTTCCTTTACAAAGATGTGGTCGACCTTGGATCTGTCGTCGGAGAGCTGCTTGTGCATCATCTTTACCTTGTTTACGGATTTCAGGAACCGTTCGAAGGCGATGGGTTTGACTAGGTAGTCCACGGCGTCGACGTTAAAGCCTTCGAGGGCATATTCCGGATAGGCGGTGGTGAAGATTATATGTGGTGTGTCTTTCAGCGATTTTACGAATTCGATTCCCGTGATCTGCGGCATCTGTATGTCGCAAAACAGCAGATCTACCGGGCTGTTACTCATCATGTCGAACGCGCTGATGGCGTTATCGCACTTGCCTACGAGAGTAAGGAAGTTTACACGTTCGATAAAAGTTTCCAGGACGTTCTGAGCTAAAGGCTCATCATCGATGATGGCGCACGTGATCATAATTGTAGTTCCTTTAGGTTAACCGGGTTGTATAATATTACTATGGTCGTTATTTCAATGTCAATGCCAGATCTACCGAGAAGGAGGCGTCATCTTCCTTCACCTCCAGCACATAGTTACCGGGATACAGTAGCTCGAGTCGTTTACGGGTATTGGCTATGCCTATGCCACCCGGCCTGCGGGGCTGCGTGGTGTTTTCCGCTGTGAAACGGCTATTCCGGATCGATGTTCTCAGCACATTTCCCTCTACCCTGAGGCGGATGTCTACCCATGATCGTTTGATGGATTTGTTGATGCCGTGCTTGAAGGCATTCTCTATAAAAGGAAACATGATGAGCGGCGCAATGGTAAGCCCATCATACTCACCAGAGAACTCGACATCGATAGTTACGCGGCTGGTATGCCTGATGCGCTCGAGCTCCACATAGTTCTCGAAGAAAAGGATCTCCTTCTGCAATGAAACGCTGGGAAAATTCGAATCGTACAGCGTATACCGCATGAGATCGGAAAGCTTCAACACTACGTGCGGTGCCTTATCGCTTTTGTGCAGCGCCAGGGAATAGATATTATTGAGTGTATTGAAAAGGAAATGCGGATTGATCTGCGCTTTGAGAAATGCGAGCTCCAGATTCAGATTATCGCGTTCGAGCTTCAGTGCCTTTGTACTGAGGTCGAGCAATGTTACGGCGAGCTTCATCACCAGGGCCGGGGATATAAGGTACGACAGGTCCAGCAGTATTTCGGGTGCATTTTTCAGCATGATGACACCCTGCACTCCGCTGCTCAAAATACGCTGCGCATAAGCATTATAGCCGCGCCCGGGAATGGTGATAACTTTAGGTAATAGGGCATACTCCAGGAACGACGAAAATGCATAGAAATAATAAATGAGCACCAGACATAACAGCAACTGGATGTATTTCTTCCGGAACAGGAATTTCGGCACAACATAATACGAGAGGAAGTAAAAAATAGAAAAGATGATGACGACGTCTTTTATTTCAACAACGGCCGCCATTCCGAGTGACAGCCCCATGAGCGGCTTCTTAACATAGATAAAGAAGATATAGACCACTATCCAGAACAAGATGTGAAGCAATATCCGGAAATGGCCGACATTTTTATTGCCGGTATTCAGCGCACGCGGGGTATGAAGATTCATGGACGTCAGGTGGTAAACGGTCTGTGTCACGTAGCAACTCTTTTATAAAACGCATCAACTCGCTTACGAGTTAACGGATATTAAGTCTGCCGTGATCTCACGGTCGTCGAAACTTATCACACATTTGTCTAAAATATTTAGATGGCGTTTATCAAATATAGTCTTTTGATGAAAAATAAGAAGAAATCTGAAGACCCTTACGCTCCAATTTCTCATGAAAAGTCTATTTTGCCTTATAGTGGAAGACGAACCTCTGGCCCAGGAAGTTTTAGAAACCTACATCGGCCGGTTAGATGAACTACAGCTGGTTTGCAAGTGTGAAAGCGCTGAGGAAGCCTACGAGGTCATAAAATCCCATCATATAGATATTATCTTCCTGGATCTCAACCTGGGCGCAGACTCGGGCCTGGACCTGGTGCGATGGAGTTCGAATTCGATCAAACGATATTATCTCATCATTACTTCCAGTGAGCCTCCCTACCCGGCAGGAGAAGCGATCACTCCACCCTCCGACAGTTTTGTGCTGGTGGATCATCTTACCAAACCATTTTCCTTCAATCAATTCAAGCATAGTATCGAGAAAATAAGTCAATTATAGCTGTGGCGCGGATACGCGACTGCCCTTTCTCAATTGGGTGTGATACAGCTGATGAAGGAAATCATAGAGCACCATTTCGTGCTGTCGTTGATTAGCCGGCAAGAGCCTGTTGATGGACATATGAATGTAGCTTTTCAATAGTGAGCGTACGGAAACGGACAATTTACCGGCATCAGCCATCGCTATTATATTTTGCGCGACAGGACGCATACGCTCGCCGCGACCACGCAAAATGTGTTCGATTGATTCGGGTAGACCTGTACCATCAATAAACCAACTTACTGCCTGTCGTTTTTTGCGCAATGTGTCCGCTAGCGATCGTTTTGTATTCTGGTCTGCACGCATCTCGCTGAAAAACTGTTGCTGAAGCTCTGTTGTAATGATCTGGCGCTGCGCCGTGGGAATATCGAATTGCACAAACCACTGATCTATCAGCGCCAGGCCCAACTGCCACGTGATATCGGGATCCTGCCCGCTCTCGTTCAACAAACGCCCGATACAATCCGAATCTATAAAAAACAATTGCTCGGAAGCATCGATGTTTTCGGTTCCATAGCGTTCCAGTTCTCTTCTATATACGTCGGTGTTGATACTGATTATAAGACGGGATTCTATCAACGGCGATGCCAGGGAATGAAGCAGGGCGATGACACGCGCATAAAAATCGCCGGTTCCGTGAAAACGCAGACGGATATGATTACCCGGATCACTGTAACGGATATAAAACCACCTGTCTATTACGCCATCCTTCAGCAACGCTGACGCCAGCGGCATTACCACTTCACTCAATACACGGTCCGACGCGTGAGTTGTACAATAGATCTTATAATACAGCCACTCCGAGCCCAGCATAAAGTTTCTGGTTACCGGACTGCCGGCCTGCGCCGATGCAGAGTCTACTTTGTTGGGTGCGTGGGGCGTAACATTTTCCAGCGGGATAATCAATTCATTAACGTAGCCGGACCCGTCCGCATCATGAAAGAAAAAGTTCTTTCCGTTGGCCACGCTTTCCTCGAGCGTATCTGTTGTTTCGAGCAGCTTTTGAAAGATGATCAACTGATGATCGTTTTCAAGGTCGATGGGGATCTTGTTATCGCCTGTACCTACCAGCACATACCGGGGTATCATTTCTTTGGCCCTCAGCATTTCGACCCCGGATCTTAGATCTGAAGCTCGTTTTATAGCTATCAGATCATCGGCGGCGATGCGCCACCGGGCTGGTGTTACAATAACATTTCCGAGGCGGACCGATGGCAAATACGGAGCGTGCCGCAGCGATCCCCACTCCCAGGTGATAGCCGACTGTATGTCATCGTACTGAAGATCGCAAAGGAAACGATAAACGGAAATAGTATCGTGTGTGTAGTTATGCGCCGAGCTCAATCGCGGCACAACCTCACAATTCAATTTTTTTGATCGGAGCACGAAACGATCGTCAACGAGAGAAAGGGTGAGATCGCTTACGGGAATCTGGTGATCTGCGGGCACTCCGCCCAGCGCTAAAATCGGGATCTCGTACTGTCGCAATACGGGGCGTGAAGATATATTGCCGATACGTGCTTCATTAACATGCACGATCTCGGCGAAAACAGCGCCCGGCTGTGTTTGCTCTTCGCGGCGCAGCGACCGGCGAATAGAATCTGTAAGGTCGGAATCAAGATGACAAAACCGCGCGATCAACGTTGCCGCTGAGGGTCCGTAGGCTCCGTGAAACAATATATCGCATCCCTCGTGGTTTGCCGTGCCGGCAAAAACCGACACGAATGCCGACAGCGAGGCCGGGAGCTTTGCCGGCTTCATAAACGGCCTCAACTCGGCTTCGTTAAGGATTATGTTTTTTTTCCCTGCCAGCGCTTCGCTGTATTTCCGGATCAGAAAATCCTGGAAGGCCGATTCCTCGAAAACCGCCGACTCTTTGGTATCCGGGAACAATATATCTCTCAGCAATGTGGACTCAGCCAGGTGCGGAGCATAACGAATGGGGTACCCTACGCCGATCTCCGGATCGAGGGCGATGGAAAGATCTACGGTTTCGCGTTCGTAACGGCTGAAGAATGCCTTGCGAAACGCAGCCATCTGCTTATTGGACTTGAGCGGCATGATCTGCGCCAGGGTCTCGATCGCCTTCACCACATATCCGGCTATCGCGCCGTCGAGCTCCACGGTGCCGGTACGACATGCATCGACCTGGATATACCGATCGCTGTCGGTGTCGTTGGTCAATTGGTGCAGGCGGCCCGTAAGCTCCTGATATGCGGGCAAATTGCGGGCTGCGGGTTGCACATCAAACATTGCCAGATAACGACAGATCTCCTCCAGAGCGGGTGATGTTATATTGTGATGCCGGAGGATATTTACAATATTCAAGAAATAATCACCATCGGTGAGCCTGATCTCCAGCTCACTGATAAGGATCTGGTTGTCGATCATATCTTCTATAAGCTGGGCCGCCTGGCCGGCATCAACCCCACGGTTGATCAACATGTGTGCCAGAGCGCCTATACTGCTACCGTTACGCGCGTGCCTGAGAACGTCTTGCACCAGGGTGTGATTGTCGATGGTGGACAACAGGTACACCCGGTGATTTTTCTTTACCTGGTATTCGATGTACCGCAGTTCGTTCTCGGCGCTGTGGAGTGTATTGTTGGGAAAGAACCGGATCACGTTGCGGATAGCGGGCGTTCTGACCAATGTATCGGCCAACTGCCAGGCGTAGTTCGTATCGAGGCGTGTGTGCCTGACTATCTTATCCGACAACGTTGTGTGGGAGTGACTTCCCCACGTTCCTTTCACTACCCCCGCGAACAGTCCGAATGGTGTTGACCGCCTCGACAGGCGCAGCAGATATTTTTGCAGCGATATACATACCCGCGCTTCTTCATCGGCACTCAGCGCAGATTCCAGGAACGCCTTCAACTTCCGGTATAATCCCGGCGAGGCCACATAGATCGCTTCCTGCAAGTCGGGGTTAGCAAATTTTTGCCTCAGTGTCGTACTGTCGAGCACGTTGCCCATATTGTACGGGAACAGCGGTGTACGAACGACAAAATAGGATTCGTGTCTTATCATAGGTTTTATTAAACGAATGCCTGGCTGACAACCATATCGTGCAAATGAAAAAACTATCAAAAACAATCAGTATCAAATCCATCTCACACAATCGCGCCTGCTTATAAAGAATCAAAAACTCTCAAAACTCTACCACATCCTGTACGATAGATATATCAGTATGCTGGTCGGTTGCCAAATACGAAACATAGCCTGCCGGTACCGTTAACGGGTGAAGGTGCCAGACGTTACCGGCCAACACGATGGTACCTGCGGCATCGAATTGGTGCAGCGGCACCTGTAGTCCGCGCCCATCGGCTTTGATCACGGCTTCTTTAATTGTCCAGATAGTAAAAAAATCAAAAAGGAACCGGGGTGATACCGATAAACGTTCCAGCTCACGGCCTGTAAAACAGCTCGTGAAATCTTCGAGCCTGACCTCATTCACAGCCTCGATATCAACGCCGATCCTGGCGTTGGCGCTGAATACGGCTACAACAAACCTACCCGCGTGCGATATATTAAAATCAACACCGGCATGAAGATACGGGCGTCCAAACTCGGTGTACCGAATCTCTTCTAGTATACGTTCATGAAAACCGAGCTCTATAAGGCCTTTCCGCAACAGTAACTTCCCGATCAAAAATGCCTGGGCATCCTGCCATCGCCTGTATTGCTGCGCGCGTTTCACCAGATCTGCTGGAAGCCCGCGGGATACAGCCGCTGTGAAATGCCCCCAGGGCTCCGCATTTTCAGCAATCAAAACGCGTATCATCAACAATAAGAATTTTCAAGTATGTAACGAAGCGGAATTACCTGGAACGAAGGGAGACGCCCGTCTCCATCAGCATATAAGTACCTTTCAAAGCGGTCAATAACCAACGCCGAATACCCGGCCCAACTGTCGGAAGAATCTATCCCTGCTGAACAACTCCTGATCAAATTTAACAAGGCCGCGATAAAATCCCAGTAAGCCGATAGTTTTTTCCATCCCAAGTCAACAAATCTTTTCACCCAGGTGCCTATAGATCACGTGAGAACCTTTATTTACACTGCCTGTACGGTGATTGAATGATCCTTAAAATTATTATATTGCTGCTACGCGCTTTGTGAATGTGTTTGTGTGCAATGTTTGCGCGGTAAAGTGAAAGGCTGTCGCGCTCCTTTATTAACGATTAATTTGTAATATTTCAGGCCACGGTGCCGCGCATCGAAAGTTGCCCAGGTTGGTATGTAATACTATTTGCTATGTCTTATATATTGAATCAAAATGAGAAATCAACCGTACCACAGGCGGGTGCAGGTGTGTACTTTTTATCGAACGACAACATGTATGACCTTACGGTGGCATTCCTGAATTCGTTCAGATATCACAACCCGGACCTGCCGCTGTGCCTTATTCCATTTAACGACAACATCCAAAAGATAACCAGATTAAAAGACACCTACGACTTTTTTGTATATGACAACGCAGCACTGCTGGCCCAATGCGACCAGATCAGCACGCAGTTTCACGACCAGGTGCTCGGTGCCTACCGCAAGCTGGTAGCATGGGAGGGGCCGTTTGAGACTTTTGTCTACATAGACGTCGATACGGTTTTAGTGAGCAACATTGAATTTGTATTTCCATTGCTGGAGCGGTACGACTGCCTGACCTCGCACTCAAATATACCTGAAATACGCAAGTTTGTGTGGAAAGAAAGCATCTATCAAACCCCGGCTCTCAGTGACGAACAGATCGCTTTTGCGGCGAATACCGGCTTCATAGCCTCGAAGAAAGATTTTTTACCATTCGAGGCCGTACTACGCGACCTGGGTAAGGCACTGGCGCTGAAAGAGGACATGGAGCTGTTTTGTATGGAGCAGCCTTTTCTGAACTATTATATAGTAACCCGTGGAAAAATGTATACGAGCTTTTATGTGCTCTGCTCACAGGGGCATCGGGGTTTAAAGCTGGAAGCCTGGGGAGGATTGACCGGCGGTGTGATAGACCGGGGGGGAATAAAATTCCCACAACAGGCAGAGACCTTCCTGGTACATTGGGCGGGCATATGGAGGCCGAACCGATGGGACAATATTTATAACTCGATCATCGGCAAGCTGAAAATCGACCGCTTCATCAAGCGTCGTGTTATCAATAGCCGCATGCCGTACAAAAAACTATGGTCGTACTACCGGAATCATCATCTCGAGAGAGCGCGGCAGCGGTAATGGTAACGTAATATAAGGGAGTATAAACTCGTTCGCGGAATATATATTACCAACGGCGTTGCTACCTACCGTGTGATCGGCATACCGTGCAAACCAATCCTGTTTAAAAAAACGCACGTATTCATCTGCCCTAAAACAAGAATAGCCGGCTTTTATCAAAGCCGGCTTCAGAATGCCCTATCGGGCTATAGATACACCCTCTTAAGGATGGATCGGACAAAAAAAATCAATTGAGAGAAAACGGGTACGATCCAGCAAATTCTTTTTACGTCTAAGCGCAATCGCAGTTCGTCTAATTTCTTTTGCTACCTGCGGGCTTCGCTGTTATTTGGTATCAACAAAGCGAAAGACATTTCTTGAAATGAAAACGCAAAAAAACTTTCACCAAACCCATCACGATCATGAAAACAAACCACGACCTCCTGAGAAAAAGAACTGTTGCACAACTGAACTCATTTACCGGCTCTCTCGGTTCGTTATTATCATTCCTTCCGATGTGTACTGAGACCACATCGGGCAGAGAGAATGCCCTCTAATAAACCCGGGGTCGGGTTATAAAATTGGATAGGGCACGTATAGATAGCCGTATCATTTGGGAAGGTGATAATGGTTTATCTACACAGAGGTAGTCTTGAGCTGAAACCTGACAGCCTCCCCTATCCAATTCTTTTACAAAAATTCAAAAAGTAACCACCGACTTTTACCACGACACCCATGACTACCGAAGATCTGACATGGTATGTTGTTTATACATACCCGAAAATGGAAAAGAAGATCTTTTCCAACCTGACCAAGCAAAGCATCAACGCGTTTTTGCCTTTTCAACGAGTGGTACGGCAATGGAGCGATCGAAAGAAGAAAATGGAGATTCCGTTGTTTCCTAACTACGTATTTGTACAGATACCGCAGAAGGAGCGTTTCAAAGTATTCAATGTACCAGGCATAACACGGTTTGTTTCATTCGACGGCAAGCCGGCTGTTGTTTCAGACCATGAGATCAACACCATCAAACAGATCGTGAACAACGATATTCAGTTTGAACGCGAAGTTTCACTTTCTTCCGGCGACCGCGTAAAGGTAGTGCATGGCCCGCTTGCCGGACTGGAAGGTATTTTACTGGAAAAGAAAGGCGGAAGCAGATTCGGCCTCCACTTTACGTCGATATCGCAAAGCATCTCGGTCGATGTTCAGTACAATCTACTGGAGCGCGTGGGCTGACGCGGGCAGGCAATCATCTTCAGCCCTGTATAGCCATGAACAAATATCCAATGTCACGGAAACGGCCTGCGAAACCATTGCGCACCCAACCCGAAGCGCTGTTAGTCACAGACACCAGCGGCACGTATTATGCCGGCGAGCTGCTTACCGATTTTCAGGTAGCACAACTCTACAAAACTCATAAAATATCCAGGATTAACTTCTGATCTGGTGCAAGTCATAGACTTGCACCAGTTTTTTTTCAACCAGCAGTTTTTATTACTATAACGCTAGTTCAATAAATCTTCGAGCTCTTCAATGGAGAGGCCTTTGTAGGTGAAATCGCTGGGGCTGAACACGCGTTCATCCTGTTCCGCACATAATGAGATGAGGCGAACCAGCTCATTGCGGAAGCTGTCGAGGAAACGCTGCATGTTTTCCATCGGCAAAAGATCGGCATCGTATGACAGACTTATGGTAAGGCAACGATCTTTCTGAAACGCTCCCACGGCGAAATCGAAAGTAGCCGCGGCGGCTGACAGCCAACTGCTGACGGTAAGCTCGCTGCCGTAAGCGAACGAGAGCTGGGGGCGAAACTGGAAGATCCGTCGTTCGTCAACCGATCCTTGCAGGAGGTGTTTCAGCACTCCGTAACCTTCCCCCTGGCCGGGCACTTTGCGCAGATATTCCTTTACTTCGTTGATGTGCTTTTTCGCATCGATGTAATGACTGTTGTCCAGCACTACGGGATAGAACTGATCGAGCTGTTCTCCTGTTCCGGCGATTTCGTTCTGTGATCGTATGTCACGTTGTACCGCGATGAACGCTTTCTCTTCTCCGAAGCAATTTCTGATACAGATGCTCAGCGCCGCGAGCAGTATCTCTTCAATCTTCGTGTTGAAGATCGTATTAACATCCGTTGTGAGCAGGGCGGTTTCCTGTTCCGTCAGTGCGAGCGTAACCACATCACGCTTGGCGATGATCGTCTCGTGTGTCGTTGCCGTGCGCTTCATCGACGTATCTTCTCCCAGCCGGGCCACTCCGCGCCAATAGGCCTTTTCTTCCAGGAAATGCTTGAGGTAAGTTGCGTTTTCTGCCGACCCTGCCGACAGCTCATTGAGGGCAACGTATCTATCTGTTAAAACGGCTGCTACTACCTGCTGATAGGCGCTGATAAGCTGCCGGATGGTGAGGAAAGTAAACAGATCTGTGTTGTACTCCACGCCCACCGACATTCCTCCGACAGTTTCCGTGAACTTCAGCGCCAGGTCGTATTTACTTATTGTTGCAGTGGCATCGTATTCACTGATAGTAATGCCGTCCATTACCGGTGCGCTGCTATAGGAGCCGGATTTCGATGCCGTGTTTTGCAACACGACGGCAATATCGAACAGGGGCGACCGGCTGAAGTCGCGTTTAAGCGAAAGGTCTTCGACTATCCGGTCGAACGGATACAGTTTATGATCAAATGCTTTCAACGTACTCTCCTTCACGCGCGTAAGCAACGAGATAAAACTGTCGTTGTGGCTGAAGCGTGTTCGCAGTGCCAGCATATTTACGTAAAACCCGACCTGATTTTCGAGGTTCAAATGATCTCTTCCCGCTACGGGTGATCCAACGATCATATCGGTTTGACGGGTACTTGTATATAACAAGGCTTTTACCGATGCGAGCAGCACCATAAATAATGTGGTGCCCGTTTCGCGGCTCAGGGTAAGCAGGCCGTCGCGCGTTTGTTGGTCGAGCGTAAAGGTGGCGTAATGACCATTGTATGTTTTCAATGCGGGGCGCGGATAGTCTGCCGGAAGGTTGATTACCGGCAAGTCGCCACCAAGCTCATCGAGCCAGAAACGTCGATGGGCTTCAAGGTGCTGCCCGGACAGCAGATTGTTTTGCCAGGCGGTGTAATCTTTATACTGTACCGGCAGCTCAGGCAGCGTTACGGAGTCACCCTGCCGGTAGCCGTTATAATAATGCAGCAAATCGTCGATCAAAACGCGAGCAGACCAGCCATCGGTAATGATATGATGCAGATTGAGGATGCACACGTATTGTGCATCGGCACGCTGAATCACCTTGGCCCGGATGAGCGGACCTTTTTCAAGATTGAACGGACGTGCGGCATCCTGGTCGATCATTTTCCTGACCAGTGTCTCCTGGGTTACGGTTCCTCTCAGATCGTGATATTCTACGGTAAAGCCGAGATCGTCGAAGTTGTTTATCTTTTGCATCAATACGCCTTCTGACCTGAACGTGGTTCGCAGGCTTTCGTGGCGCATCATCAGCGATCTGAACGCCCGTTGCAGGCAGGACATATCGAGCGGGCCAGTCAACAGATAAACGCCCTGCTCGTTGTAAGCTATAGAGCCTTCTGTAACCTGGCTGGTAAGCCAGATGCGCTTCTGTCCATGTGAGGCTTCATAGTACTCCTGCGGTTCGATCTTTACGAGATCAATATAATCGTGATTTCTGCCGTTGCGTCGTACGGCGGCATCAATGAGCGACGCCAGTGCGCGGATAGTAGGATTCTGAAAAAATTCCTCAAAGTTCAAATCCACACCGAGGTTCTTACGGACTCTCGCCAGTACCTGATTAGCCAGCAGCGAATGGCCTCCCAGATCAAAGAAGTTATCGCCGGGGGCAAGGCTTTCTACTTTAAGAACAGCCTGCCAGTATGATGTGAGCTTTGCTTCGGTGGTCCATTGCTGCTCCACAAACTCGCTTAAGGCGCGCAGCGTGGGATAATCAAACGCATCTTCAAAATCCAGGCGGATATTAAAGTACCTATTTATCTTATTGATGATGCGTGTACATTTTATAGAGTCGCCGCCGAGGTCGAAAAAGTTGAGATCGGGCGAAAGCTGGCGCACATTCAATTCTGCTGCCCAGAGTTCAGCGATGTATGTGGCCGCTTCGGAAGCGCCGGTAATGACCGGCAGGGTTTCGGAGCGGGAGAACAGCAATGAAGGATCGTGCAGCGCCGACCTGACACTTTCGCGGATCCAGCACCGTGTTTGTGCCAACTGATAGCCTGCCAGCTCTACCCTCTGTCCCTGTAGCAGGCTGAACGAGAGATCGAGGCCGGCGAGGTACAGATCTTTCAGAAAGGCAGCCCATGTTTTACCCGGCTGAAAGCCGAAGGTTGTTATACCCGTTTGTTGTTTCAACGCAGCCTCCTCTGCAAGCAAGGGCTGAAGATACGGCATCGGGTTTAGTTCCAGGAACGCTACGTGACCGTGCGCTGACTCACGCCCGATGAGGGCCTGCACGCGGGCGGCAATATCGTTAATTTGCTCAGCCCTATATTGTCCGGCAGCGCGTACACCTTCTTTCAGCGTAAGCTCGCCAGAGATAACGCCGACGACAAGCTTGCCGATGCCGATGCTCAGTACATGGTGTGTTGTTACTCCAAAGGCAGCCAGCAGGCGATAAAAAGCCAACTGAAATGCAAAGCTCGCGACGTGCGCGGTAAGGGCAGGCGCGAGCAGCAAACATTCGGAATATGCCGTATCAAATACATTGTACGCGCGGCATTCCGCGAGCAGCGTGCCAGGCACTTCGCTGCCGTCGGAAAATATGTATATCAGTTTATCTATTCCTGTATTTCCGGATATTGATGTGGGAAACGACGCGAGCTGTGTTTCCAAGGCAGCAGCATCGCTGGCGAGGCAGGCGAACCTGTGGCCATAGTGTTTACGTCCGTGCGCTAACGTGTAGGCTACATCGCGGAAAGAGAGGTCAGGATGCTTATGTAGATAACCTACCAACGCGTCCAGATTATTCTTCAACCCGGTGGCGCTTTTTGACGAGACTGTTACCAGGTACGGCCCCGATGTTTCAGGCATGCAGCTGCCGGTATCGCTTGCCGGCGCCTCTTGCATGACCACGTGGCAATTCGTGCCGCTGAGTCCGACAGAGCTGATACCGGCATAACGCGGGGTATCATTATAGCTTTGCCACGGTGTATATTCTGTATTGACATATACCGACGATTTATCAAAATTGATTAACGGGTTAGGCGCATCGAAGTGAATGGTGGGAAACAATACCTTGTGCCTAAGGCTCAATACTACTTTGAGCAACCCCACCAGTCCGGCGGCAGAGCGTGTATGACCTATGTTGGATTTGATGGTGGAGATGGGGCATATTTTCAGATCGGGTGTAACTGATTTGAAGGCAAGGTCAAGACCTCCGACCTCGATATTATCGCCAAGCTCGGTACCGGATCCATGCGCCTCGATAAACCCGATGGATTGCGGGGCGACACCGGCTTTTCGCCAGGCCTTCTTTATAACTTCTGCTTGCGAAAAGCTATCGGGTGCGGTAAGACTGGCCGCCCGGCCCGCATTGCAGTTTATAGCCGAGCTTTTTATTACCGCATGAATAATATTCTGATTGTGTACAGCCTTGTCGAGCGGCTTTAACAGCACACAGGCCACCGCTTCGCCAACGGACATGCCACCGGCCTGCGCGGAGAATGCCCGGGACTTACCATCGGGCGATTCAAGCCCAAGACCGACCATTGTGCTTTTATATGGAAACAGGTTTAGATTCGCAGCGCATACCAGGGCATAGTCAGCATCACCCACGATAAGCTCTGTACACGCCAGGTGCAGGGCAACCAGGGACGACGAGCACGACGTATCTACCGTCATAACTCCGCCACACAAGTCAAACTGGCGGCTGATGCGCGATGCCAGGAACGCCTTGGTGTTGCCGGTAGACAGCGTAGGCACAAACTCATCGGCATGCCTGTAGTATTCAAGCTCCGCATCGGCCACAAACACGGCGGTATTGCTTCGCTTTACGTGGTCTATGTTATAGCCGGCGTTTTCAAAAGTCTGATACACGGTTTCCAGCAAAAGACGCTGGTGAGGATCCATGGTTTGCGCCTCGCCCAGCGGGATATTGAACAGCTCATAATCGAACACGTCGATATCTTCCAGATAGCCGCAGGTAATGTAGTCTTTTTCGGGCGGAAGCGTAGTGTTCTTTATACGGCTGTGTGAAATGTCCCTCACACTATCGGCGCCGTTTTTCAGATTATCGAATAGTTCTTCCAGATTCCGGGCATCCGGAAACCGCCCGGCCATGCCGATGATCGCTATGTCTTTGTTCATTGTACGGAGTTTTAAAACACAATTTTTTCTATCCGTTCGTACAGGGTGTTATCGCACCACACGTAGTTTACCTGATTCCATTTTGTAGCGGAACTGACATCGGGAAAAAAACCGCTGCCGTTATAGTTAGCGCTGGTATTACACAACAGAGGAATACCGCTCAACTTGAAATACTCCTCCAGCAATTCTGCCACTACCTTGTTTTCGTTATCGTTTACCGTTTGAAGTCTCGACGTACCGTCGAGATGTAATACACCGGGAACGAGGTTTACCCACTCCCGCCTGAGAAAATGATCGAACAGCATGTAAGGGTCTTTCACACCCGGATCGAATATTTCCTGCGCTTTATGTTCCAGGCAGATAGGCGATACCGGCCTGTATTGCTCGCGGGCTTTGACTTTGTTCAATGTAGCTTTGATGGTGGGCGAGTCCGGGGCGGCAATTATACTTCGGTTACCCAACGCCCTGGGGCCGAGCTCAGCCTTACCGTTGAGAAATACAACGGGCTCTTTGGTGGTGTGCAGGATATGAGCCAGACGTTTTATATCGCAATCGGTCGCTGTCCATCCGGGGCCGGTCGGTTCGTTCTTCACGATCTTCGGCCCGCTGTATACGCTCCAGTCTAATGTTATGTTCCCGGTTTCGTTTACCATTGCGCCACACGCCGCGCCAATGGCGCTGCCCGAGTCGTTGGGAAAGGGAGGCACATAAACTTCCTTGAATACGCCACTGGCTCTTACGGCACTATTCCACTTGATGTTCAACGCGCAACCGCCTGCGTAACACAGGTTGTGATCTCCCCGCCCCAGGCGCTGCACTTTCTTTTCGATCTTCGCTACCAGCAGCTCTTCGAGGTATGTATGAAACGAGCATAAGATATCTTCGTCGCTATACCCCTGCCCCTCTATGCGTTTTCTGAACTCCTGGGCAAAGGTATTTGCAAACCCCATAGGGTTATCATAGCACTGTGCGTAGATATCATCGAAATATTTGAAGAGTTCTCGTTTTACGGTACCGAGCGCGATGTAGGCCATTACCTTGCCCGCAATGGACAGATCGTCTTTAGCGAAATTCCCTTTCACTTTGAACGGACCGAAATGCTGACTGAAGATCGTATAGATATTTCCGATCAGCAGAAAGATGGGCCCAAAGTTCTCGATCTGCCTGGTATCGGCATGGAAATAATACAGCCGCGGATACATGCCGCCATCCCAGATCAGCACAAACGAGCTTTCGTTTCGTTTGGCAAACGGGCTGGAGCAGTAAGCGCTGAGGATATGGCCGGTAACGTGCAGATAGCTTTTGTAGTTCACCACGCGGCCGTCTACCCGCAGGCCATCGAACCGCCACTCTTCGAGGACATTGTGTTGAAGTGTTCGCTCGTGATATTGGGCTATGTCGATGGCATAGTCTTTTTCGTTGTGCTTTGCAGACAGCCTGTTCACCTGTTCGTGTACTTCGAGACGGGGTTGAATGGCGAGCGCCTCTACATTGGAGCCGCCCCATCCGTCTACAACAAAACGATCGACAGACTCAACTGCATATCCGTGGTCAGCAAGGATCCCGGATATAACGGCGGTGTCTTCTATACCTGTATACCGTTTGTTATTATTGATTTTTTCAAGCTCGATATTAAAGACAAGCCTGCCGTTATCGATCAGGGCCACCGAGCCGTCGTGAGTAAGTTTTAAGCCGCAGATAATCATAAGTATTAAAATTCTATTGTGACAATTTTAGATTGTTGTATGGGTGTATCTTCATGTACGCGCTGGTTGAGCAGACCGGCCTGGCTCCTGATGCTGGTATGACTGAAGAAGTCGTGCACTTCCAGTATGCCCGGGTAGGTGTACTGAAGCGTTTTGTACAGCTGGATAACTTTCAGGGAGTTTCCGCCGACGTTGAAGAAGTTGTCGGTGGCGGAGAATGTTGCGCGCCCGAGTATTTTTTTCCAGGCATCGAGCACTATCATTTCGGTATTATTCTGAGGTTCGCAATCCACCGGCTCAGCAACGGTAAACACCGGGTCAGGCAGGTTCTTTACATCCAGCTTGCCGTTTACCGTGAGCGGGAACTTATCTACAAAAATCAGAAATGCGGGCACGATGTAGCCGGGCAGGTGCTGTTCAAGCCAGGTTCGCAACGCCAACGCCTCTACTGGTTCATTACCCGTATAGTAGGCCACCAGGTGCGCCACTCCGCCCGTGTCTTTCTTCACGAGCGCCGCCGCCCCCTGAATGCCTTCATAATTACGCAGTACCTTTTCGATCTCACCAGGCTCGATACGATGCCCGCGGATCTTTACCTGGTTATCGCGTCGTCCTAAAAACTGAACGTTACCATCGGCTGTCCATCGCCCCACATCGCCCGTACAATACAGCTTCATGCCCGGCTCGTAGGGGTGATCTATAAATTTGGTTTTTGTGAGTATGTCGTCATTGAGATATCCACGCGCGAGGCCCTCGCCTGCAATACAGATTTCTCCGACAACACCTGGCGGTACCAGCATCCGGCGATGATCGAGGATATAGATACGATTGTTGCAGATCGGCTTGCCTATGATAGAATCGCAGGTGGTATCCGCGGTTAACATAATGGCGGTCGAATCTACGGTGGCTTCTGTTACACCATATACATTTATCAAACGGCTTTGTGTACCGAGCAGCGTATTGTACAGGGTTATATCTTCCTGAGCCAGGTTTTCCCCACCGGCCAGCGTGTATCGTATTTTCGTTACAACGCTCTGTTCTTTCAGCTCTTCCAGGAAGTAGCTGAGATAGCTCGGCGTGATATCCAAGATATTCACCCGATGGCGGATAATTTCGCTCAACAGGTGTTCCGGATTCCGTTTTTTATTCTCGCTGATAAATACCAGCGTACCCCCCGTTAGCAAAGGCGGAAATAACTGCTTGACGGACGAGTCGAAGTTGATCGATGCGGTGAGCAGGGTTACCATCTGCTCATTGCCATAGATGAGACCTATGAGCCATTGCGACAGGTTAACCACTGACCGGTGATTGATCAGCGCACCCTTGGGCCTGCCTGTAGTGCCCGATGTATAGATAACATAGATCAGATCTTCGGCCGTGTTGATCCATGACGGGTTTTGAATCGAACACCCCATCACGCGATCATCATCGATATTCAGCATGCGCTCAAACGGCACATCCTGCCGGTGATGCGCCTGCGTGAGGATAAGTTTCAGATTGCTATCGCCAGCCAGGAACAACTTGCGTTCGCGCGGGTATCCCGGGTCGATCGGCAGGTAGGCGGCTCCGGCTTTCAGTATGGCCAGGATTCCAACCATGATCCATTCCGAGCGATCTACCATAAGTCCTATGATATCGTCGGGTTGTATGCTGTAATGATTCCGTATATAATGGGCGAGCTGATTGGCTTTTTCGTTCAACTGCCGGTAGGTAAGGGTACAGCTTTCGAAGGCCAGCGCGATATTATCAGGGGTTCGTTCGACCTGTGCTTCGAATAACTCGTGAACGGTTTTGTTACGCGTGTAATCCTGATACGTGTTGTTGAAGGAAAACAGCAGTTGCTGTTGTTCCGGCACCGACAGATACTGAATATTTCCAACGGCACCTGTACTATCGTCCAGCACAGCGACCAGTATGCCGTGCAGGTGTGTTACGAGGCGCCCGATACGTTCGGCAACGAACAGGTCTGTATTGAACGTAACATCCAGTACAAGCTGATCATCAACTTCCGCGAAATTGAAAACCAGGTCAAACTTGCTGATGGTTTGTGGCGCAGGGAGCTCTGCCACCTGTATCCCCTGGATATTCGGCGACCGGCGCTCGTCTCCTTCCGTATTCTGCAACACTACCATTACATCGAACAACGGCGACCTTGATGGATCGCGTTCAAGGTTGAGCTCGTCTACCAACCGATCGAACGGATAGTGCTGATGTTCGTACGCTGCCAGGGTGGTTTCTCTGACCGATTGTAACAACACATCGAACGACTGTTCCGGATCCAGCCGCGTTCTCAACGCCAGGGTATTGATGAAGAAGCCTACCTGGTTCTCCAACTCATACCGGTCTCTTCCGGCTACGGGCATTCCGATAACGAGATCTTGCTGACCAGTATACCGGTGGAGCAAAGTTTTAACAACGGCCACCAACGTCATAAACAAGGTTACTCCTTTTGCATTGCTGAAACGATTAATATGTTCCAGCATCTTCCCGTCGAACACCCAACGAACGGCATCACCGTGAAATGTTTTATTTACCGGCCGTGGTTTATCCGCGGGCAAATCCAGCACAGGGATCTCTCCTTCAAATTGCTGAAGCCAGTAACTACTGTCAGCCGCGAATGAAGCATCGTTCACTTGTGCGTTTTGCCAATGAGCAAAGTCTTTATAGTGTATTACCAACGGCTCCAGCGGCGCGGGCCGATTGTTACAAAATGCATTGTACAAGCCGGTTGCCTCGTTGATCAGCACGCGCATGGACCAACCATCGGAAACAATATGGTGCATAGTGAGCAGGAATATGTGCTCATCATCATTCAGCTTTAGCAGCGACGCCCGCAGCAGCAGGTCGGCCGCGAGATCGAATGTGCGAACCGATTCGTCAAGGACAAGCCGGGCAGCGATGCTTTCTCCATCTGCATTCACGGAGAGGTCGTGATATTGTATGGCAAACTCCACATGATCATGAACGATCTGTTTAGGCTCGCCATCTATCACGATAAAATTCGTGCGAATACTTTCGTGGCGGTTTACGATCTCCCCAAATGCACGCTGAAGGGCCTGAACATTGAGCCTGCCCATAAAGCGGTGCGCGCCAAAGATGTTGTAGGCTGAGCGCGCTTCTTTAAACTGATCGAGTACCCACAATCGTTTTTGTGCATTCGACAAATCGAAGTGCGGAGTATCTGATCGGTGCAGTACGGGAATGGCCGTATACTGTTCCCGCTGATGACTATCGACACAGTGTGCCAGGTGCCTGATCGAGGGACTCGCAAATACTTCACGAAGCTGTATTCTGACCTGGAGCTCTTTAAAGATTCTGGCCACGACCTGCGTGGCTTTGAGCGAGTGTCCGCCGATTTCAAAAAAATTATCGTCTGTACTTACTGAGGGCACACCCAGTACGTCTTTCCAGATATCTGCCAGGCGTAATTCGGTAGCGCTTACGGGCAACACACCACTGCTTCGGGGCGAGGCGGGCTTGCACTGAGCGGACAATGCTTTGCGGTCTACCTTTCCGTTAGGTGTAAGAGGGAACTTATCAAGCTCTGTAAAGAATAACGGGATCATGTGCGCGGGCAACTGTTGGGCGAGGAAAGCCTTCAGGTCTGCGCCATCGACCGACTGCCGGGTAGTAAAACAGGCGGCCAGGTAAGGCTGGTTCGCATGGTCATATTGAACCACTACCGCTACATCTACTAACGCGCTGTGCTTCAACAACGCGTTCTCAATTTCGCCAAGCTCGATGCGATAGCCTCGTATTTTTACCTGGTTGTCGTTACGTCCGAAGAATTCTATATTTCCATCGGGGAGCCACCGTCCGAGATCGCCTGTTGCGTATAATCTTTCACCGGCTATGAAAGGGCTGTCTATAAACCGTTGGGCAGTCAGCTCCGCGCGATTCAAATAGCCCCTGGCCACACCGTGTCCGCCGATGTACAGGCTGCCTTTTATTCCGACAGGGACCAGCTTGCGGTGGTCGTCCAATATATACACCTGTGTGTTGCTCAACGGTTTGCCTATACCTGCGGCACCAAAGGGATGGCGGTTTGCCTGCGTGAATGTAGAGTTGACGGTAGCTTCGGTGAGGCCGTATACATTGATAAGGCGGCTTTCGGACCCAAATACTGTATTGTAAAGCTGACATGTTTCAGCGCTCAGCACCTCTCCGCCTACCAGTGTGTATTTAACCGCCGCCCGTGTGTTGCCATCGTTAAGCTCGTTGAGAAGCGTGGTCAGGTGCCCCGGCGTAATGTCCATCACATCTATTTTATGTGTTGCCAGGTAATTTGCAAACCGGACGGGATCCCGTTTAGTCTCATCGTCGATAATGGTCAGGCTTCCGCCGTTTAACAACGGGGGAAATAACTGCTGTACCGAAGCGTCGAAATTTATCGAGGCCACCAGTAGCGCCGACAACGGATGATGATGATTATGATAGATCAGTGTTTCAAACCAACGGAATAAGTTCAGCGCCGACCGCTGCCCGACCATTACGCCCTTGGGCATACCGGTTGTTCCGGAAGTATAAATGACGTACACGAGGTCTTGCGAACCCGTTACCGTGATGGGATTATCAACGGGCTCTTTATCAACTTCCGGATCCTGTATATCGATACTGCGGTCGGGCAATACATCCTGAAGGTAATGCGTATGTGTGAGCAGCAGCTTCAGATTGCTGTCTTCAGCGAGAAAGAGTTTTCGTTCCAGGGGATATCCCGGATCGATGGGCAGGTAAGCCGCTCCCGCTTTCAGTATGGCCAGGATGCCGATCATGATCCATTCCGACCGATCTACCATAAGGCCCACTATTTCATCGGGCCGGACCTGGTAATTGTGCCGCATATAGTGAGCCAGTCGGTTGGCTTTTTCATTCAACTGCCGGTAGGTAAGTACCCGGTCTTCAAAGACGAGCGCAATAGTATCGGGTGTTCGTTGCACCTGCGCTTCAAAGAGCTCCTGGATTGTCTTGTCGTATGTATAATCGAGATAGGTGTCGTTAAAGTCGAACAGCAGTTGCTGCATCTCTTCTTTCGCCAGGTATTCAATGTCGCCCAGCGGGCATGTGCTATCGCCCAGCACAGCGCCCAGTATACTATGCAGGTGTGCTGCCAGCCGGCTGATGCGCTGCCCTGCAAAAAGGTCTGTATTGTACTCTACATCGAGTACGAGCTGATTGTCAATTTCAGTGAAGTTGAAAAGAAGATCAAACTTACTGATGGTATTCGGCGCAGGGAATTCGGTTATGTCTATACCTTGCGCCACAGCGGGCTGATGCGTGACGACTCCCGTATTTTGCAGCACTACCATTACATCGAACAGCGGCGACCTCGAAAGGTCGCGCGCCAGGTTCAGGTCGTCGACCAGTTGATCGAACGGATAGTGCTGATGCTCGTATGCACCCAGGGTGGTTTCTTTTATCGACTCCAGCAGAACATCGAAAGACTTCGTGGAATCCAGGCGCGTCCTTAACGCCAGCGTGTTGATGAAGAAACCTATCTGGTCTTCCAGCTCGTACCGGTCACGGCCGGCCACGGGTGTTCCGACGACGAGATCCTGCTGACCCGTATACCGGTAGAGTAATGTCTTAACAGCGGCCAGTAATGTCATGAACAACGTTACGCCGCGGGCATTGCTGAAACGGCTGATCTCTCGTAGCAAGGTCTCGTCGAAGGTCCAGCGGACGGTGTTACCGTGAAATGTTTTATTGACAGGTCTCGGTTTGTCGGCCGGCAGGTCCAGTACTGGAACCCCACCTTCAAATTGATGAAGCCAGTATTTCCTATGCGTTGCGAACGAGGCATTATTCAACTGTGCATTTTGCCAGTGGGCAAAGTCCTTATAGTGTATAGCCAGGGGCTGCAACACGCTCGCCCCATTATTGCAAAACCTGTTATACAGGTTGATCGCTTCACTGACCAGCACACGCATAGACCAGCCATCGGAAACGATGTGGTGCATGGTGAGCATGAATATGTATTCTTTTTCGCCCAATTTTATCAACGACACCCGCAGCAGGAGATCAGCAGCCAGATCGAACGTGCGAACAGATTCACCGAGAGCCAATTGAGCGGCAATACTTTCACTCTCCTCATGCCCTGACAGGTCGTGGCGCTGTATTGCGAGATCGACGTGATTGTGTATAACCTGCTTCGGTACACCATCTATCAGAATGAAATTTGTGCGAATGCTTTCGTGCCGGTTTACAATTTCCTGTAACGCTCGCTGAAGCGCCTGCACGTTAAGCTTACCGGTAAAGCGGTGCGCACCGAAGATGTTGTAGGCCGAACGTGCTTCCTTAAACTGATCGAGCACCCACAGCCGCTTCTGCGCGTTAGACAGATCGAAATACTGATGATGATCTGCCGGGTGCGGCCTGTCAAGCGCCGGTATGGGTGTATAGCTGTCTTTCTGATTGCTGTCTGCAAAGTCTGCCAGTTTCCGGACCGATGCATTGGCAAACAGGTCGCGCAACTGTATCCTGATCTGCAGTTCCTTAAAGATTCTGGCTACAACCTGTGTAGCCTTGAGCGAATGCCCGCCGATATCAAAGAAGTTGTCGTCTATGCTTATGGACGAAACGCCAAGCACGTTTTTCCAGATATCCACCAGGCGCAGTTGGGTTGGGGTTGAAGGCAAGACAACGGAGTCCTGATGTGCGACTGTTCGCTCCGGGGCAGGCAGCGCGTTCCTGTCGATCTTGCCATTGGGCGTAAGCGGAAATTTATCAAGCTCCACAAAGAACGACGGGATCATATATGGGGGTAACTGTGCGCCCAGGAATGCCTTCAATGCTGTGCTATCGGCAACGTGCCGGACGGTAAAATAAGCCACCAGGTAAGGTTGCATTTCGTTGTCATAGCGGGCGGCTACCGCTACATCTGCCAGCGCGTTATGTTTGAGCAGCGCATTCTCGATCTCTCCCGGCTCGATACGATAGCCGCGTATCTTCACCTGGTTATCATTGCGCCCGAAGAACTCGATATTTCCATCGGGAAGCCAGCGCCCAACATCGCCGGTGGCGTACAATCTCTCGTCGGAAGCAAACGGATTGTCAATGAATTTCAGAGTGGTCAGCTCGTCACGGTTCAAATACCCCCTGGCTACGCCGTGTCCGCCGATATATAGATTGCCTTTCACGCCAACCGGCACCAGTTTCCTGTGATCGTCCAGTATATACACTTGTGTATTGCTCAGTGGTTTTCCGATCGGGGTAATGCCACTTTTATCCTGTATCCGGTAAAGAGGTTCTTCGAAATATGATGAGTCGATCGTTGTCTCGGTTGTGCCGTAGCTATTGATAATTCGGGTATGAGCTCCGAAGTTTATCAACAGATTCTTATAGTCTTCGTACAGGCAAATATCGGAACCGAGGATCAGCAGCCTGAGGAAGGAAACATCGAGTCTTTCGGCTGCGATGTAGTTCATTAATGGAATTATCAGCGCGGGTGTGGACTCAAATATATTTACCTGGTGCCGGCTGATGAGCGTGTATAAGCTTGCAACGTCCATCCTGGTATCTGACGGACAAACGATCATCTGCCCACCGTTCAGCAGGCTGCGGCAGAAATCTCCGGTGAACACATCGAAAGCGATGCTGGCCACCTGGAGCAGGCGCACCGGAAACGAATACAGTTTGTAGGCATCGCGCCAGGCAGCCGCCACGCTAACCACATTGCTGTGCTGCACCATTACGCCTTTCGGCTGTCCTTGGGTTCCGGAGGTATAGATGATGTAGGCAAGATGGTGCGGCGCGGTATGATTGACCGGGTTCACGGCCGGGTAGTACTTCAGGCACTCCTGTATACGTGTCAGGTTTATCAGCGATGCCTCGGTGCCTTCGTGCACGGTGTACTCGCGATCGGTGAGCAATACTTTTATACTGCTGTCATTCATGATATACCGGATCCGCTCTTCGGGATATTCGGGGTCTACCGGCACATAAGCACCTCCTGCTTTAATGATACCGAGCATGGCCACGATCATCCATTGCGAACGGCCGACCAGGATCCCTACCCGATCTTCGGCACCGATATTGTGAGCAGCATGCAAAAATACGGCGAGCCTGTTAGCCCGCTCGTTAATGTCCTTATAGGTAAAGACGGTGTCGTTTATGATTACGGCGGGCGCATCGCCGTTTTGTTTTACCTGCTCTTCAAACAGCGCCTGCATCGTTGTAGGGTCCGGGAGCGTAAAGCCAGTGTTGAAGTTTTGAATTGTTCGCGTTTCTTCCGGTGAAAGAATCGCATATTCCGGCAGTGTAAGGCTATCGCAAACCGATATATTGTTTACCAGGGTCTTGAAATGATCGGCAAAGCGCCCGATCTGATCGGCATCAAACAAGTCGGTATTAAACCGGGCCTTGAGTTTCAATGCGCCGTTGTATTCCTTAAACTCCAGCAGGAGATCGTTTATACTGGTGTCGTTATCAACTTCTTTCAACCTGGCAAGATCGAAAACACGCTGATGCTGTTCGCTGAGCCCGGTATCGCGAAAGTTCTGAAATACGAGCAGTACGTCGAACAATGCAGCACGACTCATTCCGCGGTCCAGCTTCAACTCGCCGATAAGCTTATCGATGGGATACGCCTGGTGGTCGAACGCCTCTACTGTGTTTTGTTTCACTTTGGCCAGCAGCGAGCCGAATGTGTCGTCGTCATCAAAGCGGGTCCGGATCGGCAATGTATTGAGATAATATCCCACCTGATTTTCAAGCTGCACGTGATCGCGCGAGGCTATCGGCGCACCGATAACTATATCTTTTTGGCCGGTGTAGCGATAGAATATAAGTTTTACCAGCGCCAGCAGGGTCATGAATACGGTAGCATCGGCATTGCGGCTGATAGTGTGCAGCCGCTGTGTCAATTCGGGCGGGAACTCGAAGTAAAGGCTGCGGCCTGCGCTGGTTTGAATAGCAGGGCGCGGGCGTGTGGGTAACCCGAGGTGAGGAACCTGGCCGGCAAACCTATTCAGCCAGTAATCTCTGTGAACGAGCATTCCCGGACCATTGACTTTCTCAGCCTGCCATGCGGAATAGTCCTTATACTGTACGGGCAGCGGACGCAATGCCGATTCATGTCCTTGCCCGTAGGTTTCGATCAGCGTTATGAGTTCGTTCAAAAATACTTCCATGGACCAGCCGTCAGAAATAATGTGGTGCATCGTAATACACATCACATATTGTCCGCCGGCGACAGCTATAAGCTTTATCCGCAGCAAAGGTCCCTCCTGCAAATCGAAGGGTGTGCGTGCGTCAGCCCGGGCTATACTCTCTGCATCTTCCGGACCACTACCCGAATCGGACAGGTCGAGGTACGTTATATAGGGAGCAATACCCTGATAACGATTGATCTTTTGTTTGGGAGAGCCATCTGCGGGTACGAAAACAGTACGCAGGCTCTCGTGACGTTCGACAAGAGAAGCCAACGCTTTTTCCAGTGCTTCTTTTACCCACGCACCGTCGAATGTATACGTCCATGCAAGGTTGTAGGAGATCCGCTGCTCGTCGAGCTGATTGAGGATCCAAAGCCGTTTTTGTGCATACGATAATTCAAAGTAATCGTCGCCGGCTACGGGGCTGATCTCATCGTACACCTCAGCTGCCATTGCAGCTATTTTTGCCGCCAGCGCCCGAACGGATGCGTGCGCAAAGAATGTTCTGAGGTCCAGCTTTACGTGAAATGCCTGATGGATGCGTGATACGATCTGTGTAGCCCGCAGCGAATTTCCGCCAAGCTCGAAAAAGCTTGTATGCATACCTATCTCGGTTTGCGGAAGCACGGTCTTCCAGATATCGAGCAGATGCTGCTCTGCTGCGGTAGACGGGAGCTCCGCTTCTTCCTGCGGCTGTGCAGCCAATAGCGCAGCCGATAACGCCTTTTGGTCTGTTTTTCCGTTGGTCGTAAGCGGCACTGCCGGTATAACGACCAGGTTCCGGGGCACCATATACAGAGGGAGCGCCCCCGACAAATATGCTTTCAACTCCTGGAGCGGTACAGACTCTTTTTCAACCACATAAGCGACCAGGTATTTCTGGCCGTCGGCATCCTGCTGAACGGTGACCACGACCTGGCTCACCGCCGGGTGACGCACCAATACGTTCTCAATTTCTGCCGGCTCTACGCGATACCCGCGAATCTTGATCTGCGAATCCGAACGACCGATAAATTCGATACGACCATCCTCCAGCCAACGGCCCAGGTCGCCGGTTTTATACATACGGCCCGCAGCAAAAGGGTTGGGCACAAAAGAGCGCTCTGTTTCGGCCGGTCTGTTAATATAGCCCTGGGTCAAACCGCTGCCCGCGAGGCAGATCTCTCCGATGACACCTACTGGCGTAGGCTGCAGGAAGGCATCCAGTATATAGACCTTCTTATTGCGGATGGGTCGGCCGATAACGGCGGTATCGTCGGGCGAAGTCACTTTATTAAACGAAACACAAACGGTGGATTCTGTCGGGCCATATGTGTTATAAATCTCTACTGTAGCCGCCAGGTTGTCGATGTGGGAGCGCTTCAGCTCGTCGCCGCCGCTGATAAGCGTACGAAGAGACCCGAGGTATTCTGTTCTGTTATTTATCTCTGCTATAACCAGGGGTGTGGCCGAGAGAATGGTGGCTTGCTGGTCGTGCACGGTCATTACGAGCTCGTCAATGTTACGACCACCGTCTCTGGTTATCACCACGCGGGCACCTGAGACCAGCGCCGGGAAAATTTCTTCAATGGATGTATCGAACGAAAGCGAAGCCTGCTGGATCACCACATCGTTTTTTCCGACGGAGAAATAATCTTTGAACGTAAGCGTATAATCGGCCAAAGACTGGTGTGTTATCGGGATGCCCTTTGGCCGCCCTGTTGTTCCGGACGTATATAAAACGTAAGCTTCTGCTTCGGGCGCGGGTTTATCATCAGGGTCTACATCGGGCAACCATGCAAGATCTTCGTCAACATGTTCGGCGAAGATCGTTGTAACCGTACCTACATCGACTCCGCCGGCAGATAGCATGTCGGTATAGATAAACTTTATATCACAATCGCTCAGTATAAAAGCTATACGATCGTGCGGCAACTCCGGATCTATGGGTACATAAGCGGCACCGGTTTTAAGAATTGCCAGTATGGCCACCATCACATTCTCCGAGCGGCCGATCATAAGACCGACTCTATCGCCCGCCATTATGCTGTACGTGCGGCTAAGGTGGTGCGCACGACGGTTAGCCCGCCGGTTGAGCTCGTGATAGGTAAGCCCCCTGCCCTCAAATACCACCGCTATACTATCCGGATTCGTTCGCACCTGCCGCTCTATCAATTCTACTACTGTTTCGTTCGGAAGGCTACCCGTTGCGGGACTGCTATAATTCTGTATCAGTATTTCTGATTCCGGCGGTGAAAGCAGGTTAAATTGCTTTAATGGCGTTGTCTGATCGGCTATGACCTGTTGGAATATGTAGTCGATATGCCTCCCCATCCGTTCCACCTGCGGGGCTGTAAACAAGTCTGTATTATAACGTATCGTCAGCGTGAGCTCGTCGTTGTATTCTCTGAATTCAAATTCAAGATCTACCATACTGCTGTCTACAGGGGTTTTCAGCGGGCGCAGAGTGAGCTCGTCACCCAGCTTCTGAAAACTGAGCTGATGCTGGAAGTTCTGATAAAGCACCAGTACATCGAACACGGGCGAACGGCTTAGGTCGCGCTCCGGTGCAAGATCTTCAACAAGCAGGTCGAAGGGATAGTCTTCATGTTCGAACGAGGTCAGTATTTTCTCTCTAACCTTTTCAAAAAGAGATTCAAACGATTCGTCATCGTGCAGGTGTGTACGAACCACCAGTGTATTGAGCAGATAGCCCACCAGGTTTGTAAGCTCCTCTTTCGAGCGGCCTGCGCTATCGGTACCGACCAGGATTTCGCGCTGACCGGAATATTTATACAGCAACACATTCAGGGCCGACAACACAGTCATAAACATTGAACCTTGCAACGCCCGGCTCAACTGTGTGAGCCCCTGTACGATCTCTTTCCGAAACGCGACTTCATGGCGCCGGCCATTGAAAGTCTGAACGACCGGGCGCGTGGTGTAAAAAGGCAACGTGAGTACGGGCAGCTCACCGGAAAGCTCATTCATCCAGTAGCGCTTACTTTTTTCATACCCGGTAGTGTCCGGATACTCCTGTTTCCAGGCTGCATAGTCACGGAGCTGTACCGCAGGCAGCGGCAGGTGATGTTCCTGCTGACGACATAGCGACCTGTACAGAACATCGACCTCGCGTGCAATAACACCAAAAGACCACCCATCGCATATTATATGATGTATGGAAAAGATCAATACAAAATTGCTTTCACTGACGTGAAGTAACGTGGTTCGCAGCAACGACCCGATCGCGAGGTCAAAGGGTTTGGTGCAGGCGCTGCGGATAAGCCCTGTTATCGTTTCTTCTGACGCAGCCTGATCGCGAAGATCCAGGTAATTCATGCAATAGGAATGATCTCTATGGATCTTCTGCTTTGGCTCGCCGGCGATATCGATGAAATTTGTACGAAGGCTTTCATGACGGTCAATCAGCATTTGAAAAGCCTTCTCCAATAATGCCACGTTCACCTCTCCTTCAATGGCGACGACGTTAGCCAGATTATAAGCCTGCTGGTTTTCTTTGTACTGATTCAGAAACCAGAACCGACGCTGGCTGGCTGTCAGGTCATAATATTCCTGCTCTGTGGCCCGGGCAAACGCGCCGCTAACCTTTCTGTCCCGATCCTGACAACACGCCGCAAGCTGCTGTACGGTAGGATGGTCAAAGATCTCTTTCATTGTAAGTCTTACTCCCGATAGCCGCTCCACGCGCATCGCCAACTGAATGGCCGCGAGACTGTTCAGTCCCAAAGTAAAAATATTGTCGTGGTTGCCTGCGGGTCGGCCCAGGAGATCGCTGAGAATACGGGCGATACTCTCCACCGGTGAGGCAGCATGAGTCTGCGCTTTCTCCAACGCCTGCAATTCTGCTATAACAGCATCGAAACCTCCGGCCTGAAACTCTCCTGTAAGCTTATAGTTCTGGATCTTACCACTTGTGGTTTTCGGGATCTTCTTAACCGGAATGACGATGCTGGCTGTAATGCCGATGCGGGCGGCAATAGCCTTTTGTATTTTATCGGCGACGGGCAAAAATTCGGACACCGCGTTTTTGAACAACACAAAGATCACCAGTGTTTCCGTAGTTCCGGCCGGTACCTGGCAAGCTACTACCCTGCCCGGCTCTATGCCCGCAAGGTGATGCACGGCGTTTTCTATATCATTCGGATAATAGTTCTGGCCGTTGATGATGATGATATTTTTATGACGGCCCACCACAACCAGATTACCGTTTTTTGTAAACCCAAGATCGCCGGTACGCAGCCAGCCATCTCCGGTAAGTACAGGTTCCATTGCCCGACTGTCGTTGTAGTACCCTGTTGTTACGTTTAGCCCCCTGACCTGGATATGACCGATCGTATCGGCGCCGAGCGGCTGATCATTATTATCGCAGATCCTTAGCTGGCAGTGATCTATAGCTCGGCCTACTTCTACAAATGGTATTCCCTGGTGGCGTAGCGCTTCCGGCAGATATCGAACCTGCCGTCCTGCTTCGATAGCCTCACGGCTTATCACATGCGTCTTTACGGAGCTTCCGGGTTCGGGTAGCGTTACTGCCACAGAAGCTTCTGCCAGTCCATACCCCGGATACATAACATTCTCTTTCAATCCATAGCGACTCAATGTCTGTATGAAACGGACAATAACTTCCTGCGATATGATCTCCGCCCCGTTGTAAATAATTCTGACCGCGCTAAGATCCCATGATGTAACGGCATCGCTGCCGAGCGCTGACAACACGTACTGGTATCCGAAATTAGGTGAGTACAGTTGCGTTATTTTATGCTCGCTTGCCTTGTCTATCCACAATACCGGGCGGCGTATAAACAGCGCGGTGGGCATAAGGTACTGACCGATGCCCGCGTGCAGACACGACAGGTGGAAGCAAATCAACCCCATATCGTGCGTGAGCGGCATCCAACTGAGCGCAGCATCCTGAGCTGTTGTTTGCGAGCGAACGACAATGTCTGTTATGTTTGCCACCAGGTTCCTGTGCGTGAGTACCACGCCTTTGGGGTCGCCCGTTGAACCGGAAGAATACTGGATATAAGCGATATCGTCCTCGTGCGGTGTATGTATCGTTCCGCCGCCATTGTGGGTCAGCAAGTCATCGATGTAGAGTGTACCGCTTTTAATTTCAGCGCGAAGCATATCCTGCCCCGTTCTATCCAGGTACTTCTCCATTCTGTCCAGGTTTTGCTTATCGCATACCAGATATGGAGTATTCAATTTCTTCCATACTTTGGTGAGCTTCAGCTTATGATCGTCCTGGCTTCCGGGAGCCAGGGGTACTGGAGTAATACCACCGAGGAGGCATGCCCAAAACACAAGTATGAATTGTTCGTTATCCTCGAGCTGAAGCACCAGTTCATTTCCTGGGTTTATACCGGCGTTTTGCAGATTTAACAATACGTGCCCGGCCCGCTCCAGCAATGACCTGTACGGAAGGTGAATTTCTTCACGCTCGCTTTTTATAAACGTGATACCTTTATCTTCAGCGCTGCGATGCTGCAGCAACGAGACTAATGTTACTGAACTGTTCAAGCTCATAATACACAGATATAATTTTTTTTAAACAATGCTATCGCTGCCAGCAGATCTCTATGCGCCGTTTGCCCGCCACTACGGTGGAGTAGGTGCCGCTCCTGGGTCTGCTGATTACTATATTCTTCCGGTCCGGCATTAAATATTCCTGAAAGAGAACTGTATGTTCGTTCCTCTTATGAAATACAACGACGATCTCGTTATTCAGCGCGGCTGCTTTAAAGCTGACCTTATTACCGGAAACATGAATTTCTTCTATACTACTACCTTGTACGGCATTTCCGTTCATCAGCGCGAGAACGCGTGCCGCATCGGGAATACCATAACCGAGATAGTTATTACCGTAAGGAAAAAGATGGCCCGACTGTTCAATGATCCTTGCAACGTTCCGATTGCTTATGGCGGGCTGTTTCTGAAGTATGCATGCGACAAGCCCGGTAATAACTGGCGCTGAAAACGATGTACCAGCAGCGGAGAAGCACACAACATTCGGTTTCAGGTACGACACATATGGCGATCCTATGGCGCTATGCGGAAGCTTAAGGCCGGTTTCGTCGGTTGAGCCTACGCTGATAGCCCCTTGTGCGTCGGCAGGCGTAGAGTTGATCTCCCACTGTTTTGTATTGCCGCCATTACCGGCGGCCAGTATGACGATCATTCCTTTTTCTTCAGCAGCAATCTGCACCGCACCCGCAAGCAATCCTTTACCATTCATATCTGTAACAAGGTGATCTTGCGCGGGATCATCAAAGCCTATCGAGTACCCGACGGATGAATTAACAAGCCTTACACCGAGGCTGTCCATCCACTCCAGTGCCGAGATCCAAAACACTTCCTCTCCACGAAATTCCTTTTCAGTAACATCGGTTCTTGCCAGGTAGAACGAAGCATCAACACCGGCCCCGCACGTTTCACCCTCTCCTTTTCCGGCTATCAGCTGCCAAACCAGCGTTCCATGATTATCGGCTATACTATCGCTCTTTGTTGAAAAATCGATTGGCGAGCGGGTCACAAAGTCCCACGCGCCGTCCACACGACCCGATGCAAAGACATGAGATAACAATGGCTCTTGCCCGGCACCCTGAAAGTTTCCATCTATAATACCAATGGTCACGTTTTTACCACTTAATGCCTCGCGGTGTAATGCATCGGCACCAATCTGCTGCAGCGCCGCGCCGTTGACAGCGGGATGCTGTAATCCTACATCGGTTAAAGACATCGATGTGTATATGGCGTCTACCCGGTATACAAAGGGCAATGAGCGAACCCGTACGGCAGTTGTTTCGTCCATGTATGTCGCTACGGCGTTGAACCAACGTGACCTGCCGCGAACGATCCCATATGCTGCCACCGTATCGATATATGCCTGGCAGGGTGGGACATCGGAGTATTGATAAGGCTCAAGCCCCAACGCTACCCGGTTTGAAATTGTTTTATCGGAAACGTAATGCTTTTGTTTATCTACGAATCCTTTGTCCCTGAAAACAACCCAATATGGGCCGCGTTGTGCAAGCGTGCGAGCAGCGGAGATCACGAAGATAAAACACAGAAGTCCGGTGATCACCACCCGGTGCCCCTGGAGGCAACGCATGATTGTAAATGATTTTTTATCCATAAACAGGAGGTTAGGCACAAACGATAATGACCAACGCAAATACTGCATCGGCAATCCGTTAATGAATTAATCGCTTTTTGAGGGTAGTGTTATTTTGAATTTCAGACAAAGCTTCGCCGAACGCACTCACAGCGTCATGCTTTTTATGCTTTTATCTGGTGTGTAAACGTTGCTACGTAGCTGAAAATGGTAGCAACACTTAATATTATATAAACGACAACGAGTGATATTACATTACAAGTATAGCGATTTTACCGATGCGATGTGCACAACATCATTCGATTTTTTTCAGGTTTTATGATCAGGATCGTCCACATCACAAATATTTTCGTAACTTTCCTTTGCCTTCCCGCTCACTCATTTCCTGTTATTATAGTATGATGTTCAAAAACTACCTCAAGGTGGGCTTCAGGAATTTGTTCAGAACAAAAGCCTACAGCTTCATCAATATCTTTGGACTATCGGTTGGAATGGCTGTTGCTATAATCATTGTACAGTATTTTGCCTACCAGTCTAACTTCGATAGTTTTCACGCCAATGCGAACAATATATATAGAGTAAGAACCGACTTCTATAAAGACGGAGAACTTACCAACAAGCTCGCATTAAGCTACTCTACCGTAGGCGAACGTCTCAAAGAGACTTTCCCCGAAGTGGAGAAATTTGCCCGTCTTCGACCAACGGATGCGGTAGTATCGTACAACACGACACAGTTTCATGAGGACGCAATGTTCTATGCAGACTCTTCCGTACTGGAAATATTCGATTTTCCGCTTATATCGGGAGACGCGAAGACGGCGCTGGTACAACCAAATTCTGTCGTTATTTCGCAATCGGCCGCCCGTAAGTATTTCAAAGACGAAGATCCTATCGGGAAGATCATTACGGTAAATGACGCTGACAACTATATCGTAAAAGGTATTTTTAACGATGTGCCTGACAATTCACACCTGAAATTCAATTTTCTTTTCTCCATCAAAGGATTCCTGGGTTCACAGCAGCAACAATGGGAAGCCAAGCAACCCAATATGTATACGTACATATTGCTGTCGGAAAAAACTTCAGCGCTGGCGCTTGAAGAAAAGCTACCGTTGTTTGTAGAGAAGAACTTTGCCAGCATCCTTACCGAAAAGGGTCTTCATGCAAAGCTTAGCCTGCAGCCGTTACGAAAAATCTACCTTTATTCAGATCTTGAATTCGAAGCGGGCGTACAGGGTGACGGGAAGGTATTGTACTTTCTGCTTACGCTGGCCTTCTTTGTGCTGATCGTTGTGTGGATAAACTATATCAGCCTGTCTACGGTGAGCGCCATGCGACGTCATAAGGAAGTCGGTGTGAGGCTGGTAACCGGCGGGACGCGAAATCAGCTGGTCAACCAGTTCCTGATGGAAGCTGTACTGATCAACGGCATCGCTGTGATCATTTCAATTCTTCTTGTGCTTTTCGGCAGCCCTTACCTGGGTGATTTTGTGGGCATTCAGTTGCCCTCGCTCCTTTCGGAGGGGGTGGTGTTCTGGCTTGCCTTCTTCGTCATTTTTGCCGGGGGTACACTGCTGTCTGGCGCGTATCCGGCGTTTGTCCTTTCAGGATTCAAACCTTCTGAGGCCCTAAAGTCGCAAGCAGCCCCGATGGCCGGCAAGGGAGCACAACTACGGCGGGCATTGGTAATCGTTCAGTTTGTATTTTCCACCACGCTTATCATCAGTACATTCATCATCTACCACCAGATGAAGTTTGTACGAAACCAGGATCTCGGTATCAATATCAACCAGGTACTGATCGTACCATTTCCACCACTTCAAAACATACAGGGATCGTCTGAGTACCTCAAGCAGGAGATCGGGAAGTACAACTTTGTGGCGGGGGTAACGGTATCGACGCTTATTCCCGGAAGAGGCTACAATGCCGAAAACGAGATCCGCCTGGAAAATGACAATCCGGAAAAGGCAAGCCTCACCAAAGTAATCGGCATCGATTATAACTTTTTCAAGACCTATGAAGCGCAGATCATCAAAGGGCGCGATTTCTCGAAGGACTATTCACTGGACGCTTCGGCCATTATATTGAATGAAGAAGCTGCCAGGCTTCTGAATATTAAAGATATTGAAACCGAGCAGCCCAAAGTGGAGATCTATGGCGCGGTATGGGATGTTATTGGCATTGTAAAGAACTTCCACCAAAAGTCTGTCAAGAACGTACTCGATCCAATTGTGTTCTTTATGGGACCGACGCCACAGTATATATCCATCCGTCTGAACACACGCGACATCAGAAATTCACTGGATATAATCGAAAAAAAATGGCACACAGCTTTACCGAAAGCTCCGTTCAATTACTTTTTCCTGGATGACTATTACAACAGGCAGTACAAGGCAGACCAGCAATTTTTCGATCTATTCAAGCTTCTCGCCACACTGTCTATTATCATTTCAAGTCTCGGCCAACTGGGATTGACTTCGTTTCGCGTGTTACAGCGCACCAAGGAGATCGGCATCCGCAAAACACTTGGCGCAAGCATATTCAGTATCCTGTTCCTGCTGTTGAAAGATCTGTTCATACCCATTATCATATCCGGGCTCATTGCCTGGCCGTTTGCGTACTTTATGATGGACAAGTGGTTGCAGGATTTTGCCACGAGGGTTCCCATACAATTATGGTGGTTTGTTGCGTCCGTCCTTGTGGTGCTCGTCATCGCCTTGCTGGTAGCATCTTATCATACCCTACGGGCGGCTATATTGAGCCCTGTAAAACAATTGCGACAGGAGTAAACATGACTTCGATACAATTCAAAAAATCCGCTGCCTGTACGACAGCGGTTTTTTTTATCACAATCCGGGATGGGTAAATCACTACGTTTGAAATTTCAGGATTTTCGTATGACGTTTTTTTACGTTCGTCTAAAAAATTAAGGGCCGGAAGGATTTTATCCTACTTTAGTAAGACCGATTCGCAAGCGGAATACCGTTGTCCGGTATTCCGGTTCTCCCGGTAACTTTCTCAAATTATTAAAAGGTGGGACACTCCTTAGCGCAAGCTATGTCCCGCCATCCTCCACCCGGATTAATCGTCAAACAGCACATCGTATGGAATTCATCAAGATCCTTCAGCAAAGGTCGAAAGGCTTTTATGCCTCATTGCTCCTGTTAAGCCTCATCAATGCACTACTCAACACGGGCTTGCTGTTGTTTATCAACGGTGTCATAACCAATACTCCTCTGCCGTACTTTCCGCAATACGACTGGCTGCTGTTTTGCCTGGTGATCGTGGCGTCGCTCACAGCCGGGAAGATATTCCAAACCTACATCATCCGACTGAATAACGACATTCACTTCGACTTTACGCTGAATATTCTCACAAAGCTAAAACACTGCTCGTTCGAGTCGTTTGAAAAACTGGGGAACGAAAAGGTGTTTACGGCTATGGGTGATATACAGGTATTGAGCCACTTGCCCGAAGTATTTATGAATGCCTTCAACGCCATTATCGTTATTACCTGCTGTATCTCGTACCTGTTCTGGGTGTCGCCGGTGGGCGGCTTTGCTGTGCTGGGTATTATCACGATGTTACTTACAGTATACATTGTCCGGAATGTATCTGTAGAGAAAGATCTCAACACCGTGCGTTCTCTGCAAAATAGCTTCTTTCAATACCTGAACGATTTGCTGCATGGCTTCAAAGAAGTCAAGATGAGCATACGCCGCAATAACAACATTCACTCCGGCTTTCTGATGAAAAACCGGCAGCAGGGAAAAGACCTGCTCGTAAAGACTTCCATCAAATACATGAACAACGAGCTCACAGGCAGCTACAGCTGGTACGTGGTGCTTGGCGTTGTGATATTCGTATTACCGCGCGTTATCCGGGTGGACCTGCAGGAAACCACAGCATTCATAATCTCGATACTATACCTGATGGGTCCTGTTGCTATTATAGTCACCCTGATTCCTACCTATACAAACGTAAAGATCGCGGTGAACAGACTTACGGAGTTCAACCGGATAGTAGAGAGCCGCATACAAGAGCATGAAAAACGAAACAACACGCAACACCAGGATGAAACAGCGGTGCCATTCAGCAACCTGAGGTTCAAAGACATTATTTACGATTACATCGATCGTGAAAATGAAAAAACATTCGGCCTTGGCCCGATCAACCTGGAGATCCAAAAGGGTGAAGTGATCTTCGTAACAGGGGCAAACGGAAGCGGCAAAAGCACCTTTGTCAATTTAGTCACGGGGCTCTATCAGCCAACCAGCGGTGAGATTTTTTACAATGATTGTGCGGTAAGCAAATTATCATATGCGCAGTACAGCAACCAGGTCAGCGCCATTTTTACCAGCAACTACCTGTTCAGTGAAAACTACGACGGCTTCGACCTGTCAACTAGTAATAAAAAGTTGACCGACTATATCACGTTAATGAAACTCGACGGCATTGTTCGCATTCACGGTGATGAGAACACGCTGAGTTCAAAACTTTCAAAAGGCCAGCAAAAGCGCCTGGCGATGATCTACGCGCTGCTCGACGAAAAAGAGATCCTTGTGCTGGACGAATGGGCGGCAGAGCAAGACCCCTACTTCCGAAAGTACTTCTACGCATCGCTCATTCCAGCTATACGGAGCATGGGCAAGACGCTGATCGTGATTACACACGACGATACTTACTACCCCTACGCCGACCGGTTGATCAAGTTCGACTACGGGCAAATTGTAAGCGACACCCGAATGGAGAAGGTTACCGAGGATCAAACGGAAAGTGTTTATGTAACTGCCTGATATATGAATAAAGTCAAACTCTTTTGTCTTCCCTTTGCCGGAGGCAGCCGGTATTCATACAACGGCTATATAAAATCCGCCCCTCCCAATGTGGTGGTGACGCCGGTAGAACTCCCCGGCCGTGGTATGCGCTACAGCGAGCAACTGCTGGCGGATGCCGACGGAATGGCTGATGATGTATTCGAACAGATACGCTACGACCTGAACTGCCCTTATGCCATTTACGGCCACAGCATGGGCACCTTACTTGGCTACCTGCTTACAAAGCGGATTGTTGAGGCCGATCTTCCGAAGCCACTGCATCTTTTCTTCTCCGGGCGCGGAGGTCCTTCCGTAAAGTACGACGAGCCACCACGTTATGGGCTACCCAAAGCAGAGTTTGTAACTAAGCTACGCGAGCTGGGTGGAAGTCCTGACGAGGTGCTGGCCGATGACTCTCTTATCGAGTTTTTCGAGCCGATACTCCGGGCAGATTTTCAGGCGGTAGAAACCTTCAACTATGTGGCCAGTGAACCGTTCGACATTCCGATAACCGTGATGATCGGCACAAACGAAAAAACAAATTACGAACAGGCGCTGGCCTGGAAGAAGGAAACAACGGCTGATGTAACTGTGCGTCAGTTCCCAGGCAAACATTTCTTCATCTTCCAGTTTGAAAAAGAGATCTTAAAATTAATTGCTACAACCTTTTAAAATAGAAAAGCCATGTACGAAAATCTGGTCTACCTAAAACCTAACGTTGTTATCGAACCCCTGTTTGACAGATGGTATGCGTGGTCGCACCTGGTCTCGCCGGCGACTGCGGCAATGAACATTACCGGTCGCCACCTCAAGATCATGAACTCTTACATTCAGGCACCACAGATCCATGCGGCAGCCGTAAAAGACCCCAAAATGCTGGGTGGCCCGTTTATGGACCTGGGCGGTAAACGCGTGGACGAAGTAAAAAAGCTCCGTGAAGAAACACAGACCAGAGAAGGATCGCTCATCGAGTTATCGGCGGCCATAAAAGAACTTGACAAGATGCTCAAGACAAGCGCAAAAGGCTACTCGCTGGAGCCCCTATACCAGAAGGTTCCCGATATTCTGAAAGGATATGTTGAACTTGTATACGACCTGAACAACAACCCCTCGTTCCGGTTTTTCGAGCCTCTGCTTTATAACAGCCCGTACTACAACGAAACGTCGCAAAGTATTGCCCTGTGGGTTACCAATAACGACGAGCGCCCCTTTGTATTAAGCACACCGCGCCTGGAAAACGAGAACGTTCTGCATCTGAATATTCCATTCAGCCATACGGGTATAGACGAGCTAAGTAAAATGAAACGCAACGCACGGCCGTTCGACGAAATAGCGGAACTACTTCAGATAGAAGCGAAAGATCTTGATCTATTCAAAACATTTTTCACCGAAGAGAAACCGCCTCAATACAAAAAGTATGAAGGCGATAAGATCCGTATGCGCTACTTCGGACACGCCTGTATCCTGATCGAGACCAAAGAGGTAAGCATCCTGGTAGATCCGCTGATCAGTTACTACGGCTACCAGTCTAGCATAGAGCACTTCTCGGATGCCGACCTGCCGGACACGATCGATTATGTACTGATCACACACAATCACCAGGACCATATCTTATTCGAAACGCTCTTGCCGTTGCGTCATAAGATCAGGAATATCGTTGTTCCACGTACCAATAGCGGCGCACTGCAGGACCCAAGCCTCCGGCTTATGTTCAACAATATCGGATTCCATAATATCATTGAAATCGATGAGCTCGAAAACATCCGGTTCGAAGATTGTGTCATTACAGGTATTCCATTTACGGGGGAACACGGCGATCTGAACATCCATACCAAAATGTGCTTCCACGTACAGTTGGGTAACTTCAAGATCCTGTTCGTTGCCGATTCGTGTATTCTCGAAGCGCGGTTGTATGAACATGTCCGGAAGCTCACGGGGGATATTGATATCATATTCCTCGGCATGGAGTGTGACGGGGCGCCACTTACCTGGCTCTACGGCCCACTGCTTACGGAAGATCTCGCCCGCGATAAGGACGGTACACGGAGATTTGCCGGCTCGAACTGCGAAAAGGGGATGACATTGGTAGACATATTCCACCCGAAAGAAATATATGTATACGCCATGGGCCAGGAGCCCTGGATCGAATTTATCAGCAGCATCAAATACACCGATCAATCGAATCCGATTATCGCGTCGAACGAGCTCGTCACGAGATGCACGGAAATGGGCATCGTGGCCGAACGGTTATTCGGCGAGAAAGAACTGCTTTATGAAAAGGCGTTACAGGAAGTATTCTGAAGTATTCTGAAGTATTCTGACAGGAGCACTCCTGCCGATCAGTCCTCACAATCATTCTAAATGAATAAAAACATGAAAAAGAATCTCAAACTCATTCTCTGTATGCTGGGCATATATATGCTTACGGCAATGACTCCCTTCACCCCCAGCAAAGACAAGCCCTACAAAGACTACGTAGGCAAGTATAAGCTGGTGATGGATCCGAAGATCATCATTACAATAATGGAAGATGAAGGCAAGCTCCGGACACAAATTTCACTCAACGGAGACACCAAATACGATCTGGTACCGCTCAAGGGTCGCAAAGAAACATTCGAACGCATGGATGGCGGCAAATCCGTAAGCAAGTTTACATTTTTTCGCAATAGCGAGGGGGCTGTTACACACCTTACGTTTGTAGAAGGTGGGCAGTTTCGCGCCAACAAAGTTACCGAATAAACGATCAGCTATTCAGCACCAGCTCCCGAGTTTTATTTTCGCTTCATCATGACGTTTTCAAAGATGACCTCCAGGAAAAACATACAAGATATCTACCCGCTGTCAGTATTTCAGAAAGAGGCTTACAGGCTGGCCACACACGCGGCAGAAACCGGTAACACACAGGTGTCTGTAAGGATTGAGGGCGCTTTGGACATCGAATTCCTGAGCACCTGCTTCCGTGAAATCTGTAAGCAACACGAGGTTACACGGTCTGTATTCTATCGCTCGTCACAGGGCAAGTTGCTCCAGGTTGTATATGACGACCGACCCGGTGATGTGGTGTACGAAGACCTTACCCTATTGAGATCACAGGAGGAAGCGGAACTACAACTCCACGAGGTGAGGCGCCAATACCGCGACAAGACACTAAACCTGAAAGATGGTCTATTGATTCGTCTGACGGTGTTGAAAATGAGAGCCTTGATGCACGAAGTGATATTCACCTATCACCCACTCGTGATGGACGATCGCAGCGCAGTGGCATTTATCACAGCACTCCTCGCGATGTATGGTGATGCCGGTAACGACATAGCTGGAATAAACAGCCCGGCCGCGGCTGGTCTCTATAAGAATTTTCTGAACTCGCTTGAGGGTATCGATCAGCAAGCGGGAAAACGATATTGGGAGGAGCGCCTCAATGAAGCACCGGTAGTTTTCGAAATGCCACTCCGCAGCGGGCACAAAACTGCCCAGGATAGTTTGTGCGCGCGGCTCGATGCAGCTCATACGGAATTACTGAAAGCAGCCACAGTACGCTGGGATATCGCACAGGAGGATCTATTCAGGTTGAGCTGGGCTTTGGTGATGGGGAAGTACAATGATACTCAACACATCATCTTCGGCTCTACACATTCATATCGCGATGACCTGAACAAGAATATTGTCGGAATGTTCTCAAAAGTGATCCCGGTGGAAGTTCAGTTCGAAACGACCTGGTCGTGGGATGAGCTGATCCGCGCATATAAAAAATTGCGGATGGACCAAAAGCTCTTTAAGCTGGTTGACTGGATGAGCGATGAGACAAGCCACAACCCCTGCGGGCAGCTACAAGACGTGCTGCTCACGATCGATGACTTCTCGCTTAATCATCCGGTTGACAACGACAAAATACAGTATACCATATCCGACGCGCACCGTTCTGCCATGTACAATGGGGTATTTACGTGCCAGGTAATGATAACGCACCATACACTATTATGTTGCAAGAATACGATTCATGATCCTGCAGCCGTTCGGTCGGCTCTCGACCTCTTCAGAAAAATATTGATCAGGGTCGCTACCTGCAGCGATGCAGCAGCACTCAGCATAAGAGATCTTATGAAGGTGGACACCGTGGAAGAGAACCGGCTGCGGACCATGAGCGGCGACACAAAAGACTATCCCCTCGATAAAACAATAGACTTTCTGTTTGAAGAGCAGGCTCTGAAAACTCCCGATGCCATAGCGTTGGTATTCGAAGGCCGGGAGTTTACGTACAAAACACTGAACGACCGTTCAAACCAGCTAGCCCACCTGCTGCGCGGTGAAAAGGGAATCAAGCCCGACGACGTAGCGGGTATTATGCTGAATAAATCAGATAACTATTTTGTTTCTGTACTCGGCATATTGAAGGCAGGCGGGGCATTCCTGTCGATCGACCCTACCTACCCGGCGGAGCGAAACGACTATATTCTGACCGACGCAGGCATAACGCTATTGATAACAGACTCATCGCTGATGTTCTCTGCCGGCAATTACCAGGGCAACCTGGTAGTTCTGGACATAGAGCTTCCTGCGTTTAGCGAAGCACCTCCGGCCATCGGCAGGTGGCACACCGCGCGTAACCTGGCCTACGTTATCTATACATCGGGCTCCACAGGCCATCCTAAAGGTGTGCAGATCGAGCACCGGTCGCTGGTCAACCTGTCGTGCTGGCATCGCGAGAGTTTCGGCGTAAGTACAACAAGCCGCGCCACATTATATTCAGAGCCAGGCTTCGATGCGTCGATCTGGGAAGTATGGCCCTACATGATAAGTGGCGCCTGCATTTACATTATAGACCAGGCTACGAGACTCGACATACCGGCCCTGATCGATCTGCTGACTAAAAGCAAGATCACACATTGCTTTTTACCTACGGCGCTGTACGAACAGCTACCCGCCACGGCTGACCTGGGCGACGTTACGATATTTACCGGTGGCGACAGGCTTCGGAAGACCGGCAACAAAAACACCCGATTAGTTAACAATTATGGCCCCACGGAGGGCACCGTCGTATCCACATCGGTTGTGCTGCGTACGCTGGACACCGATACGGTAATTCCCATCGGTAAACCCATTGCCAACATACGGGTATTTATACTCGACGAAGATCTGCAACTGAAACCACAAGGTGCCATCGGCGAGCTGTGTATCGCCGGCGCAGGGATCGCCCGCGGCTACCTTGGCAAGGAAGAGCTGACAAAACAAAAATTTGTTATCAACCCGTATAGTCCATCGGAGCTCATGTACCGAACGGGCGACTACGGTAGATTGAGAGGAGACGGGAACATCGAATTTATCGGCCGGAAAGACTCGCAGATCAAGCTCCGCGGCTATCGTATTGAGGCTGCCGAGATCGAGAAGCGATTGCTCGATATCTCCGGGATCCAACATGCGGTAGTGGTACTTAAAGACAGCAAGATTACCGGTCCCGTGCTAGTAGGTTATCTGCAGGCAACTGATGTTCCGGACGAGCACGAGATCAGAACCGGGCTTGCCCATCATCTTCCTGCATATATGATCCCGGACAGGTTTGTGTGGCTAAAGTCATTTCCACTTACGTCGCGGGGCAAGATCCAGTATTCGGCATTACCCGATCCTGATCAGACAATCACGCCTCACCCTCCTCCGGGCCAGGAACCCACCACCGCAGCAGAAATAAAGCTGGCCGGGATCTGGAAGGATGTACTCGGTGTCTCCCGGATCGGAATAACCGACGACTTTTTCGAAAGTGGAGGTCACTCGTTAAAAGCAATACAACTTATAGCGGCAATACACCATGAGTTTGGCGTAAGGCTGAAGCTGACCGATATATTTTCAAACACTACCCTGCGTGATATGGCCTGCATGCTGGAAAATCCCTTAAAGCGCGACATAGAGGAACTCGTTCCCGTTGACGAGCAGCCACACTATGAAGCTTCACACGCGCAAACACAGATCTGGCTGGCCTGCCAGATGGAAGGTCACGCACGCTCGTACAATCTACTTCACACCTATGACTTAGAAGGCTGTTTAGACATAGACGCCTGTGAAAAAGCTTTCCGAACGCTAATTCAGCGGCACGAAAGCCTGCGTACTACATTCACTATTATCGACGGCGAGCTCAGACAACAGGTAAACAACACATCTTACGACGCCTTCAACATCAATTTTCAAAATATACAACACACAGCGAATGCGCACGATACCCTGGAGCAACATGCCCGCAAGGCTTCGGAAAAGATATTCGATTTACAGAATGGCCCACTTGTGGAGGTCGATATTTTCCGTACCGGCGCTTCTGTCCACGTTCTCTTTCTGAATATGCACCACATCATTACCGACGGCTGGTCTATGGAGGTGCTTGCCAATGAATTCGCATCGCTTTATCATGCCTTTACAAAACAGGGCGAAGTGCTGCTCCCTACGCCCGGCTTGCAATACAAGGACTTTGCAGCCTGGCAAAACAAACAACTGAAGTCACAGGCGTTCGACAAGCATCGCAAATATTGGCAAGGTGTTTTTCAAACAATGCCACAGCCCCTCAATCTCCCTACGGATCTGCCCCGTGGCAATGCGCGGTCTGCCGAAGGGGCCAGCGTAGAGTTTACCCTAAGCCTCGACACGTCGGCCAAACTGGAACGCCTGGGTAATCAACAGGGTACCACTCACTACATGACCGTATTGTCGCTGCTGAATATACTACTCTGCAAATATTGTAATCAACACGATATCGTTATCGGCTCGCCGGTTGCCGGGCGGGATCTGGATCATACACAAGACCAGATTGGCGTTTACATGAACATTCTGCCAATGCGGAATCACATTCATGAAGAGGCAACTTTCAACGAATTCTTAAAAGCTGTTAAGGAGAATGTGTTACAGGCTTATGAGCATCAGCACTACCCTTTCGACCTCATCGCTCAAAACTCGGGAGTGATACGGCATCATGGCAGGTCGCCTGTTTTCGACGTAGGATTCACCTGGCAGAATACATCCGGCGTGGTGCCTGGCAAAAACCTGAGCACGGTAGAAGGACTTACGATCAACGTGCGGGCAGCAAAGATCAGCCAGGTAAAAACAGACCTCTGGTTTATGGGGTGGATAGAAAGTGACCAGCTATCGTTCTCGCTCGGCTACAATACAGATCTGTACCGACCTGCGACGATCACGAAGATGGTACGCGACTTCAAGACGCTAATCGAGATACTGATCCATCAACCCGACACAGAAATGGCAACCCTGATCAACCCATCGGACAACAAACAACCTGAAACAAAGACCATGGCAAACACATCCAAAGAGAAGAACCTGGAAAAGTTTTTCAATACTCCGAGAAAATCCACGCGCCTTGAAGTATCGGATATCACGGAGTCCTACTTCGATTCGGATACAAGATCTCCGCTCATCATTAAACCTGCTGTTGACGGCCTGATTCTGAGTGGCTGGGCTGCCGACAACAAAAGCTATATTGAAAATAAATTACTGACACACGGCGGCATACTGTTTCGTGGATTCAACCTATCCTCTCCGGAATCCTTCCAGGAAGTGAGCAATGCGCTTAGTCCACGACAGATGATCTATACGAATCGCTCATCGCCGCGCAGTAAAGTTGCTGCCAATCTCTATACATCCACGGACCACCCGGCAGACCAGGTGATCCACATGCACAACGAGCTTTCGTATTCGCACACATGGCCGATGCAGATCCTGTTCTTCTGTTATCTGCCGTCGCCGGTACGAGGCGAGACACCTATTGCGGACAGTCGAAGAGTTCTTGCCGGCCTGTCGCCCGAAACCGCAGAAAAATTCAGGGCCAGGGGTGTAAAATATGTCCGCAACATGGTACAGGGAATCGGGCTGTCGTGGCAGGACGTATACCAGACCACCGATCCGTCGGTAGTGGAAGACTATTGTATCCAAAACAACATTGATTTCGAATGGATAAGCAACGAGCACCTGCGCATCAGCTGGAACAGACCTGCTATTCTGAAACACCCTGTATCGGGCGAGGAGACATGGTTCAATCACGGCTACTTTTACAGCCCTTTCAACCTGGAGGCTACACTATACGAAGTGTTGAATAAGGAAGGAAACCTCCCGTTCTGCACCTACTATGGCGACGGCACATCCATTGAGCAAAGCGTGGTCAGAGAAATTCACGCGGTGTATGAACGGACCAAAGTTGTATTTCCCTGGATAAAGGGCGACCTGCTGCTGCTGGATAATATGCTGATGGCACATGGCCGTAATCCTTTTGAGGGCGACCGGAAAATACTGGTAGCCATGAACGAGCCTCACAGCGACACCGTAGCCGTTTCGGCCTTAAGTTACTAGCTATCGAATTTCACCCCGTCAATTTTTGATATCACTCATGGAAATTATTACTCAGGAAATTGAACTGTCCACATCACAGAAAAGAATGTGGCTTTTACAAAAACAGCATTACCCGCTGAACAACCTGCTTTCGCTTTCCATCAGAGGCAACCTGGATAAAGAGCGCCTGAAGATGAGTATTGAGCGACTGATGGCGAACCATGAAATATTCCGCACTTCCTATACGGTCAGACAGAGCATGATGTATCCAACACAAAAGATACACGATCAGGCCGGTGCGCTGACTTTTCATCTTCACGACCTGCAAGAGCTTTGCCCCGCAGATAAAGACATACAAACGGGGTGTATCATCGACAATATGTTATCGGCCGAAAACGACGCGGCAGCCTGCAGCCTGAACGTGAGTGTGGTATCGATGTCTGCTTGCGAATCGCTGGTAATTATGAGCCTGCCATCGCTGAACAGCGATGCCCATACGTTGAACAACATCGCGCGCGAACTGATGGCGCATTATTCAGGCCACGGCGACAGCTTTGAAGAGGCTGCACAATTCGGTCAGTTCTCGGAATGGCAAAGTGACCTGCTAAAAAACGGCGATGAAGAGGCCGCGGCCTTCTGGGCAGAGCAACGACAGGATGAAAATAGTATGATAACGTTGCCCTTCGCCTTCAGACAGCGCGATCAAAAAAAATACACCAAACCGGTAGTCTCCCCCCTGCCGATGAACGATACCATACGCCGGAAGATCAACGGCTACCTTGAGAGTAACCAGGTATCGCTATCTGCATTTCTCCTGTCGTGCTGGAACATACTGATATGGCAATACGATCAGGATGCCCCGGCGGTGGTGATCGGAAAGATAGAGAACGAGCGTACTTACCGGGAGTTCGATACAATAAACGGTCCTATCGGCAGAGCACTTCCTGTGCGGATCAAACTGTCGGCCACCGATACCATAGCGAATATAGTACAACAGGTTCAGGGGGTTGAAACATCTGTAAAAGACTGGCAGGATTCATTTCAGCTTGCCGATGCCGGGCCTGCATTTTCTATCGGCTTCGAGTTGGCTGAATTCTCACCACTTCAGGATATGCCAGATGACTTATGTGCGAACATCCATAAAATTGCTTGTCATAATGAACTGTTCAGGTTAAAACTGTTTGCCTGCAAAACACCCGGGCAATTGGCCATGGATCTGTATTATGATCCGGAACATCTCGACAGCAAGAGTATAGAGCGAATCAAGGAGCATTTCATAAACATCATATCCAACGTACTCACACAGGACAACCAGACATTCCTGTCAGACATTATTACACCTTCCGAGCGCGAGCTCTACCGCGTCAGCAGCTTATTCAACAATCACCGGCTGGAAACACAAAGACCGGAAACGCTTATCCGCAGCTTCGCGCTGCAAGCTCAAAAAACACCGGCACAGATTGCCGTGGTTTTTAACGGCGAAGAAGTGACCTACCGCGAACTCGACGACCTGTCGAACCGGCTGGCGGGCAAACTGCGTGGTGATTATAATCTTACCATGGGCGATATCGCCGTGCTGAAATTTCACCGCAGCATAGAGTTTATTGTAGGCATGCTGGCTGTATTGAAGACCGGCGCAGCCTATCTGCCCGTCGATAACAATACACCGCTCACCCGTTTTGCCTTTATGGTGAACGATGCCGCAGCGCGTGTGGTCATTACCGACAAAGATCCGGAAATTGCCGGTCTGAAGGCTCCCGTGCTGGTGCTTCGCAAGGCAGATCTGGCAAATGATCGCTCCGTATACATATCCGGCACAAACACCACCGAAGCCGATCCTGTATATGTGATCTACACATCGGGCTCAACCGGGCAGCCTAAAGGCGTTGTGATCTCAAACGCTTCGCTGCTGAACTATATCGACTGGTTCACCACATCGTACCAGATTTCCCGAAACGACCGTATGTTGCTCGTATCGTCTATATCATTCGATCTGAGCTATACAACAATATGGGCGGCATTGCTTTCGGGAAGTGCTTTACACCTGCTACCGGAGGAAGAGTATCTCAATGCCGACACACTGATCACGCAACTGCTTACAAACCGTATTACGTGTGTAAAGCTCACGCCCGCACACTTCAGCCTGCTGGTAAATGATGCCGCATTTGCCATCAACCTTCCGAAGTACCAGCTACGCCTGATCGTACTGGGCGGTGAAAAAATAAAGCTGAACGACCTTGAAAAATATTTCAGCTACAATCAACTGCCGTGTGTGGTAGACGAATACGGCCCTACCGAAACGACCATCGGGGTTATCGCAAAGAATATAACCCATGAAACATTTTCCGATTACTCGCGGCGGCCTACGATAGGTGCGCCCATAGCCAATACCAAAGTATTGATCGTAGACGAGCATAACCGGCAGGTTCCCATCGGCGTAAAGGGGGAGATCTGCATAAGCGGTGTCAGCCTGGCATCAGGCTATTTGAACAGACCGGACCTGACTGCTGCAAAGTTCATTGCGCCCCCGGAATTTCCGGGAGAACGAATGTACAAAACCGGCGACCTGGGGACATGGATGCCCAACGGCTCAATTAAGTTATTCGGACGCAACGACGACCAGGTAAAGATCAACGGCTACCGCGTGGAGCCTGACGAGATCGCTGCGGCAATCATGCAATACAACGCTGTTACGAATGCCGTTGTTACAGCACAGACAGACGACAGCCAACACACCTACCTGGCCGCATATATTACAGCCGGCGAGCGCATAGACGCGAAAAAATTAATGGCGCATATCCGCGGCATAATGCCTGCCTATATGGTACCGGAATTCTTCGTACAACTCGAAAGTATTCCGCTTACTGCAAACGGAAAGGTGAATAAAAAAGTATTACCCGACGCACGTCATGGCACAAGCCTTCGCGAAACAGTATACCTGGCCCCGGGCACTTCAACGGAAATGACGCTCGCGCCAATATGGCAAACCATCCTGGGCCGTGAACAGATCGGGATGAACGATAGCTACCTGTCGCTTGGGGGTGATTCCATAAAGGCGATCCGGATGGTTAGCGCTATCAATAAAGAAATGAACACGATGGTAGAGATCAAAGACATCTATCGTTATCAAACCATTGCCCGCCTGGCCGGGTATATAGATGCCCAGCACAATGCCGAATGTAAACGGATTGAGCGGGCGGAGGCTGCCGGTGAAATAGACAAAGTAAAGGAAACGATCATCCGGTCAGAACAAGTATCATTGCTGCCGCCGCAATGGGAAGATCTCTATCCCATCAGCGACATTCAACTGGGAATGATCTATCACAATCAAACAGACCCCGGCTCCGCGGCGTACCACGATCAACGCTATGTACAGATCGAAGATGCGTCTTTCGACTTCGGGCGGCTGGTGCAGGCCGTATACCTGCTGGTTAAAAACCACAGTATCCTTCGTACAAGCTTCCACCTTTTTGAATTCGAGCAGCCCGTGCAGATAGTGCATACGTTCTCGAAAGAAGATCTGCACATTACTGCTGAAGACCTCAGGCACTTGTCTGAAGGAGACCGTCGTGCCCATGTTTCCGGTTATCTGCGAAAAGATTCTCTCACACCGTTCGAAATATCGCATCCGGGATTGTGGCGTCTGCGCGTATTGAGGTTTACCGGGACCGAATATGGCTTGCTGTGGGAAACACATCACGCCATAATGGACGGCTGGAGCAACGCTTCGTTCATGACAGAGCTAAGCAATTGCTATTTTGCCCTGCGGGAAAACGACCAGTATATTCCCCAGGCGCCAAAGGCTACCTATAGGGACTACCTAGTCGACCAGATACAGGTAAAGCGTTCCGCGACGATACACGATTTCTGGCGCGACAACCTGGCCGAGTATAAACGAACACCTCTCCCCTTCTCAAAATCACCGGTAGGCGGCGCGGCACAGAGCCTCGCATTCAGCCTGGACAAAGCACTGGTGAGCGCCATCGACACCCTGGCTGCTGCTTCAGGCATGAGTACACGGCAGGTGTGTTTTGCAGCGTATGTATTCCTCATCCGCCTGACTACAAACTGTAACGACCTACTGGTAGGCTCAGTGACTCACGGACGCCCCGAAGCAGAAGACGGCGACAAACTACTGGGTTGCTTTCTAAATGCCGTGCCGTTCCGCATAAGACTCAATCGCGGTATGCGGGGCACAGACCTGCTGCAAGCAGTGAAGCTACAGGGCGACACATTAAAGGCATACGAAAAATTATCGTTGGTAGAGATCATGAAAGCCATTGGCGAAACCGGCTATACCAGCAACCCACTCTACGATATTTCATTCGATTATGTAGACTTTCATATTTACAACGATTCACACCAGGCAACACAGATCAAGGACGTCGATCTTGATTTTCAACCGGATAAAAATAATTTTCTCTTCGATTTTATCGTCAATCGTTTCAATGATGGCATCGATGTGCTGGTATCTGCTTCGGCAGGCAACTATACAGCAAACGAACTACAGCGCTTCTCGGATTATTACAGGCGCATTCTGACTTTACTAACCCATGAGACCGACCGCGAGCTGAGGTTCGCCGATATACTAGGCAATGAAGAATTCAACCTTCAGCAGCTACAGCCTGCGCAAACCCTTTATTGTACCGAAGGTGAAACGTTTATCGATCAGTTCGAAAAACAAGTGTATACCACGCCGGATGCCATTGCATTGGTATACAAGGATCGCTCACTCACATACGCGGAGCTAAACGCTGCCGCCAATACGCTGGGCCACTACCTGAAACGTCAATATGCTATCGGCCCGGACGTGCTGGTGGGTGTAATGCTCGATCGCTCTGAGCGCGTGATCATCTCGCTGATGGCTATTTTGAAAGCAGGCGCCGGTTTTGTTCCGATCGACACGATGTACCCGCAGGAACGTATTGCCTTTATTCTCAAAGACGCCGGCATCAACCTGCTTTTGGTTGACTCGAACCGTATGCTGGATGTGGTATCTTACTACCAGGGCGATCTTTTTGCCCCGGATCTGCAATTGGCCGGACTGGAAGAAACTACCGAAAACGTTCGGAAAACCAGTACTGTAGATAACCTGGCGTATGTTATCTATACCTCGGGGTCTACCGGCCAGCCCAAGGGCGTGGCGGTAGAGCTGGGCAGCATTACAAACTACCTGCTGTGGGCAAACCAACATTACTTCACAAAACCTTCGTCAGTAGATTTCGGGTTGTTTACCTCCCTGTCGTTCGACCTTACGCTAACCGCTACGTTCGCTGCCCTGCTGCGAGGGGGGAAGATAACGGTATGCCCGGACGAAGCTATAGACATTACGCTGAAGCATGTGTTTGGAAACGACAGCAGCATAAACACCGTGAAGATCACGCCGGCGCACGTTAATGTACTGGCGCAACTCGGTCACGTCTCCACCAACATGGAGACCGTGATCCTGGGAGGTGAAGCGGTAACGTCTGAGCACATAAGAATATTAAAAGACCTTAACCCGCACATCGCGATCTATAATGAGTATGGTCCGACCGAAACTACTGTAGGCTGCAGCGTGGCTTTATTGGAAAACGCCACAGACATGATAACCATCGGCGTGCCGATTGCCAATACAAAGATCTATATCTTTAGCGACGACGGTGAGCTTTTGCCTCGCGGTGTGGCGGGCGAGGTCTGTATTGGTGGTGTATGCCTTTCACGGGGGTATCTGAACCGGCCGGAACTCACAGCGGAGAAATTCATTACAAACGAATACAGCAACATACCTGCCGACCGTCTTTATAAAACGGGAGACCTGGGCAAATGGCTGCCCGACGGAAGCCTGGCTTATCTGGGCCGCAAAGATAACCAGGTGAAGATAAACGGATTCCGGATCGAGCCCGGTGAAGTAGAGCAGATGCTGCTGAACGCGCCTGGCGTGGAAAGCGCGGTGGTTATTGCAAAATACATGGCCTCAGAGCTGCAGCTTGTGGCCTACACCATACTGAGCGACGGCTATAATACAGAGGATGTTCGCACCTTCCTGACACAACAGTTGCCCGCCTACATGATACCTTCGCTTATTGTACAACTGAGTTCGTTTCCGCTGACTATCAACGGTAAGGTGGATCGTAAGGCCTTGCTTTCACGGGATGTATCCACGCGGTCAGCCGATTTTGTACCACCCAGGAATGAGATGGATAAGACGCTTATCAGTATATGGCGGGATGTTCTGGGCAGAGAAGAGATAGGCATACGCGACAACTTTTTTGCGCTCGGCGGCCATTCGCTAAAAGCCATTATGCTGGCCTCGCGGATACTGAAGGAGTGCAACATCAGAATCGAGCTGAAAGATATTTTCGAGTGGCCCACGATCGAAGGTCTGTCGGATATGATGCCGGGGGAAACCAACGCTTCCTTCGCGGCCATAAAAACACTGGAGACGCGTGATTATTATGAGGTGTCGCACGCCCAGAAACGGCTTTGGGTACTCAACCAGATGGAAGAGGACAAAGCAGCTTTTAATATTCCGGCTGCCTATACTTTTCGTGGTATGGTAGATATTTCTGCCATCGACAAAGTCTTTGCCACACTGATTGAACGCCATGAAAGTCTCCGTAGCTGTTTCGTCAATATCGACGGTGAACCTAAACAAAAAATTATGCAACCCGGCGCGTCAGGGTTCCGCGTAAACTTTATCGATTTGAGGGCTGATGCTACCCCGGATGCCTTCATCAATAATTTTGCCCATAACGAGGTAAATCGGGTCTTCGACCTGGCGCAAGGTCCGCTGCTGCGTGCTACCGTTATTCAGACCGGAGCCGATGAATATGTGTTCTTCTTTACGATGCACCACATCATTTCCGATGGATGGTCCATGCAGGTGCTGATACGGGAGTTTACGTTGCTTTACAACGCATTCCATACGGGCAAACCGTATGCTGAGGCTGCTTTGAAGCTTCAGTATAAAGATTTTGCCGCATGGCAGAATATGCAGCTTTCGGGCGAGCGCCTGAAGAAGCACCAGGCATACTGGTGGTCGCAGTTCAGCGGAGAGATCCCGGTGCTGGATATGCCATTGGATTATCCGCGGCCCATGATACGCACCACCAAAGGCGATACGGTCAGCACATACCTTGACAAAGAATTACTGGATGGACTGAAGCAGCTGGCGGAAGAAAACCACGCCAGTCTGTTTATTACACTCATAGCTGTTGTGAATGTACTGCTGCTAAAATACACCGGACAGGAAGACATTGTATTAGGATCGCCGGTGGCCGGGCGGGAGCACATAGATGTGGAAGACCAGATAGGCCTCTACCTGAACAACCTGCCCCTGCGCACGCGATTCAACCGGGCGATGACGTTCGTACAACTGCTGGACGAAGTGAAACATAATACCCTGGAGGCCTATCAACACCAGGCTTACCCTTACGACCGGCTGGTAAATGATCTGAACCTGGACCGCGACCTGAGCCGCTCGCCTCTTTACGATGTAGTGGTCGTGCTTCAAAACACACAGTTGAAAGAGAACGACGGACTTGCCCTGGAAGGAATAGAAGTTTCCAGGTACCCTATCGACTTCGGCGTTTGCACAATCGACCTGAGAATAGAATTTGAAGAAGCCGGGAACCAGCTTTACGCCGGTCTGAATTACAATACAGCGCTGTTCCGGAAGGAGCGCATGGAAGCGATGCTGACCCACCTCCGTATGCTGGTACAAGACATTTTGAAACACAGCATGTCGCCTATCGAATCGTTATGTGTGCTCGCAGATGGAGAGCGTAACAAAATCCTGAACGCGTTCAACAACACATCATACCCATGCCCGGAAAAAACCATGGTCCAGCTCTTCGAGGAGAACGCTGCCGCCAACCCCGGAGCAATCGCCGTGATATCCGGAGACGTCTCTTTAACGTACCGTCAGCTCAACGAGGCCTCCAACCGGCTCGCGCATTACCTCAGGGCCACATACCACATCAAACCCGACCAGGTGATCGGCCTGATGGTGGAGCGCTCAGAGCGGCTCCTCATCGGAAT